>Ga0105340_1000993_pt1 | contig 13122 bp, 11 predicted proteins | sample EasRivMeERMLT700_FD_89676 | JGI IMG/M metagenome (GOLD analysis project Ga0105340, IMG submission 89676) | Soil microbial communities from meander-bound floodplain in the East River, Colorado, USA - East River MetaG ERMLT700 | ecosystem: Environmental > Terrestrial > Soil > Floodplain | place... | reverse complement strand
GGTGGCTTTGTGATTCGCAAGATCGATCGACTTGACCCGGGCGGTCACCTCGACTGTGTCAGCCATTAGCACACCGGGCTTCCCTCCTTTGGGATCGAGCGCGACAACACTGGTTTCGCCATCGCTGGGCGCTTCGCCCTTCTCGCGCACGCGAACGACCAGTGAATCGGTGACAGTGGCCTTCACCTGATCGCCCACGCGGACCTGATCGAAATTGGTAACCTCCGGCCCTGCCTTGTACGGGGTCTTCCTGCCATCGGGGGTCACCAGCGTGTACGTGCGCTTTGCGTGGTCTACCTCAGCGACCTTCGCGGTAATCTGGTACGTGTCCACGACCGTTCCGCCGGGCACGCCTTTCTGGGTACTGGCTTCCCGGGAAGCAGTCGCGGCCGTGCCGCCTTCTGCGGAGGAATCGGTCGACGAACAGGAAGTGCAGACCAGCACGGCGGCCGGCACGAGGGACAGGACAATCAACTTGGATGTATTTTTTTTCATAGTTTTGGTACGCGTGTAGTTACGCGCGAACGTCTTCAGCCGCCCAGGGGGTTGCTGACACCGTTTCAGTTCCTCTGTTGTGCTATCAGAGGAGGGTGCCTGCCTATTGGACCTTGGTCCTACGGTCGTCACCCCAGAGAATCGGAAAGCCCTTCACACGGAGACCCCTTCGACGCCGATGAATCCGCTGGAGCACACTCCAGGTTGGGGTAACGTGTCACCATGAAGAATCTCCAACTCACCAGGGTGCCAATGGCAAAGACCGGGATGCTCATTCGCAAACCTGTCGCGGATGTGTTCGAAGCATTTGTCAACCCGGAGATCACAACGAAGTTCTGGTTCACGAAGAGCAGTGGACGGCTCGAGGTCGATAAACACGTGCAGTGGGATTGGGAGATGTATGGCATTTCCATTCCGGTGACGGTGAAATGCATTGAGCCGCTTAAGCGGATTGTAATCGAGTGGCCGGGACAGAACGGCCCGAGTACGGTGGAATGGATCTTCATGGCCGTGGAAAATGGCTCGACGTTCGTCAGCATCACGAATAGCGGCTTTATCGGAAACGGCGACGAATTGGTGAGCCAGGCTACCGACTCGACTCAGGGTTTTTCGTTGGTCCTCGCTGGCCTCAAGGCGCTCCTGGAACACAACGTCCGGCTAAATCTGGTCGCCGACCGGTATCCCAAAGGCATCGAAGAACACTAACTCCTTTGCCTGGGAATTAGACCGCTCGTGTTGGTTATTTCAACGGTTCTCAGAAGACTCGTGACGCACCAGACGGCCATGATTGCGTGAAGAACAACCGTCAGCCACAGTGCAGCGCCCGCAGTCTGAAACCGCAGTCCGGCAACACTGAGTACAACTGCCGTGCCGAGATTGTAGAGCACCATCTTCCTTTTCCGGCTCTCTTCGTTTGCTCCGGTTGAAATCGGTTCAATTCCTTTCCGGCGGAAAAATTGTCTTCCAATAATCCTCGATGAGGCGAAGGCACGCGGCTGGACGGCGTGAGCCTTGTCGAGCTTTACCAACATTTTCCTGGAATTTTCGACTTACCCCGTCGCGCAACACCAACACGTGAACGGCGGAAGGTAAGTCAAAAACCTCGCGCTCAATCGCGCTATGGCTTCTCTGTTCCTTTTCCTTTTTCTGTTCCTTGCGAAGGCCCTGTGCCGCCCGCCGCGATTGGTTCGAACTTGAATTTTTGCCCGCCGATTGAGGCCTGCGCCATCAGCCCCTTCTTCGGCAGCGTGAAGACCGCGATTCCCTTTTTGTAATTGGCCGCCTTTGAAGCCCCTTCCGCTGCCGCCACTGCGCTTACCTCCGCGCTCATTTCGAATTTGCCGCCCTTGAAATCTTCGAGCGCCGCAGGGGTTTCGAAAAGGATGATTTCCGCAAACGTTTGTCCTCCAGCCTGGGCCCCGATGCTCGCCTGAGTCATTGACGCCTTTCCAGTGACGTTGCTCTTTTCGTACACCAGGCCATCGCCGTGCGCACCACCCACGACCAATCCTCCCTTGCCGACGTTCGGGAACACAGCGTAGCCGGCCGATTGATCAATCAGCGTTTTCATCGTCGAGTCCGCTTTCAGGAAATCGGCGACGGCCTGTTGAGCTTCTTTCCGCAAGTCGTCAGCGGCCTGGGCGGTGAAAGCGGAAAGCACGGCTATCATCCCGAAAACAGCCAGTGCCCTGTTGTAGTTTTTCTGTTTCATATTTCTCCTTTTAGACCGTTGTTGTTAGTCAAACCATTGGACGAAGGTCCCGTTGTTCCTGGTCACAAACCATTGGACGAAGGTCCAATAGGAAGCCCCCCCGCCTCCGTGGCACTATCAGGACGTGCGCAGCAGAACCACGCGAAAGCGATTTCGGGAGGGGCAAGCCATCCTGCGAAGACAAGCCTGTTAAGGCATGTCGGCTTGTTCCTCCCGCTTAGCCTCACGGGTGGCTGACAGTCCTTACACTCCTACTTTTGTTCAGCAGGCGGGGTCCGCTTTGCCGGATCCGTGGCCTGATCCTGCGGCTGTGTGCCCTTGTCCTTGGTTTCACTGCCTTTAGTTTGTTGTGAGCCTGTGCCAGTCGCGCCCACCGCATCACTCGGGCGCGCCCCAACGTTTTCCGAGATCGTGACGTTCTGCGGATTACCGATCTTCTCAACATCGATGTTTTCCTTCCGCACCTCGCGCGACACCGTTACTTGCTCCGTGTCGGTCGCCGTTTTGGCTACGATTCGTCCCGAAGCAATGACCTTTTTTTCAACGACAGGCTCTTCTTTGTGCAGTTTAATGACGATTTCACCCTGTTCGAAGGGCGTGAACGTCCCTGCCGTTCCTGCGGCTGTTCCTGCCGTCTCCTGGCTGCCAGTCCCCGCTACCCGGTCGACCACCAGTGTTTCGCGCCGGATCTGCACGGGTTGATTCACGGTTTCCGTCGTGACCTGCTTGCGCAACCGAACCGATCCGGTCTCCACCATTCGCGTTCCCACCGTTAACTGTTCCTCGTAAAGGGGAATGCTGATGTCGCCCTTGAGTTGCTGTGCTTGCCCTGTGGGCTGTGTTGACGGTTGTGCCGACGTTGATGTTGCTGCGTCTGATTGTATCGCGTAGCTCGATCCCTTCTGTGAGGACGTCGAGGGGGTGGCGCCCACTGGTTCCGAGTACAAGGAAGCCTGAGACGAAGACGACTTCGTGCTATGACACCCCGTGACAACCGCGACAGACGAAACCGCTATCGCGACGCCAGCAAGACGTTTGCTCATTTCCATGAATCTCATAATGTTAACTCTGTTGTTATGATTCGGTTCAGGGATTCGGGAGCGGCCCTCCAAAAGAATCGCCGCTTCCGAACCTGCTCCACAATTGAACAATTCAACTGCCCGGGAACATCGTCACTCCTTCCGCGGTCAGCCATTGGACAAAGGTCTAATAACGCCCGGCCATGAAATTCAGTGCGCGATGCCTGATAACGGGAAGAATCACGTGTCTGCGCATGTTGATCTGGAGTGCCATTGGACCTTGGTCTAATGGCGCTCAAACGAAAGACGGGAGAATGTCACAGTGAACTGTCGATACTCTGTGGATCAGCGCACTGAAAATCCTGTCTATTGTCCGTTGCAAATCGACGGTTTTCTCTCGACAGCAAATGAACCAACAGCCCAGGCGCTGCCCGAGCCCGATAATTCAGCTTCCCGTCGGCATTCTCTCAGGTTCGCCGACGACAAAACAGACGAACTCGGCGTGAACTCCGTGAACCCCTGTCGAATCCGTTCGCCCATTCTGTTTCGTTGGAAGACCGCTCACGAAGGAGCGAGGCTGACATGAATTTTGCTCGGCGATTATCGCCAGTCTAAGGGCGCTCAACCGAACACAGTCAGTTCTTCACTTCAAATCGCCGCGTGCCTTGACCAATTCTCCGGATTGGCTTCCTTATCAGCTTTGCGCCTTGCGTCTTTGCGTTGAAATGTTTGGGAATCGGAATATTATGCAACCGATGACTAAAGCGCTACTCGCCCTGATGCTGGGCGTTTTGACTATGCAAGCCGCCGACCAAACCAAGTCGCCACAAGCCACCAATGCCACGAACGCCACCGCGCTCGCCACGTTCGGCGGCGGATGTTTCTGGTGCACCGAGGCCCTGTTCGAGCGCGTCAAGGGCGTGAAATCGGCCGTCAGCGGGTACACCGCCGGGACGACGGAGAACCCGACCTACAAGCAGGTCTGCTCGGGGCTCACCGGCCACGCCGAGGTCATCCAGGTCGAGTACGATCCGAAGCAGGTTTCGTATGAGACATTGCTGGAGATTTTTTTCGATACCCACGACCCGACGACGTTGAACAGGCAGGGCAACGACGAAGGCACGCAGTACCGGTCGATCATCCTGTATCACGATGACGCGCAGAAGCAGATCGCGGAAAAAGTGAAGAGAGCGTCCGCCGCGAATTACAAAAGACCGATCACGACTGAAATCGTGCCGTTCAAGAAATTTTACGTGGCGGAGGACTATCATCAGGATTATTTCGCCAAGAACCCGAATGTGCCGTATTGCGCGTTCGTGATCCGTCCGAAGCTGCAAAAGTTTCTCCAGAAAAAAGGGAAGAGCTGAGCACGTTCCCGGCGCCAACGCGCGGGCAGGGGACCACGATGCATGTTGCCGCTCCGAGACGATATCCCATCCCGCACCATCCCGGTGGTGACGGTGACGATCATCATTCTCAACGCGCTGGCGTTCTTTTACGAATTGTCCCTGGGCCGGCAGATTGAGCATCTGCTGCTGGACTGGGCGATTGTGCCGCGCCGTTACACCGATCCGGATGTCGCACGCCACTTCTCAATTCCCGAACAGGCGACACCGTTCCTGACTTCGATGTTTCTTCACGGCGGCTGGCTGCACCTCATCGGCAACATGTGGACGCTGTGGATTTTCGGCGACAACGTCGAAGACCGACTGGGCCACCGAAAATTTCTGGGACTTTACCTGCTCTCCGGTTTCGCTGCAGGTCTCGTGCACATCCTTACCAATACCGATTCGATGTTGCCGACAATCGGCGCGAGCGGCGCGGTCGCGGGCGTCATGGGCGCGTACTTTCGTTTCTTTCCGCACGCCCGCGTCGAGACAGTCATTCCCCCGTTGTTCTTTGGACCGGTGTTTGTCGTGCCGGCCGTGATTTTTCTCGGCTGGTGGTTTCTCCTGCAGTTTTTCAACGGCACGGTTTCGCTGATCGCGAGCCGGAGCGATTTCGGGGGCGTCGCATGGTGGGCGCACGTGGGCGGCTTCGTCATTGGGATGGGGTTGGTGCTCTTCGCGCCGCGGAAGCGGGCCGTGCAGCGCTATGATTTTGACGACACGTATCGCCGGTAGGGACGGCGCTCCGTCGCCGTCCGTTAGTTTGCGCTGTTGAATGGCGAACGGCGCGGAGCGCCGTCCCTGCCGAACTTGCGCTTTGACACTGACGTGTTGCGTCACTATAAACGCAACCCGGTTTAAACATTAACGGAACAACATTATGGCTATTCCTGTCGGCTCAAAGGCTCCCGATTTTTCACTCAAGTCCAAGACAGCGTCCGGCCTCGTGGACGTGAAACTCAGCGACAACTTCGGCAAGAAGAACACGGTGCTCCTGTTTTTCCCGCTGGCGTTCACCGGCGTCTGCACGCAGGAGATGTGCGACGTCACCGCGGGCATCAACGCCTACACGGGTGTGAACGCGGATGTCATCGGTGTGAGCGTCGACAGTCCGTTCTCGCAGGAAGCATGGGCGCAAAAGGAAAAGATCGGCATCACCCTGGCGAGCGATCTCAACAAGAAAACCGCGGAAGCGTACGGCACGCTGCTGCCCGATCTGCTGGGCCTTGGTTCCGTGAGCGCCCGCGCCGCTTTCGTGATCGACAAGAATGGCGTAGTCCAATACAGCGAGCAGACGCCGACGCCGAAGGAATTGCCGAATTTCAACGCGATCAAAGAGACACTCGGCAAGCTGAAGTAAGGCGTTTGTCCCTCACCCCTAACCGAGTTCTGGATCCTCAGGTTCCCCGAGAGACTTCGTCTCCGCAGCCCGGAGGGAGAGGGGAAGGCGATCGGCAACCGATTGGAGCGCGGCGAAGAAGCCGCCGGCCTTAGCCATCGTCTCGTCGTATTCAGCGCCCGGGATTGAATCCGCGACGATGCCCGCGCCTGCGTGAAAGTAGGTCCGACCCGCTTTGCAAACCGCGGAGCGGATGAGGATGTTCAACTGGCTTTCGCGGTTGAAGCCGAGGTAACCCATGCAGCCCGTGTAAGGCCCGCGAGTGACCGGCTCCAGTTCGTCGATGATTTCCATCGCGCGAATTTTCGGCGCGCCGGTAATGCTTCCGCCGGGGAAACATTTTGCGAACGCGTCGAAGTGCGTGACGCCTGGACGCAACGTACCTTCAACGGTCGAAACCAAATGCTGCACGTGTGGGTAACGCTCGAGGCGGACCAGTTCGGGAACGTGGACCGAGCCGAATTCGCAGACGCGCCCAAGATCGTTGCGCAGGAGGTCGGTGATCATAACGAGTTCGGACATTTCCTTGGGGCTCGTTTGCAGTTCGTAACTCAACTGCGCGTCGCGGGTGGGATCGGCTGAGCGGGGCCGCGTGCCTTTGATGGGGCGCGTCTGCGCGTGACGCCCGCTCATGCGCAAAAACATTTCGGGAGAACTCGACGCGATTTGGAATTCGCCGCAATCGCAGTACGCCGAGAACGGAGCTGGGGAAACGGACGTCAACGCACGAAAGGTCTCCCAACCGCCGAGCGCGGAGGCCGCTTCGAGGCGCTGGGCGAGGTTCACCTGGTAAATGTCCCCCGCCCAAATGTACTTTTGCGCACGTTCGACCAGTGCGATGAACGTCTCGCGATCGAGCGTGGATTTCAGGTCCGGGTCGGTGGCGAGATGATTGCGTGAAGGGGCTTTGCGGGCATTGAGATGATCGGTGGTGAGAAGTTTCAGCCAGCGATCGCGCTGCCGGCGCGCGAGATTCTCGCTGCGCGAGCCGTCCATCTGACAACCGGTCGAGACGACCCAGACTTTGTCGAGGCGATGATCGAACACGACGAGTGAGTCGTAGAATCCGACGCAGCAATCCGGCAGTTCCAGGTCGTTGACGGCTTTTCGCGGAAGGTGTGGTTCGACAAAATTCTTGAGATCGTATCCCCAATACCCGAAGCAACCGCCGAGCGGGAAAGGCAGGTCGATTTCTTCGAGTAACTCATAACGGGACATCAGGGCGTCGAGGACGTGCCATGGATTTCCGAATTGCTCGTGCAGGCCGTCGCTCGAACGGAATTCGCAGCGCGAACCGGTCGAACGAAACGTGAGGAAGGGCCTGGCGGTGACGAAGGAATAGCGTGCCTGGGGCGAGTCGAAGAGAGCGCTCCGCAAAAGCACGAGCCCCGGTTCGCTGCCGATCATTTCGACGAGCGATTCGGGCGTGTGCGGCGTTGCCACTTCATGGACCAGCGGTCTCACGGCGCAAATGATCAATGCGCGTGGAACGAAACGCAATGATGCAGTCGGATTTGAACGGCGCGCCAGGGACAGCTCGCCGGCCCTACAGGCCGGCTATCTGCTCAGCGAGTTCCTCGGCGGGATAGGTCCAAATCTCCGCGAGGGTGGGATGATAATGCGGCATGGTGGCGAGTTCGCGGACGGTCATGCGCTTGTGCATGGCAGCGATGATTTCGTGAATGAGTTCGCCGCCGAGAGGACCAACGCACGCGCCGCCGATGATTTCGCCGCTGACAGGATCGCACAGCAGTTTCACGAAGCCGTCCGTCGCGTTCATGATCAGCGATTTGCCATGGTCGTTGAAGGGGTAGCTTGCGGCACGATAGACGACCTGCCGGGCCTGCGCTTCCTTTTCCGTGAGGCCGACCGTCGCGATTTGCGGTTCCGTGAACACCACCTCCGCGCGCAGGCGATAATCGATGGCGCGCGGTTCGGCAGGATTGGCGATGTTGTAGCCGGCGATCTCTCCCTGCTGCACGGCGATGTGAACGATCTCGTACGGGCCGGTGCAGTCGCCCGCCGCGTAAATGTTAGGGATGCTTGTGCGCATTCGCTCGTCGGTAACGATGCGCCCCCACTCGGTCTTCACCCCGAGTGAATCGAGGTTCAGGCTGGCCGTGTTTGGGACACGACCGAGCCCAAAGAAGATCTCGTCAGCGGTGACTGAACGCTTGTGGTCCCCGTGCAGGAACGCAACGCTCTTGCCGTGGCCGCTTTGCGCCGCACTCAGAAGTTTCGTCCCCGTGAACACCTCGATGCCTTCGCGGCGGAAAACCGTTTCAATGACCGTGGCGGCATCCGTGTCGACCTCGTGCAGGCAATGCGCGCTGCGCTGAATCAGTGTCACCTTCACGCCAAAGCGCGAGAAGAACTGCGCGAACTCCAGCGCTACTGCGCCGCCCCCGAGCACGATGATGCTTTTCGGAAGCGACTCCAATTTGAGCGCGCTGTCGCTGGTCAGGTAACCTACCTCGTCGAGCACCGGCAACGGCGACGGCGCGACTTTTGAGCCCGTGCTGATGACAAAGTGTTCGGCGGAAACCATGCGGCCATTATCGAGGACGACAGTGTGCTCGTCGGTGAAGCGCGCGTGGGCGCGGATGAATGTGAAACGGCCATCAGCAAGTTGCTGATGGCGATAATCGGCGAAACCTTTGATGAGAAGATTCTTGCGCGCCATCACTTTCGCGAAGTCGAAGCGCACTTCGCCGGGTTCGACGCCAAAAATCTGCGGATGCCGGGCAAGGTGATGGACTTCGGCAGCGTAGAGCAGCGCTTTGGTGGGCATGCAGCCGCGCAGGATACAAAGTCCGCCAACTTCCTCGCCTCCCTCGATGACGACCGCCTTCAGTTTCGCGGCAGCAGCGGAGCGGGCCGCGGCGTAACCGGCGCTGCCGCCGCCGAGGATGCAAACGTCGTAGTCGAACGTATGCGCGCTCTTTTCCATAGGAGAGATTTACAGTCAGGGCCGCCGCTCTCAAGTGGTTTCAGCCGCCGCCAAAAAAGTCGGGGGCAACGCGCGTTTGTCGTTGGCCCCCGCGCAAGTCAACGGCAGTTGCTTATCCAACAGTGCTGCCGCCATACACCCCCATGACTAGCTTTACGCTGCTCAGGCCGTTTTGGTTGCAGGGAAACCTGCACGTTGCATGTTCAGGGATCGCATCTCAGTTCTTATAGAACCTTGGTTAGCTCTAAGAGATGCAAGGCAAAGCGGCACAGGGGTGCCGCACTCCAAGACGCTGCCGCGAATGAGCCCGGCACCAAACAGATTCCGCGAGGTCTTGGAGTGCGGCGGTCCCGCGCCGCTTTCGGATCCGCAACTTCTTCAAACGCCAAAGCAAGCACAGTTAGCGGCGGCTATGAAGCGCGACGGCTATCTCTTCCTCTGCCGGTTGAGTGCGTTTACTTCGGCAACAACTCGGCGACGAGTGATTTCTCTTCCTGGAGTTCGTGGACGGTGGCGTCGATGCGAGCGCGGCTGAAGTCGTTGATGGGGAGGCCCTGGATGATTTCGAGTTTCTGGCCGTTCCTACGGACCGGGAAGGATGAAATCAGACCTTTCTCAACGCCGTAGCTGCCGTCGGAGCAGAGGCACACGCTGTGCCAGTCGCCGGCAGCGGTGGGTTCGATGATGGAGCGGACGCTGTCCACGACTGCGTTGGCCGCGCTGGCAGCGCTGGATGCACCGCGCGCCTTGATGATGGCGGCGCCGCGTTGCTGGACGGTGGCGATGAATTCGCCCTTCAGCCATGGTTCGTCCTTGATGGCGTCGGTGGCCGGTTTGCCATTGATGCGCGCATTGTAGAAATCGGGATATTGCGTCGAGGAATGGTTGCCCCAGATGGCGACATTGCTGACCGCGGTGATGTCGACGCCCGCCTTTTTCGCGAGCTGCGACTTGGCCCTGTTTTCATCGAGCCGGGTCATGGCGAAGAAGCGGTCGCGCGGAATCTCTGGCGCGTTGTTCATGGCGATGAGCGCATTGGTATTGCAGGGATTGCCGACGACATGGATGCGCACGTCTTTGGCGGCGTTCTTTTGAATCGCCTGGCCCTGGCCGATGAAGATCTTGCCGTTGATGCCGAGGAGGTCTTTGCGTTCCATGCCTTGTTTGCGGGGAACGCTGCCGACCAGCAAAGCCCAGTTCACGCCGCGAAAGCCTTCGTCGAGGTTGGCGGTGGGAACGACCCCCTTCAGCAACGGAAAGGCGCAGTCGTCGAGTTCCATGACGGCCCCACCCAGGGCGGGCAGGGCGGGTTCGATCTCGATCAGGTGCAAAATGACGGGCTGGCTGGGACCGAACATCGCGCCCGAAGCGATGCGAAACAAAAGGGAATAACCGATCTGACCGGCAGCGCCGGTAACTGCAACGCGCACAGGACTTTGATTCATAACAGGGGCCGAATTGTGGATTTGGCGGGAAAGGGCCGCAAGTCGGAATCCGGCCTAAACCGGGGTCAAACGTGGAGGAATCGTTACGTGGTCGTCACCTGTTTGTAACAATGGTGTTCCAGACTGCGGCAAGTGAACCTGACGTTCGACAAACGCCTGGAAGTCGCGAAAAGTGCGTTGCCGACGCATTTGCCGCCAAATCTTGCGCTTGTCGCCGGTTCGGGATGTGGACGAATGTTAAAAAAGATGCCTGAAATAGCCGTCGCGCTCGAAAATCTGAAACAACAGTTGCTGACCATGGCCAGCCACGCCGAAGCCGCCGTGAACCGGTCGATGCGGGCGATGCTCCGGCGCGATGACGAACTCGCGCGGCGCACCCGGGAGGATGACACAGTGATCGATCGCCTGGAGGTCGAGATCGACGGCGCCGTGCTGGAGTTGCTCGGCCGGCGGCCTGCGGCGCTCGAATTGCGCCTGCTGACCACGGTGGCGAAGATTGCGCGGGAACTGGAGCGGGTAGGGGATGAAGCAACCACCATTTCGCGGCGCTGCATCGATCTGGGGCACGAAGCGCCACTGAAGTTTCGGGTGGACATCCCACAGCTGGCGAAGCTCTCGCTGGAGATGTTGCGCGAAGCCCTCGATAGTTTCGTAAATGCCGAATCGGTGCGGGCGCGCGAATTGATTTTGCGCGATGACGCGGTGGACGCGCTGCACAAGCAGCTTCAGATGGAACTTGCGGCGCGCATGGCGAACCAGCCTGAGACAATTACCCGATGTTTGCACCTGATGGTGATCGCGAAAAGTTTGGAGCGCATTGGCGATCACGCCACCAACATCGCTGAAACAGTGGTTTACCTGAATGAAGGCCGGGACATCCGGCACGCTTCCGGCTTATGATTCTTTTAAGAAATATGAAGCAGAAAATCCTCGTGGTGGATGACGAACCCGATGCAGTGGAACTGCTCGAGGTCAATCTGAAGGGCGCTGGCTATGAGGTAGTCAGCGCGCACGATGGCGAAGAGGCGCTGACGAAAGCGCGCATGACCTTGCCCGATCTCATTATCCTCGACCTGATGTTGCCGGAAGTCGACGGCATGGAGGTGTGCAAAATCCTGCGGCGCGACCAAAAGACCGCAGGCATTCCGATCATTATGCTGACGGCGAAGGCGGCGGAGATTGATCGCGTGCTGGGACTGGAGCTTGGCGCCGATGATTATGTGACCAAGCCGTTCAGCCCGCGCGAACTGGTGTTGCGCGTGAAGCGGTTGTTGCGCAGCGGCAAGGACGCCGAGCAGCCGAGTGACCGCATTGAATGGAAAGAACTGCTGGTCGATATCCCGCGGCACCAGACAAGCGTGAAGGGGAGGTCGGTGGAATTAACGGCAACGGAGTTCAAGTTGTTGACGGTGCTCGCGCAACGACGAGGGCGCGTCCAGTCGCGCGAACAATTGCTTCACGACGTCTGGGAGTATGACAACCTGATCGACACGCGCACTGTGGACACGCACATGCGCCGGCTGCGCGAAAAGCTCGGGCCGGCCGCGAAGTATTTGGATACCGTGCGCGGAGTCGGATACCGGTTTGTGGAGGAGTAGCAGTTAGGCTGTCTTTTCGGGACGACTGCCGACAATATCGCCCCATGTGGCCTGCGCTTACTTTCGTAGCGATTGCAGCCGCGGTGGGGTTGCACGTTTGGTGGTCGCGCCGTCACACAGCCGTCGAACGCACGTTGCATGAGAAGCAACGCGCTTTGGCGAGTCTCACCGAAAAACACGAGCAGGTTAACCTTCAAAAGCAGGCCGAGCAGCAGGCGCTTTTCAACAGCATGACCGAAGGGGTGCTGGTGTTGGATGCCGGCGGACGCATTCAACTCGCCAATGAATCTCTCCGAAAACTTTTTCGCCTCAGCAAAGAGGTGCGCGGACAAACGATCATGGAAGCGTTTCGTCTGCAGGAACTGGCCGAAGTCATTCGGCGGTTGGAGGAGGAACGCGCGGTCAGCGGCTACGAACTGGAACTCCCGGGCATCGATGAACGATGGTTGCGAGTCAACGCGGCGGCAGTGTTGGATCGCGAAGGAGCGCAGCACGGCGCGATCCTGGTGTTTCACGACCTCACGCGGCTCAAGCAACTGGAGAATACACGGCAGGAGTTCGTCGCCAATGTCAGCCACGAGTTGCGCACGCCGCTGTCGCTCATCAAAGGCTTCGTGGAAACGCTGCTCGAAGGGGCAAGAAACGATCCCGAGTTGTCGTCAAAGTTTTTACAGACGATCGAGAAACACACGGACCGCCTCACGTATTTGATCGAAGACCTGCTTACAATTTCGCGCCTCGAGAGCGGCGGCACGGTGATGAATCTGCAGCCGCTCGACTTGCACGACGCCGTGGCCCACGCGCTGGAAGACTTGAAGTCAAAGGCCACCGAGAAGGAGGTCGTGATCGAGAATCTGGTCCCATCGGGCTTATGGGCCAGGGCCGATGCGGAGCGACTGCACCAGGTGTTCTCGAACCTGATCGAGAATGCGATCAAATACGGGCGGCAGGGCGGTAAAGTGGCCGTGGGCGCGCAGGATAATGCCGACAGCCAGGTGGAAGCGTGGGTGCGGGACGATGGGCCCGGCATTCCAGCCGAAGCGCGCGAGCGTGTGTTCGAACGGTTTTATCGGGTTGATCGCGCCCGCGCGCGCGACACCGGTGGCACGGGGCTTGG
>Ga0105340_1000992_pt1 | contig 13136 bp, 26 predicted proteins | sample EasRivMeERMLT700_FD_89676 | JGI IMG/M metagenome (GOLD analysis project Ga0105340, IMG submission 89676) | Soil microbial communities from meander-bound floodplain in the East River, Colorado, USA - East River MetaG ERMLT700 | ecosystem: Environmental > Terrestrial > Soil > Floodplain | place... | reverse complement strand
TTCACCCGGCGAATCGACGAGCTTCAACCGCAGCTTGTCGTCACGGGCCACATCCACTGTGATCCTGGCGTTTGGAAGCGCGGTGAAACAACCATCGTCAATGCCACGCTCGTTGACGAACAGTACCGCGAGGCCAACCCGCCGCGCGTTTTCGACATCTACCCTCGTAGCGTCTGCGAGTGCGGCGGTCGGGCCAATGACTGGCACAGCCACGCCTCAGACTGCCCGGTAATCGCAGCATGAACACGCTTCTCACTGAATTCGAGCAGATCGTCGGCAAGACGATCTTTCGGCTATCGGAACTCACCAGTTGGTGCTCCGAGCGAATGGTCTTGGAGTTCGATGATAACACGACCATCGTCTTCCGAAGTCGGTCCCTTTACGAAGGCGACACGACGATTGAAGTCATGCAACAAAACGAACTCGAACTGGAAGATCAGGCCAAGCTTGGGTTGATCGACCCGGCAGAAGTCACCCGCATTCGAGAGCGAGATCGAGTGTCCCGCGAAGAGCGGAACAAACTGGATCGCCGCGTGAAATACGAACAACTCAAACAGGAATTTGAAAACGCATGACCGCATTTTTCGTCCTGGCCACCATTGGCCTAACCACGCTGCTTGTCGAAGGCAGCATCTTCGCCCCGGTTCGCCGGCTGCTGCCGATGCTGGAGTGCTACCAATGCACCGGCTTCTGGGCAGGCGGCATTATTGGCGCTCTCATGTTCTATGAGCCGGCGGCCGTCTTCCTGGCGGCGTGTTCCGGTAGCTTCCTCTCGGTGCTCGGCGGCATGTCGCTCGACCTGATTGAAGCTCTGTGCCTCAGCCTCGTAGGAGAGCAAAGTGAAACGCGCCACAGCTAAGAAGCAACTGCCCACGCTGCTCAACCGGCACCGCAAGAAACTTGCGGCGCAGACGAAGCTTCGCAACCGGAAGCCCAACCATCCGAGCTTGCCGGAGGTCCAGAAGGCCGACCACAACCGCAAGCTCAAGGCCGCCGTGAAGGTGGTCCGAGCGCAGCGGGAGAAGATTACGCAGGAGTTGGATGATGCAATTGCAGCCCAAACCGCATCGTAACGCCGTCTATGAAACGATGACGCGATGGGTGGGCAACGGCTATGTCATTCGCGTCTGGATGGATCACCCTGGAGGCGACTAATGGACTTCAACAAACTGATGGAAGATTACGACAAGGCTTGCGAAGACAAGGCCGAACTCTTTGACTTCTACAACGACACCTGGCACGATCTGTTCGACCTGGCCAAGGAGTCGCATAACAAGGAACTGCGAAAATGTCAAAACGAACTTTCAATGACGTGACTCTTGATCTTGAACGACCAGAGTCCTTAGCCTTCGACCGCTACCAAACCTTCCGCAAATTCGGGATGGACCCGTTGGTGGCTGCGATCCTGGCCCTTGCAGCGGGTCTCGAAGAGGGCGTCGTTTGCATCCAGCAATAACAGCGCCACGCTGGCAGAGATTCGCCGTATCACCGGGCTAGGTGTGGGTGAACCGTGGCCAAGAGAACGAAGTTCCGCCCACACCGATTCAGTGGCGGTTAAGGTCTCTTGGCGTCAGAACCCCGGTGCGACCAGCGTGCAACGTTTGCCCGCCCATCCCTTACCGGGTGGGCGGGCTTTTATTCGTTTGGAGACAACACATGGAACCTATGCTGACACCGAAAGACGTGGCTGTCCACCTAAAGATTCACGTGGACGAAGTTCGCCGACTTCTCAAGAGCGGTGAACTCGAAGGCATAAACATTGGCCAGGGAGACATCAAACCCCGCTGGCGCATTGACCACGAGTCGCTCGAACGATTCAAGCGGCGGCTGACTGTGCATCCGCAGGAGACGGCTGCGCGGACACGGGCGCGGCCGAAAGACTATCAAGAGATTCTTTGAACAGCCAACCACGAACGTGATTCGTGACACGCAGTAGCCGTTCGTCTGTCATCTTCTGACGGTACGTTGACGCCATATCTTCGCGTCCTGCAATATGGCCCATGATGAAGCTGACCGCAGCTTGGTCATACGATTCCTCACCGACCGTCTCGAACGTGCGACGGAGCGAATAGAAGCTGTGGCCCTTCTGCTCGATGCCGAGCTTCGTGAGAATCTTTTTGAACTCTTGCGTGATGGCCATCGAGTTCTGCGACCAGGAGTTGCCACAACGGGTGACGAAGATTAGGTCAGGGTGCGTATCGCCTTTGGGCTTGAATCGCTTGGCTAGACACTCTTTGATCGCCGCCACCGTTTCCGGCCAGAGCGGGCTTGAACGCTTGACGCCGGTTTTCTTTCGCCTGTAGTTGTGCCACCCCTTCTCCAGGTCCAGGTAACGCTGCTGGAGCGTGGCACAATCTTCGTTACCGAATCCGCAGTTGATGCCTAGCAGGATCATCGCCGTCAACTGGCGGTCGGCGAGCTTGAGCATCCCGTTGATCTGCTCGGCCGTGAAGAACTTCTCACCCTTCTCCTCGCGGTCCTTACGCAACGTCTTGTTGCTCGGCCGGTCAAACTTGGGTCCGTAATCGACCGGCGTCATCAGCTTCATTTCTGCCCCATAGGTGAAGATCATCTTGGTACGCATGATCGCGTTGCCAAGGGCGACTGCCTTCATCGTCTTGGCCATCGCCGCCCTAAACTTCTCAAAGTCGGTAGGACCGAGACGTTCGGCAATGACGGTAGGACCGAAGAAACCGAGCAACCGTTCGCCGTCGTCTTCGTATTGGTCGTAGGTGCGCTGCGCGAGTTCGCCGCCCTCCAGCGACTGTTTCTTGCTGGTCAGGTAGCGATTCACAAGCTCACGGAGAGGCATCTTCTCGATGCACTTGGCGACCGGCACGCGGCCGGCGAGAAGGTCATCCTTCTGCTCCAACCAGAGTGCCAAAGCCTCGTCGGCGTTGGTGCCGAAGTAGTGCAACTTACCCTTGACTTGCTTCGCCCATTGGCCGTTGCCGTGCGGGAAGAGGGGGAAGTCCTTATGCGGTTTCTTCGGCTTAGTCCCTGCCTTGGATTTTTCCGCTCCCTTTGCTACAACCGCTACATGCTGAACCTCTGCCGCTTCCTGAGTCTCTTGCTGGTATCGAGCCAGCGCGGCCCGGTCGTCTTCCCACGGGCCGAAGTAACGCATCTTGCCGTTGATCTTCTTGGCCCATTGGCCGTTGCCGTGCGGGAAGAGGGGGAAGTCTGGCGACGGTTTGGCTGGTTTGTGGCTCATGCTGTTTTCTTCGGGGATGGTGTAATGGTAGCACCAGAGATTTTGGCTCTCTTAGTCGAGGTTCAAATCCTCGTCCCCGAACTAAGGTCCGACACCCGCTACTGGTGTCGAAGTGGTGTCGGACTGTCGTATCGACTGTCGTGATCCGACACCAGCACTCAAAGATAGCACAAAACACGGGGAAAACAAGCAGTTTTTAGAGAAGCCCCGCAGAACCAAAATACAAATTGGGTAATCTGGGTAACCTGTTGGCTTTACGTGACTTACGTCGAATAAAGGCTTGTTTTGTCCAAAAGAGAACCCTGCGAAATCCCGCGAATAACGGGTGTTTTCTGAGCCTGCGACTGTCGCGACAGTTGCCCATTTATCCCAATCTAGCGAATCTTCTGCGGCGAGACAACCGATAAGTATGCTCATCGGGACGCCTCTTTCCTCCAGGCGCACCGGGAGACACGGATCGTCACGGAGCACACCCGACCCACACTCCGATAGCGATCTTCGGCCCCGGTCGGCATAAAACCCGACTGGGGCTTTTTCGTGCGCATTTGCTACAATCCGCACCAGCCGGACAACCCTCAGAGACCGTACACATGAACCTTGAAGACTTGATCGTCGATGCAGTCGCGGCCCAGTCCGAGTCTCAACAAGAGGGAACAACCCTGGTGGCGCTGGGCCTACGCGGGGTGCCGCCACAGGCCATCGAAGGCATCAGTCTGATCGACGGCATGGCCATCATTGAGCTTTGTCCAGACAGCTTGGTGCAGATGCTGCTCGACGCCGACTTGGAGGTTGCGGAGACGGACGGCGAGACGGTCAACCACATCAGTTTCATTCAGACCCTTTGTCAGACATTCATGGCACACGGAGGTCCATTGACACCGGAGGTACGAGCAGCCTTGGGGCGGCTCGGTCGGTGTGCTGACTTCCGTACTGTCGTGGAAGCTGCTTTTGCGGAAGCTCCCAAACATGACGAACATGCCGAACTTTCAGGTTCTGCGGGATGACATCGACGTTCGCAAGCTAGAGGCGGCTGGCCTCGATACGACCGAGCTTGAGAAGACGATGGAGCGGGCGGCTGCGGCCGACAACCTCTTTCAGCATCAGCGCGAGTTGATCGAGAAAATGTCCAACCTCGTTTTCGTGGTCAACAGGAACGAAGGAAGGTCTGTTGCGATGGACGAACTAATCCAAAGGCACTTCCACCCGACTCCCCTCCTCCGTCGCGTGAAGGTCAAATCACCAGACGGCGAAGTCTCCGAAGTCACTGTTAGCCGTCGCACTCCGGCTGAGATTTCTTGCCCTGATTGCGCCCACACGGCCACTCCAGGTTCATACGTGGGCTTAACCAGTGTCGAGCCTTGCCGGACGTGTGGCGGTAAGACGACGGTGCCTGCCAACTCCAAGCCGGAAGGCCCGCCACGGGCAGTCGAGCAGCCGGCAGAAGATCGGATTCACGTTCCTGGTGTGCCATCCAAGATCACGCAAGAGTGGGCGGAGACAAACTCGGTCCACGCCGGCTGCATCATGTATGCACGCAATCAGTCGGACGGGCTGATCGACACTTTCGTAATGAGGAAGGGCGACAAGGGCTACAAGTACACGCGATTCCGCGACAACATGCTCTACCTGACGAGCCTCGGTGAGAAGCGTGTCCGCCGCAGTAAAGTGTGGCCGTCGCTCGATGCGATGGCCAAAGAGCACGAGGAGTTCGGTCGGACGCAGCCCGGCTTCGAGATGGAACGGACGTTCGGCTCTCGTGACACGGGCCTGACGATTCGCTACGACGGCCAGGTGGCCAGCTTCGACTTCGCCAATCAAACGGCGATCATCCAAACACGCTTCGGTCAGTACGCCGTGGTGATCGCCGAGGGCGGCAAGTGCTACGTGGACTTCGAGAATGCAGGACTTCGCTAATGTTCAAACCACTCTTCCTCGGTGTCGGCGTCTTTCTGCTCACACTCGGAATCGCCGGGCACCTAGTCATCAGCTACGAGACCCGCGTTGTCACGCACAGCGCGGCCCAGGAGTGGGCACGCCCGTTTGCTGGTAAACTAATCGAGCCGCCAGCCTGGCGGCCGTGGGCACTGATGGCGGCCGGTGCCGTCTTGCTGTGCTGGAGCTTCACCATTCCAAAGAAAATCGTGGGCGATGGATGAACGCATGCGAGAAATCTTTGAGCAGTGCCTTGGGCACTACTTCAAAGCGGACACACTGCGGGAAGTCGTGCGCTCGACGCCTGGCGTGCCGAAGGAAGTCATCGACGTAGTGATCGAGGCACTGGAGTACCAGGCGATCAAGGGCGAGTGGGCCGACGTGTTTCAGACGGGCATGGTGCTCGCCGCGATCTCCCAGAAGATGAAGTCGCCGGCCGGAAAATACTTCTTGCGGGAAATCTATTACCAGTGTAACGATGACACTCGCCTGCCGACGATTGTGCGGGACTACTCACCAGGAGCGAATTGATGTTTGGCTTACTCGAATTCGTCAAGCATGCCTTCCGCAAGCGCCGCAGTAGCAAGGAAGAAGAACAACTCACGCAGGATGAAATCGACTTCATCGACCTGTCGATGGACGACGGCGGCTGTGCCCACTGCCCTGACTGCGAGGAGGGCCAGCTTATGAATGGGCCGACTGCCGGTGATTCCTTCAACGCAGCCTGCGACCAATGCGGCAGCGAGTTCAACTTGACGATTGCCTTTGGCGAGTTGATGGACGGGCAACGGATCAGCGACCGTGGCCCACGCGACCTTGGCCAGAGGCGATCACTGTATGGTAGGGCGAAGCGATGAATTGGCGAGAGCAAATGGGCCGCAAACAATCACAGAAGGGCACGCGCACGCGAACCCGTCAACTACGGGATTTGAAGATCATCGAGATGCGTGAACTAGGCTTCGCCAATCCCGACATTGCGAAGGCACTAGGAATGAAGACAGCCAACGTCTCCATGTACGTCTCGCGGCTTATCAGGGAAGGTCGCATCCTCCCCCGCGATACAACTGGCAAGCCGCTTCCGAGGGTGGCATGAGCAATTGGTGGTTGCCAATCGTCAGGGGTGCTAAGCGCAAGGGCCGCACTCGGCGCACGCAGGAGCGGGACGCCAAGATCATTGAGATGCGGAGGGCCGGCTTCTCGAACCCGCAGATCGCGGTGGCGGTGGACATGAACCCGCTCAGCCTGGCCGGCGTCCTTCAGCGCCTAATTAAGGCTGGCCACGTCAAGCCGCATCATTCCCGAACGGTGATCGTCACCGTGCCTGCATCATCGCCAACTGTGCCGGCGACGGCTGCCACGGCCGCTCCCAGTAGCGATCAATCTCGTTGATCTCGCTCCGAAGCTCACCGAAGCACTGACACGAGCCAAGCTGGACGCAACTCGTCCAGATCACCTTGCAGGCGAGGCACGTCTTGAACGCCATAAAGTCGCCGTCCCACTTGCCGGCCGCATAGTGGTAGTATTCGCCTGGCAGGATTGGCAAGCGGCACTCACAGCACTTATGCTGCTTGCGTGCGCGAAACATCACTTCCTCGTAAAAATCTGGCGGCTCACAGTCGCAGTCACACATGGACCCCTCCTACATTTTCCGCGAGGGCGAACGCTTGACCATCCGCATCGGTGGCAAGGACGTGCCCGGTTTGTGCATCATGGCGGCCACCAACGGCCGCAGCCTGATGCTGGTTGCCGACGACGGCGGTCTGCCGCTGCCGTGGGCGTTGCTTGGCGAACGACAAAGCCTCTGCCCAATGTTTCAAGAGGACGGCACCTGGCGTTGCATCGCCACCGGCCACACGTTTGAACTCATCGCGCACGAGTCTGAGTCAGGTCTTGGTACTCTAGCTGCTCCCCATCGAAGACATAAAGACCATCCTCTGTAGCCCAATCTGGGTTGCAGCGTTTCATACGGGCGGGTAGTGCCCGCTTCTCTTTCCGGTACATCTTGGCGACCAGCGTGCCCCGGTAGCTGACCATCGGACGCTCGCCGGCCAGGAACTGGAGGTAGTAGCGCACGTGGCGGGCGCTCATCTTGACGAGCATGCCCGGCGTCCACGCGCCCTTCGACTGGTATTCGACTCGGTATGTGTTCATAAACAAAACCGCCGGGGTGTTTCCACCCCGGCGGCCGGATGAACCGTCCCTTCACAGGAGGCGGCTTAATCACGCATCGGGTAAAGCTCCATGTGCTTCGCACGGAGCGATTGCTGTTTGGCATGGTTGGCAGCCTGCTTGGCGTCCAACTCAGCTTGCTTCAAGGTCACGTCGTTCGCCTCGTTGGCGAAGCGCACTGACTGCCGGGTGAGGACCGCCTTGGCATGGGGGTCGCACGGGCACGTGCTGTTGGCCTTTCGCGCGAGCCGCTCGGACTCGCAAGCAAGCTCGGCAGTCTTATGCTCCAGTCGGCACTCCGCCCGTTCGAGGCGTCGAGCCTCGGCGTCGGCCGCCGCTTTCTGGATTCCATAGACCGGGCGCTGCACAAACTCCCGAACCACAAATTTGAGTGGTCGGAACTCCCGCACGTGCAACGAGCACGTATGGAAGCCTTCGCAGCCGCAAGTATCAGCGGCTTCGACTTCACAGGTCGGGCCTCGCGGCCGAGACGCTGTGACAGCGGCGCACGTCGGATCAGCCGCAGCGGAGCAGGATGGGGCCTGCGCCGGCGGAACTGCCGTCGTGCATGTGGGGGCGGTGGCCGAACAGCTTGGGGCTGCCTTGCTGGCCTTCGCTTTCCCACGGAACAAAATGCTCGGAGCTTCGGCCCGAACTCGCCGTGAAGACACCGCGTCTTCGCTTGGAGGCTGCGGGGCAGTCGCAGCCGGAGTCGTGTCGCTCATGGGAACTGGCGGAAGCCGGTCCTGTGCGTGAGCAACCGACGACAGAGCCACCGCAAGGGTGACCATCATCAGGAAGCGTTTCATGCGCTCCTCCTTGGAAAGGGGTGTTGTGTCCGTTGCCACGCTGGCACGGAAGCATCGGTGAAGGGATCGGGTGCTAGACCTTGCGGTCTGGATAATTTGTTCCGTTGCTAGTACAGCCATCATAAAACTGCCGACCCGGCGTCGATGAGGCTACACCGGGTCGGCATTGTCGCTCTCACTATTACATTCGGGTCACTTGCCCGGTTTCTTCATGGCTGCGCCGTGCAACATCAAAACCGCGCCAGCCGAAATAAACGCATACCGAATCCAGCTTGGGATTTCGATGGTTCTCGGCATCGGCATCGGATACTCACCCGTGCCCTGCGCCGCCTGGTGACGTTGTTTCTCTACCGCGTTATGCACGTGCTCATGCAACGTGACACGCTGGATACTGTTGAAGGTGAGGCCCCACGCGAGCACCACAGTGCCAATCGCCAAGTAGTGGTTGCGGTTCATAGTTTGAGCGCCACGCCCTCACAGGACACAACTAGAAAGTGGTTGCCGTCCCAGTCCGTAATCGGATGATCGGGATGCACGGCGAACACGAAGCCGCAGATGTCGCAAACGGCATCACCGCCAGCACGTACAAACTGATCGGCGTCAACCCTGTTGGGGTCCACGTCGGGCGGCAGTTGTACGGGACTCTTGCGCATGCGTTGCTCACATGCCAATCTGATCGAACCGAGACGCTATCCCCCTCCAGCGCTATGTAGCTTGCCCGCACATCCGATACGTCAGGCTCAACCTGACCGGATTCTTTCGCTAGACGGAAAACTTTCGCTAATCGGACTAGCTTCTCATGTGCTAGCAGGCACGGTTTGACGATCTTTGCTAAACGATTCAAGTTCCCTCATAAGGAATCCGCAATGACCGTCTGCCTAGATGCCCCGCAATTCGAGCCTACTGAGGCGGATCGCCTCAATGAGTATCTCGAAACCAAAGACCCCGCTCTGCTGACCTGGCTGTATGAGCGCTTCAACAAGCGCTTGATGGCGAACGCCAGGAAGTACATGAAGGACAAGAACGCGGCGGAAGACTGCGTGAGCGAAGCCTGGCTCACGTTCATGCAGTGTGCTCCGCCAAGTACGAAAGCCAACAGTGCCTTCGCGTATCTGAACACGATGGTGCGTTGGAAGATCATCAGCCACGCCAGGCAAATGAAAACCGGAGTGCGCCGCGAAGAGGTTTCGCTTGACGCGCTTCTCGAACACGAAGACGGACATGGCCGACAGCTATTTGAAGTCTTCGCGCCCGAACTCGACGAGCAAGAGGAAGATTTTCACAACGTCTGGCAGGCGATTGAAGATCAACTGAGCAAGCTGACGCCGACCCAACGTGAAGCCGTCGAGCTTTACTACTGCCAGGGCCTGACCCGCCTCGAAGTCGCCGAAGTGATGGACATTACATCCGACGCTGCCTGGATGCAGATTCGCCGAGGCATCTACAGGTTGCGAAACAAGCTCTCGCCCGATTACACCCTTGCAGCTTAGGAGTTGAAATGCGTGCGTTCTTCGACGTGGAGTTCATCCAAGGAACCACGAAGGGAGACAAGCGCCGAGATTTCTACTCAGTCGGGATCGTGCGGGAAGACGGCCAGGAGTTGCATCGCATCTCCTCAGAGGCTGACTTGTCGCGCGCCGGCTGGTGGTTCAAAGCGAATGTTCTCAAGCAATGTAAGCACGAGCCGACGCACTCGTTGCTCAGCATCCGCCTGGCTATCCAGGAGATTCTGAGCGACGTGACTACGCTCTATACCCGCGACGGTGGGCATGACGCGGACGTGCTCCGCCAGGTCGTTGACGAGGTTCCACCCGTCTTCGATCTGCAATCGTATTGGCGTGACATGGGCGAGCCGCCCCTGCCGCCGCGAACTGGTGGCCATCATGCACTGCAAGATGCCCGCTGGCACAAAACGTTGTACGAAACCCTGACCGCTGATGCACTGGAGATGTACGTCATCGACGTGTGGCAGAACCCTCTGCGCATGCCGAACTATGACCGCATCAAGGGCGCGAAGAAGAAGAAACGCGCTCGCCAGGCTCGGAAGCTGGTCAAGGACGCATATTTCTCAATCGCAGCATAGGAGCAGCAATGAGTCTCGATAGCAGAATGTCCAAGTTTGACGACAAACAAGACCCGTGCTTGATCGACAACCCGGAGTACCAAGGGTTGCTATTGCTGTACGAGCAGAAGACGAACGGCACCCTTATTGAGTGTCTCGACGACGGCTTCGTTGGCCTGGTCGATCACATGGGCGACGACAGCGCCATCGTTCAGGCCGCCCGCGTTTCGTATGGCAAGGGCACGAAGTCAGTGAGCGATGATCGGGGCCTGATTCGCTACCTCTTGCGGCACTACCATACGACGCCGCTGGAGATGGTCGAGTTCAAGTTCCGCGTCCGTGCGCCGATGGACTGCTGGCGACAGTGGGTCCGCCACCGCACAGCGTCGATCAACGAGTACAGCACTCGGTACTCAGAAGCCATCGACTCGGCTCAAGAGGCCGAGGACTGGCGCACGCAGAGCAGCGTGAACAAGCAAGGCTCTGGCGGCCTGGTCGAGACCTGGCCGGAGGGCTATCGCACCGAGTACGACATGGGCATGAATGGCTGGATCGTGCTGGAGAAAGCGACACAACCCGACGACGAGGGTGAAATGTTAGACGAGATCAAGATGAATGGCCTCGGCTGTATCGTCTTCGATCACGAGCCGACGCCGGCCGAGTACCTGGACCGGAACGAACTGGCGATCCAGTTGCTGAGCCGGGGTGAGTACGACGAGCGGTTGAAGTTTGGTGTCGCCCGCGAGCAAGCCCGTAAGGACTTGCCGCTGTCCACGTACACCGAGGCATTTTGGAAGATTGACTTGCACAATCTCTTCCACTTCCTTCGGTTGCGGATGGACAGCCACGCGCAGCTTGAGATTCGGACGTTCGCTAACGCGATCTACGAACTCATCAAGCCCATCGTGCCGGCTGCCTGTGAAGCCTTTGAGGACTACCGGCTGAATGCGATGTCGTTCAGCGGGCCGGAGATCGAGATTCTACGGATGCTCCTCACACCACACTGGATGCAGAATCCCAAGGGACTCGGCAAACGTGAAGGCGTGGAACTTCGGGAGAAGCTCGACAAGATCGGCATCAGTACGGCGGGACTGGATGCTTTGCTTGCTGCCTAACCAGCCCGACGATAATCATCAGCCGTTGCGGGATGCTCTCCCGCAACGGCTTCTTTTATGCGCTGTAGCAGTTCGCCACGCAGGATAATAACGTCGTCGGGTGCCTCGAATCCGAGGCGGATTTTGTCACCGCGTATGCCTTCGATGGAGATCGTGATGTTGTCTCCGATCTTTATCTTCTCGCCAATCTTCCGTGATAAAACCAGCATGGGTATGACTCCTTATGTGCTATCGACCCACAGCTAGTATCGGAGACAACCGTCAAGATCGCTCTGCGAAGAATCTTTTGCCCATACCACCCAAATCTTCGTTGCTACCGGCCACAAACTTGACTTACTCAAAACAGCTTCACGGCCGTGTCGATGGAAACTTTGCGCTAACCGTACATTTTCACTCCTCGGAATAAATTCGCTAGCACTGCGTCGATACCTACATTGCCCAGTTAGTACCAGGCGACGAGTTGCGATGATGAATCGCTTCGGTCTGGGAACACGCGGAACACCCTCTGTTTTGTAGGCATCACCACATCCCAGGAGAACAAAGAATGAAGTGGCCCATCAAGGCGCTTTTGATCCTTGGGTTTGCGATGATCGGCGCGATGGCTCTCATTAGGCCAAGCTCCGACAACGCATTCCCCAAGGGCGGACGAGCGCGTGACCAAACTAAAGTCCCCGCCGTCGAGGCTGGTGCTCATCCCTTGCCACCTGGCGACAACCAATCGCCACGGCTGGAATCGGAGCACGCACCGAGTCTCTTCCATCTTCCGCATTTCAAAACGGAAGAGAAGGAACAGCACGGCGATCTGACAACCTGATATGCCGCTGGCCAGCGGTCCAGAATTCCATCACCCGGACTTCAATGGCACGGCGGCCACGGCTGTTTACCGTGGCCGCCGTTTTTTCCCTCCCGCAACTTCCCTCCCACAAGGATACATTCCCATGTTGATGCACAGACCGCCTGGGTGGCGTCGTCCGCCATCCAAGGCCAAGAAAGAACCTCCAATGTCAAGACGCCGGCTGCTGGCTTCGGTAGGTGCAGCCGCGCTCACGCTAACCCTACCGAAATTCGTCCATGCTCAGTCCCTTGAGCCTGCGCACGATGTTCACCCGCACTGGGACGAACTCCTTAGCCATATCGGCATGAGTCGTCAGTCGGGGTCGAACTGGTTGCGCGCCTGGCTCAGTGGTCTCATGCACGAACCAGAAGCCCGGCTGCGCGGCATCGTTCTCCACGGTGCTGCCGGTAGCGGGAAGTCCTCCTTCGTCCGTTCGGTTGGTGGCCTACTCGTCAAAGACGGGTTCGTGGTCACCAATGAGCGGTCTCTGTTGGAGTACGCATTCCTCGGCAAGCGATTGCTCGCCTGGGAAGGTCAAGTGCTCGGAAAGATGGCACGCGAATCCGTCATCGAGCACTGCCTTCACCGGAACGATCAAATGCCGCTGAATATGGTTCGGTGTGAGACGTTGGGTGGCGAGATGATCTCCAATCTCGAACACCCGAATCTGATGCACTGGATCGAAACCCACGAAGGCAACCCCCGTCGCAACGGGAACTCGTTCGAGACATTCGCGGTGGACAGGCTAAAAAAGCGCCTACCGTGGAGCGATCTGCGACGATACCTGATCGACGAGCGTGAACAATTCATTGCGAGTCTGGGGCGCGGCAAGAACCGCTTCCCCTCGATGTACGCAAAAGCCGCTTAATGGAGTGGGTTGCCTAGAGGGTAGGCCGTCGCGCTGTCGCAGCAGCGGGACGGCCTATTTCATTTCTTGAGGTCCACTCTCAATTGTCGCCTAGAGGATGACGCCAACCACCGTGAGTAAGATCGCGGCACT
>Ga0105340_1000991_pt1 | contig 13140 bp, 15 predicted proteins | sample EasRivMeERMLT700_FD_89676 | JGI IMG/M metagenome (GOLD analysis project Ga0105340, IMG submission 89676) | Soil microbial communities from meander-bound floodplain in the East River, Colorado, USA - East River MetaG ERMLT700 | ecosystem: Environmental > Terrestrial > Soil > Floodplain | place... | reverse complement strand
TGGGGCTTGAGCCGGCCCTCGGCGGCATTGTGCGTGCGCTTCGTCACCGATGCCAGTCCGATTCAGGCACGCTGGCAGTTGACGTCGCCCAAGCTCCCCATGCCGCACATGGCCGCGACCGGCGTCAGCGGGCTCGACCTCTATGTCAAGACGGACAAGGGTTGGCGCTGGCTCGGCGTCGGTCAGCCGAAGGATCAACTCAACACTGCGACGTTGGCGACCGGCATCCCGGCCGGCACGCGCGAGTACTTGCTCTACCTGCCGCTCTACAACGGCGTGTCGTCCGTCGAAATCGGCATCGCTTCCGCCAAGTTCCTCGCCAAGGGGCCGGCGTATCCGAAAGATCACAAACCGATCGTCTTCTATGGCACCTCGATCACGCAAGGCGGCTGCGCGTCGCGCACCGGCATGGTCCACACCGCCATCCTCGGCCGCCGGCTCGGCTATCCCGTCATCAACTTCGGCTTCTCTGGCAACGGCCGCATGGAGCCCGAAGTCGTCAAGCTGATCGCCGAGATCGACGCGTCGGTTTACGTGATCGATTGCTTGCCAAACATGACGGCCAAGGACGTGGCGACAAACACGGCGCCACTCGTGCGGTTGCTGCAACAGAAACGGCCGCAGACGCCGATCCTGCTGGTCGAGGACCGCAACTACAGCAACGCGTTTCTGTTGCCGGGACCGAAGCAGCGGAACACGGAAAGCCAGGCGGCGTTGAAGGCGGCGTATAACCAGCTATTGAAGGATGGCGTGAAGGGCGTCCATTATCTGGAAGGCGCCCATTTGCTCGGCGACGATGATGAAGGCACGGTGGACAGTTCGCATCCGACGGATCTCGGTTTTCTGCGGCAGGCCGACGCGTTTGAGAAGGCGTTGCGGCCTATTCTGAAGCGATGAAGTGATTATGCACATCGATCCTCATCCGCTGCTTGACGCCCGCGTGTTCACGACGACGTTTTCGCGTTCATTGAGCGAGACGCCAACGCCGCCGGAGATTTTCGCGCTCTTGTCACTCGACGCGGCCGCGCCGCTGAAGAGCGACGACGCCGTGCGCGAGGCGGTGCGCGTCCTCCTGCGGCACGGCGGATTCAAGCCGTCAGGCCGCAGCAAGCCGGCGTCGGAATATCTGATCCGCGCCGTGGGCGACGGAGCGTTGTCATCGATCAATGCGTGCGTCGATGTGTGCAACATCGTGTCCTTGCACAGCGGCTTGCCGATCAGCGTCGTTGATCTGGCGAAGGCGAAACCGCCATTCCATATCGCGATCGCGCCGGCGGGGGCGTCGTACGTGTTCAACGCTTCGGGCCAATCGATCGACCTCAGTGGCTTGCTATGCTTGTGCGACGCCGACGGGCCGTGCGCCAACGCCGTCAAGGATGCGCAGCGCACCAAGACCGACGCGAGCACGATGCAGACGTTGACGGTAATCTGGGGAACCAACGCGTTGCCGGGGCGAACTGCGGAGGCGGAGAAGTGGTATCGGGAGTTGCTCCATCGGCTCGGCGCGAGTACGATGGACGTGAATCGGGAATGAATGGGAGGCATCATGGCGACAGCAGAACTTGCAGAGAAACTCCTCAGCGCAGAACAGTTCCTTCTCCTGCCGGACGACGGTGTTCCCAAGGAATTAGTACGCGGAAGGATTGTAACAATGAAAGTTCCCGCCCCGCGTCATGGTTATTTCTGTGCGCTCGGTGTTGAGTTCTATGCCCCGTTTGTTCGGCAACAGGATTCCGGGCGTTTCATGACCAACGATTCCGGCGTCATTACCGAACGTGATCCCGACACCGTTCGCGGTCCAGACGTGAGCTATTACAGTTTCAAACGCTTGCCGAAGGGCCCCATCCCCGATGGCTACCTGAACGTCGCCCCCGACGCGGCATGGGAAATCCGTTCGCCGACCGACAATTGGGTCAAGACGATGGCCAAAGTGAATGAGCTCCTTAACGCCGGCGTCGAAGTCGTTTGCGTTCTCGACCCCCGAACGGAATCGATAACCGTTTGCACCACGGATGGACCACCGCGAGTGCTGTACAAGGGAGACGTGCTTTCCCTGCCAACGATTTTTCCAGGTTTCGATTTGCCCGTCACACGCTTCTTCGAATGAGCGCCAACTCGATTGTCCGGAGGTGCCCCATGGAATCGCCAGCGACACCCGGGAAACTTCTGACGGCCGAACAGTTTTTCGCATTGCCCAACGACGGCGTTCCGTGGGAACTCGATCGCGGACGGATAATTACTTTGCAGCCCGTGCCGCCTCCGGAACATAGCTACCACAGCGGTCTCATCTTCGATTGGGTCGGCGAATTTGCCAACGAACACGACGAGGGCCGTATATTCAACGACAACTGCCGCGTGGTCACGGAGCGTAATCCCGATACCGTACGCGCGCCGGATATCACCTACTACAGCTACAAGCGCTTGCCCAAAGGACGGCTTCCGGAAGGAAATCTGGCGATCGTGCCCGACGCCGCTTTTGAAGTTCGCTTTGTCAACGATTTTTGGCCGCGTCGTATCCAGAGAATCAACGAGATGTTCAAGGTCGGCGTCCTGGTCGTCGCGGTGCTGGATCCGCTGTCGGATTCGATGATGATCTGCCGCAAGAATATGCCGCCGCGCGTTCTCTTCGAGGGAGATGTGCTTACGCTGCCCGAGGTGCTGCCCGGATTCGAACTGCCGATTGCTCGATTCTTCGAGTAATATGCCTTCATGTCGTCGCTTGAAACACGCATCAAAGAACAAGCTAATGCGCTCGGCTTCGAACTCGCCGGCATCGCTCCGGCGGTCGAATCCGATGGCTTCGCGCATCTGGCCGATTGGCTGAACCAAGGTTTCGCCGGCGAGATGGAATACATGTCGCGCCACGCTGACGCGCGGCGACATCCGGAGTCGATGTTGCCGAATGTTAAATCGGTGGTGATGGTTGGGATCAATTACAAAACGGCGGACGACCCCCGGGAATCGCTGCGCTCATCCCGGGGCTTGGGGAGGGTATCCATCTATGCGGGCGGCGGCGATTATCATGACGTGCTGCGCGTCAAGCTGAAGGCGTTGCTCGCGTGGGTTCAAGAGCAAGCGCCCGGCACGCGCGGCCGCGCCGTCATCGACACGGCGCCGCTCCTGGAACGCGACTTCGCGCGCCGCGCCGGGCTCGGCTGGTTCGGCAAAAACACGATGCTCATCGACAAGAAGCTCGGCAGCTACTTTTTCATCGGGGCGCTTTTGCTCGATCTCGAATTGACGCCGAACGCGCCGTTCGAGACATCGCATTGCGGCACCTGCACGCGCTGCCTGGACGCGTGCCCGACGGATGCGTTTGCTGGGCCGTATCAACTCGACGCGCGCCGCTGTATCAGCTATTTGACGATCGAGCTGCGCGGCTCGATCCCGGAGGAATTGCGAGCCGGGATGGACGACTGGATTTTCGGCTGCGACGTTTGTCAAGAAGTTTGTCCGTGGAATCGCAAATCGCCGGCGGGAAACGAGCCGATGCTGCAGCCGACGGTGACGGGCACGCGCGTGGACCTGGAGGAATTATTGAGCTTGAATGAGGACGCCTTTCGTAAACGTTTTCGTCATACGCCGCTCTGGCGCAGCGGCCGCGATGGATTGCTGCGCAACGCCGCGATCGCGCTCGGTAACCTCGGCGACGCGCGCGCGCTGCCGGCGCTGGAGCGGGCAGCCGAGGATGGTTCGCCGCTGGTGCGCGAGGCGGCGCAGTGGGCAATTGCGGCCATCTCGACCTGCGCGACCGGCAGCACCTGATTTCGCTTTACACCGATTCACTGCTCGCTTATCGTAACATCATCGCTCTTCAAATTGTTTCACGACTCCGCAGTCGCCTCGCCTTGGGACTCCCTTGAAATGATTGCGAACATCCAAGAGCCGCTGCCGTACCTTCTCCTTCACGATATTTCCTGGAACGGTTACGAAACGATGCTGCGCGAACTGGAAGGACGCCATTTTCGCATCACCTACGACAAGGGAGTCATGGAAATCATGGCCGTTTCGCACGAACACGAATTCGACGGGGAGCTGTTGGCCGATTTTGTTCGTCTTCCGACGATGGAGCTTGACATCCCAATCCATAGCGGAGGTTCGACGACGTTCAAAGATGAAACGCTCGAAAAAGGAATTGAGCCGGACAAATGCTGGTGGATTCAAAACGAACGCAAGATGCGCGGCAAGCGGACGTTTGACATCGACGTCGATCCGCCGCCCGATTTGTCGATTGAAGTCGAGGTCACGCGCAGTGCCCTGGATCGCATGAGCATTCATGCCGCCCTCGGCATTGGCGAGGTTTGGCGCAGCGACGGCGAGTCCATTCGTGTTAGCGTGCTCGGATCGAACGGCAAATATCGCGAACGGCTGCAAAGCCGGGCGTTCCCCTTCTTGCCGATGAAAAAAGTACAGGAGTTTCTGAAACGTGCGGCAACGGTGGATGAGACGACACTCATGCGATCGTTTGCCAAATGGGTGCGGGACGAGATCGCGACGGCGTATTCGAAGAAGAACGGCAAAAGTTAAACCATTTCGCGGAGATCAATCATGGACCGCCGAGATTTCGTCAGCACGTCCGCGGCCAGCTTCGCCGCGGTGGGCTTGCCGCTGATGGCCGCCGCCGAGCAAGGCATCTTTTCACGCGGCCCCGCCGGCGCCGCGCAGGGTCGTCGCCTTCCCGCCTTGCGCATCACCGATTTGCAAACGATTCTGACCCAACCGGCGAACATTCGCCTCATCGTCGTCAAGATCATGACCAGCGAGCCAGGCCTCTACGGACTCGGCTGCGCCACTTTCACGCAACGGGCTCGCGTCGTCGAGACGGCCATCGATCGCTACCTGAAGCCGTTCCTCATCGGCAAGGACCCGCTGCAAATCGAGGACATCTTCCAATCGGGCTTCGTCTCGAGCTACTGGCGCAACGGACCGGTGCTCGGCAATGCGCTCTCCGGCGTCGATATGGCATTATGGGACATCGTCGGCAAACGGGCGAACATGCCGGTGTATCAGCTCTTCGGCGGCAAGTGCCGGGATGCCGTTGACACCTACGCACACACGAGCGGCCGAACCTTTCAAGAGGTCGAGGCCGCCGCTCGCCGGGCGCGCGAACGCGGTTATCGACACATCCGCATCCAGGTGGGCGTGCCGGGCTTGACGGGCACGTACGGCGTCGGCGGGCAGGCGCAAAATGAACGGGACGTGCCGATCAATCGCCGCGGCGGCTTATGGGAGCCGGGGCCATACGTGCGCATCGTGCCCAAGCTGTTCGAACACATGCGCCGGCAGATGGGCGACGACGTCGAATTCCTGCACGACACCGCAGATGGGCGACGACGTCGAATTCCTGCACGACACCCACGAACGCGTGCCGCCGATTCTCGCGATGCAGCTCTGTCGAGATCTGGAACCTTATCGGCCATTCTTTCTAGAGGATCCGTTTAGCCCCGAAGATGTCGGCTATTTCGAAAAACTGCGAGCGCTCACGTCGTGCCCGATCGCGATGGGTGAGTTGTTCAATAATCCCAACGAGTACATCCATTTAATCTCGAATCGCCTGATCGATTTCATCCGCATCCACATTTCGCAGATCGGCGGCCTGACGCAGGCGCGTAAAGTCGCGGCCTTGTGCGAATGGTTCGCCGTCCGCACCGCGTGGCATGGGCCGGGCGATGTCTCTCCCGTTGGCCATGCCGCCAACGTGCATCTGGATATCGCGACGCCGAACTTCGGCATCCAGGAAGGCCGCGAATTCTCGCAAGCGGAGCGCGACGTGTTCCCGGGTTGTCCGGAGTTGCGCAACGGCTATTTCTGGGTAAGCGAACGGCCGGGACTGGGAATTGACATGGATGTGACGGCGGCCCGGCGTTTCCCGATTACGGATGATCCGCCGTTCGACATGCGCTGGGGCAATTATCGGCGCCGCGACGGCGCCGTGATTCGGCCGTGAATACGCTTGCGTTTAGTGCTTGCAAGACGCCACGCGAGCGCTAAACGAGGAAATCGGCGAGCGCGTCCATTCGTTCGCCCCAGTACGCCTTCATCTTCGCGGCCGTTTTGTTATCCTTGAGCTTTGAGTGCTGCACCGTCACCTGGCACTTGTCTTTGCCTTTCGCATAAAACATCACTTCGACGCTGGTTTTTCCGTCAATCCAGGTGATGCGGATCGACTTGTTCTCGGTCGACTTGCGAATCGTGATGCCGTCATCCTTGAGCCATTTCGCGCGTTTGCGTTTGTCGTGCCACGCGGTAAAGACGTCCGCGGTCGGCACCGACAGTGTTTTGGACCGGCTGACAGAAAAGCCGTCGGTCTTTTGATGAAGGGCGCGTAGGCCGCGCGCCTGTTCGTACCCGACGGTGACCATTTGCTGCCACCACGGGCCGACCTTGTGCTTCTTGGCGAGGACGGCGACGATTCCTTTGTGGTCCAGCTTTTTGCAGCCGTCTTTGTCCAAAAGCGCGAACCATTCCTCCCACGACTTGCCGGTGGCCTTCTTGACGGCGTCGGAGTTAATGCCAGCGGTTTTGCTCATACTTTTCTCCGTGGTGCAGGCTGCTCGCCTGCACGGAATTTGCGACAGGCGAGCCGCCCGTCGCCACGATCAAGCGTCCATGTCGTACGCGATAGGAGTTTTGTTGTTTACGTTTAGCGCTCGCGTGGCGCCATGCGAGCGCTAAACGTAAACAGGTCAAACGTGGACAGGCTTCTGCTTTTTCTTGGAATCCAGGTCCTCCGTCGGCCACTCCTGCCAACGATTGCTCTTGCGCCAAAACGCCAGCGGATTCTCAAACACGAGCTTGCGAATGACGCTCTCCGGATGCCCGCGCCGCCGCATCTCGAGGATGAACTCCGGCACCGCGAGCGGATCGGACTTCCCCCAGTCGCCGGCGGAGTTGGCCATGATGCGATCGGCGCCGACCATCTCGATGATGTCCGCGGCCCGTTGCGGCGTGCATTTGGTCGTCGGATAAAGCGTCATCGCGCACCAGAAGCCGCCGTCCAGCGCGTGCCGCACGGTGTGTTCCTCGACGTGATCGATCAACACACGCTCCGGATCGACGCGCTTGTCGTTCTTGAGCATGTCGATGATCATGCGCGTCCCCTTGTACTTGTCCTCCAGGTGCGGTGTGTGGATCAGGATCAGCTCATTCGTTTTCATCGCCAGATCGACGTGTTCTTGAAAGACGGTCGCTTCATTTTTGGTGTTCTTGTTGAGGCCGATCTCGCCGATGCCGAGCACGTTCGGCTTGTTGAGGAACTCCGGAATCATCTGGATGACGCCGCGTGAGAGTTCGACGTTCTCGGCTTCCTTGGCGTTGATGCAGAGCCAGGAGTAATGGCGGATACCGAACAGCGCGGCGCGTTTCGGTTCAACTTCCGTCAAATGGCGAAAGTAATCGCGGAAACCATCGACGGAGCCGCGATCGAACCCGGCCCAGAACGCGGGTTCGGAGATTGCGGCGCAGCCGGAGAGGGCCATGCGATGGTAGTCGTCGGTGACGCGCGAGATCATGTGGATGTGGGGGTCGATGTAGTTCATGAGAATGCACCCCAAGCCCCGCGATGAGCGCAGCGATTCGCGGGGGTCGTCCCGGGTTCAACCCCCGCGAATCGCTGCGCTCATCGCGGGGCTTGCCATGGTTCAATATCGCGGCTTGGGCTTGTCCCAAGTCGATTCATATTCGAGCGAAAAAATCTGCTGAATGCGCTCCGCCCGGCCGCCCGATTGATCGTGCAGCACTTCGAGCGCCTTGCGAATCTTGTCGATGCGCGGGTCGCTCGCCAGGATTTCGCCGGCGTCCTGGCCGCGATTGATGCGGTCGAGCATCGCGGCGATGTCGAGCAGTTTGCAGCGGGCTTCGAAGAAGTAGTTTTCGAGAGCCTTATTCGCGGGCAACGGTTTCATGTCTTGCCTCCCTTTTTCTTCGCGCGCTTTTCTAAGTAGTCGACGCCCGTGATATGCAACAAAGAACACCTCGCCACATGATCCTCTTTGTCCGAATCGGGAAACCAGATATACAATCTGGCGCCAGTCACGAACGCCTGTTCCGGATGTCGAACTTGATAGACATCGCCGCTCGACATGTGGACTTCGAAAGGTTCGAACGGCTGTGCTTTGATCAGCTCACGAAGAGATTCTCCACTCACGACCTGTCTCCTTGCAACGTTTTTTGATTTTGCGCGCGCAGTTCTAATGGCACCAGTTCATTCAAGCTCCCACTGCGGAATCCCTGCAGATCGAGCGTCACATAACGGAAGCCGAGGGATGTCAGATATTTTACCAACTCCGCACAAACCGCGGGGTCGGCGATCCGGGCGATTCCGTCCGCCGGCACCTCGATGCGAGCAAGCTCCCCTTCGTGAAGACGGACGCGGAATTCGCGATAGCCAAGCTGCTTGAGATACGCTTCCGCCGCCTCGATGCGTGCCGTGCGCTCGGCCGTCGCTTCGACGCCCGGCGCAATCCGGCTCGACAGGCACGGCGATGCGGGTTTGTCCCACGTTGGCAAATCCCATTGCAATGCGAGCGCCCGCACTTCGGCCTTCGAGAAGCCGGTCTCCTGCAGGGGATGGCGGACCTTGTGCTCGGCGGCCGCGATCAGACCGGGGCGATAGTCGCCGAGATCGTCCAGATTGGCGCCGCTGCAAATGACGATTTTCTCCCCTCGCCCCTCCGGGGGAGAGGGGCCGGGGGTGAGGGGGATTTCAGCCTCCAGAGAAGGCAAAAGGCGATCGAGTTGGCCGTACAGTTCGTCCTTGCAGTAATAGCAGCGAGTACCGTCGTTCTTGATGTAATCGGGATTCGCGAACTCGGCCGTCGAAACCAGGCGATGATCAATGCCAATGCGCTTGGCGATTTCCTGGGCTTCCGCGATCTCAGCACGCGGCACGCTCGGGCTGTCCGCGGTGACGGCGATGGCATTATCGCCGAGCGCCAGATGTGCGGCCTTGGCGACGACGGTGCTGTCGATGCCGCCACTATAAGCTACGACGACTCGCCGCATGGAGCGCAACAGGGCGAGCAAGCGATCGCGTTTGGTGTCGAGGTCAGTCATGTTGTCATTTTACCAGGTTAGCGAGCCACGGGGTTTATCCCCGTGGAATGAAGGTCCGCACCACGGGGATTAACCCCGTGGCTCGCTAGCCCATCACGCGCTTCAAAAACACGCCCATCCGTTCCGTCTTGGGATTGTCCAGCACCTGGGCCGGCGGCCCCTGCTCCAGGATGCGGCCGTCGCACAGCATCACCACGCGATCCGCGGCGCGGCGAGCGAAGCCGATTTCGTGCGTCACGAGGATCATCGTCAAGCCGTCGCGTTTCAACGTTTCGAGCACGCCGAGCACTTCGTTCTTCAACTCCGGATCGAGCGCGCTGGTGATCTCATCGCACAACAAGCCGCGCGGCTCCATCGCCAACGCCCGTGCAATGGCGACGCGTTGCTTCTGTCCGCCGGAGAGCTGCTGCGGATACGCGTTGGCAAAGCCGGCCATGCCGACGCGATCGAGCAATTGTCCGGCCCGAGCCTTCGCATCCGATGACGCAACGCCGAGCACGCGCGTCGGCGCCTCGATCACGTTATCCATGACGCTCAGGTGCGGGAAGAGCTGGAAGTCCTGGAAGATCATGCCGAACGACCTGCGTATCGGATCGACCTGGGCGCGTTGATGATGCGAGCCCGGCGCGAGTCGATGTGGGCCGACGTGGATTTCGCCGCCGTCGAACGTGTTGAGTCCATTCAAGCAGCGCAACAACGTTGACTTGCCGCCGCCCGATGGGCCGATGAGCGCGATGGTTTCGCCGGACGGGATTGTCAGCGAGACATTGTCGAGGATGGTGCGAGAGCCGTAACGCTTCGTCACATTGCGAACGTTGATGGACCAGGACATCGGAGTTTTCTCCTCGCCGTTTACGTTTAGCGCTCGCATGGCGCCATGCGAGCGCTAAACGTAAACCTGCTTACTTTGCGCCCCAGCGTTTTTCCAGATAGCGCGACAAATATCCGAGCGGCACCGACATGATCAAGTACAGCGCCGCCGTCGTCAGGCCGATGCGCAAATAATCGCCGTAGTTCTTCGTCAAAATCTGATACTGCTTACTCAACTCGATCACCGAAACAATGCTGACCACGCTCGTGTCCTTGAACAGCGCGATGAAATCGTTCGTCATCGGCGGCAGAATCACGCGAATCGACTGCGGCAACACGATGCGGCGAAACGTCAAGATCGGCGACATGCCGAGCGACGCTCCCGCCTCCCATTGTCCCGCCGGGATCGACTGGAAGCCGCCGCGATAAATCTCCGCCTCATATGCCGCGTAGTTGAGACCGAAGCCGAGGATCGCGGCCGTGAATGGATCGAGCGTTATTCCCATTCCCGGCAAGGCAAAGTAGAGAAAGTAAAGCAGCAACAGCACCGGAATGCCGCGAAAGAACTCGACGTACGCGATGGCCAGCCAGCGCAGCGGCATCGGGCCGTAAAGGCGCGTCACGGCAATCGGCAATCCCAGCGCGACGGCGAGCGCCATACTGGCGATGGTAAGCAAGATCGTCATGCCCGCGCCTTCCACGAGCAGCAGGAAATACTGCGTGAACTCAAGGCCTGGCAGCGGCGCCGAATCGACACGAAGCGGAGTGTACAGACGGTACTGATCCGGCGACCACAGGTGCCACTCGGACAAGATTCGCTTCAATTCTCCCGATTCGATGACGCGGCCAAGCGCCCCATCGAGCTCTTTGCGCAGTTCGTCGTCATCCGGACGGACCGCGATGCCGTAGTAGCCTTCCGCGAATGGTTGGCCGACCAGCTTCAAACCGGGGTAAGACCGCTTGCGATGTTTGATCTGATCATCGGGGATCACGTAATAAGTCGTGATCGGCGTGTCAAACAACACGGCGTCCGCGCGCTTGTTGACGAGATCGTTGAAGGAGCTTTCCTGATCTTTGTAGTCGGTATGCTCGACGCCCTTTTGTTTCAACAGATGATGCGCGGCCGAGTTCGTGAGTGTGCTGACGACGAGCCCCTGCTCCTTGCAGTCGTCAAGTGTTGTAAAACGCGCGTCGTCGATGCGGGCAACGAGTTGCAGTTGATAAATGAAATACGGACGTGTGAAACGAGCCTTTCGCAGGTTTTCCTTGCTGATCTCCAGCCCGTTCATGGCGAAATCGAATTTGCCGCCCCGCTCAAGCGTCGAGAACAAGCTGTCGAATTCCGTGTGTTCGTACTCGATCGGCCGGCCAAGTTCTTTCTCCAGGGCGGCAATCAGGTCAATCTCAAAGCCGATCTTGGAGTTGGGGTCGTCCTTGGAGCCGAAGAAATAGGGAACGCCCCCTTCGGTGTCGGTACCGCATTTGAGCGGCTTTTTTTCCTGAGCATGAAGCGTTGGCGAAAGCCAGAGGAAGAGGCTGACGAGAAGATATGACAGACGGGTTTTGTTCAACGATCGGGCCCTCCTTTTGTTGGTTGATGATAGATGTTATCGAAAAGGGAACGGCGATGAAAGTGAAAAAATCGCCGCTTGCGGTTTCGCGCTTCAGCGCGCAATGGGAGCGCGAAACCGCAAGCGACGGATTTATTCTTTCCGAAGCAGGACGGGAATCGACAGCACCGTCGCACCGACGTGAACGCGAACGCGAGTTTGCGCTTCGGCGGCTTGCGTCGCGATTTTCAACGTCGCGTCATCGCCCGGCCCCGGCGCCCAGGTGCATTTGATTGCGGGATGATCGCATTCGATCTTGTCCACGCGCACTGCTTGCTCGCCGGTTGTGCGCAATCGGACGAGTCGTGAGCCGCCGCCGACAATTTCGACCGAAGCCGGCGACGCGATCACGTTCGCACGCTCCGGCTTCGTCAGCGTAATCGGCACTTGCAGATGGCGATAGTGCGGATCATCGGTGTAGATGTTGAGAGTCTCTTCGGACCGTGCCCTCGTCAGCGCCGCGCCGCTCACTTCGAGCGTGACCTTGGTGACGCCGTTGGCCAGCGTTTGCGTGTTGACCTTGATCGCCGGCGACGACGCGAGAACGTTGGCGATCTTTAACGGCAAGGCGCGGCGATCGGTGATCGTCAGTTCCTGCTTGAGCGTCGTCTCGACCGTCATCGCGATGATCGACGGTTCGATGGTGACTTCGTTGCGAATCTTGGCGCCGATCAATAGGGTGGCCTCTTGCTCCTTGTTGCCCTGCCGATATTGGACGTGCGCCTGCCAGGTGCGTGGGCCGTCGCGTTGACCGAGCGTGCGGACGTGCATGAGGAGCGAACTTTTTTCGCCTGGGTTGATGGCGCGTTTGTCGTAGACGGGGGACAAACAGCCGCAGCCGAGGCGAATATCCGTGATTGCAATGGAGTCGGACGACTCGTTGACAAACTCGAAGCGATGCTGATAAACCAGGCCGCCGCGCAATTCGCCCAGGTCCGCCGTCGGCTGAATGAACCGCAGTTGCGCCAACGCGAATTGGGGAATGATGAACACCACGCAAATGCACAAGACGGCGCGCATCGGATGCCTCCATGATCCAATGTCGTGCGTGATAGCACTGCCGTTTGATCGATTCAAGGCGACTTTGTTGCCTTTCCATCAGAAAAAAAAGAGAATGTTGCACGAAAACCGCCGCAAGTTCGCACATATATAGGAAACAAAACCCCCGGGAATCGCCACGCTCATCCCGGAGCTTGCAACGGAGATATTCATGCGCTTGACTTTGCGGACTTTGCTGTCTTATCTGGATGACACGCTCGAACCGGCCCAGGCGAAAGCGATCGGCCAAAAGGTCGCGGAAAGCGAACAGGCGCGCGATCTGGTCGAACGCATCAAGCAAGTCACGCGGCGTCGCCGCTTGACGACGCCCCCCGCCGCGGGACCGGGCGGCATCGATCCGAATACGATCGGCGAATATCTCGACAACGAGGTCACGCCGGAGCAAGCGGCCGAGGTCGAGCAAATCTGCCTGGCGTCCGACGTGCATCTCGCGGAAGTCGCGGGTTGCCATCAAATCTTGACGCTCGTCTTGGGCGAACCGGCCCTCGTGCCGCCGTCGGCCAAGCAACGCATGTATGCTCTCGTCAAGGGACCGGAGTCGATTCCGTTCCGCAAACCGCCCAAGGCCGGCACGAAGGACGATCTCGATCTCTCCAGCGAAATCGAC
>Ga0105340_1000988_pt1 | contig 13175 bp, 8 predicted proteins | sample EasRivMeERMLT700_FD_89676 | JGI IMG/M metagenome (GOLD analysis project Ga0105340, IMG submission 89676) | Soil microbial communities from meander-bound floodplain in the East River, Colorado, USA - East River MetaG ERMLT700 | ecosystem: Environmental > Terrestrial > Soil > Floodplain | place... | reverse complement strand
GCCATCCATGGCCGCGCCGTGCAGCGTCAGCACGACCGGCGTCGGCGTTTTGGCATCGTACTTGGGCGGCACGTGAACCCAGAAAGATCGCTTCATTTCATCGACGGTGATCGTGCGCCGATGATCGCCCGCGCCCAAAGATTCGGGTTGGCCCAGTCCAAGCGCGGCGACAAAGAGAAGCGAGGTTTGCATGGGAAAAAGCCCTATTCGCGATGCGGGCGATACGTTGTTACGGACGGGAATATATCACCCGGCATCGCGTTTTTGCAATACTACTACCTTCGCCCACGCAGGCGGGTTTCACTAAACGCCTCCAGTTGATATGCTGTAAGCTGACACTCCGGCCGCACCTGCTCCCGGCGCGCCACTTGAGTAACGCCATGCCAACTCCCGCAGACGAAGCCAAGATCGCGGAACTACGCGACACCTTTCGTGCCCTCGCCGAACAGCTTGGCAAAGTCATCGTCGGCCAGCAAAGCGTCATCGAACAACTCCTGATCGGCCTGTTGAGCCGCGGGCATTGCTTGCTCGTCGGCGTGCCGGGTTTGGCCAAGACGCTGTTAGTAAGCACCTTGGCGCGGATACTCGATCTGTCGTTCAAGCGCATCCAGTTCACGCCGGATCTGATGCCGGCGGACATCACGGGGACCGACATTCTTCAAGACGACCCGGCGACGCATCAGAGAAAGTTCGTATTCCTGCCGGGCCCGCTCTTCGCGAACATGATCCTCGCCGACGAGATCAACCGCACGCCGCCGAAGACGCAGGCCGCTCTTTTGGAAGCGATGCAGGAGCACCACGTCACCGCCGGCGGGCACACTTATCCCTTGCCGCGGCCATTCTTCGTGCTCGCGACGCAGAATCCGATTGAACAAGAGGGAACCTATCCGCTGCCGGAGGCGCAGCTCGATCGCTTCATGTTTCAGATCTCCGTCGCGTATCCTAATCGCGACGAGGAATTGGCGATCATGAAGCAGACAACGTCCGGCCATGCTCCGGTAGTCAGTCATGTGCTGACGGCCGACAAAATCATGAACCTTCAAGAACTGGTGCGGCAGGTGATTGTCGCCGATCACGTGTTCCAGTACGCCGCCGACCTCGTGCGCGCGACGCGGCCGAAGGAGCCGGGTGCGCCGTCATTCTTGCCCGAATTGGTGACATGGGGCGCCGGTCCGCGTGCTAGCCAGTACTTGATTCTCGCGAGCAAGGCGCGAGCGTTGCTCAACGGCCGGGTGCACGTGACGACCAAGGACATCCAGGCGATCGCGTACCCCGTGTTGCGCCATCGCTTGATCACGACGTTCCACGCAGACGCCGAGGGAATCACGACGGACGCGATTATCGAACGCTTGCTCAAGGCAATCCCGTTGCCGCAGGAGCAAGCGGCGGCGAAGGTGATGGTTTGATGAATCCTTTCTTCGTTTAGCGCTCGCAGAGAAGCGCCGGACCGCTCGACGCGTCACTGCGAGCGCTAAACGGGGATTGTCTGAGAATTGCAATGCCTTCGACTAATTCCCCCTTCGATCCCACCACGCTGTCCAAGTTCGGCCGGCTCAGCCTGATCGCGCGCAACGTCGTCGCCGGCTTCCTGAGCGGCGTACACAAAAGTCCCTACAAGGGCTTTTCCGTCGAGTTCGCCGAGCATCGCCAGTATTACCCCGGCGACGAAATTCGCCACATCGACTGGCGCGCCTACGGCAAAACCGATCGCTACTACATCAAGGAGCACGAAGAGGAAACCAACCTGCACGCTCATCTGCTCGTGGACGCATCCGGCAGCATGGCGTATCGCGGCGCAACCATCAGCAAGTTTCAGTACGCTCAATACCTGGCCGCGTCGCTGGCGTATCTGATGCTGCACCAGCGCGACGCCGTCGGCCTGGTGACGCACGATCAAGCGATCCGCACGATGCTGCCGCCGCGTTCAACGTCGAAGCAGCTCATGCAAATCTTGAACACGCTCGAAAAAACCGCGCCCGGCGGCGAGACGCAACTGGCGCCGATCTGGGACCGGCTCGCGGGACAACTTCGCGGCCGCGGCATGATCGTGATCTTCAGCGATTGCTTCGACCAGGTGAATCACTTAATCCATGCGCTCCGTCATCTGCGCCATCGCCGCCACGAGATCTTGCTTTTTCACATTCTCGCCCCGGAGGAGATGGACTTCCCGTTCACCCGGCGCACGCAGTTTCGCAATCTGGAAATCGCCAATCAACTCCGCATGATCGATCCGTCGGCCGTCCGGGCGGCGTATCGGCAGAACTTTGACGCGTTCTGTCAAACGCTGCGAATCCAGGCGTCGAACCTGCAAATCGACTATCATGTAATGCGGACCGACGAACCGGTGGACCGCGCCCTCGGCGTGTATCTGATGAAACGCCTGGCGCGGCGCTGATTTGGATAGCGAAGGAAGACATGCCCTTCCGCATCGACAACGCGATCGTCCTCTTCGGCCTGTTCGCCCTGGCGATCCCGGTCGTGCTCCATCTATTGCAACGCCGGCGTTTCGACACGCTCGACTGGGGCGCGATGCAATTTTTGCCCGACAGCATCGTCTCGCAGCGCCGCCGCTGGCTCGATGAAATCCTGCTGATGCTGCTGCGAATGGCGATGATCGCCCTCATCGTTTTCGCGCTGGCGACGCCGATCTCGACCGGCCTCTGGCTTGGACCGTTCAGCGATCATTCGACGCGCGACATCGTGCTCGTCATCGACGGCTCCTACAGCATGGACGTGCGCGCGCCGGGTCAAGCGACGCCGTGGGATGATGCACTTCGCCGCCTTCGCGAGCATATTGAAAACGCGCCGCCGAGCGACCGATTCAGCATCCTGGTCGCCCGTGATGCACCGGCGTTTCTGCGCGAGGAGTTTGCCCACGAGCTCGTTGACGAGATTTCGATCACGCCAAACGCCAATCCCGACATGCCGCAGACCCTCGCCGTCGCATGGAAACATTTGCAAGCGCGCGGCAAGGCGGCGACCAAGGAAATCGTCGTCCTTACCGACGGTCAGCGTCACGGATGGGCCGATCCTGCCGCGTTGTCGGCACTCGACCATCTTGGCAATCAATGGAACGCCGACGCGGATCGCGCGAAAAGCGAAGGTTCGGCGATACCGTCCCTCCGAGTCGTGACGGTCGGCGGCGCACTGCCGAAGCCGCTTGCAAATTTCTCACTCGCGCCGCTGACGGCGTCGCGTACCGTCATCAAAGTCGGCCAAAAGGCGACTTTCCGCAGCGCTTTCGTGCTTGAGCACATGGCCAAGCATCTGCAAACAATGTCGATCATCGTTCGGATCGATGGCGTCGAAACCCAGAAACTCGCGCTGCCAGAGCAAATCGATCTCAAGAAGGGCCAGATACCGCTCGCGTTTCAACATCGTTTCGACAAAGTGGGGCCGCAGATCGTATCACTGCGAATCGATGCCGATGACGCGCTTCTCGGCGACAACGAACAGATCGTAGCTGTAGATGTTGTGAAAGAACTGACGATTCTCTGCGTGGACGGCGACGAAACGCTGTCTGCAGAGAGCAGCAGCTTTTTCTTGCAAAAGGCACTTGGCGCCCAGGCCGTGCCGTACGCCGCACTGAAAGCCGCGGATTTTTCAAACGCCGTGGTGCTCGTGCTCGCCGATGTGCCGCGTTTGAGCCCCACGCATTTGGATGCGATCGAACGCTTTCTCGACAGCGGCGGCGGCGTGCTCGTCGTCGCCGGCGAACGCGCGGCCAAGGAAAAAGCGTTCTACAATGAGCGGCTTTATCGCGGCGGCGACGGATGGCTTCCTGCAATGCTGAGCGAAGTCGGGCAGTCGAAGAACGGCGCGCAGCCGGACGTTCGCTCGTTTCAGCATCCGGCGCTGGAATTGTTCCGCGCCGCCGGCGACGGTGTATTGAAGGATGTGCGATTTCCGAAATGGACCAAGACGCAACTTGGCCTCAAAGATCGCGCGACGGTGATGGCAACGTTCAACAATGGCGATCCGTTTTTGATTGAGAAAACCCACGGAAAAGGCCGCGTCATTTTGTGTAGCGTGCCGCTGGACCGAAGCTGGAATTCGACGTTGCCGAGCACGTGGGAGTTTCCCATCTTGATGCACGAGCTGGCGTATTACCTCGCGGGTAACCGCGCGGCGAATGGGCGATTGCCGATGGATTTGCGCGAATCGGATCTGACGCGATGCAGTGACGATGATTGGCGAAAGGTGCGCGACCGTTTGCCGGTGACGTGGCGGGACGATGATGCTGATGCATCGCTCGGAACGGCGGAGGCAGCGCGTGAAGAATTGTGGTGGTTGCTCCTCGTTGCCGTGGTGGGGTTGTTATGCATGGAAGTCTGGATGACGCGGCGCATGGCGTTGGCGCGCGGTTGAAAGAGATTGCGTTTAGCGCCCGCGTGGCGCCATGCGGGCGCTAAACGAACACAACCAAGTGACGCAGGAATAGATGTTCAAATTCCCGATCGGTCCTGACGACACCTTTTTGATCCTCGCACCGCGCGGGGCCGATCTCGGTCCGTTCGGGCAGATCGGCCTCCTTGCGCTTGTCCTTCTCGTTCCGCTCGGCTTGATCGGCTGGCTCTATCGCTACGAACTTCGGCTCGTCGCCGGCTGGCAGGCGTGCGGATTGTTGACATTGCGGCTCCTGATGCTCGGCATCCTCTGGCTCGCGGTCGCGTTGCAGCCGCATTTCGCAGCGATTCATGTCGAGGAAACGCCGGGCCGCGTGCGCGTCGCGGTCGATCTGTCATCCAGCATGGACATTGCCGACGCCGATTCATCGCGTTCCCGGCGTTCGATCGTTGAAAATATCCTCTCGACGCAAGGCAAGGACCTACTCAAACGCCTCTCCGACCGGCACGAGGTCGAGATTGTCGGCTTTCACCAGCAGTCGTTCGACATGCAGCCAGCGCAAGTTTTGGCACAACTCGCCAGGCCCACTGCGGACACCGTCGATACGAACCTTCATCTGGCTCTCGCCAACGTCAATTCGCCGCGCGAACATCCGCTTTTGGGCATCGTCCTGTTGAGCGACGGTCAACACAATGTCGGCGCGGCGCCCCTGGATCGCGCGGACGAGTTGAGCCGACAGCGCGTGCCGATCTTCCCCGTCGTGATCGGCTCGAAAAATCCGCCCAGCGATTTGATGATTCTCGACGTCCAGGCGCCGACCAAGGTGTTCAAGGACGCGACGGCGCCGATCGAGATTCGCGTCAAGTCCGCCAACTTGCCGGCCCAGGAATTGACCATTGAAATGCAAATGGGCGACGCGCCGGTGAAGCCGGAGCATCGCAAGGTCATTGAGCACGACGGCAAGGACGACGTTCACACGATCCGCTTTCAAGCCAAGATGGATGAAGTCGGCACCCACACGCTGCGTTTCAAGGCGACGAGCAAAGAGCAAAAGGAAATCACGCTCGCCAACAACGCCGCGTCGCATCTGGTGCGTGTGGCCCAGGACAAGGCGCGCGTGCTCGTGATCGACGGCGAGGCGCGCTGGGAGTACCACTATCTCGCGGTCGCCCTTCTTCGCGATCCGGCGATTGAAGTCGAACGTGTCGTCTTCACCCAGCCGCGCATCGGGGCGATCAAGGACGCCGAACTGGAGAAATCGGGCCTTGCGAAGACGAAATTGCCGGAGGCGAAGGAACGCGATCCCCTCATGGATTACGATTGCATCCTGCTGGGAGATGTGTCTCCTGAGGAAATGCCGCTCGCCGATCGTCGCCGACTCGAGAAATACGTCGCCGAACGAGGCGGCACGTTGTTGATGATCGCAGGCAAACGTCATTTGCCGATGGCGTATTTTGGACTGACGGACGATCCCTTCTCCAAGCTGTTGCCGATCACGGCGCCGACCGAGTTAAAAAAAGACACCGGCTTCGCGCTGCGTGTGACGAATGAAGGCAAGTTGCAACCTTTCTTGCAACTCAATCCGGATCAGCCAGTGTTCGCGTGGCCCGAGTTGCCGAAGCACTTCTGGGGCGTCGTCGGCAAACGCAAGCCGGCGGCGACCGTGCTGCTCGCGCCGGTGGTTGACAATGCCGACGCGCCGACCACGGCGGCCGACGACACGGGTATCTTGGTCCAGCAGAACTACGGCTTCGGCCGCGTGCTATTTCTCGGCATCGACAGCACCTGGCGCTGGCGCTATCGCGTGGGCGACACCTATCACCATCGCTTTTGGGGTCAGCTGGCACGCTGGGCGGCGGCGGCCAAGCTGTTGCCGGCCGGCAATCGACATGTGCGTTACGGCTCGCGCGAGCCGGTTTATGCGGAAGGGGACGAAGTCGATCTCGCGGCCCGCTTGAGCGCGACGTTGCCGCCATTGAAGGAAGCGGCTCGAGTGAAATTGCACAAGCAGTACAAAGACGGCAATGAAGAAATGATCGCCGTCGTGCCGTTGACCGTGCATCCGCGACAGCCCAATGCGCTCGAAGCCAAGGTACGCGAACTTGCGCCGGGAACTTATCGCATCGAGCTAGATATGCCGCAATTCCAGAAGGAGATCGCGGAGCCGAATGACGCAAAAGACGGCATTGCAAAGGGTGGCGATCTGTTTCACATTTTGCCGAAGCAGCAAAAGGAACTGCTTGATCTCTCCGTCAATTGGAGTCTGATGCAAAGCCTGGCCGAGCGCTCCGGCGGCAAACTCTACACGCCGGACAACGTCGAGGAAGTCGTCGAACGCCTGGCGCGCCGCATCGAACGCAAGGAGTACCGCGACGAGCAACGGCCCTGGCAAGACGAACCAACCGTTTGGTGGATGCTAGCAATTCTGCTCGGCTTGCTGACCATCGAATGGAGCTGGCGTCGGTGGCTTGAGTTGGCGTGAGTCTCACGCAAAGACGCAAAGTCGCAAAGAAAACAGGCTTCAAGCTACTCCTTTGTATTGCTTTGCGCCTTTGCGTGAGGCGCCTTTACATTTTCTACCGTCGGCACAATCATCGCAATCGGCATGTAAAGATTTGGCAACATTTTTTCGCCATTCTCCGCCTATTGCACATTTCTGACCTATAGTTGCGGTGAAACAGGGACCGTTTTACCTCCCCGAGACGTTTGTGCCGACGATGCCTGTGCCCCTGCCAACCTGGTTGAGCCACGCAAGCGGCGCGATCCGCCGCCTTGCGGATTGTCCGATAACGCTGTTTCTCCTGCTGCTGGCGTTCAATTCGATCGCTCGACCTTGCTCCAGCTCCGCACACGATGCCCGTTTGTATACCTTGCAAGCGTTGAACGCCGCCACCGATGGGGCTTTCGCCGATGACATTTTCCTATGCTTCGGCTCCCAGGATCAGTATTCGCTCTTTTCGCGCGTGGTCGGCCCGATGGTGTCGGTGCTTGATGTGCGTTGGACGTTTTTCATTCTCTACCTCATTTTCAATGTGCTGTTCATCGCGGGGCTATTCCGATTCGTCCGCGCGTTGATTGAAGATCGATTGATCTCGACCCTTGCCCTCGTTTTCCTCGTGACCGCGCCGTTAGGGTACGGCGGGCACGGCATCTTCATGGTTCACGAGCAATTCTTCACGCCGCGGCTCGTCGCGGCGGCGTTGACGTTGTTCGCGCTGGAACGGTTGCTGCGTCACGCATTCGTCACCGCGTTCGCGCTCTTGGCGATCGGCGTGGCATTGCATCCGTTGATGGCGTTCGGCGGCATCATGGTCGCGGTCGCCTATGTCGCCAGCTCGATGTTGCCGACGCGCCTTTTCGTTGGCCTTACCGCGGCAACGCTCTTCTCGTTCGCCGGGTTGCTCTGCATGCCAAGCATCGCGCAACGGGCATTCGGCGCCATGGACGACGAATGGCATCAATGGATCCGCCTCGCCGTTGGTTACAACTATCCCGACGCGTGGTTCTGGAGGGATTGGCTCAACCTGGGCGTGGCGTTCGCGCTGCCGATTGCCGCATGTTGGTCCTTATTTGGCGACGATCCGATGCGTCGCCGTTTCCTGACCGCGGTTACGCTGGCTAGCGCCGTCGGCTTCCTGACCACGCTCGCCGCGTCGTTTTTGCCGTACGCCCTGCTCTTCCAGGCGCAGCCGTACCGCGTGCTGTGGATTCTGCAAACGCTGCAGGCGCCGCTCGGCTTCCTGTTGATCGCCCGCTGGAGCGCGTCGCCAAGCATGGCCCTGCGAATGGCGGCGCTTGCGCTGGTTGGATTCTTCTGCGTCGTCTACTACATCCCGAACGAATTTTTGATCATCGCGATGGCCGTGCCCGTTTCATTCATCATCAGCCTGGCGAGCGAAGAGAACAAGCAGCCCGGCTGGTGGTGGTACACCGTCGCGCGCGGCTTCGTTCTCGGCGCGATCGGCTGGATGGCGTATCGCTCGTGGTTCTTCGTCGTGAATCGAGACGTGCTGTGGCAATTTGTTGACGTCGACGAATTCGTCATGGTTGACGTGTTCAGCCCGATCGTTTGCGTCGTCGCGTTTTTGCGTTTCCTGCCGACGTCCGAGTTTGCTCCCAGGTTCGCGATGATTCGCCTGGGATCGCTCGCCGCTTCGATTCTGGTCCCCTGCGCGGTTTTCGCGATCGATGCCTTCACCCCGCTTCGCGATGAGTATTCGCTGCTCGGCAAGGACATCGCATTCCTGCACGACTTCATACAAACGAAGGACCACAAAAAGCCTCCGGCGATTTATTGGTCGCTCGGCCGGCCGGACTTGCTTTGGGTCGATGTGCCCGCCACGAGCTACTTCGACATCCTGCAAACCGCCGGCGTCATGTTCAATCGCAAGACGGCGGAGGAAATCGATCGCCGCACCGGCGTGGTCGGCAAGTTCGAGATGGTTCGCCAGCGTAGGGAAGAGCTTTTTGTCGACGATGGGCGAAAAATCAGCATCGAGAATCTTTTCAAGCTAAGCTTCAACTGCTCCGAACCCTCGCGCGAAGACCTGATCGCGCTTTGCCAGCAACAGGGTCTCGACTACGTGGTCATACCGCAGGAATTTCCAGGACTTCACTCGGCCAGCAATGGCCGGATTTATGTTTACGATTGCTCCCGGGTTCGAAGCATTTGCCGCGTTGATCTGAGGCTCAGAGGCGGCATGCCGGTTTTTCATCCTACGACGGACCAGCTGTTTCTTTGGTCGTCGCGAAACTAAGTTTGGCAACCTTTTTATTGAGGAATCTCCCCATGACGCATCCGAACAATGTCGCAATCATCGGCGCCGGTCCCGCGGGTCTCACCGCCGGCTACCTTCTCAGCAAGGAAGGCGTGCCGGTCACGATCCTCGAAGCCGATCCCACCTACGTCGGCGGCATCGCTCGCACCGCGAAATACAACGGCTACCACTTCGACATCGGCGGCCATCGCTTCTTCTCCAAGTCGAAGGAAGTCGAAGATCTGTGGACCGAGCTGTTGCCGAACGACATGCTCGATCGCCCCCGTTCGAGCCGCATCTTCTATCGCGATGCGTTCTTCTCGTATCCGCTTAAAGCCGGCGAGGCGCTCAAGAAGCTCGGCATCTGGGAATCGACGCACTGCATGGCGTCGTATTTCTGGGCCAAGTTATTCCCGATGAAGAACCCGAAGAGCTTCGAAGATTGGGTGTCGAACCAGTTCGGCAAACGTCTGTTCAACATCTTCTTCAAGACGTACACGGAAAAAGTCTGGGGCATGTCGTGCAAGGAAATCAGCGCCGACTGGGCCGCCCAGCGCATCAAGGGCCTGTCCTTGTGGTCCGCGGTCTGGAACGCCATCTTCAAGCCGAAGGCCCCCGCCGCCGGCGCCGACAAGAGCAAGGTCATCAAGACGCTGATCGATACCTTCCGCTATCCGCGCCGCGGCCCCGGCATGATGTGGGACGCCGCCGCCGAAAAGATCAAAGAAATGGGCGGCGACATCGCGATGGGCATGAAAGTCGTCGCGTGCCATTACGACGCCAACGCTCAGCTCTGGACCACGACCTACCAAGACAAGGACGGCAACAAGCACTCCGTCGAATCGCGGCACGTCATCTCGTCCGCGCCGATGAAGCAGCTCGTCAACGGCATCACGCCGAAGATGCCGCAGCACGTGATCGACGCCGCGAACTCGCTCAAGTATCGCGACTTCCTCACGGTCGTCTTGATCCTGAAAGATCGCAACGCCTTCGACGACAACTGGATCTACATCCACGACCCGAGTGTGCAGGTTGGCCGAATTCAGAACTTCAAAAGCTGGTCGCCGGAGATGGTTCCCGATCCGTCGATGACCTGCTATGGCCTGGAATACTTCTGCTTCGAGGGAGACGGCCTGTGGAACTCGTCGGATGCCGACCTGATCGAGCAAGGCAAACGCGAGCTGGCCAAGATCGGCCTCGCGAAGGTCGAAGACATCGTCGATGGCTGCGTCGTTCGCCAGCCGAAGGCGTACCCGGTATATGACGACGATTACGCCAAGCACGTCAACACGATCCGCGCGGAGCTGGACAAGAACTATCCCAACCTGCACCTCGTCGGCCGCAACGGCATGCACAAGTACAACAACCAGGACCACGCCATGATGACGGCGATGTTGTGCGCGAAGAACATTGTTGCTGGTGAAGCGGTGTTCGATCTGTGGGAAGTGAATCAAGACGCCGAGTACCACGAAGCGGGCAAGGCGGGGGATCAGGTTGGCGCGACGGGGTTGCGGATGGTGCCGACGCGGGTGAAGGGGGAGGAGAAGGTGGCGGCGTCGTGAGCAGTTTTTGTTTTCGGGCTCCGCCGGACTCTTCTTTTTCGCCGTACGAGCTTCTCATACGCAAATGGTCAATAATGCCGGAAACTCGGCATTATTGACCATTTCTTGTTTGCACCTTGGCTGACTTCGATTTCATGGCTTACGTCGGAAACTCAAATCCCGGTACTGTCCTAGTTTTGCGCTGGCTTTTCGGAGAGCGGGCGTAAAACAAGCTCGCCGTCGATCCAGATTAGCTCGAACCAAATTGACTCGGAAGGCGTTCCATCTGAACAGAACGCCTTGATTTGTATTTTGCACGAGTCAGGGCCGTTGAACGAAGGCTCGTGAAAGTGCGATGTCGCTTCCGTTATGAACTGCATCCGTTTGAAGTTGCCCGGGACGAGGAAGAACTTGATAGGTGCTTTTTCGGTTGCATACTCCCCGATGAATTCCAGCCGTCCCTTGCCATCATCACGACAAACATCCCAACGCCTTTCTTCGCCTGCCTGCAAGTCCATTTTTGTCGATTGCTCATGCTGCGCCCGGAGCGGCAACGGCAAGTTTCCAATTGGAGGTTCGCACGCGATGATCTGAACTTGGCAATCCTTGATCGCAGCAAAGTTGCTTGTGTTTTTGATCGTGATTCGCCAATGCAAATCACCGCCGCTGGCCGCTTCACCTTTGTCGTCTTTTTGAAGTACCACGATTGCCGGAACGGTGTGCCATGCGATCCCGAAACAAACGGCGAAAATGCAAATAGCCCCGACGATTACTGGGCCTGTTGGAATGCTGAATCCTGTTTCACCGAGTTTGATCTGTATGGGCAGAGTCCAATCGATTGGAATCCACGCGATGCCGACCAGAATCCCTATCGTGATAATCCAGACAATGACCTTCATTGCCTTACCCCAAAGCGAATTCGCCTTCAGGGCCAATCGGAACGCCTCTTTGGCGAGCGCGCGGGCAAAGGACATCTCAATCACTCCCTAACTGGAAACGCCCGCTTGATCCGCGCCGGGAGTACAGACGCGAACCAGGCGGGCCGAACGGGTAGCTACTCCCGTCGTCCAGTTAAGGGAATTATATTCGCTTCGCTTCGGAAAGTAGCCGCTCCAAACCCCACTTCTCCGTTGTCAGCCCCGCCTTTTGAGCCGGAGTCATTTTGATCGTCAAATATCGTTCACATTCGACACAGAGATAGCGCTGTGAGCCGTTCCGATTCCGGCCCGCTTTTTGGGCTTCAAATCGGCGTCATCCCGGCGAAACGATTACCGACCGGACGCGCCCATTGGAATTACGCAACGGCCGATCTCGAAAGCATTCGTCGAACACTGGTTGACGCCGGCGTGATTGAAGAACCGGCGAAAAAGAAGAAGTGACCAAATGGAAAACCCTACAGCGGCGTGCGCCATAGGGTTTCCATCCTTATCGCAGCGGCAAAGTTGTTGAAGCCGCGCCACTGCGAACAGTTCGAACGTGACTTATGGTAACTTCGAAGATCGTCTGCGCTCAGACTCCGCGCTTCCTCGCGAGCCTGACCCGTCATCAATTCTGGGCCTGGATTGGCCCGCATCATCGTGTTTGACCGGCATGGGCAAGGAAGCCCTCTTTCTGCTCGAAGCATAGTTCACGTTACCAACTGGCACAAGGAAGGCGAATAAAGTCGGCGTGCATTTTCAGCGTCGCCGTCGTTACGATCAGCGAAACCATCGAACCCGGAGAACGAAAGGCGACAAAATTCACCCGTACGGGTGAATTTCTCGCGAGCGCATTATTCGACACCAGTTCTTTCCGCTCGCCTTGTCGCCCACCAGGTTGATAAATGCAGTTGCCGTGGTTCAAAAAAGGAAAAACGAACGCAGCCAAGAAGGACATCCATTTCAGCGAAACCGCCTTGGATATCCCCTCGCTCCCCTCTTCCAAGCTCTCATCCTCGATAGCAAATTAGCGCGCCCTGAATCCTCAGTAGCAGCGCTCAATGCCATCTTGCAAACGTCGCGATGCAATTGATTGGGATCGACATCCACATCGCCAGTGACCGTGAAACCGTCGATTGAATGACCGGGATAGTTGACGACGCTCTCGTAGAGACCCGTCCATACCGCGCGCGACGTGATGACCTCGACATTCGTCGCGACGAGGGTTGTCTTGAAGTGTTGCAAGTCGAATAGCATGGCGGGCTTCTCAGAGTTCCTACCTAATTGTAGCGCACGAATGACACAAAAGACGTGCTGCACGTTCAACGCACTTTGCAATCGCTGGAAAACATCCGCTATGCTTGAGCGATGGAAAACATGCCCCCACTCACGGAGCATTTGCACGGCCGGCGCGACGGCGAATGGAAGCCCGCGTGCAAGATGAAGCGCGTGCGGTTCGGCGGCGTTGACATCGGCAATGACTATTCGCCCGATGAAATCGAATGGATGAACGCGCTCGACCAATTCAAGCGCGACAAGCAATGTCCTTTTCCAACGTGCTGCGAAATGCTTTCAGTGCTGGTGGGGCTGGGGTATCGCAAAATCGCCACTGG
>Ga0105340_1000987_pt1 | contig 13182 bp, 9 predicted proteins | sample EasRivMeERMLT700_FD_89676 | JGI IMG/M metagenome (GOLD analysis project Ga0105340, IMG submission 89676) | Soil microbial communities from meander-bound floodplain in the East River, Colorado, USA - East River MetaG ERMLT700 | ecosystem: Environmental > Terrestrial > Soil > Floodplain | place... | reverse complement strand
GTGTGCGCAGGTGCGTGGGTCTCTGGGTTGGAATTTGAGGGCGTTATTGATGATGTTTTGTTATAGTTGGCTCATTTGTATGGTGTCTGCTTGGTTGGTGGGGTTGTCGCATACGTGGATTTTTGCGCCTGTTTGTTGGATGCGCAGTTCGAGGTCGCCCAATACTTCGCGTGTGATGGCACCAAGGTCGACGGGGATGAAGGGTTGGGTGGTGCTGATGACGCGGGAGAAGGTGAGGAGGTCGTTGATGAGTGTTTGCATGCGGGCGGCAGCGTTTTGCATGCGTTCCAAATAGTCGCGAGCACTAGCGTGCTGGCCATTGTTGGGGACGGCAGAAGGGATGCCCTCACTCTTGACGTCTCCCTCAGGGAGAGGGGTGTTGCTTGCGGCCGCTCGCGAGGTGATTTGGGTGTCGGCGGATTTTGTTTTGCGGCGGCGGAGTGTGGTGTGGCCAGTGTCGGGTCGAGAGTCGAGGGTCGAGGGTCGAGGGCTCTCGGCGCTCGACTCTGGCCGGTCGACGGTTCGAGAGGTGAGTTGGTCGATGGTGGATTTGAGGCGGTCGCCGAAGGCGCGGATTTTGCGCAGGGGTTCCTGGAGGTCGTGTGAGGCGACGTAGGCGAATTGTTCGAGTTCGCCGTTGGAGCGGGCGAGTTCGGCGGCTTTGCGTGCCAGGGTTTCTTCGGCGCGTTTTCGTTCGGTGATGTCTTTGAAGGTGACGACGGCGCCCATTTGTTTGTTGTTTTCGATGATGGGTGTGCGGGTGTATTCGACGAGGACGGGGGTGCCGTCTTTGCGGTAGAAGGTTTGTTCGCCACTGGTGTGTGCGGCGATGTTGGCAGGGTTCGAGGCGAGCGCTTCGGGACGGGCAGTGGCGGAGTTGAGGGCGAGTCCTTCCGGACTGGCACCGGGGGCACTGGCGCGCCCGACGAGTCGGGTGCCGCTGGTGGCGATGGCGCGGGTGTGGCCACTAGCGTGTTCGGTGTGGCCACTGGTGCGGGGGTTGAGTTCGGTGCCGCCGGATTGAGGGAGGGGGTCTTTTGGGTTGTGGAGGATGGTTTGGTGTTCGTGTTTGCCCAGGAGTTCTTCGACGGTGTAGCCGGTGAGTTTGGCGGCAGCGGGGTTGACGAAGGTGGTTTTGCCCTGCATGTCGAGGCCGTAGATGCCTTCGCCGGCGGAGTTGAGGATGTGTTCGTATCGGCGCTGGAGTGTCTGGAGTTGTTGGGTGCGGGCCTGGACGTGGAGTTCGAGGACGTCTTTGGAGCGTTCGAGTTCCTGGCGTTGTTGGGAGAGGGTTTTTTCGGCTTGTTTGCGCTGGTTGAGTTCGGCGGAGACAGCGGCGGTTTGTTCTTCGAGGCGTTTGTCGAATTGGGTTTTGAGGTCGGTAAATTCGGCTTCGATTTTGCGGCGTTCTTTGACGTGGGTGCTGAGTTCGAAGCGGAGTTGTTGGACGACTGCTTCGGCAGTGACACCTGCAGTTTTAAGAGTGGGCAGCGGGACTGTTTTGTTTGTGTGTGTGTGTGCACCACGGCCAGCGAGTTGGGTTGGGCTCGCAGAGCTCGCCCCTCCAGTCTTGCCGATTCGGCGTTGCCAGAAGGCTGCGGCACCGAGGATGAAGGCAGTGAGGCCGAGGCCAGTGCCGGCGGTGGCGAGTGTGATTTTTTTGGCCCAGGCATGGGCGTGGTCGACGAGTGCTTGCGCACGGCCACCAGGGCTCGCAGACGCATTAGCGTTTGGGCCGCTGCCGGCGAGTTCGTTGCCATGGGAGGAGGCTGCGATGGCGGTGGTGAGTTCGCGGGCTTCCGCGTGGAGGGTGCGCGAGCCGGAGAGGTATGCCCATAGGCTGACGGCAGTGGTCAGCACGATTGCGACTATGGCCATGGCGAGGAGTCGCTTCATGGCGCGGTCGTTTCCTGGTTGCTCAGTATCTTCACCACGCAATTCCCATTCTCCCGATCCGGTCGGGAGGTCAAATCGTCCAGAGCCGGCGCGGAGCGTCGGTTCTGTGCATTATTGGTATCGGCGCGGCGGGAACCGGGGTTAAGTGGTTAATGATTGGAGAGTTGAGAGGGGAGAGTGGGGAAGAAGTAATCGGTAATCAGCGAATTCAGGGAGTAATCAGTAGAAGCGGCGCGATGGGGACATCGCGCCCTACCTACGGTTTACAGGACGCAGGGAGTTGGCATAGGCTCGCGGTGATGAGTGCGGAGACGCTGGGCATTATCGCGGGGAATCGGTCGTTGCCGTTGTTGCTGGCGCGGCAGGCGCGGAGTATGGGGGTGAAGCGGATTGTGGCGGTGGGGTTCGAGAATGAGACGGACCCGGCATTGGCGGGGTTGGTGGATCGGATGCATTGGTTGCGCGTGGGGCAGTTGGGGAAGTTGATCGCCGCGTTCAAGGAGGATGGGGTGAGGGAGTGCGTGATGGCGGGGCAGATCGCACCGAGGAATTTGTGGGATGTGCGGCCGGATATGCGGGCGATGGGGTTGTTGTTGAGGTTGAGGGAGAAGAATGCACACACAATTTTTGGAGGGATTGCGGATGAGTTGAAGCGGGACGGGATTGAGTTGATCGACGGGCTGCGGTGGTTGAGGCCGTTGATGGCGCAGAGCGGGTTCGCGCTGGGGCCGAAGTTGAGCAAGGAGCAAAACGCGGATGTGGAGTTTGGGTTGAGGATTGCGAAGGAGGTGTCGCGGCTGGAGATCGGGCAATTGGTGGTGGTGAAGGATGGGACGGTGTTGGCTGTAGAGGGGTTTGAGGGAACGGATGAGTGTTTGCGGCGCGGCGGTGCGTTGGCGGGGAAAGACGGGGGCACGGTGGCGGTGAAGGTGGCGAAGGAGAGTCACGATATGCGGTTCGATATTCCGTGCGTGGGATTGAAGACGGTGGAGACATGTGCGGAGTGTGGCGTGGCGGTGCTGGCGTTGGAGGCAGGGAAGACATTGGTGCTGGATGAGACGGAGGTGGGCGAGTTCGCACGGCGACGGAAGGTGAGTTTGGTGACGGTGGGGTGAGGAGTTGGTGTCTTGGTTTTGGAGAGTTTTGTCTCATTCGCAGGTCTGCGAAAGGGTGGTTTTGCATGAAGCGCATGTGAGAAAGGAGGGGTGCTCATTATGTACGAGGATGGCAGCGTGAATGCTCTAGAGGGCCATACACGGAAGGCAGTATATGTATGGTCGCATTGTAACCAGGCGCAGTCGCGGTCTTCCGCTCTCCCCGGCACGGCGGGAGCGTGAGGCGTTTACGCTGATTGAGCAGATGTTCGCGCTGTTGCTCGCCGGGTTGACGATCAGCGCGGTGGTGAGCGGCTTTTGGCAATCGGCGCAGCAGTCGGAATGGTCCGCGCATTCGCTGGCAGCGCAATCGCTGGCACTGCAGGCAATGGAGCAGGCCCGCGCGGCAAGGTGGGACCCGAACGGTTCGCCGTCGGTGGATGAGCTTCTGCAATCGAATTTCACTAACCGATCTGAAGTTCTGGATGTGCCGACGGGCCGCGGACAAACTTTGATCGCGAACACACACACAACGATCCGGGTAATCTCCGAGGTTCCGCCGTTGAAGATGATCGAGGTGCAAACGACGTGGCGCTTCGGGAACAGGAGATTTTACACCAACACGATCGCGACTTATCGCGCCCCCGATCAATGAACACGCGCCGACATCAAGCGAAGCGAACGACGCGGACGTGGGCTCGACAGAGCTCGCCCATCCGAAAGCAGGCGGGTTTCACGCTGGTCGAGATTATGGTGACGTGCATGCTCGCGCTGGTGATCGTTGGGGCGCTGATGAGCAGCTACATGTATGGGATGCGGATGTTCGAGGTGGTGAAGCCGAAGCTGGCGACGAGCGACCAGGCGCGCAACACGATCAGCAAGATGGTCACGGAGGTGCGGTCGGCGGGGTCCATCCAGATCGGCACGGGCAGCGAAGGGCAGTTCACACCGGCGGCGAGCCTGAACACGAGGCAGCAGGGCAACGCAATCCAGATTTTTCCGAACGTCGAGACCACCAACACGTTCATACGATATTTTCGCGATGACAGCGACGACACGTTGCGGCGGATAACCAATCTCGACGCGGAATCGACAGTGATGGCCCGCGACGTGACCAACGCGATTCCATTTACGTCGGAAGACTTTGCCGGAAATGTGCATTCCAACCGGCAGAGCAACCGCGTGATTGGACTTTACCTGCAGTTTTCGAGTCTTCCCTACACGACGGGCAAGGCCGGTCCGGGAGCGCTTTACGATTACTATCAACTGCGCACGCGCATTACTCGGCGTTAAATGATTTATGAAAGCCACCATCCACAAGTGGTCCAGGTCACAGGCAGGGCATTCGATTCTGCTCGTGATGATCATCTCCACCGCAACATTTCTCGTGCTCGGCGGGCTCTTGAAGTGGTCTGTTGGAAACACGACGGCGAACGTGCGGAACAACCAGTACTTCAAGACCGTCGCCGCCGCCGAAGCGGCCACTGAGAAGGTAATCTCGCACCTAACCACGGATTACTTCGAGGACGAGGCCATCTCTTCGAATCTCGACCGTTATCGCGCCCTGGTGCCGACGGCGGAAGAGAGCGCGCGTTGGGGCAAGTACGTGTTCAGCGACGGCGAGGGAAATAACAACCGAACGTATGTGGAGCACCTTCCTCCCGACGAATTCCGCGTGCTCGATTCGCAATATCGGGGATTGCACGGCTACGCCTCGGCGTTTCGCGTGATCTCGAACGCGCGCGAGTTGGGCACGGTGTTTCCAATGACCGCCGCGCTTCGGCAGGACGTTGAAGTAGCGATGATCCCGCTCTTCCAGTTTGCAATCTTTTACAACCTCGACCTCGAGATTAACCCAGGCCCACCTATGGTCGTGACGGGGCCCGTCCACTGCAACAAGACAATCTACATGAGGCCGGGGGACGAACTGCGCTTCAAGAGCGACGTCACGGCGGTCGGCTCACTTGTAATGAACCGCCACCCTGATGATCCCACATCACCAGGGTCAGGCCGAGTCATCTTCGAAGCCGAGCACGATGCAGGTGTGCCGTCGCTTAACCTGCCTATCGGCACGAACAACACCCCGGTAGGCGTGCGGCAGATCGTCGAAATTCCGCCTCCGTCCGAATCGCCGGATTCGCCGATGGGCAGGCAGCGTTACTACAACAAGGCGGACCTGGTACTTTTGGTTCAAAATACGGGCGTAATGGCGTTCAGCGGTGCTACTCGAACCAATATTCACACAAACGAAATCAAATCCTTTTTTACCAACGTCACCTTCTTCGATCAGCGCGAGGGCAGAACCGTGAAGGCTTCGCAGATCGACGTGAAAGCGTTGGGAAGGTGGAACGAGACGAATAAAAGTTTGAAGCCGCTTCTGAACTCCAATGACGTTCGCATTGTCTATATCGCGGATCAGCGGAGCCAGTCGAGCAGTACGATGCCCGGCGTGCGTCTGATCAATGGCCATACGATCCTGCCGAGAGGACTGACAATCGCGACGCCCAATCCGCTCTATGTGTGGGGTCACTACAACATCTCGACGAACGGTTCGACGAGCCCACTGCCCACCACAAATACGATGAGGACGTGGCCAGCGTCGTTGGTCGGCGATTCGATCACCGTGCTCTCAACGTCGTGGACTGATACGATGGCAAGCTCGGGAATCAGTTCTCGCACCGCCAATCCGACGACTGTGAATGCCGCTTTCCTCGCGGGCATCGTGCAAACCACGAACACCGGCGGCGGCAGCTACAGCGGTGGTGTGGAAAATTTCCCGCGCTTCCTGGAAAACTGGAGCGGCAAAGTATTCACCTACAACGGGTCGATGGTCGTCATGTATGACAGCAAACAAGCCATCCGGAAGTGGCCTGGCACTGGCACCGTTTACAATCCTCCAAATCGCGCCTGGGCATTCGACCAGAACTTCCGCGATATCAACAAGCTGCCGCCAGGAACGCCTGTGGCGCGCACTCTGATCCGCGGCAAATGGTATACGATGAAGCCGGGGACCACGCAGGTGGTCAGCGGCACGGTGAATTGATCTCGCGGCATTTACGACGGGCAGGCGGAATTTCCGCCTGCCCGTTTTGTTTTACAAATTGCCATCGCCAGCGCTTTCGCCTTACCTAACGCCGCATGCGCGTCCTCATTGCCACCGTGACAGCCGGCGCGGGCCACCTCCAGGCCGCGTGCGCCGTTGAAGAAGCGTGGAGCGAGCTCCGCCCGCGCGACACGATCGAGCGGCTCGACGTGCTCGACTTCACGCCGAAGTTGTATCGCAAGATCTACGTCGACAGTTACCTCAAGCTCGTGGAACGCGCGCCCGACGTCTGGGCGCACGTGTTCAAGAAAACGGACGATCCTGAATACTTGCGCAAAGTGAAGCGCGTGCGCGGCGCGTTGTCGCAATTGACGACGACGAAGTTTGCGGCGCGTGTGAAGCGTTTCAAACCCGAGATCATTTTCTGCACGCACTACATGCCTTCGGAGGTCGTGGGCGAATTAAAGAGTGACCTCGGCAATCCTGTAGTCGCAAGCGTGGTGACAGATTTCGAAGCCCATGCATTGTGGATGCAGGCGGGCGTTGACGTTTACTTTGTTGCGGCGTCCGAGACCAAAGCGCGGCTTGTGGCGAGAGGCCTGGCGGCAGATTCCGTGATTGTAACGGGCATTCCGATTTCGGCCCGGTTCTCAACGCCGCTGGACGCAGCGGCTATTCGAAAGCGGCTCGGAATCCGGGATGATTTGCCTGTGGTGCTGGTACTGGGCGGGGGCTTCGGCATGGGACCGGTTGCGCGAATTCTGCATGAGTTGAACAAGGTAACGCTTGCGATGCAGGTGTTGATCGTGTGCGGACGGAATGCGGAGTTGCGGCGCGAATTGGCGACGATGGATGTTCGACATCCGACGCGCGTGTTTGGCTTCGTGGACAACATGCAGGAGCTCATGTCGGTGGCGCAGCTCGTGATTACGAAGCCGGGAGGACTCACGACTTCGGAGGCGCTGGCGCTGGGCAAACCGATTTTCATTCTCGATCCAATTCCGGGCCAGGAAGCGGCGAACAGCGATTTCCTGCTGGAGAATGGAGCGGCTGCGAAGGCGAACCGTGCCGAAGATTTGCCATTTCGAATCGAGAAACTCTTTGCTTCGCAGAAGCTGGATGAACTCGCCGTAAACGCTCGCCGTCTCGGCCGGCCGAACGCTGCCCGTGATATTTGCGGCGAGGTCCTCCGGCGCGCGGGCGTCCTCGCCCGAAGCAACATGCAATCGTCACCGTGATGAAACACTTTCTGGCGCTTTTTATCGTCGCACTTGCTTTGGAGCCTTCAGGCGCCGCGATTCGCTCTGACGAACAAGTAATTTTCTTCCCGAGCTTCGCGAACCAGGCCGCGGAAGGCTGGCGCCTGTCCATTCATGGGTGGGTCCACGAACCGGAGACACGTCCTGTCCTGGGCGCGCTTCTCAGGCGGGCGATCCCAATCGATCGCGACAAGCTCACCGACGCCGAACGGGAGATTTATCGCGAACGCACGCGCTACTTTCTCCCGGATAACGAACGACGCAAAGTTGTGACCGTGCAACTCGGATCATTGCGACGCGATGCGCCGCGCACCGACGCGGACGGACACTTCACGTTGCGATGGAATTTGACGGCGGCGCAATTTGCGTCCCTGTCTGCAAGCAACAGGTGTCTCAGCGTGGCGGCCCTCCTCGACGCGAACGATTCGCGTGCGTTCATTGGGACTATTCACGTGCTCAGCAACTCGGGCGTGTCGGTGATTTCTGACATCGACGACACAATCAAGGTGAGCGAAGTGCGAAACCGTGAAGCGCTCCTGCTGAACACGTTTTGCCGGCCATTTAAAGCGGTCGAAGGAATGGCGGGCTTGTATCGCGGGTGGCACACGAACGGTGCGCAGTTTCACTATCTGTCAGCCAGTCCGTGGCAGCTCTACATCCCGCTCGCCGAGTTTATTGGGAAGGGCGGATTTCCCGCCGGCACATTTCACATGAAGGCCTTTCGGGTGAAGGATTCGACGGTGCTCGCGCTGCTCGGCGATCCGGAAGCATTCAAGCTGAAGCTGATTCGACCTCTTTTCGAACAGTTTCCGCAGCGACGGTTCCTGCTTGTTGGCGATTCGGGGGAGAAGGACCCGGAGATTTATGGCCAGATCGCACGTGAGTTTCCCAGGCAAGTGCGAGGTATCTTTATTCGCGACGTGACGGACGAAAAGCGCGCGTCGGAACGCTATGAAAGCGCATTCCGCGAGGTCCCGGATTCGTCCTGGGTGGTGTTTAAGTCGCCGAGTGAGTTGCCTTCCTTTGAGTCTCTCATAACCCGTTCTGAATAAGCTAGTTGCGGCGCCATGCCAACAGGCGATTTGTCGCGAGGATTTAACCAAATTCTGTCGTTCGACAGCGCCTTCGGCGGGGCGTACCTTGGGCCATGGCCGTCATGGTTCAAAAGTCGACAGAAGTGGTCCCGCCGCGCGTTAGCCGAAAGCGCTACGTGGGCGAGGTGGTCTACCTCTATGCCTTTGACGTGGCCTACGAGATGACGCGCGAGCCGGTGCGGGAGCTTTTGGGCCAGCCGGTCGAGGCGATGGAATTGGACGCCGACAAGCGCACGCCGCGCCATCCGTTTTTGTTCAAACCGCAAATGGTTCGCTTGCCACCGGTCGAACGGCAGGGACCCGATGGCCCCGTGCGGCTTGAACGAACCGTGAAAATGCTTCCCGTCGGCGCGCTTAGCATCACCGTCCGCCTTCCGTTCGAGGTCAACAAGGTCGAGGAACTCGTCGGTTACCACGATTTGCAATTTGAAGGCACCTCACTCAACCAGGAAGTCCGTCAGCTCGCCGAGGACATCCGCAATGAGTTGCGGCCGTACTACGTTCGCCCTGTCGAGCAACTTGTCGACGAAGAGGCTTACACCGTTTTCTGTCTCGAAGCTCCGCTCACCACGTCCGAAGGCATCGTGATCAGTGCGGAAAGCTGGCTCGAAGCGCACCGCCGACAGGTTGCCGCTTTGCTGACACAGGAAGATGACATCCGCTATTTGTCGCGCCAGGAGGCCGATGAATCGACAGGCCGGTACCTCAGCTATTACCAGAACGACGTCGTGGTTATCGACTGGGACGCCGCGCTTCTGGTCGATGAAAAGGCCGACTTCGCCGAAACGCTTTACATCATGGAGCTGGCGAACCTCCAACTCGCCGAGCTCGAAGCCTACGATCGGTTGCTCGATAACGCGCTGGAACGTTCGTATCGCGATCTGGGCCGCGCGCGTTGGCGGGGCAGGGCGCACATCCTGCACGAACTGCGCGAACTGCGCATCGACCTCACGCGCCTGAGCGATGAGCTCTCGAACATTACAAAGTTCTTCGGTGACTGGCACCTGGCGCGCATTTACGAAGCGATCGCATCGCGATTTCATTTGTCCGATTGGCACGGGTCGATCGACGAAAAGCTGAAGGCGCTGGACGATCTCTACCAGCTTCTCCAGCAGGACCGCACCAACCGTGCGATGCTGATCCTGGAGTTCACCATTGTTCTGCTCTTCATCCTCGACCTCGTGCTGTTGTTTGGATTGAAGGGGCCGTAAGCGCCACGGTCGGGCGAAGCTCGATCGCCACACGATCCTGGAGCGAGTGAGACAGCGCACTGCGAATGAGCTGCGCTTCGCGACGCAGTCGAGCGTTCGGATGGGGCAACTCTTAATGCCACTGAACCGTGCGACCATTACCAGTCTGTCCCTCACCCTAATTCTCTCCCCGAGGGAGAGGGGAAACCGCCGCGCAGTTCTCGACAATACCGCCGCCGGGAGGATGCAAACTCCACCGCGGTGATGTGAATGTCCAGTCTCTGAATCTAACGACTGGCGAATTTTGCGATGCCGAGCGCCGGCTATTCCCTCTCCCTCGGGGAGAGGGTTAGGGTGAGGGACAAAACATTCTTCAAGTCTCAGTGCCTTGGACATAACAGGTGTCCATAACCATTCGACTGGCAATGCACCGTCGTTTGCCATAGTCTAGCCGGCCTGTTAGTTGCGGGTTTACTATGACGAGCAGCCAGATTCGCCAGTCGTTCCTCGACTTCTTCAAGTCGAAGCAGCACACCATCGTGCCTTCGTCGAGCCTCATGCCGGACTCGCCGAACCTGCTCTTTACGAACGCGGGCATGAACCAGTTTGTGCCGATTTTCCTGGGGCAGCAGAAATGCCCTTACAATCCGCCACGCGCCGCTGACACTCAGAAGTGCATCCGCGCCGGCGGCAAACACAACGACCTCGAAGACGTCGGCCTTGACACGTATCACCACACGTTCTTCGAGATGCTCGGCAACTGGAGCTTCGGCGATTACTTCAAGAAGGAAGCGATCGAGTGGGCGTGGGAGCTCGTCACCGGCATTTGGAAATTTCCAAAGGAACGTCTCTACGCGACGGTTTACAATCCTGACAAATCGAAAGGCGACCCGAGCGAATTCGACCAGGAAGCGTATGATCACTGGGCACGGCTCTTCACGGCAGCAGGGCTCGATCCGAAAGTCCACATCGTTAACGGCAACAAGAAAGACAATTTCTGGATGATGGGCGAGACCGGGCCGTGCGGCCCGTGCTCGGAGTTGCACGTTGATCTCACGCCTGCCGGGGACACCAAAGGCGCTTTGGTGAATAAGGGAGACGCGCGCTGCATAGAAATCTGGAACCTGGTTTTTATTCAGTTCAACGCGAACCAGGACGGCACGTTCTCACCGTTGCCCGCGCGGCACGTCGATACTGGGATGGGCTTCGAGCGCGTCACCAGCATCATCCAGGGCACAAAAGGATTCAGCGACTTTAAGAACGCGAAGATTTCGAACTACGAAACGGACATCTTCCGCCCGATCTTTACAAAGCTGGAGCAACTGAGTGGCAAGCGCTACACGTCCACGCTACCGAAGCCTGGCAGCACCGGGGACACCGAGCAGGAGAAGATCGACGTCGCATTCCGTGTTATCGCCGACCACATCCGCACCTTGAGCTTCGCCATTGCGGATGGCCTCCAACCCGGCAACACCGATCGCAATTACGTGCTGCGCCGCATTCTCCGCCGCGCCGTTCGATATGGCCGCACTTTAGGATTTCATGAACCATTCTTTTTCAAACTCGTTGGTGTCTTGGCTGAAACCATGGGTGACGTCTTTCCGGAAATTCGCACGAAACAAAAGCACGTTGAAGAAGTAATTCGAGTTGAAGAAGAAGCGTTTACCAAAACACTTGATCGCGGAATTGAACTCTTCAACGAAGCCGCTACGAAGCAGATTTCCGGCGACTTCGCTTTCAAGCTTTACGACACCTATGGCTTCCCGCTCGACCTCACTGAGTTAATGGCGCGCGAACGCGGTTTAACCGTAGACAAGGCCGGTTTCGATGTGCTGATGGAGAAGCAGAAGAACCAATCACGTATCACGCGCGTCACTCAAGTTATTGAATTGTCGCAGGTCAAGACCGCAACGCCCACCAAATTCGTCGGTTTCGACAGACTGGAGACGCCCGCCAAGGTGCTCGAAGCCGTTTCTCTTAAAGATAAGATTGCTGTGATACTTGATACATCGGCTGCCTATGCCGAGATGGGCGGCCAACTTGGCGACACTGGCGAATTGGCGCAGGGCGGCCAACTATGGCGAATCGTCAACACACAGAAGAGCGGCAATATATGGTTACATTATCTGGCAGAGAAGGATGCGCCCCCGGTCGGTGCAGAAGTTGAACTTACTGTCGACAAACCACGCCGCAACACTATCGAACGTCACCACACAGTAACGCACTTGCTCCACTGGGCGTTGCACGAAGTTGTGAGCAAGGATGCGACGCAGAAAGGTTCGTATGTGGGGCCGGAGAAGTTGACGTTCGACTTCAATCATGTGCCGCTGACGCCGCAGCAGGTTGCGGATGTTGAGAAGTTGGTGAATGAGCGTGTTGTGGAAAATGCGTCGGTGAGTTGGATCGAGTTGCCGTACGCGGAAGTCAAACCGCGCAAAGACATTCTGCAATTCTTCGGCGAGAAGTACGGCGATACGGTGCGCGTGGTGCAGATCGGCGGCGAACCGAAGGCGCTCAATGGTTACTCCATGGAACTCTGTGGCGGCACGCATACGCGCGCCACGGGCGAGATCGGTTTGTTTCGAATCGTTGGCGAGAACGCGATTGCTGCCGGTGTTCGGCGCATCGAAGCGGTCGCCGGGCTCGAAGCCTACAATCTTGCGAACCAGCAGTTGCAGTTGATCCGGAACATCGCTGGCAAAATCAACTCACCCGTGCACGAGATGGAGAAGAAGATTGAAGCACTGCTCGCGCAGCAAAAGGATTTGGAGAAACAGCTCAAGTCGATGCAGCAGAAGCAGGCAGCTGAGACGGCGCGCAGTCTTGTCGCCAAAGCACAAACGATCGGTGACACTCGCGCGATTATCGAAAATCTCGGCCCTGCTGATGGCGATTATTTGCAAGCCATTGCGGACTCGCTGAAGGGACAGTTCAAAGGCGTGGTCGTTCTCGGGGGAGTGGCGAATAACGCCGTCTCGTTGATCGCGAGCGTCTCACCCGATCTCACGTCAAAGATTCAGGCGGGCAAGATCATTCAGACGATTGCTCCGATCGTCGGCGGGAAGGGCGGCGGCAAACCCGACAACGCCCGCGGCGGCGGAAAAGATGCAACGAAGCTCGATGAAGCGTTAGCGAAGGCGCGCGAACTAATTGCCTAACAGCGGAAGACGACAGGCTCTAAAGCCAAAACTCCGTCCGGTGCGTCAACATTTCCACCAGCTTCACGTCCGCATCGGGAAATTTATAGTGTGAGAGCTCGTTCGGCGCGACCCAGCGGAAAGCGGGACAGCCGAGGGCCTGAGGTTCGTTGGCCTGCCACGCGCAGCGATAGAAATTCAGCGTGACGGATTTTTCGGGGTAATCGTGGGTGACCTTCTCGACGAGTTCTTTCACTTCAACTTCGATTCCCAGTTCCTCCTTCAGTTCGCGATGAAGGCAGTCCTCAAAGCTCTCAGTCGGCTCGCGTTTGCCGCCGGGGAATTCCCACAAGCCGCCGAGGTGAGAGGCAGCGGGACGTTGCGTGATAAGGAGTTTGCCGGTGCGGAAGACGAGGCCGGCGGCCACTTCGATGCGCGGCGGCGCGCTCACTACCGGCCCACGCTCTTG
>Ga0105340_1000986_pt1 | contig 13184 bp, 10 predicted proteins | sample EasRivMeERMLT700_FD_89676 | JGI IMG/M metagenome (GOLD analysis project Ga0105340, IMG submission 89676) | Soil microbial communities from meander-bound floodplain in the East River, Colorado, USA - East River MetaG ERMLT700 | ecosystem: Environmental > Terrestrial > Soil > Floodplain | place... | reverse complement strand
TTGGAGCTGGTCGCGCGAGCTGCCCGTCCGTTGCTGATCATCGCGGAAGACATCGAGGGTGAGGCGCTGGCGACCATCGTGGTCAACAAGCTGCGCGGCACGCTGCAGGTCGCCGCGGTGAAGGCGCCGGGCTTCGGCGATCGCCGCAAGGCGATGCTCGAAGACATTGCGATCCTGACCGGCGGCAACGCCATCACCGAGGACCTCGGCGTCAAGCTCGAGAACATCAAGCTCGAGGACCTGGGCAAGGCGAAGAAGATCACCATCGACAAGGACAACACCACGATCGTCGAAGGCGCCGGCGTGGCCGCCAAGATCGAAGGCCGCGTGAAGCAGATTCGCGTCCAGGTCGACGAGACCACGTCCGACTACGACCGCGAGAAGCTGCAGGAGCGCCTCGCGAAGCTGGTCGGCGGCGTCGCCGTCATCAAGGTCGGTGCGGCCACCGAAACCGAGATGAAGGAAAAGAAGGCGCGCGTCGAAGACGCGATGCACGCGACCAAGGCGGCTGTCGAAGAGGGCATCGTGCCCGGCGGCGGCGTGGCCCTGATCCGCGCCAGCAAGGCGCTCGACGGTCTCAAGCTCGAGGGCGATCAGAAGATCGGCGTCGCGATCATCAAGCGCGCGATCGAAGAGCCCTGCCGCTGGATTGCCACCAACGCCGGACACGAAGGCTCGATCATCGTGTCGCAGGTGAAGGAAGGCAAGGGCGACGAGGGCTTCAACGCGGCGACTGAGACGTTCGAAGACCTGGTCAAGGCCGGCGTCATCGACCCGGCGAAGGTCGTCCGCAATGCGCTGCAGAACGCGTCATCGATCGCGTCACTGCTGCTCACCACCGAAGCGCTGATCTGCGACATTCCTGAAGAGAAGAAGGAATCGGCGGGCGGCGGTCACGGAATGCCCGGCGGTGGAATGGGCGGAATGTACTAACGCTTGAAGTTGGCAATTTGCCAATTGCCAGTTACCAAGGCCCGGGAGCGAAAGCTTCCGGGCCTTTTCTTTTGCCGCACCGTGATTGGCGATCAGTCTTCGTGGAATGCGAGGAACTTGACGTCTGGGTTGTTGCGCTGCGCGTACTCGAACGCCCACTCCGATTCGAACAGCATGACCGGCCGGCCCTGCCGATCGTTGACGAGGCGCGTGCCCGCGCCGCTCATCATCGCGTCGATCTTCTCCTGGGGGCCCGCTAACCACCGGGCCGAGGTGTACGACAGTGAGTCGACGTCGGCCTCGACGTTGTATTCGTCCTTCAACCGCACCGCGAGCACTTCGAGCTGCAGCGGACCAACGGTGCCAAGGATCGGCTCGCGGCGGCCGATCGTCGGAAACAACACCTGCATCAATCCTTCTTCTTCGAGCTGTCGAATCGCTTCGTCGAATTGCTTGAAGCGCACGTCGCGTAAGCGCGCAACGCCGAAATGCTCCGCGGGGAATCGCGGGATCGGCGGATACTTCAGCGGCGTATCGGCATAAAGCGTGTCGCCGATGCCGAATTGTCCCGGATTCACCAGGCCGACGACGTCACCCGGAAAGGCGCGATCGATCGTTTCGCGCTTGCCGCCGAAGAAACGATACGGCCGCGCCGCGCGAATCTCCTGACCTTCGCGCGCGTTGGTAATGACCATGTCCTTTTCGAACACGCCCGAGCACACGCGCAGGAAGGCGATGCGATCACGATGCCGCTTGTTCATGTTCGCCTGGATCTTGAACACGAACCCGCTGAAGTGCGGCGTCTCTGGAGGAATCACGCCGTGATCGCTGTCGCGGCCTTTCGGCGGCGGCGCCAGCTCCGTCAACGCGTGGAGGAACGGCTCGAGGCCGAAGTTCGAAAGCGCGCTGCCGAAAAACACCGGCGTCATCTGGAAATCCAGGTACGACTCGTGTGAAAAACGCGTTCCCGCTCCGGTGACGAGCGAGGTTTCATCGATCAGGTGCTTCCACGCATCCTCGCCGATCAACCCGGCGAGCTTCGGATCGTTCGCTGAGCCGACGTTCACCGGCGCCGGATGCGCGCGCTCCTTGCGATCGTACAGATGCACGATGCCGTTCTGGAGATCGTAGACACCGCGAAAACGATCGCCGCTGCCGATCGGCCAGTTCATCGGCACCGCGTGGATGCCGAGGACGCGCTCGATCTCATCGAGCAGATCGAACGGGTCGCGGCTCGGCAGATCGAGCTTGTTGATGAAGGTCAGCACCGGCAGGCGGCGCAGCTTGCAGACTTCGAACAGCTTTCGCGTCTGCGATTCGATACCTTTCGCGGCGTCGATCACCATGACGACGCCGTCGACGGCGAACAGCGTCCGGTAGGTGTCCTCGCTGAAGTCCTTGTGGCCCGGCGTGTCGAGCAGCGTCAGGTGATGGCGGCCGAGATCGAACTCGACCGCGGCCGACGTGACCGAAATGCCGCGCTCGCGCTCGATGTCCATCCAGTCCGATACGACATGGCGATCGGTCTTGCGCCCGCGCACGGCGCCCGCCAGCTCGATCGCCCCCGCGTACAGCAGTAGTTTCTCGGTCAGCGTGGTCTTACCGGCGTCAGGGTGGGAAATGATTGCGAAGGTGCGGCGGCGCTCAATTTCCGTCTTGAGCGCCGTGTGGGTTGCGATTTCCGTCAATACTCCTCAACCGATTTTACCTTTCCGGACCACGTCTCGCCCACCGCAATCCGTATCTCTCTGCGCGTCCAGGAGTTCACTTCCTGACGACGAACGTCAGTTCAAGAGTGATAATCACCGGCAGCGGCTTGCCGAGGCGCGCCCCCGGTACGAACTCCCATTGCTTCGCGGCCTTGATCGCTTCCTGATCGAGACCGTACACGGTGTCGAGTGAGCGGACGATCCGCACATCTCCCACCTTGCCGTCCTCCAGTACGACGCACTCGAGCCAGACCGAGCCCTGCACTTTCTCCTGCAATGCCGCCCTCGTATACGCAGGCTTCACTTCTTTCACGACGCGCGGCAGCGTGATGTCGGGGCCAGGTCGAACTGCGCCGGTGCCAAAACCGGTGTCGGGTCCCGTGGCGGAAAACCGAAGGCTTGTTGTTGTTCCCGGAGGCTGCTGAATCTCTGCCAGGAATCGTACGAGTTCCGCGCCCCACACCGCCGGCAACGAATGCGTCCCGTGGCCACGGGTCTCGTCGGTAATTGGCAGCAGCACGAAGCGTCCGCGCTTCACCTGCTTAATGAGCTCTCTCATCATCGGCAGCTCGGGAGGATTGACGAAATCGTCGGCGGAATTGATCGCCAGCAGCGGCGCCGTGATCTTCGACAAGTGCGGCTCCGGGTTGTAGTCCTCGATCGCGTGGTAGTGATACAGCATGTCGTTGGCGTCGGTGCTCTTCGATCGCGATGCGACCTGATCCGCAACGTATTTATCCGCCGCGGCGATGGTCGGAAACTGCTTCTGCCACTGCAGGGGCACGCTGGTCGCCATCATCAGGAAGCCGATCGCGCTCGCCAGCCCGCGCGGCTGCTCGGTGTAGTCGCCGTGCTTCCACGTCGGGTCGTTCTCGATGGCGTCGATCAGGAACTTGCGCCACACGCGATTGCGCCCGCCGATCTCGACCGGGTTGCTGGCCAGTGGCACGAGGCCCGCGGCAAACCCGGGATACATGTAGCCCCAGTCCCACGCGTGCATCGCGCCCATGGACGTGCCCATCACCAGCGTGAGATTCGTGAGTCCGAGGCCCCTGGTCACGAGCTCGTACTGCAGCTTCACCATGTCGGCGTAACGGTATTTGGGGAATCTCAACCGCAGGCCGTCACTCGGCTTGCTCGACTGACCATGTCCGACGTTGTCGGGGAGGATGATGAAGTACTTCTCCGCATCGAGCGGCTGCCCTTTGCCGAACAACCGTCCCGCGTAGTTGGCGCCGAGGAACGATCCGCCGCTGCCGCCGGTGCCATGCAGGATCAACACGCCGTTGCGCACGACGCCATCCGCATCCTTCCGCGGCGTCCCGACGGTCCGGTAATGAATCTTCACCTCGGGCAAGCGCTCGCCGCTCGTGAACGCAAAATCACGCGCGATGAAATCGCCTTCCACAGGTGCGGGAAACGCGGCGCCCTGCGCCCATGCGTTGACGGAAGAAAGGACTAGGGCGAGACCGAGGAGAATGCGCTTCATCGGCGCATTCTATTACCGAAGGGTGAAGGTGAGCTCGATGGTGATGATGACGGGAACCGGCTCGCCCTGGCGCATGCCCGGGCGGAACTTCCACATCTTCGCGGCTTTGATCGCCTCTTGATCGAGGCCGAAGATCGGATCGAGCGATCGCGTGACCTTGACGTCGCCGACGCTGCCGTCCGGCATGACGATGCATTCCAGCCACACCGAGCCCTGCACCTTGGCGCGCATCGCGTCGGCGGTATACGCGGGCTTCACTTCGCGAACGACTTGCGGCAACGTGACGCCCGAGCCCGGACGAAATGCGCCGCCGCCGAATCCGCCGCCATACCCCGGGCCAAGCCCCGAGCCCTGACCCGACCCGGCGCCCGTTCCTGGTCCGGCTCCGGCGCCGCCAGTAGTCGGGGCAGACGGCGAAATGATGCCTGGCAGCGTCATATCGGCTTCGGACATGGGCTTGAACGGTACGGTCATTTCCAGCGGTGGCGGCTCCTCCACCTTCGGCGTCGGAGCGGCGGGGGCTGGAACCGAAATGGGATCCTTCTTTTGCTCGACCTGAGCCTTGCGCGGTGGCTCGGGCTTCTTGTCTCCGCCGCCACCGCCACCGCCACCCGGGCCCGGAGTAGGCAGGAACACCGCCATGTTGACGTCGAGCTGGTCCATGATCTCGGGCGGCAATGCCTGCGGCGCCAGCCGGATGATCACCAGAACCAGGGCGATCATTGCAATGTGCGTCAGCACCGACGTTCCCGCCCCGACCTTGGACTTCGCGCTCTCGAAGCCGAACGCGTACTCATCCGGCCGATCGTCGAGCCCTAGCTGCGATCCCCGTATACGATCGGGCGGTTTGTTGCCGGTAGACTTTGCCATTAAGGTTGAGAGTCAGCCCAGAGGGCCATTGTGACTGACGGGTTTTATAGTGACAAGTGCAAACCCAGCGCCATGAGTATTTGACGCCGTTTAGGGACAACTGGCCGAGGTGCTACAATCGAGCCACGGTTACCGGGTCCCGGTGGCCTCAAGGAGTCATTGATGTTTTCCCTGTTTGGGCCCATCGGCTTGCCGGAAATGCTCATCATTCTGGCAATCGTCATCCTGATTTTCGGCGCCAACCGGCTTCCCGAGCTCGGCAAGGGCATCGGCGCCGGCATCAAGAATTTCAAGAGCTCGATGAAAGACGTCGACGACAAGTAGGGCTCTTACAGGATGAGACGAACGTCGCCCGTTCGTCTCGTCACGCGTTCCCGGTCGAGAAACTCCAGCAGCGGGATCGCATATTTCCTCGATACTCCGTAACGATCTTTGAAGGCCGTCACGTCCACCGTGGCGCGGCCGCCCGGCGCGCTGTCCTTCAACGCGATCACTTCCTCTTTCAATTTCTGCAGCGCGGCGCCGTGAAACACGATCGTGTCGAGCTTCACGAGGACCTTTTCACGCAGCAAGAGCGCGGTCACCTTCTCGACGATCGGCCGCGGCGCTTTCACGCTTGACTCGATCGCCGCGGCATCCGGCGGCTTGAGCCCGCCGGCGCGATACGCCTCAATGATCGCGGCGCGGACCTGATCGTCGGCGCCCGCCACGCTCGCCTTGTGCGTCGGCAGCGCCAGCCGCTCCGCGCCGACCAGCGCTTTGGCCGCTTTCAGGCCGTCGATCACCTTCTCGAAGATCGCCGCCGGCACGCGCGCGAAAATCCGTTCACGCGCTTCCTCGCGCGGCAACCCATCGCTCATCGGCTTCGCTTTGTGCGATGCCGCAATCAAGGCGACGAGCGCCGTCGATGCCTTCGCGAGAGGTGCGGCGGCGATCAAGCGACCTCCCGCCATCACGACGCCTTGCGCACCGAGAGTGCGGAGCACGATACCGACTTGCGCGGCTGTCAGGCCCGCGCGCGGGGCCAGCGACGATTGCGCGATGCCGGCCAGGCCGGCCGCTTCGATCATCGCCGTGACCGCGCCCACGCCGTTGTCGCGGGCGATCCGCAGCCGATCGAGACTCGCGCGGCCTTCCGCGGTTCTGACGCCGGGCCGCGTCGGCGCGGGATCAAGCACCACGCCGCCGCCGATCGTGACCGGCGGCGAGTAGGCGCGGATGATGAAGCGATCGCCGCGCGTCAGCACCGCCGGCGCCTCGAGGCGGACGCGAACCAGCTCTCGGGCGCCGGCCGCGATCTCGGAAGACGTCCCGGCGATCGACACGCGGCCCAGCACTTCGGCGGTGCCGTTGTGCAGGCGCACGCGCGCGCCGTGCTTGAGGGGCCGCGCCGAGCGCAGCAGATCGAGCTCGGCATCGATGCGCCGCGTCACGCTCAGCGTGTCGGGCGTCAACAGCGTCTCGCCGCGCGAGACGTCGCCGACGTCGACGCCGCCAAGATTGATCGCCGTGCGCTGTCCGGCGATGGCTTCCATCGACGGTCGGCCGTGCACCTGCACGCCGCGCACCTTGACGAGGCGTCCTCCCGGCTGAACGATCAATTCATCGTCGATGCCAATGCGTCCGGCGACGAGCGTTCCGGTCACGACGGTGCCGAAGCCCTTCATCGAGAACGCGCGATCGATGGGCAGCCGCGCCGCGCCCTCAACCGGCCGCCGCCGCACCTGCGTGACCTGGCCGGCAATCGCCTCACGCAATTGATCCAGGCCGTCACCGGTGGTCGCCGACACGTCGAGCACCGGCGCGGACTCCAGGAACGATCCTTTGACGAGCTCCGCCACATCCTGCCGGACGAGGGCGCGCGTGTCGGAATCGGCCAGATCCGATTTCGTCAGGACGACGATGCCGCGGGGAATGCCGAGGAGGCAGCAGATATCGAAATGCTCTCGCGTTTGCGGCATCACCGACTCATCGGCCGCGACAATCAGCAGCACGCAATCGATCCCGCCGACCCCGGCCAGCATCGTGCGCACGAACCGCTCGTGCCCGGGCACGTCGACAAACGCGATGCGCGTGTCGCCGACCGCGGTGTGCGCGAACCCGAGCTCGATGGTGATGCCGCGCTCTTTTTCTTCCTTGAGGCGATCCGGGTCGATCCCGGTCAACGCCCTGACGAGCGAGCTCTTCCCATGATCGATGTGGCCGGCGGTACCAACAACCAGATTCGTCACCGCTTGCGCTCTTTCTTGCCGAGGCGCTGCTTGCGCTTGCGACGCTGATCCTGCGTCCCTTTGCGCTGATCCTTCTTCATGCGCGCGCCGCTGCGCGACGGACCGCGCGACCGTTCGTCGCGCCGGACCTTCTCCAGGACGTCCTCGAGGCCCAGATCGATCTGGCGCCGTTCCATGTCGACGCGAATGATCTGCACGCGCACGCGATCGCCGAGCCGATAGGTCTTCTTGGTGTTCTCGCCGAACAGCGAATGCGTTTGCTCGCGGTAGCGGTAGTAATCGTCCGCCATCGTGGTGACGTGGACGAGGCCTTCGACGTAGTGATCGATCAACTCGACGAACATTCCGAAGGGCGCGACGCCGGTGATGTAGCCGTCGAACACGTCGCCGACCTTGTCGGCCATGAACCGGACTTTCTTCCACTGCAGGATCTCGCGCTCGGCTTCAGCGGCCCGCCGTTCCATCTCGGATGTATGGCGGCCGACCTCCGGCAGATCCTCGTCGAGCTCGGCTTTCCGTTCGTCGGAGACCTTCGTATGCCGCACTTCGCGCAGCAATCGATGCACGACAAGATCGGGATACCGGCGTATCGGCGATGTGAAATGCGTGTACGTCGGCGCGGCCAGGCCGAAGTGTCCGACGTTGATCGCGTCATAGCGTGCCTTCTGCATTGTCCGCAGCATCAGGAACGCGATCGGCCGCTCGGCCGGATTGCCTTTGATCTTTTCCGCGAGCTTCTGGAAGTGATGCGGTTTGACACCGCCGCTTTCTGAAGCGCCCAGCGTGAAGCCGAAAGCCGAGACAAACTCTTCGAATTGCATGACCTTGAGCGGATCGGGGGTCTCGTGAATGCGATAGAGCGCCGGCATGCCGCTGGTCTCGAGATGTGAGGCAACCGTCTCGTTCGCGAGCAGCATGAACTCTTCGATCAGCCGGTGCGCCAGGTTCCGCTCGGACGCGACGATGTCCTCGATGAATCCGTCTTCGTTGAGGATGACCTGCGCTTCGGGCAGGTCGAAGTCCACCGACCCGCGCCGGTGACGGCGCTCGTTCAAGACCTTGAACAGGTCCCCCATCAGCCCGAACATCGGCACAAGCTCGCGATACTTCTCGATCGTTTCCGGATCCTTCTCCGTCAGGATCGCGTTGACCGCGGTGTAGGTCATGCGCGCGTCGCTGCGAATGATGCCGTCGTGCATCTCGTACCGTACCACCTCGCCGCGTGACGTCACTTCCATCAGGCACGACTGCACGAGCCGATCGACATTCGGTTTCAGGCTGCACAATCCCGTTGCGAGATCGCTCGGGAACATGTGCACGGCCCGCTCGGGGAAATACACCGAGGTGCCGCGCTCGTACGCCTCTTCATCGAGCGGGCTGCCTGCGTGAACGTAATGCGCCACGTCGGCGATGTGCACGCCGAGCCAGTAGTGCCCGTTCTTCAGCTTCTCGATCGAGATCGCATCGTCGAAGTCGCGCGCGTGCTCGCCGTCGATCGTCACGACCTTGCGATCGCGAAAATCGGTGCGGCCGGTCAGGTCCTTCTCGCGAACGACCGTGCCAATGCGCTTTGCCTCGGCGATCGCTTCGCTGCCGTGTTCGTCGGGGATGGCGTGCTTGCGAAGAATGATCTCGGTATCGACGCCGGGATCGTTGATGTCGCCCAGCACTTCGGTAATGCGGCCGGCGGGACCGCGCGTCGGCGTCGGCCATCGCGTCACTTCGACGCTGACCATCTGACCCGGCTCGGCGTCCTTCGTCTCGGTGCGTGGAATCTGGATATCGGTGGTCAGTCGTTTGTCGAACGGCGCGACGAAGCCGAGGCCCGATCGATCGACCTCGTAGCGTCCCACCACAGTGCTCGCGGCGCGCTCCAGCACCTGGACAATGCGTCCCTCGGCGCGGCCGTCTTCACGGTGGCGCTCGATTCGCACCACCACGCGATCGCCATGCATCGCGTCCTGCATGCCGTGCTCGGGAACGTAGATGTCACGCGTGAGTCCTTCGATCGGCTTCTCAGGCGCGACGAATCCGAATCCGGATGGATGGCCATCGAGCTTGCCGACCACCAGATCCATCTGGTCCGGCAGGCCGTAGCGGTTGCCTTTGATTTGTATCAACGCCCCGTCGTTAACGAGGTTGCGCAGGTTGCGCTTGTACTCGTTCCGCTCGTCGCGAGGGATCTTCAGGACGCGCAACAATTCGCGCGATGTAGCCGGATGCGGCACACGTTGCCGCATGAGGCGGAGTAAGTCTTCTTTAGTCAATCAGTAGTACCTGTAAGTCTCCGACATTCGTGTCGGTGCGCCCCAGCCGGACGACATCGCCCAGCGGCGCAAAATACGCGAACGAATCGTTCGCTGCAAGAAAATGCCCCGGCGGCGCGAGGCCCGCCTGGGCCGCGCGCGCCATCGTGGTCGAATCGACGATCGCGCCGGCGACGCCGGACGAACCGTCGATGCCGTCGGTGCCGATGCTCGCCATCGCGACCCGCGGCAGCGAGGCAATCGAGTCGGCGATCGATAACGCAAACTCGAGATTGCGCCCGCCCGTGCCCTTGCCGGTGACGCGGACGGTGGTCTCGCCGCTCGAGATCACCGCGACCTTTTGCGGTGACCGACCGATCCGCGCGCGCACCCGATCGAGCCATGCGGGACCCGCGTCCCTGGCTTCGCCGGTCACGGCCTCGGGAACCACGATCGCGCGATAGCCACGCCCGGCCGCGGCAGCGCGCGCGCCCTCCATGGCGTCCATGCGGCTGCCGATCACGCGCGCCATCGCGCGTGCCACGGACGGGTGGCCCGGCTTGGGCGTGTCCGGTAATCGCCCTTCAACGCCGGCGCGAATCACACTTCGCACCTTATCGGAATGCGCATCACCGCCAAACCGGTCGAGGGCCGCCGCCGCGTCGGACCAGGTTGTCGCATCGGGCACGCCGGGCCCCGATCCGATCGCATGCAGATCGTCGCCGACGACGTCGGAAATCGCGAGCGTGACGGTCGTGCCGATACATGCCGCGGCCAGCCGTCCGCCCTTGACCTTCGAAAGGTGGCGCCGCACCGTGTTCAGCGCATGAATATCCGCGCCGGACGCCATCATCAGCCGCGTCGTGTCGATCTTGTCGGCTAAGGAGATGCCAGTGATCGGCGACGCCATCAGCGCCGATGCGCCGCCGGACAGCAGAATGAGGAGCGCTTCACCAGAGTGAACGCCCTCTGCGAGGCCGATCGCGCGATTCCCCGCCGCCTCGCTGCGCGCATCCGGAAACGGGTGACTCGACTCGATCCACTCCACGCTGGACGGCAGGCCGGCGTGTTCGTGCGTGCCAATCGCAATCGCCTGCCGGATCGCGAGATGCGGCGATGCCGCGAATGCCGCCGCCATTGCCGCTGCCGCCTTGCCGACGGCGATGACGTGAAGGCCCCGTCCGGTCAGCACCTCCGCGATATCGGGATCGGTGAATGCGCGCGCGATCACACGACGGGCGCCGACCGCGTCGACACCGGCGCGGATCACGTGTTCGAGATCTTGTTTGAGCCTGGAAACGGGAACCGTCAGTGAACCTTGTTTGGTTCGGACCAGCCCGAGAGGCCGGTCACGACGTCGAACTCTTTCAACAGCTTTGCGACGAGGTCTTGTGCGTTGGCGTCTTCGGTGAGTCGATCGAGGTCGGCGATGATCTTGAGGAGGGCGTTCTCTGCGTTTTCAATGGCCTGGGCGCTGAAGTATTCGCGCTGGGCCTGCAGGCATTTGTGATGTTTGAGGAATTCTTCCCGATAAAATTCGGTCAGCGCCGAAACCGACGGCGCCGCCGCGGGATCCAACAGAAAGCCTGGGATTCGGGTTCTTGCCCTCGGCATATCGGATTAACTGCAGTGTAAAGAAGATCTCATCGAAGTGTCAACGGATGTCATCAGACGGCTCGCGACGCCACTGTGCCCGCGGCCGCGCCGACCCCGACTCCGCCTAATAGCATCATCACGAATTCTGTGGGGCCGAGGAATCGGATCTGGCCGATGCCGACCAGACCAGCAAGGTCCGAGCCAAGCCACCCCGACAGCGTGGAATACAAAATTGCAATCGCCGCCAGCGCCACGGCGGCGCCGATGCCGCCGAGCAACAGGCCTTCGACGACGGCCGGGCCACGAATGTAAGTAAAGGGCGCTCCGACCAGCTGCATGATCTCGAGCTCATGGCGTCGCGCATACAGAGAGAGTCTCACAACGGCGGCTACGGTAAAGGCAGCGCCGAGCATCAGGATGCCGGCGACGATCGCGGCAATCAACCGCCCGGTGGTCACAATGCCTACCAGGCGCGCCAGCCACTGGCGGTCGTAGCGAATGTCGCTCACGCCCGGCTTGCCCGCCACGTCACGGGAGAGGGTGTCGGCGGCCGCATCGCCGGTGTTCTCGGTCCGTAGCCGCACCTCGAGCGCCGACGGAAACGGATTCTCGCCCACGCCCGTCGTCACCTCTCGCAATTCGGGAAAATCCGTGCGGAAGCGCTCGAGCGCCCGCTCGCGCGACACGTACTCGACCTCCGCCACCATCGGCTGCGCCTTGAGGAACTGCTCTAGCGCGAGGCGATCCGCCTCGCTGGTCGTGTCGTGGAGGTAGATCGACATCTCGGCGGCCTGCAGCCACTGATCCATCACGCCCTGCACGTTCACCGAAATCAGGAGGAACCCGCCGAGCGTGGCGAACGCGATCGCGATCGTGCCCATCGACACCAGCGCCGATCGCCCCGACCGCCGCAGGCTCACCAGCGCTTCCGCAAACGAGTAACCGACGACCGTCACAGCTCCGGCTCCTTGAGGTGCCCCTGATCGAGGTGGATGACACGGCGCCCGACCCACTTGATCAATTCGCGATCGTGGGTGGCGACCAGCACCGTCGTGCCGCGCGCATTCATATCGCGGAACAGGTTCATGATTTCGAGCGACAGGTCGGGATCGAGATTTCCGGTCGGCTCATCGGCAAGCACGATGTGGGGATCGTTGACGAGCGCGCGGGCGATCGCCACGCGCTGCTGCTCGCCGCCGGATAACTCTTCCGGCAGCGCGTTCAGCCGGTGCTGCAGTCCAACCCACTTCAACACCTGGTAGGTATTGCGCCGCTGCTGCTCGATTGGCTGCCCAAGCACGCGCAGCACGAACGACACGTTTTCAAAGATCGTCTTCGTGGGAATCAGCTTGAAGTCCTGGAACACGAATCCGACGGTGCGGCGATAGGCCTGAGTTTCGTCGCGCGTGAGGTGCGACAGATTGCGGCCGCCGACGATGATCTCGCCTTCGGACGGACGCTCCTGGAGCAGCAGCAGGCGAAGCAGCGTGCTCTTGCCGGCGCCGCTCGGACCGGTCAGGAAGACGAACTCACCCTTCTCGATCGTGACGCTGAGATTCTCCAGAGCATACATGCCGCGGCCGTACGTCTTCGACAGCGACTGCGTTTCGATCACGTGAGTAGTTTAGAAGATTTCCGGGCCGTCTGCGCCGCCGGTGTCAACCGATCGCGGCCTTCATCAAATCCGTGACGATCTTCGGGTCGCCCTTGCCCTTCGTCTCCTTCATCACCTGGCCGACGAGGAACTGGAACTTGCGATCCTTGCCCCCCCTGATCTCCGCAATGATGTCGGGATTCGCGTCGACGATGCGGCGCACGATCGGCTCGAGGCTGGAGGTGTCGGAAATCTGCGCGAGGCCGTCGGCGGCGACGATATCTGATGCGCTGCGGCCGGTCTCGTACATCTTCGCGAACACGTCCTTCGCGACCGTGGAGCTGATCGTGCCCTTTTCGACGATCGCGATCAGTCCCGCCAGCGCCGCCGGGGTGATCGGGACGCCGGCGATGTCGATGGCGCGCTCCTTCATGTTGCGCAGCACCTCGCCCATCACCCAGTTACTGGCCGCCTTCGGGCTCGCGGACTCGCGGGCGGTCTCTTCGAAGTAGTCCG
>Ga0105340_1000985_pt1 | contig 13201 bp, 20 predicted proteins | sample EasRivMeERMLT700_FD_89676 | JGI IMG/M metagenome (GOLD analysis project Ga0105340, IMG submission 89676) | Soil microbial communities from meander-bound floodplain in the East River, Colorado, USA - East River MetaG ERMLT700 | ecosystem: Environmental > Terrestrial > Soil > Floodplain | place... | reverse complement strand
GTCCGGGGCCTCTTACCAGAGAGGGCACGAATATTTTGTGTGCGAGCTAGGGATGGAAATGACCGGTCTTTTACTGACAATTACTGACAGAAAAACTTCGTTTTGGACGTACCCACAGGTGGCGAGGTTCGGAGTGACCTCGATTTCACCCAATATTGACGCGCCTTCCCCGAACCTGCCCGAAACTGTAGGTGGATTCAAATCCCGCAGCCCGCAACCAATTTTCTGGGCTGGGCTGAGCCCTGATATCGCGCCCTTTACCGCCGCAGCCCGATATGGGACGTTGGCAGCGTCAAAAGTCGGAAAGCGAGGCCGGAGTCGATGATGCTTTCGCCAACGATTACGACGTAGCGCGAAGCATCAAAAGCACCGAAATTGATGTCTTACTCCAGCCGGGAAAGCTCAAGGTCGCGAATCACCTCTTTGCAGCGGTCGATCACGCTCGCCGTTCCAACCACGAAAACACCGTTAGTACCCGCCTCCATGAATTCGCAGTACGCAAGATCGGGATTAAAAAGCAACGCTCCGCCGCTGTCCGTGCGCAGCTTGTAAACTGCCTCGTAAGGCTGCGAATTCGACAGCGCAAACGTCCGATAATGCAGGAAACCCAGTTCAATCAGTGCCTCCTCATGAAACACGGCACGCTCTGCCTTGTATTGGCAATAGACACGGTTCAGTCTGCTCATCGCTGGCTTCGCAAGCCACTTCCCCAACAGCCAAGAGTTTTTGGCGCGCAGGAATCCTTTCTTGTGATATTCCAGCGTCCCTTTCCTCGGCTGCGAGAGAAAGTACGCAGCAACGCCAATCACCGCCACGGCCATCGCTCCGATGAGGGTACGCTTGCGCATGTTACTTGGCTTTCGGCATGTCGGCTTTGCGGATTAACTGCTCCCATGTGTCGATGTCACGTTTGATTGCTATTACCCTGAGGACATTTGTGTCTGGCGTTTGAAAGTCCAAAAACTCCTCGCTCAGGTGTTCCATGGCATTTGTGTCAAGAATCACAATTAGATTCGTCAAAACGTCGAAAACGGAACGATTGTAAAGGACTACCGGTCGCTCTTCTAAATAACCAAACTTGATCAGCGCATTCTGGTGATAAGTCATTCGACTTGTTTTCTCGTCAATGCGCGCAGACATCCATCGCCGAGAGCCAAAACGATAAATCCCTTCCTCTGCGATTCCCCAATGTTGCGCGCGGAGAAACTCCCTTTTATGCCACTCTACCGATCCCTGTTTTGGCTCCGACAGAAAGTAAGCCGCCACGCCAATCACCATCAGCACAATCGCTCCTATGATCAGGCGCTTAAATCGTGTCGTGACGGCCATGCCTTCTCAATTACCTGTGGAGATCCGACTGGCGCGACGCTTTGGACGTTCCTCACGTTCCGCCGGCATTTTCAGAGCCTACTCGCTCATCAGGTCCGGTGATAGTTCCCGCAGCAAACCGCGCCGGTCGAATGCTCCCTCAACGGTTCGCCGCGTCAAGTTTCGATAACACGACTTTGACCGGGTCTTGAAAGCAGGACAAAAAGTAGGAGGCCTCAATCGTGCGCGCCGCTTCCTCCAAAGTCATGCCGGCAACGCGCAATTTTGCCACATACGGCATCGAAACGTCTCCCGACTCACCAACCACGGTGCGAATAGGCGGCATCACCCGATTGGTAACCACCACAATCAACTCGTCCCCTGGCGCAATCCGATCTCGATTGCTCCCGACCCACTGTGGCGCAGAAGTGCAACCGGCGCATAAGACGAACAAAAGGCAAACGATTGAGCGCACGGTTATGAGACCGCGGCTACGCCAGCCGGTTCAAAAACCGGTTTGGCCGGCTTCTCGTGTTCTCGGTCACCAACCAGCACCGCCAATGCGCCTCATTATTGCCACCATGGCCATCAGCACGACAAAGACGAAAATGATCAGCAACCAGACTTCTTTGCGTGACAGCTTCACTTGTGACCTTTGGGAGTGTCTCGTGACTCCCACTCATTCATTGCGGAGCGAAGCAAGTTTACCCTGTCTTCAATCAAGTCTTCTCGATAGCACGTTATTTCGTGCTTCCAACCCTCGGACGGGTCTCGTCCACGAATCTCCAGGCTGAGTTTCCATAATTGCACTGTGCCGGTCACGAGAATGGGGAACGCGTTACTCGACAAAGGCACGATCACCGTGCTCAATCGACTCTTTGCGCCGAGTTCCCACTTTTGAATTTTGTAAAGCAGTGGCTCCCTCCCTGTGAAGCTATACGCGAGCAGACCACCGGAGTTCGTGAGGGATATTCTGTAGAAGTCATTAGGCACGTCCGAATGTCCAATCCACGTGCCGTGGATATCCTCCGGCCTGGGTGGCAGGGGAACGACGAACGCATAGCACGTGATCGCAACGATGAGAAAGGCGAGCAATTTGAGGAGTATTCGCTTCATACGATTCCAGTTATTTCGCGCCGTCGTTAGGGTGATCGCCGCGCTTTCTTCACTGCACTCAATAAATCGGCCATGGAAAACCCGGCCTCGGTCAGTTGGTTCAGTTGGTGCTTTCTGGCGCACTCCTCACAGAGATCAATTCTCTCGATCACTTTAGCCTTCTCCGGCGTCTCGTAGGTCAAATGCACCTTCGCGTCTCGTTCGTTGCAAAGACAGCACAGCATGTCAGGTCGCGGTTCCTTCGTCGGCGGCTTGTGCGAATCGCTCGATTTTCTCCCAATCGAGAACCTTTAAGTAAAATGGCCACATCTGCCACGATGATCGCACCCATCGGTAGTCCCTCGCGAATGTGCCAATCGCGATACCCACTACGACATAGGCGGCTGGCAGCGGCAGATATGCGAACGACCCCACAATCAGAGCGGTGTAAAAGACTGCAAGGAGCAGATAGCGCTTGGAGTTCAACCGCCAGAATGCTCGGTTGTTGCGCTATGGCCTTGTCACTGAACTCTTTCATATCGTTAGGATCTGGAGCGGGGTTCAGACATCACTAAGCTCGGTGTCCGTGATAAAACTCGTCTCGGATGTCTTTTGGAAGATCGAGGAATTCTCCCTCCGAGCTTACCCATTTGATGATCGTCTTACCCTCGTACCCTTCGTAAAAGCCAACGTGAAATACCTCTCGCTGCAAATCCACGACGAGCATGGCGTGCTCACACGGACAACAATGAGGTTTGCAACATTGGACGACCAGGTGGCCTTGGATCAATTGAATCGGCGTAACCACCGCGTATGTTCGGGTGAGCAGCTTCCTCTCGCTGCGCGTGAGCAGTTTATCCAACGCCTTCTTCACCTCAGGAACTTCAAACACATTTCGAAATCCTTTGTCGCTACTGGATGGATACCTGCCAGCCCAATTTGTCAGATGGAGAGATGATCCTTCGACCTGGACTGCAAAAAACAAAAGCGCGATGAAGATTTTGGCGTGCATGATGCCTAACGTATAGTTGGTATCAAATTGACGCGTTTAGCGTAAGCGCGAACGGCTCGCTACACACCAACAAAAAACACGCCAAGCCGAAGCCGGGCGGGTCAGCACCCAATCGGTCCCGTCCCGTGGGAACTGGTCCGGGTGAAATAACGCGCAGAATAGTTGTGGCCAGATTTGTTCTGCAAACAAAAAGAGGGCGTACCCGGCCCGACCGAGATGCGCCCCGCTATCGACTTGCGGGCGGGAGTTGTGAAGCACAAAGTTTGCGCCCCAATGATGTATGCAGCCATGATTATCCTCGCGGTCATCATCGTCGCGGTGGTCGTTACATGGCTGAAGCCAGAAGAGTAACGCGGCCGGGGCCTGGGGTTTTATTTGCAGCCGCGCACATATATGATTAAGGAGGCAATTATTGCAGCGACTGAAACGCCTATCTGTATCCACTGGCGTCGTACTGTCCGTGCCAACTCACGGCGCTTTTGCTCTGCCTCTACTGCCATGCGGGCACCCGTGCCCGTGTGAAAGAGTTTGGCATCTTCCACCAGTTCCGCGTCTGTTTTCTTGTGCAGGTTGTCCAATGACATGCTTTTCAAACGGTGGATTGGAAATCCCAGGCTCCATATGACACCGTATGGCAAACCCGTAGCAAGCCTTCCCTGAACAGACTTGCGGGCGGGAGTTGTGAAGCACAAAGTTGCGGGCACGAAGCTTAATATCCGTGCGAGCGGCTGCTGCGCTCTGCCTCTAAAGAATCCTACATGAAAGCGTTCAGCGTTGTCCTCGCCGTTAAAAGCAAAAGTCACAACGTGGCAGAAATTACCAAAGCTCTGGGAGTAGCTCCGGATGCCGACGGTGGTTCCAGGAGGAAGAAGTCATCGCGTCGGACTTGGCTTTTGACCCCAACCGAAGGCGACAGCTTCAGCGAGCGAACGCGCCAGTTACTCCGGATGCTTCCCCCCAACTTCGCTTTTCGGCTCGCCCGCCTTAAAGGAGCCTCCGGTGTGTTGTCGATTGCGCTCAGCACTGACGAGGAAACGCCAGTCGCATTCACCTTACCGAAGTGGTTGCTTCGCGATATAACTCACTTGAGACTCAGTTTGGAGGTTCGTGTGATTCCGCCTTGTCTCTGGAGCAAGGAAAACTATTTCGCCGCGTAGCTGTGAAACTCTCCCTCGAAGCCAGCGAACTACAGCCCGGCAACGGGCGCGGCAATCTTAGCAGTCGGTTGGTCTTGGCTGGCACGATTGCCGCCGTGGTGATTGGACTTGCGACTTACTTCCTTCCTCAGCCGAAGGAAGGGACGGTGGAGTATCACAAACGGAAGTATGCGGAGACGGGGGTGCCCGCTTGGGTTCTGAAGAAGGGAGTCCCTGGATTTGTGAGAGATTTCTACGAGCGTCGTTCTTGGCGCGATTCCGTCTTTCACAGGACTGCTTTGGTCAACCTTGGCTACCTGAAAGAAAGCGTTTTTGTGTTCTCCAACGTTTCGATAAGCAACGTAGTGAGAATTGAGTGGCCGATCGAAATGGACGGGTTCACTTCGATTTCTTATGGAATGCCGAGCAACGGGATCACCGTAGTCGCCCGGCCTGAATTGACCGACAAGATTGGCGACGCGATACGTAAAGCCGACGTGCCGGAGAACAAATAACCTATGCGTAAGCGCCTTGTCATACGCCCCAAGGGTCCACGGCCAACGGCTGCGCTGGCAGTGCGCGGACTGCATCGAATATTTCAGGGGGCGGAAGAAGGTGAAACAGAAGAAAGGAGGATGAAGTTATCCCAATGAAGCGTGTCTGGCCTATCATCGTTGGAATTCTCGGTGCTGGCGCATTCGTTGTCGCCGTAATAGTCCTCTTTTATCTTTTCAATCCCGAGGCGAACGAGAGGCGCGCAAAGAAGACGGCTCTTGCGTCCCTGTTGGCGCGACATGCGAGTTTAGAAGAAGTCACCAATACATTGCGCCTCAGCTTTCAAGATAACTCAGCCGGCACCACGAACCGCGCGGGATTTGAAGCGTGGATGGTGCGTGAGCACCATACAATGTACAACCCAATTCGAGAAGGCGCTGCTCGTTATCCTCGCGTTTACTACCACACCACAATGTGGACGATGACGTGGCTTTTCTTTGATGCCGAAGGCAAGCTCCAGAAGTATTATCTGTGTGCGCAGTGACAGGCTTTTCTCTCCCTCCACATCCCATCCACCCATTCATCCCACCCGGAATCAATGTTCACGATGAACACCGTCGCGTGCTTGGCGGAGGGATTGAAGACGCCACTAGGCAGGGCGTTTACGAGGCAGGCGGTGGCGAAGGTGTTGCGGCAGGCAGTAGTCTTACCGCACAGGGGGGGTTAGTCGTCAGTGACATCAACCGTGCAGTCACAGAACCCCTCTCCATTACATACTTCGCACTTTGAATTGCGGAACTGGCCTGTGCCGCGACATATCACGCACATCCGATCGATCCCTATAATCTTCCAGGCGTCACCTTTTGCTTCCAAACGATATCGGGTGCGAAGGTCCAAAGCTTTGATGCGTTCGCACGCCACCACAGATGCGGCACCATCCGTCTGCGTGACATCCTCAATAACAGTATCTACCGTGTCCCTTGGCATGAATTGCTCTGCGTGTTGCAAGAGTGAGTTGTCAAAGTAATTTGAGAAAACGGGTTTTAGGTAGGGACGTGCCTCTCGCCACGCCTTTGCCTTTTCCTTCAAAAAAGATTCAACAAATTGTTGTGGCGTTGTCATATCTCAATTCTTCCAGCGTATCCTGTGTTAGCGTTCAGTCACTTTTGCAATGTGCCGTAAATAGATGTGCCCACAAACGAGGGCGACGAGCGAGCAGAGGAAAGCCAACAACGAGAGCAGTCCAATCTTAAGAGTCCAATCGTAGGCAACGGGAATCTGTTGCTCCGTGCCAGAGATCAAACGCACCAAAGGCAGAATATGACCGGGTATGCCGTCGGTGAGATATGCTACAAACTGCCAGACGAGGAGCAGGCCGGAAGCTGCAAAGACGATCCATGCAGCAATGATGTAATCTCGAATTTTCACATGGTGTGGCGCACACAATCTTCCACTTCTCCCAGTCCACTTCAAACAGATTTGCCGCTGTTCCTTAACCTCTTGAACCTCCCCGCCCATTCATCATGCACCCGCATGGCCGCTTCTAGCGCGTTGTTCCGGCGACACGGAAACACGCTACTTGGACGCGGCACTGTCTGGGCAAGGGGAATCGGCGGGTTGAGCGGCGGCGGTTAGGCCGCTGTGCAATCATTCTTGGGGTAAACATCCAAACGTAAGTCCACGTGAAGGGCTGCAAGCTGTCCCATCAGCGAGTGCGGCAAAATCTCGTCCCAATTCCCGGCGGCAAAGACAACGCAGTACAACTCGACTGAGCCACCCTCCCGCACAACTCGATAAAAGAACTGCTGATGCCTTTGCAATCGCTGCACTAAACCCTGAAGCACGACCCCCAACTCGGACGCCTCTTTCACGTCAAACTGATACGTCCAGCACGAAAACTTATACGCTCCCGCCAAAGGGTCGCCTTTGGATGTCGTCCGAGGCGCACCGGCGCGTGTCGCCCTCTCAGGGGTCAAGTCCAGAACGGCGGAAATCTCCACCGGGTCAATGTCGGGATGCGTGACCGACAATGAAACCTTAAACGACCGCGCAATGTGCTCCATGGTCATAGCGGCCTAAGACCCAACCTCAGCGACGGCGGCCACGAGGGCGTGCGACTGCAACCAGAGCGCGATGGCCGGGTTCGGTGCAGCGCATGGTTAGCCGTCATTGAGAATGGGATTGCAGCTTGGAAAGCATGGCTTGTTGCTTCTCTACGACTGCCTGTTGCTTCGCCAGTGTCTTCTGTGCGAGCGAAGTCGCCGTCTCGCCTCGCTTGTCGGTGATGCTGACGTTCGCACCCGCCTTGAGCAGCATCTCGGCGATCTCCGCATGGCCGTTTTCCGCCGCCGTCATGAGCGCGGTATCTCCGTCAATGTTGATGGCATCGAGCTTGATGCCGGGCTGTGCCAGCAGGAGTTTGACCATTTCCTTGTTACCTTTGTAGCTGGCCGATTGGAGCGCGGTGTGGCGGTAATCGACGTGGGGCGAGTTGACATCCGCTCCCGCCTTGATCAAAGCCGTGACCATGGCCAGCGATTCCTCCTGATTTCCGGCGAAAGCCGCCGTGGCCAGCTCTCCTCCGTGAAACTTCGCCCCGCTGGCCAGGAGAAGCTTGACCATGTCCACCTGGGCTTGCTGCACGGCGACATCCAGTGGCCAGGCCGTGGGTTTGCGGGACGATGACGATGAATCCTCACCCTCTTTGAGCATCCGGTTGAAGCCGATGGGGGCATTCACATCGGCGCCTTGCTTGATCAATTCCTTGAGCTGCTCCAGCCGCTTGAACTTCGCGGCATTGACGGAACTACCATAGATCACATCCCACAACTCAGGCAGCGGGTCGGCCGCCTGGGCCAGGGCGGTGAAGACGAATAAAGTTACGATGGGCAGAATGGTGTGCTTCATGACTTCGAGTGTCGTTCACTTTCCGGTTTGAGTTGTAAAAATGCTGTCAGCCAGCGGTAAAATATTTGTTGTCACGGAGCGCGTTCGATGCCGCCTAACAGACAGTCGGCCTCATATTTGACGCATAGTTCTGGTCGTTGTGCGAGCGGTCAAGCCGATTGCGGGGCTGGGGCTGAGGCGGGGGCCGTGAATGCGACAAACCGATTGAGCACCGCAAAGAACGGCTGCGCACACTGACGGACGGCTTACTTCTGGAAGGCCAAGAGATTGCGGCGGACCGTGCCGCATCCCCCAGTGGCGTCTGGGAGGGTTATGCACTTGGAGAATCTTGCCTTGATACACACCTGGCGGCTGCACCGAGATTTGTCCGTGGTTTTTATTAACGGCAGAGGAATCCCGTTCTGATGACTGTCCTCGATGATGCCGGTCAATAGCTTATCCGTGGCAGCCTTGAGAGTGCCCCTAAGCATGAGCACAGTGGCCGCCAGCGCTTGCATGTAGGCAGATGCGCGGGCGGTTTCATTTCGCTTCAACGCGTTTCCAGCGTGGCGAAGCTGATTTTGCAAGTCCTTTCTGATGCTCGCCGCGCGGACAGACTTCAAAGCCTTTAACGTCTCGCTCATCTCTCCCGAACTTTGATAGCTCATAATCTCTCCATAACGTTGGACTGTTCTAGCTACGCCGCATTAACGGCATCCTCCGTTGCGCCCAGCGGCGCATAGTGCGTGGAGATACCGGGTCCCCGAGCGTAGGGCCGTGGACGTGGGACTGTCAAAAGGAAATAAAAACTCTGCCCCGGGTGCTGGTGATTGGTCTCTTGCTCACCCCGGCCAGCGCGGGCGAAACGGGAGTGGTGACTTGTCAGAAGACGTCACGGACGCGGCACTGTCTGGGCAAGGGAAATCGGGCAGCGCAGAGCGTGGTTAGGTGTCATGTTTCAACACGTTGTCCGCATTCTGAGGGTCAGGCAGGCTGGTGGTGGATTAATTCCGTCAGCGAGAGTCATGGTTTTACGAGTCGAAAAAAACGCTGGCCATCCCCACTATTAGTCAGCACATAACGATTGTTCAACACCGCCGGTGTCGTCGTGCTGTATGTCCAGACGGCCGGAAGCGAAGGCGTCTGTTGGAGCAAAAATCCCGCTGCGTTCGTGCTCCAGGATATGACGACTGGACTGGCTCCGCGGTCAATCTCAACATTGGGCGCGAGGTCGGCAATCCAGCCTTCCGTCTGCCCTGCCGGATTGATTCCCCAGCCCACAATGACGTTCCCGTTCTGCGAAATAGCCAACGCCTGACGCAGCGTCCAACCCGAAAGGTTAAGACCATAATCGTTCGTGAGCACATCAAGCAGTCGGCGCATGCCGCGCTCGGCTGTCCACATGAACACGCAATCGCCGGAACCGGTCTGCGGATCCCCCACAATCATCGCGCCGTCGCGCGACGTTGCCCGTGCGATGCTCCATGGATCGCATGGCAGCGCCCCAAGTTCAGTCATTCCATTGGTCGTCGTCCACCGAAAGGCAGCGTGAAAACCCGATGTCGGAACGCTATAGCCAGCGATGACGTTGCCGTCCGCCGAGATTGCATACGCAATGCTTTGAAAAAGTCCACCAGACAAATCTCCGAGACCTGTCATGCCCGCGGATGTCCATCTGAATGCTTCGCTGTTGTTGCCGGAACTTGCAGAACTACTTTCGCCAATGATCACGGAACCATCGGTGGATACGCCCCAAGCGAAACTGTTGAATACTCCGCCTGCGAGGTCGCCCAAGCCGATCATTCCGTCGGCGACCGTCCACCGAAAGGCTTCCGCGCGCGTACCGGACGCGGCGGACCTGCTGTAACCCACGACGACTGCACCGTTGCTTGAGACACCAGTCGCGAAACTTAAGAAGCTGCTGCCGGGTAGATCGCCCAACCCGATCATGCCCGTGCCTTCAGTCCAACGAAAGGCCTGATCGCCCGACGCGGATTGACTATTGCCGACGATGGTTGTCCCGTCCGCGGAAATCGCGTTGCCGAAGCTGGCGTAAGTTCCGCCGGGCAATTCCCCGATGCCGCGCAATCCGGTCGCGGCTGTCCAACGCACGGCTTCATAGCCATTGGTGGTTGAGGAGTATCCGGCCACCACCCGCCCATCGGAAGATACTGAAGTTGCCACGCTGGCAAACGAGCCACCCGGAAGATCGCCCAATCCGCGAAAACTCGCGGCCTGCGCTGAAGCCGCGGTTAGCAAGGCGGCTGACCATACGAACAGCCTTGTCGCGATGGCTTTCATGGTTCCGTCGGGCCTAACAAATAGTCTGCCTGATCTTTAACGCATAGTTCTGCTCATTGTGCGAGGGGTCAAGCCGATTGCGGCACCGGGTCAGCAGCTGCACTGTGTGGGCAAGAAAACTTGCGACAGATCATTCGCCGCGCTGTAGCCAATATCCGTATGTCATCACGGCAATCGGTGCCGAGAGGAGAGCAACGAAAACCGCGTCTCTCAGCGAGAAATCAGACGGCTGAATGTCGGGCGCGTCAGCGGCAAAGCAGTAGTAGATGACCAGTCCGAAAAAGCACCACGCAACCCATAACGCGAAACCAGCCAAACTCCCCGGCCAGCGTCCATCGTGATCTGACGGAGTTCCGCAGTCGGGGCAGTGAAAAGCGGCATCGTCGTACTCGCGTCCGCAATAGCAGCATGGCTTCACCCCTGTAAGAGTGTCCCCGCCTCAGCATTGTCGAAATGGGGCTGTCACCTAATTCTCCCCCCGGCCAGCGCGGGCGAAACGGGGGGGTGAGCTGAGGCTTGCGGGCGGGAGTTGTGAAGCGCAAAGTTGAAGGCCATGAATCCTGCTGATGCCGTCAAGGTGGCGATTGTGGCGGAAGTGAAGAAGCGCAGATAGTTAAAGAAGTGAAATCGGGTTACTCAAAATGATTGCAGAAGTTTTTCCAATGCCTCTTGCGGTGGCTGTAACTCTGACTTTAGCTTTCGCTATCTGGTGGTTGCTTTTTAGGGGCAAGAAATCAAATTAGGACACCTCCTTGAAACTCTCCCTCGAAGCCAGCGAGCTACCGCCCGGCAGCGGGCGCGGCAATCTGAGCAGCCGATTGGTGTTCACCGGCGAGCGATGGAAAACACTCGACGTTTGTGTTCACGGTCAACGGTTGCGCTGGCAATGCGCGGAGTGCATCGAATATTTTAAGGGGCGGGAGAAGGCGAAGCCGAAGAAGTGACCTGCGCGCTCCATAGTCCAACGACCTCATCCATTCCGGCAACTAATCCATGTGCAGTGCGACGAACTCCGAGAACTCGTACGCCCAGTCTACTCCGACGCTTCGTTCGAATCCTTCAACGGTACCAACACCTTTCGGGGCAAAGGGATCGCGGCGTAATAGATCGCGAAGAAAATGATAGAGCTTGCCTGCCGGCGTGACGCGATCCAGAGGCACACCGGTTCCTCCTTCACGCGTTGCCTTGTTCCCAGGACTCACCGACAGCAGTTGAAGCGGTTTGTCCAATCTGCGTTCGTGAAAGAGATAGCGCAGCTCGGGCTCGTATAACGCTGCCATCGACATCCCGACAAACGAGACCTTGCGAGCATTTTGTATCTCGTTGCGTGCTCGCTTCCATATACCAGCGAACAGAGGGTGCAGTTCTGAGTGCTGCCAACTTGCACCCACGCTGCGCCGGAAGTCCGCTTCATTCAACAGCGTGCTCTCCTCCGGGTGAATGATTTCCCATGGTAATAACACTGGAGGATCTTGATGGCCCAAATCCCTACAATGGATGCACCGTCGGCGAATATCGCGGTCAAAGAGATGCATCCAATGGAATATCTTATTGTCGACTCGGGGCGGCGTGTGTGGTAACGCCGCAACGCCGTGAAGTTTCAGGTGGGAGAATCCGTCTGCCTGAAGCCAGTCAACAGAACCTGGGTCAAAGAAACCGCTGGTGACAGCCTGCTTAAGGTAGCGCATTTTGTCATCGTCCACTCCTCTGAGCGAATGTCGTGCCCGGAGGGCCGAAAACAACAGGAAGTCCAAATAGGGATCATAGTTAAACGAAAGGATACATACATCATCTCTCGGAACTTCCCGACCGCCGAAAAGTGCATTGACGAAGTTCGGATAGTCGGACGTGCCCCAATGCCACACATGCGGGTTATCGAGTGCAAAAATGAGGCGAAGTAGACGCTTTAGTGCGAGCACATCTCCCGCACGCTGTCCTCCGAAGGCAAGATTGCTCAATTCGTCCATGGTCGCGAATGAACCTTCCTTCAGAAGTTTGGCCGCGGGTTCGAATGAATCGAATAGCCCGAGGGCGACATTGTATATGGCCTGGTCTACTGTGCCTTCCTCGCGAGCGAGTAATTTTCGCACATGATTGAAAAAGTGAAGCCGATCTGCCATCAGCTTGGTGAGTTCACGGGCGAGCGGGTAGCCTGACGTTGCGCTAGCGCCCGCCCCGAGGAAGATCACGTGTTTGCCGTCAGTCATCGCAGGTAATGTTAGTTGATGTGAGGATCTTATGAAACGGAGCCCAAAATGTCTGCTGCAAGATTATAACCGACGCTCCCGCCACTTCCCATCCACCCATTCATCCCATCCGGAATCAATGTTCACGATGAACACCGTTGTCTCTTTGCCATCGCCTAGCACGCGCACATAGCCATGGTCAAAGCCGGATCACTGTCACTTCCTCGCCATGGCTCCAGCCGGGCGGTAACGGATAGGCATTGCCGCCGTCTATGCTCAAATCGTGGAGCTTCACCCGCTGGCCGATGCGAGAACTGCGCTGTCGAATCATCATGCCGGCACGCTACCTGCACGCGGCACTGTACGGGCAAGCGTAATCTCGTTCTCTCATTGACGCCTGGGGCAGAGTAACCCCTAAGCTCAAAGAGACACTATGTACTGGCCATGAGCCGATCAGGCACACTCATCGTTACGGGCGCCGGAGCCAGTGTGGAAGCCGGGTATCCCACCGCAGCCGGCCTGCTTGAGCCATTTCGCGCCGCAGTAAAGCAAGCAAGCGAACGTGAGGTCAGTGAGCGAGAAACAGTTCGGCGCGAGATGGCAGAGTTGCAACAAAAGGCGGCGAATCCGCCGCCGGGCCAATTCATTTGGGTCCCAGAGTTCAAACCTCAGCCAACGACTGGCGAGTGGTTTGAGCGAAAATGGGAAGCGTTCGTGAAAGTCAGTGCAAGGCTACGAGCCCTCGCGGTGCCGAAGCTGGGAGCCGACGGCAAGCCAGACCT
>Ga0105340_1000981_pt1 | contig 13240 bp, 19 predicted proteins | sample EasRivMeERMLT700_FD_89676 | JGI IMG/M metagenome (GOLD analysis project Ga0105340, IMG submission 89676) | Soil microbial communities from meander-bound floodplain in the East River, Colorado, USA - East River MetaG ERMLT700 | ecosystem: Environmental > Terrestrial > Soil > Floodplain | place... | reverse complement strand
TGGTCAAACCCGATCACCGTCACTTCCTCGCCGTGACTCCAACCGGGTGGTAGCGGGTACGCGTTGCCAGCGCCTTCTGTGGTCAAATCATGGAGTTTCACCCGCTGGCCGATGCGAAACCGCCGTTGTCGTACCATCATGGCCGCACGCTACCTGCACGCGGCACTGTATGGGCAAGGGAAAAACGGTGGCGCTGCGGCACATGTTTGGTATCACCATATCTTCCACCACGCCTTCTTCTCTGCTGCAAAAATCTGACAGCCTGCCTGTCGAACACCGTCGGGCACTGCGCCAGACTCGAACGGCAGAATATCAATGAACTGTCCCGGTGCGAAAACGAGCTGGAGCTTACCCATCAACGCCTGCGCAATCCGCGGAATCTCGCTGCGCCTCTGGACTCCGATGACGAGAACCTGCCGTGCCTCCTTGTCACCCTCGATAAAGCACTGGGGCAGGTGCGCCTCGATAATGCCGGGCACTTGTGCGACGACCTGAGAGACGGCATCGGCCATAATGTCCGGCATCGGCTTCGCCGGTCTGCCGAAGAACATGCTCGTCCCTTCCTTAAGTGTTCGTTCGCTCATGATGGCGCGATGATGCCTGGCTCAGCCACGCCGGGCCACAAGGCGCGCCGATTGCAACCGGAGCGCGATGGCCGGATTCGCTGCAGCGGTTAGGCGACTGGTTTAGTAAACACATGAGGCAATGAGAAGAATCAGAGCGATAATCAAAAAGGCGACCCGGATGGCATGAAGCAAATCCCAGCGCCGACGTAAATCCCGCCAATTTGCCGGCACAGAATCTGGCTGCCAGCGGGCAACTTGATTGTTGATGGGAACGGGCAAGAGCACGGAGTAAAGACTGATGAGGGGAAAAAGCACCGTCGCGGCGAGTGCCAGCCACCACGTCGTGCTTCGTGTCGTGTGTGCAACGAAAGTCAATGCAAGGGCAAGCAGAAATGTAAGCGCATACCAGAATGGCATCACCATGCCGAGAACCTTCGCCAATGTTTGAGCGGCTTGGATATGCACCGCGTCCTCAAGGCGGCTGATACGAGGGTGAAAAAACACCGCCACGGCAAGTTCGCTGCCGGTCAACGTCCCCGCGACCACGATAGCGGCGACCTCAAGAGCATGAACGATGTCGGGATTCATAAATTCGCATAAAGCATCACCGCGAACGTAACTCGCCTAACGACCCAAGCTAGCGACCCGACCCGGGACGCGTCGATTGCAACAAGAGTGCGATGGCCGGGTCTGCTGCTGGTCAGCGCATGGTTCGGTGATCCTCACACTCAATTCCTCGCTGCCGCGTCCGGTACATCTACAACCTTCATGAACTCGTCGAGGAATTCCATGGCGGTATCAAGAAGTGACTCGCGTTTCGGAAACCCAAACGACCGGTGCGTACGTCCCACCTGCAACGCGGCACCATCGGGGTAGATCCAGAAGATGATGTCCTGATTACTGACGCTGCCTGTAATGTAGGTTTCGCCAATTCCAGCAATTCGCCGACCGACGACATGTTTGCCCAAGTGGTCAAGCACATCATTGATTCCTTTTTCGACTTCAAGCTGGAAAGCTGTCAACTTGTCTTTCATTTCACCGAACGACCCAAGCGCAGCGACCCGGCCCACGGGACGCGTGGATTACAACCGGAGCGCGATGGCCGGGTTCGCTGCAGTGCAGGGTTAGGCCGCCAGAACTCTGAGAAATCTGAACTCATAGCGTGCAAGATAATAGCAAATTGCCCCATTCCCGAGAATGCAAATCCAGTTCCAAGTGTAAATCCACATGGTCGCATTCGGCTGGTAAAGAAACTGCCATCGGCCGCCAAGCATGTCCTGAAACATCATGCTGAATATTCCGAAATTGAAATAAAGCGTTGTGCCAAGATGAAACGCCGCAGTAATGAATGACGCTATGGCGAACGCACACCGGTAACTTAGCGCACCCGCAACGACGCAAATAACGGTGAGAACGAACGCAATGGCCGCGTAGCCGCCCTGAATCGTCAACTCTGGAAAAAACTCGTGAGTCACCAACAGCCAATAAAGTGTCTGTCCGATGCCGATGGCGAATCCTAAGATACAAAACCAAAAGATCACGCGAAGTCCTTTAGGCCAGGTGCGACGGTGTGGCATGGCGGCCTAACAGATATTCTGCCTCATAGTTGACGCACAACCATAGCGGTACCGCGCGGTTCGCATCAATGACGAAGGAGTCGCCGCTGTCGAATCATCATGGCCGCACGCTACCTGCACGCGCTCAACGGACTACGGGGGGATTATTTACGCCGGATTGCGTCTTAAATAAGTATTCGCGATAAGCGTACGAAGCAATCGTGCCGATGACGATGCTGGCCAAGAAAGCGGTCGCGCGCATCGCCGCGATGTTATCAATGACAATCGGATCTTGGGCGAGAAAGCGAGTGAGGACAGGATCAAGTTTTCCGGCAACATAACCCGTGAGCAATGTGGTTAACAGTCCTGCGTACTTAGCAAACCGTTTGACCTCCTCGCTGTACGGTGACGCGAGGAGCCCTGTCAGCCATCCGATGCATACACCCAAGAGCATCAGCGCGAACGTTAGGGGAAAGCTGCTTGCGCCGTCACGGCCACAATAGGCCGCGAAGAAGAGAAACGTGAACATTACGCCACCGCACACTAAGCCTACCACTGCTTTTCTGGTGGTGCTCATGAATTGGACTTATAATTAAAATGTGAATATCTATCAAGGAATATCGTGAACGCGCTCTGGCCGGATTGCGAAAAGACTGCCTTCCATTGCACCGGCCAGCGCGGGCGAAATCGGGGTGGTTAGCTGAGGACTTGCGGGCAGGAGTTGTGAAGCACAAAGTTGCTAAGTGGCGGGCACGATCCTCGTTGTGGACGATTCGGAGGCTGACGTAAAGCCCCTGCTCCTGGCCTTTGCTCAAGTGAGAATCGAAAACCCCGTGCACGTTTGCCACGACGGGGAAGCGGCGCTGGAGTATCTGGCTAGCACTGATTTCGTGCGCCCTTTGCCGAGGCTGATCCTGCTCGGGACCAATTTGTCGGGCATGAGCGGCTTCGATGTTTTGACCCGCATCAAAGAGCATCCAACATGGAGACACATCACCACCATTATGTTTTGCGCGTCATCAACGCGGAAGGAGGATGCAAAAAGAGCAGACCAGCTAGGGGCTGACGGCTTTCTCACAAAACCGAAGACCGTTAAGGAACTGCGCGCGATGGTCCAGTCCTTTCCAGCAAAGTGGATGGGGAAGTGAAAACTCTCCCTCGAAGCCAGCGAGCTACAGCCCGGCAGCGGGCGCGGCAATCTCACTGCGTATTGACGAATGCCTGTGTAGCGTTAGGGTGGATTATGGTTTGCCACCGCTGCCATACGAACCCCGCTACGATAGAAATGACGTTCGCGGATCCCGCAACAGGTCAACGATTCCCGCAGCACATCTGCACGACTTGTTTTGACGCGGTGCTCCAGCCTTATCCTGAGGTTTCCAGAGAACTTAAAGATGCCCAGACTGAGCACCGCCCGGCGCAGATCGGCGCGTTTCCCTCGGAGTTGATTCCTGAGAGTTTTCAAACGTTGATGCGGAAGCGTCGCTAGTGACGGGCGAAGCCGAAGCCGAAGAAACGGGAGTCCTGAATATCTTTGCAGTTGGCAAAGTCCAAGGCTGTCAACTCCAAGCAAAATGAGACGGGAATTTAACACGCCTGTATTTCAGGTCACTGAAAAGCTTCCACGCCCCGGCGAGTGGGTATTTGTCATCACCGCATCATACCGGTGCATGGGTTATATCGACGAGAAGGGCAGGTGGAAGGACGTTCTTCGCAGGGAGGTCATTGAGGGAGTGAAGGCGTGGTCTGCTGCAAGCGAGGAAGAAACGAATATGTGGAGCAAGAAGGCTGGCCCGCGGCAGCCGGATCAATGACCCTCACGCCACTTTCCCGGCGCGTACTCTTCATCCCATTGGCGTAACAATCAGGTGACGACGAAACCTTCGGTTGAATGCCTCCCATATCCGTGGCAGTCTAATCGATACCATGGAAGACATTTCAGAGTTACTGCTTGGCCCGCAGCGCAGTTCTATTTCAACCTTTGAAATCGTTCTCACGGTGATCGTCATCGCGCTCGCCACGGCGCTCATGCTCTATCTGCTGCGTTGCTACGTTCAGGAACGCCGCCTGCGCAGGCGGGTCAAGCAGCGCGTTCACCGCCGATACGGCGGCAATATCGTGCCGGGCCTTTCTGAAACGAAACGACTGCGCAAAAAGTCATCGCGAGTGTTGCCGTTGCCCCATTGCGATAGCTCCTTGATTAAGGTTCGCCGTGCGCGCCGTTCGCACCCATGGAAACGGCATCAGTTCCCGATGGACTCGCCTACGCCACATTGATACGGCCCCGCTGGCCCAGTCGGAACCGCCGTTGTCGAATCATCATGGCCGCACGCTATCTGCACGCGCCACTGTATGGGCAAGGGAAATCGGCGATGTATGGCCTCATTGGCCGATGACGTAAGAGTTTCACTCTGCGCCAGACGGCTGGGTCCGGTTTGCGGCACCGTCGGGTTTCGGTATTGGCATTCCTCGTTCAACCGAATGTCGCGTTTGCGAATAACCTAGATAACCGATGCCGAATGCCAGGACGATACACAGCAAGAAAACGAACGCCATACCCCAATGTGGGTAAACGATGTAATAAACCTCGTGCAGCCTCTGCTGCATTCGTGATTCCCCCCAAGGCGAAGCGCTGTAAAGTACTGACACTGCGCCAACGATTGCCACGATGGCGATTAAGCCAGCCAGAATCACTAAGGCCCAGCCTGCAATATCTATAAGCTTCGGGTATGCTGTCATGGTGTTGTCGAACAACCCAAACTCAGCGACGGCGGCCACAAGGCGCGGCGATTGCAACCAGAGCGCGATGGCCGGGTTCGCTGCGGCGTATGGTTAGGCGACTTGCTCATACGCTCGGATCCAGAGATTCCTGTGCTTGCACTCGCAATATAACGCGCTGCTTTAATGGGTCTCGGCGCGCGATGCGATCCAAAACCTCGCGAAGCGCGACAGCGTCGGAGCAATCCAAGTCGAGTTTCTGTGCGAGGAAGCGCGAAAACTCCCACGTATACGGCCAACACTCACACAACATCAGCTTTGACGCGCGGCTCTCTAGCTCGCCCATGGAAGGCATGATGGCGACGAACACATCGGCGACGATTACCCATGGAATGAACACGATTCCGATAAGCTCCCGCAGCACGGAAACCTTGTTGCAGACCCAGGAAAGACCAAGCATCGGAAAATAGAGCAGCATCCACACCAAACTGATCGGCAAAAGGAGCAGCCCGAATGTGATAGAGACAGCAAGGCCCAGCACAAGGGTGGTAACCATCTGGACCGGAATGACCACGAATGCGAGAATGCTCATAAGGACGTCGAGAATTCGATTAGCGATCATAGGCGGCGCGTAGAGTCGCCTAACAGATATGCTGACCCATATTTGACGCATAGTTCTGCTCACTGTGCGATGGGTCAAGCCGATTGCGGCACGCGTCGCTCGGAACGGTATGGGCAAGGGAAATCGGAGGCATGTATCAGATGCCCACGAACTTCAGTTGTCGTTAGCGATTTGAAAACCGCACCTCGGGCAGTAGTATCGATAGCCAGACATAAAGATGAAGTAAAGGATGCCCGGAAGGAGGAAAAGAAGACACAAAACCAGCCCGAGAGAAACGCTGCCGCGAGAGCGTCGTCTCGGAAAGCCGCTGTATCGGCAATTTGGGTTCGGGCAGATTATGCCTCCAGCCTGCGCAACCGAAGGAGGAGAAGGAGCGGCAGCGGGAGGCATCAGCAGCGGTGGTTGTTGCGGAGGCGCGAACGGCGTTGGAAGCCTGGTGGACTGCTGACAATGAGGACACTCGATGGACTGCCCCGCAAGCTCCGATGGATACTCAATGTGCCCGTCGCAATGCTCGCAATCTGTTCTGATGTAGGCAACGGGCGGCATGGGATTTGACGCATAATTCTGCGCATTGTTCGGCGGGTCAAGCCGATTGCGGCAGGGGAGCGGCTAAGGACGGCATTACAAAGCAGGGAAAATGATGTAATTGGCACAGCTCACGTTTTCGGGAATTATGTGCCCATGACAGAAGGGGCACCCGACCCTACAGATCCCCGGCGAGTAACCGGCAACTGGCTGTGGTCTCTCTCGCGATTGGAGCACTTTCGACCCGCGCTCGAAGAGCTGTGGCGGAAATCTCCGTTGGGATTCGTAATGCTTGCCGTCATCGCACTCGTTTTCGGCGCAAGCGGCGGGTGCTTCTTCAGGGGGCGATTGGCCAAGCAACAGGTTAAAACGGAGCAAACCGCCGCCCAGGTTCACCATGACAATTGGCAGTCCGAACGTGATGCGAACCAAAAGAAAGGCGAAGAGATACTTGGTCTGAAGGTCGATTTGAACGGAGTGAAGCAGGAACGGGATTCAGCCAAGGATCGCCTCGTCAAATGGGAAGCGTTGGCTGCCACGCTTAACCCTGACGACCCTCCAAGCAAACGCCTTGACCTGCTCTTCGAGCAACTGCAATCGATGACCAACATTTTGCAATACCTCGACCCTTCAAAAGTTACGCTCGACCTCTACGTCAACGATCAGGAGATCACTAATGACCTGCCGATTCTACTTCCTCATGATGGGCAGATCAGAATTAAGGTGAAGAACCGGGGCGAGCTTACCGCAGAAAATGTGACGGTGATGTTCCTCGCCAATCTCGCGCAAACAAATCTCCTCGCCGAGCATTGGCAGATTCGCGGTGGAACGCCGCCCGCTGGAGGCGACGATCTTGGGTGGGGGAACTGGCTGGTAAAGGCTGATTTCTTGGTTGGCAGCGACATGAGTTTCGGAGCACCTCTGTTGACCGTATCCACGAATCACGGCATTCGACCTGTAATCGCGAAGATCACGACATACGCAAACCGAACTCGATCCAACACTCGTATGTTGCTGCTGGTCCCGATTCCAACAAAACCGGACAGCAACGTATCGGAGAAAAAGTAGCCCACCAGTTGAGTGATCCATGCACTGAATCTTATTCAGAAAATCGCCAGAAAATCACTCCCCGTTCTACTCCCCGCTCTTAACCTACTTTAAGCAACCTACGCCTATCGAAATTTCAGAATCCTTCGGAAACGGCGCAAATCGCAGAAAAAAAACGGACTACGGATCAGAAGGTTATAGGTTCAACTCCTATTGGGTGCGCCAGTTTTCGCGGGTTTTATTCGGGTTTCTGATTGTTTCTCCCCGCTTTGTCCCCGTGCCTTGTGTCGCCGTCGACCGTTTCCGAGCAATCCGCACCACTGGTTGTGTTAGCAAAAGCGTTAGCAAATGCTAACAACGAAAAACCCTGCAGGTTTTGCGCTGCAGGGTTGGCGGTGGCGATCGCGGTGTTGATTTTCTCTTTGAGCGAATCGGCTGCAGTCCATTCGTTGAACCGTCTGGTTCGCTGTTGAAGGGTCGATAACACGTGAACGCGACCGTGGCTCCGAGAGCAGTAATCCGCGCGATCGCCTCGGGCTTTAGTGCGACACGCACGCCACGGACTCCGGCGTCCAATTCGTAACCCACATCAAACTCTCTGCGCCTGGCGCTGTCCCAAAGCCTGCGTCCACGTACCGATAGTCTCTCGATGACTGAACACAGTAAATGCACCGCTGCATCCGCCGTAAGCGGGAATCGGGAACTTTCTGAGGAAAGAAGGTGCCATTTGCCTTTGCTACGCCCGCAGTATAGTACCAGAACCGCGCGGCCCATCTCTTCACCCAATGAGTTCAGAGGACGAGAAGACTCAATCTCCAAGTCAACGTTGAGGAATCCAACTGGCCGTTTGGTTTTCATAGCGAACGCCCCAACCTCAGCGACGGCTGCCAGGAGGCGCGGCGATAGCAACCCCAGTGCGATGGCCGGGTTCGCTGAGTGATCCGGTTAGGTCTTGTTCGTCTTGTCATGTCTTTCCTCTCGCAAGCCAGCCATGAACGGCTGAAGAAAGAATCTCCACAAGTAGCAAAGGCTAAGGCCAACTACCAATGCGCACCACAATGGAGGCCAACCGCGCTCCGAGGCGCGCGATACAACTGCGAGCAATACAAGGAAGCAGATCAGAGAGCCAATCCCGGAACCACCTTTCGAGAATAACGCGTTCATAAGTTCGCAGAACCCTAATAAATAGTCTGCCTCATATTTGACGCCATAGTTCTGGTCATTGAGAGAGTGGTCAAGGCGATTGCAACCGCGACAGCCCGCCGCCGTTCGCTGCAGTGCATGGTTGGTGGACGTGCAAGTCGTCTGGGAATCGCCATGGACACCCGCGCTGCTCAGCGGGCGTGGTCGCATCGAGTCCGGAATTCCCAGGGTGTGATGCGCTATTTGGCTGTGATCAGGACGATTCCGCTCACGGTCATCAAAGCCCCGAGTGCCAGCTTCCAAGTCAACTGCTCACCGCCGAAGATCAGTCCCAACAGCACGCCAAACAACGGTGCCGTGAACGCGATCGGCATTACCTGACTGACCGGCGCCCCCTTCAAGGCGGCATAGAAGCAAAGCATTCCGGCCGATCCCGCCAGGATGCCGCCACCGACTACCATATAAAAAAGGGGCCGGGCTCCCGTTTCCGCCAGGGTCTTTAATTGCGGGAAGCTAATGGCACCGAGAATCGCAAGGGCCACGGCCGTGCGGATAGTAATGCCGACATGCGCCGGGATATGTCCAAGCTGGAGTCCCTTTTTCTCGAAGTAACCGCCAAACCCCCAAGCCATCGCGGCGAGGAGGGCAAGGAATTGAGGTTTCATATTTATGATCAGTCTGGCCAATTCAACTATCGGCGCGACCCCGAGTGGTCAAGCCGATTGCGGCACCAACGTGACGTGTTGTTCCTCTCATGCTCGCATCCCACCCGCTGAGCTTCATAAAGTGCTGGCCTCGGGTCGTGCTGGTGGAATGCTTGACTCATCCGCAAAATCACGCATTTTCAGCGCAGAATCCGCACTGCTTATGGGTTGATCAATTCGAGATACTGGGACCCTTTGAAGCAGGGCAGGCGACCGATAACCAAATCCAACGGCCATCAATCAATCAAGTGCGATCAGCAGTTTGGCAAACTCTATATGAAACACGCACGCCAGGTCATCAGGGGGACCCTGTTCGTTGCCCTGTTCACACTCGCCAGCTCTGTCTCGGCCGTTCCGATTTTCTGGAGTGGCGCGGGGGGTGACGCCTGGTGGTCCTCGGGCGGGAATTGGTCGTCGGCCGGGGCGCCGGGAATCAGTGATAATGTGATCTTTACCAACGAAGGCGTGGCTCTGGATATCTTCACGGTGAACAACATAGTCGATCTTTTCTTTTCAGGTCCCAGCATTAACGCCCTGGGTTACATGAACACCAATGGTTTTCACCACACGCAGGTCACCGACGCGCTGCGCGTGCTGAGCAGCTCCTCCACCAACGTGGCCACCACCGCCGATGACGGACAGCCTTATGTGTTCTTCGTTGGGAGCAACCAGTGGCAGGATGACAAGGATGCCGTTGTTTACACCACGATCACCGGGAATTCGCTGACGGTCAGCAACGTCAACGCCAACTTCGGCGTGACCCAAATCAGCGCCACGGCGGGTGCGCATAGGGCAACTCTGAATCTTTCGGAACTGAACAGCTTTATCTGTGTGGTTTCGAATGTGCTTGTCGGCCATAACTTCACCCAGCCGGACCATGCCTGGCGACCCACCGGCGAGTTCTACCTGTCCAGGTCCAATTCCATCACCACCAGGATGGTGATTGTGGCCGACGCCTATCAGAATGCGGGAGCGGCGTGCTACATACACCTGGGCGCAATCAATAGGCTCAACGCTGATGAAATTCGAATCGGCATGCACAAGACCATTGGCGTCATTGACATTGCCGCCGGTGTGGTCAATCCCTCGGTGACTTTCCGCAATGCGGCCGGCACCGGCCGCCAGCTTGCCTGGAAGCTGGGTGATGAGTTTGACGCCAACGGGACCAATTACCTGTTTGGATTTTTTACGAGCAACCAGGCGCGCGGGACAGCAGACCTGACCGGCGCGAGCGTGGACGCATTAATCGATCGGATCGTGCTGGGACGCGGCCAGGTTCAGATCGACCCCACGAACCGCACGGGCGACGGCAACGGCACGCTCATCTTCGGAGGCGGGGTCATGGATGTAAACGATATCGAGATGGGCATCCAGGTGGTCGGCCCATTCATTGGCGGCAGCGTCGGCCACGGGATCCTGACAGTGAATAACGATCCCGGCGCAGGTCCGGCGCTGCTGATCGTGCGCAGCAACATCGTCATGGCGGTGCAACAAGCGGGAGCGCCCGCGCCTGACGCGATCGGCAGCACCGGCGACATCACGGTGAACGACGGCAGCAGCATCGCGGTTGCCGGCGACATTATTTCCGGTGGGCCAGGGGGCGGGACAGCCACTATCAACCTCAACAACGGAAGCACGTTGGATATGCGACCGGCGGGCGACGCCACGCCGGGCAATGTGTCCGTCAACATTCTCAACATCGGCGACGGCATTATCACCAATTACGCGACGCTCTCGTTGACGAACATCAATCTGCTCCTGGGATCAACCGTGTTTACCGTTTATCCGGGCCAATCCATTGCTCCAGCCGGCACCAACAAGATCGGGCCGCTCACCGTGTCCGGAACATTGGGGTTGCTCGGCACGACCCTGATGGACATCCACAAAAGCGGGACGGCGCTCAGCTCCGATTTGATCACCACGACCGGCGGCGTGGAACTGGGTGGCACGTTGAAAGTGTCTTTCCCCGGAGCGCACACCGACCTGGCGCCGGGCGATAAGTTCACGCTCTTTGCCGCAGTCCCGCTGGACTCCTCGCTCACGGTTGTCCTTCCGCCTCCGGGAGCAGGCCTGGCCTGGGCCAACAGAATTTTCGTGGACGGCAGTATCGAAGTCGTGCCTTGTGGTTGCGGCGAACCGAGGACGCCCCCGACGCTGACCATGACCGCCTCGCCCACCAACGCCACTGTATCCTGGCCGTTGTCTTACACGAGCTTCGTGCTGCGCAGTCAAACCAATGTGTTGGGCGCCAACTGGGGTCTCGTGCCGGGAGTTGTAAATAACTCCTTTACCATTCCGTTCCAGCCGGGCAATACGAGCCTGTATTTCCACCTGATCCAGCAATAACCAATGATGCTTTCCTATTGCGGCGCCATCCGCGAAGAGTGACGGCGGCGACGGTGCGTTTAAATTAACGCCCGTCGCCGCCATGCGGTCCGGCGTTCCTCAATCCTCATCTTCGTCGTGGTCGTGTGAGTGACCGTGTTTCTTCAAGGGTCTGAGTGCGTGCTTGAAGACCCACCTGGCGACACTTTTTCCGACCTGGCGTCCGTTGAGATCAGCGGAGCGGGTATGTATCCCCTGTAGAATGCGAGCTTCGACAACGTCGAGGGCGGCGTCAGTAAAGCTGGTGTAGGTGCGCGAGTTCGGATTGGCATTCGTGTTGGCGCTGGTAACGGTAAAGGTCACCTTGTCGGTGCCGAAATAGAGAGAAAGCATCTTCATGGCGCCGCTGGTCACCGCATTGGCGCCCGAGCTATGGTCGGGGTAATGCCCTGCTTACGAAGAATCCCGGTGAACTCGCCACCGACACCAGATGCGTCGCCAGACGGCCCCGGGAAATTTGGCTCCTGCGGACCTGCGTTTGCCGCAAGCCGCAGGAGCTATTTCTCTCACCGCTAACCCTTGCTCATCCAATCTGCTCGACCGGTTGCTTCCTGGTCTCGATGAGGCTCGTCATTTGCCGTTGTTGCGAGGTTTGAGGAAATGCCCGAATGCCCAGTTGGACACGTGCTCGCTCTGGTCGCGGGCTACCTCGTCCGCGAAGCGGAAGTGGATGCCCAGATAGATGCGGGCATCGACAATGGCGTCAGCCGCGTCCGACAACCGGTTATAATTGCGCGTCTTCTGAATGACCTGGGGGACGTTGCTCGTGAGTGTGAAGGTCAATCGATCTCCTCCGAAGAAATGATGGAGCATACGGGTCGCCGCGCCGCTAAGGCTATTTGCCCCCGACGTGTAGTCCGGATAAGGCGGATTCACGATCAGCGGCAGCCAGGCCGGATCGCCGATGGTCGAGCGATTGAAGTCATTGTCGCCTTCCTGGATCGCCGTGATGGGTCGCCAGAAGTTGAAGTACAGCTTGCTGTCCCAGGAGGTGATGACAGCGTCGGCCATCGCCAGGCTACAGAGGGCAAAGAGCCTGGCGCTGTCGCCCATGTTGTCGAGATACGTATTCGCAATGCCTTGGAACGCCCGGTGCCATAAAAGGAAGTGGTTATCGGCGTAGAAATACGCCAGGTCGGTTTGCTCCAGGGTTCGGGCACTATCGGTCAGGGCTCCCAGCGCCTTCACTTCGTTATAGTCGTCAGCATATTTGCGACTGCCCAAGTCAGGCGGCGGCTGATTGACCCGGAACTGGGTCGAATCTTTGAGCGTGAAGGGAGTAACGGCGCCCAGCCAGGCTACCGCCATCGGTGCGAAGGCCGGGGGCGTTGGACGCCACTCGCCGGGTTCGGTCCCGCCGTTGAAAACCGGCGGATTCGCCGGCCAACTCCCGTCATTGGCCCGCAGCGCGAGGATAGCAGCCGCGGCCACCTGGCCCACGGACACTCCAGGGTCATTCTGTGACAAGCCGCCATGGTCGAGCAGGTAGGTGTTGTAAGTTGCGTCCAATGTTGCCGTCTGCGCCGGGAAACGAGCGACGAGCACATCGTGCGCGGCCTTGGCGATGGCCGCCACCGGTGATCCAGAGGCTCCCGTGATCTCTACGGCGTACGGTTCGAACCGCCGGTCGTAGGCCTGGACAGCGTCGTGGATTGCGGCATGGACCATGGCATAGTCGAGGCCAGGAGCCCCACCCGGGCGCGCAGCGAATGGGATTGTTTGCCCAGTGATTATATTCCAATCGACCACGGCATCGGCGCGAGCGAGATCGGCTGCAGTGAGACCCGCCAGCACGAGACCGGCGGCGATGAGGGTTTGAATTTTCATGTTTTGGTTCTCCCTTGTTTTTTTTCGTTATTTTGTCGTTTGGTTGTGGAAGGCATTTCCCAGAACCCCTTCCAACTCGTTACTGAAGGAACTACTGATAGAAATCTGCTTTCTGCGCGTCCGCCCGGACTGAGCGCTGTGTCG
>Ga0105340_1000980_pt1 | contig 13240 bp, 5 predicted proteins | sample EasRivMeERMLT700_FD_89676 | JGI IMG/M metagenome (GOLD analysis project Ga0105340, IMG submission 89676) | Soil microbial communities from meander-bound floodplain in the East River, Colorado, USA - East River MetaG ERMLT700 | ecosystem: Environmental > Terrestrial > Soil > Floodplain | place... | reverse complement strand
GTCGCCACGCGCGTCGAGTCGGTCTGGAACGCAAGCGCGAGCATGTCGAACATGATCTGGACGTGTTGCGCGCGGTCCTGCGGAATGCCTTCGGGCGTGTCGATCCCCGGATCCTTCGCGGGGCCGAACCGTTCTGCCTTCTGGATCGTCGTCTCGATTTCGCGAATGCCCGTCAGGTATTGGTCGAGCTTCTCGCGGTCGCGTCCGTTGAGCCGGCGGTTCATGCCGCGCGCGTCTTCGAGCACGAAATCGAGGACAGAGCGTTGCTCCTGCTGGCGACGGCGCAAATTGTCGGCGCGTTCGCCGGGAGCGCCCGCGCCAAAAAGCCGTTCGAAGACCATGCGCGGATTCGACTCCGCGGCCACGGGCGTCGTCGCGGAACTCCAGGAAAGGTTGAACTGGTAGGCGCAGGCATAGCCCGAATCGCAGGCCCCGGAAGTCCGGATAAAATCGCTGCTCAACTCGAGCGACGGGAAGCGCGTCAGGTGTCCAATCTCTCGCGCGATGGCCTGATCGATGGAGACGCCCGCGCGAATGTCCGTCGCACTTTTCTTCAAGCGCACGCCGGTGAGGAACACGCCATTGCCTCGCGCGTGATCGCCGCCGCCGTCCTGCCCGCCATAAGCGCATCGTTGGTCAAGACCGCCGAGCAATTGCAAGTGCTGACGCAACGGCTCCAGTGGTTTCAGTGTGCGGCTGAACGCGAAATCCTTGCCAGCGTCGGTCGGCCACCATGCAGCGGGAATGGCCCCGTTGGGAAAGTAGACGAACGCGGTGCGCAACGGAGCGCCGGAAGCGGTTGTTGCCAGTGGACTCGCAGGCGCGGCGAGCGCCTTCAACGCCCCCATCGACTCAAACGCCGGCAGCGCGACGCACGCACCGAGGCCGCGAAGGAAGCGCCGGCGGTTGAAAGCGAATTGGCGCTCAGCGGAAATAGTATCGGTTGTTTTCATCAATTCGTCCTCGCGTCGGCGCGTTGGGCCGTTGGTTCACTTGTTAGCACTTCTCCTGCCGGATTGGAAGCCCGCGTTCGCTGGAATGGAGCAGACCGAACAATGCCCGCCAGCAATTCGGATGGCCGCCCACCCGACTTTTGCAGGCGCTCGACGATAGTGTCGACCGTCGCCACGTCATAATACTCCAGCCCGCGACCGAGCGCGTACGTTAACAGCTTCTCCGTCATTGTTCTGTAAAACTCCGTCGCGTGATTCGCAGCAAGAATCTTTTTCAGTTCTCTGATGTTCGAGAAACTCTCGCCACTCATCAGCTTGCCGGTCGCGTCGATCGGCTGGCTGCGTTCCTGTTCGCGCCACATGCCCATCGCGTTGAAATTTTCGAGCGCAAGGCCGAGCGGGTCCATGCGGTTGTGGCACGAACTGCACAGCGGCTGCTCGCGATGCAGCGCCAGCGTCTCGCGCAACGTCAGCTTCTTTTCCCTCATCGCTTTCGCGGCATCTTCGAGCGGCGGAATGTCCGGGGGCGGAGGTGGTGGCGGCGTGCCGAGCAAATTATCGAGAATGAACAGTCCGCGCTTCACGGGCGAAGTGCGTGTCGGGTTCGACGTGACGGCCAGCACGGAGCCGTGCGTGATGACTCCACCGCGCGGACTCTCGGGCGGCAGCTTCACGAGCATCATTTCATCGCCGGTGACGTTCAAATTCGTCAGTCCATAATGCCGCGCGAGGCGCTCATTCAGGAATGTGTAGTCGCTGTCCAGAATCTCGAGCAGGCTCCGGTTTTCGCGGACGATGTACTCAAAAGTTCTCTCCGTTTCCTGCCGCATGGCGCGCCGGAGGTCACCGGTTAATTCCACGCGCGGCCCGCGAAATCCACGGAAGCCGCGGAAGCGATTGGTCTGCGCCGGCTGGACAGGCTGAGCGTTCGGACCGAAGAGGCTGTCATGGACTTGCTGCAACTCCTTCTTTTCCGCGGCGGTCATGTTGACGTCGTTCGTCTCCTCTTTGTTTCGCAACTCGCGGAAACGGAGCATGCGCTTTTCCCGTTCCGCATCGGGCGGAGGCGCCGTCGTTGTCGCGTCCGTGTCCGTCCTTTCGCGATTCAAGACCTGGCGCGCGTCAATCTGGACCGTCTCGATGTCGCGGGTCTGGAGCCATTGGCCGACGAAGTTGCGGATGAACGCCTCCGATTTAGGGTCCTCAAGCATTCGTTTCGCTTGCGCATCGAGATTGGCGCGCAACTTCTTTTCGCCCGCGAGACGGAACAACTCATCATCCGGCATCGAGGACCAGAAGAAATAGGACAACCGCGAAGCGAGCGCGAATTCGTCCACAAACGGATGACTCTTTTCGCGAGCTGGTTCGGCGCTTTCTTCGCGGAAGAGGAAGCGCGGCGACGCCAGCACGGCAACCATCGCCTGCCCAATGCCCGCTTCGAACGTCTTTCCCGCCTGCGTATAAGTCGATTCGGCGACGGTCACCAACCGGTCGAGTGTCTTCGCATCGACGGGTTGGCGGTACGCTTTGCGAACGAACGGTTCCAGAATCTTGCGCGCGTACTCGCGGCGCTCGCCTGCGCCTTTGGGTGCGTCCCCGGTGAAGAATTTCTCAAAGTTCTTCGGCCGCACCCAATACTTCTCGTCCATCGGCCCGCGCACGGTCACGGAATCGATCCGCAGCGTCAGCGAGCGCACTTGGCGCTGGTCCGGGGTCAGTGGATTCACTTCGATGATCAGCTCGTGTTCGCCGGCGACCCAATCCTGGTCGAACTCATAGTGAAACGCTTTGCTGCCTTCGCGCGTGTATTCGCGGCTGTGGAGTTCCTTGCCGTCTGCTTTGAAAACGAGCCGGCATTTATTGTAGTCGAACTGATTGTCCACGAACCGTTCGTTCGCCGCGAAATCCAGCAGCAGTTGATACCGCCCCTTGTGTTCCGCTTTGAACCTGTTCGTGATTGATGCCCTTTCGTAATACGAGAGCACAAGTGCGTTCGTGGCCATCGGGTTCCGATTCGTGCGGCTCGCCGCGCCGATCTCGCCGGTGAAATTTCGGCCGGCGATCACTTTGTCCTCGGGAACACCCGGCACCGCGGGCACGGCCCGACCCACAACCGTCTTTGCCGCCGCCAGATACTTTTCCAGCAACATTGGCGGAAGCGTCAGCACATCGCCGATGTTATCGAAACCATGGCCGGCGTCGTCCGGCGGGAATTCCTTATCGGCTTCGAAGTCCACGCCGAGCAAGTCGCGAACGGTGTTCCGATACTCGACCCGGTTCAAACGGCGGACAGTCACGCGACCGGGATCTGGATTCAGCGGATCAGCCTTAAAAACAGCAGTCTTGATCCACGCCTCGAGTTGCTGCTTTTCCTGCGCGCTCGGTTGAGATTTTTTCGGCGGCGGCATGATTCCCGCCCGCACATTCTTCAACACCCTCAACCAGAGCTCGTGGTCCAACAGGGCGTCGGTCGACTTCAATTCGTCGAAGGCGATATCGCCTTTCTTTGAACCGTCACCGTGACAATCGAAGCAATACTGGGTGAGGAGCGGTTGGACTTCTTTGCGGAATTGGGTGAGTGCCGAGACTTCAGCGCCGTGAGCCAGGCAAGACAACAACGTCAAAGACAGCCAAACCGCCAGGCTTCGTTTCACCCAACGACCTACTGATCCTTCACACTTGGTTTCGCGCATGATGTCCGGGCCTCGCTCGACACTATATCGAGACCCTGACTCCGGCCGCAAGTTACATCCCCACGGCTACATCCGCAGAATCTCCTGATGGCTCGATTGCCGGAGATTACCAAGAGATCAGAGCCGGCCAAGGAGGAGGGGGACGATGCAGACGGCCACGACGCCGAAGAGGGCGACACCACTCACCACTAATGATGCGTTGGAACCGATGAGATCCCGGGCGCGGGCAAGCATTGGCTGGTTGCGCACCTCCGCCTGAAGAGCGTCGAACTTCCGTTTTCCCTCCTCGGCAAGCGGCAATGTGTGCGTGTCCATACACTTGAGGATACCTCAGAGCGGGAGCGGAAACAGGAGCGGATGAGTGGGATGTACACCCAATGGTTTTGTTGCGGACGGTCGGGAAATCCCAAGCACCAGGAATGGGTCGAGAGTCGAGAGACGAGCGTCGAGAACTAGTGAAGGCGCGAGACAGAGTACTCGCAAGCCAGGTTAGAATTCGTTTGAAGCCACAGTAGATTGTGGGTATATGGATGATTGTGGTATTTCCCATTTTAGTTCCCAGGCGGAAGCCGGCTATGGCGTTGGTTTTCGGGATGTTTATCCTAAACGCGGTGGCGCAGGCGCAGCCTGCCAACGATCTTTTTGCGAACCGGACTGTCGTGGCTGGAACAAACGTGACAGTGAGCGGTAGTAATGTGGGATCGAGTACTGAGGCAGGAGAGAACACCGGACCTGACGACCATTTTTCGGTGTGGTATTCATGGACTGCACCAAGTGACGGTTTGCTGCGGGTGTCCGTGAGTACGTCGGCATTTTTGCCGAGCATAACAGCTTACAATGGGACTAATCTCACGGATTTGACGCCTGCTCGCACAACGTTCGATGGAGGCGTTGTGGTTACTGCGGGCGAAGTCGTACAGATTCAAGTCGCGTCAACTTTTAACGGCGGCTGGTCCTGGGGTGCGTTCACCATAAATCTCTCTTTTGAAACGGCTGGACCGACCTCACCCAACGACGCGTTTGCGAATCGAATCGAAGTGGGTGTCCCAACATTTCACTTTGACGGCAGTATTCATGGAGCAACGGTTGAACCCGGAGAACCGCTGCCCGCGGCGGATATAAGCAACACGTTGTGGTGGAAGTTCAAGCCGGCTGAAGAAGGGATTTTTAATATTTCTGTGGGAACGAGTCAGTTCGCGCCGAATCCGAGTGTCTACGAGGGGAATCAAGCGGGGTCGCTCGTGAAAATTTATCCATTTAACTTTTTGCGCTACCACCTGGAAGCGGGGCATGAATATGCCATCCAAGTTGCGAGCGGCAGCAGTGTGGGCGCGGGCAGTTTCACTTTGGACACACGCTTTCACTCCTTGACCAATGATATGTTCGCGGGGAGCGAGCATATCGGAGGCACGAATGTGGTTTACCAGGGCAATTTCACCCTGGCAACGTCTGAGCCCGGTGAATCAATTGCGGCGTCGAACACTGTTTGGCTTTCCTGGACGGCGCCGTTTACGGGGCGTGTGCAATACACTCTTGCGGCCAGTTATCAGTTTCAGTACGTGCAACTTTTCACCGGGTCGGTTGTGACTGACCTGGATCCCGTTACGACTGTTCCTCTTGAAAACCGATTGCACAGCTTTCTGGCTGTGGAGGGGGCGGTCTACCACCTTCAATTCTCGGGCGGTGCTGATGATTTCACTTTTATGCTTCAATTGGCGCCGTTCACATCTGCGGCCAACGACCGGTTTGCAGACGCAAAGGTGCTCAAAGGGCCACTGGCAGGTTCCGAGCCTCTGTCGATAAACGAGGCAACGATGGAACTCGGAGAACCGCTTCACCGAGGGCCGGTCGCGCAAAAAAGTCTGTGGTGGCGTTGGCAGGTCCCGGTACGCGGCTATGCGTCAATTACGGCGGCCGGCAGCCTTGTTCCCGACCCGGTCCTGGCTATATATCAGGGGCCTAGCATTGCAGCCCTGACACTGATTGGGAAAGGTACAAACGGCGTGTTTGCAGCCGTGCAGGCCGGCGGGACTTACCATATCGCTGTTTCGGTCTCAGAAAACGCGTTTGGTGACGTCGCATTTTTCGGCCAAGTGCATCCGACCACCGACACGAGTGTTCCCGTTCCAGGGAACGTGCTGTTGGAACCGAGTTGGGAGGGAACAGCTTTGAGTCCGCAGCATTGGCACGTCTCCGGGGAGATGGGCGGCTCTGTCAACGCATCGGGCGGTGCCGATGGCACAACCTGGCCGCGCCTGGGGACCGGAACGCAGTTGTGGCAGGATTTTACCGTAGTGACGGGTCGCACTTATGCCGTTCGGTTCGCTCACCGCTGTGGGAGCCCGAGCCAAATTCGAATGCTTTGGAACCAACAGGTGCTGGGTCTCGCCGAGATTCCGGCGGAGGGGGTCGGTTATTGGCACTGGACTGAATACGCGGTCACGGCCACCAACGCGAATGTTCGGCTAATGTTTGAGAATATCGGCCCTCTCGTGGACGTGGATGCCTTCAGCGTGGTCGATATGAGTGCGCCGCCGGTGATTGTGAATCAACCATATTCGATCAGCACAGTGGCAGGAGGCACAGCAGCGTTTGTTGTCGGCGCCACCGGCACAGCACCGTTGAGATATCAATGGTTGTTTAATGGCGAGGCGCTGGCTGGCCAGACGAACTTCGCTTTGATTCTCAACTCGGTCACGCCGGTAAGCGCCGGTACATACACAGTAATCATCACCAACGGGTTCGGATCGGTAACGAGCAACCCCGCGGAGCTTGTCGTTGAAGCCGTGACCGAGGTGACAATCCTGGTCCAGCCTCAAGGTGATGTAGTTCCGATTGGAGGGTATTTCAATTTCAGTGTGGTTGCTCTGGGAACGCCACCGCTGGAGTACCAGTGGTTTGCAGGCGATCAACCAATAGTGCAGGCCACGAACCGCAATCTAACGTTCACGAATGTGCAACCGGCGCAGGCCGGTAGTTACCAGGTGCGTGTTCAGAATGCCGCGGGAACGGTTTGGAGCCTGCCTGCGACGCTGAATATGGCAACGAACATGATCGGCGGGGCCCTGATCGACTTTCGCAACCGGTTCACGATGACCGCTTCAAACGAAGCACCAGTGTTCGATATTGATGGGGAGACGCGATTAACTGGCGAACAGCACGTAGCTCAACTCTACGCTGGTCCCACGCTGGAAGCGATCCGACCTGCCGGCCAGCCGACGCCGTTTCGGACCGGGTTCAACGCGGGATTTTTCACCCGGCAACTTGTAACGCTAGCAAGCGTTGCCCCGGGCGAGATTGCGTTCGCTCAAGTGCGCGTCTGGGAGGCGGCCCGGGGCACGAGCTATGAAGAGGCGCGTGCTACCGGCGGGAGATTCGGGCGGTCAGATATTTTGCAAGTGCAAACGCAACAGCCGTTGATGCCTCCCGCAACTCTTGCTGCTTTGCAGAGTTTTAGCCTGCGGGCGGGGTTGCCTCGCTTTTCAGTGGGAGTCATTACGCTGGTGGAACGGCAGCCACCGAACACGATTGTGTGGTCGCTCCAGGGTGAGCCTGGCTTTCGCTACGTGGTGGAAAAATCAAGCCGCAACAATGTTTCGGTGTGGCGGCCGTACACGGTGGTCACCAATTTGACGGGCACGGTGACGTTCATAGATACTGCCAGCAGCGGATCCGGAGTCGTGCTCTACCGGGCGCGCATACTGGATTAATGCGACAGCGGCTGCGGCTTCAGTGGTGAGCTGCGCACACGGTTTTAGGGATTCACCAAGGCCGTATCGCGCCACCGCACGCCGCAAGTGCTCCATCCCGCCTGAGCTCCTTTCCCTTGGTTCCCTATGGTGTGCCCGTGTGGGTTCGGAAGAAGGGCGTCCCCACAGTAGTGCGAAATTTCTATGAGAACGGGTTCCTCCGGGAAGTCGAATTTCACAGAAGTGCGTTGAGGTGATCCGCCAGGCCGACGTGCCGGAGATCGAGTAATTCGGTTTTCATCTCCCCTCCTGAGTTCCTTGTTTCCCGGGTTCCTTATTCAGTCTCAGTTGCTGTTCGTGCTGTTCGTTGTTCAGCACACAGGAGTACTGGTGGTGTTCTGAAGGTTGACGTTGCCGCGGCGGATGTGGTAGGTATCGGTTACACCATCTAACTGGAACATGTAGTATCTTTATGAGGACAACGACTGTACTCGCCCTCGCACTTCTCACTGGCCTGTTGCTGGCGCCGGCCCATCTTCGCGGCCATGTGCTGGATAACTTCGATGATAACGTGAAGACGGACTGGCAGGATTTCACGTTCGTTCCAGGGCTCGGGCTTCCGAGCGAGACGAACGGTCAATTCCAGTTTGTGCTGCCGCCGGCCGGGCAGTCCATCTTTACGGGAAGTCGGAAGACATCGGAAGAGTTCGAGTTGAGGAATGGGCGGACGATCGAGTTCAAGGTGGACCTGGTGGAAGGGATCGGGCCGGATAGTTTTGCAGTCCTGGCGTTTATTCCCACGACAAATTCACTGGGCACGCTGGCCGGTTATGGGCTTGCCAAGTCCACGACCGACATCCTGGTGACCAAGGGCATCGCGAAGTATTTCTATAATGAGAACGTCAGCCCGGCGGTGAAGAACAATAATGTGACGCTGGTGCTTACTCTCACCGCGAAAGACGGCGCGGTGACGATTCAAGGCAAGGTGCTGGACAAGGAGAACGGCAATGCCGTGCTTTGGGAACACACGACGACGGACACGCCGGCTGCGGACATCATGGCCGATGGGACAGATGATCCGGCCGGGCCGTACCTGACGAGGGGACACTTCGTGCTTTATTGTTACGAGGACTCGGGCACAACGCAGCCCGAGTACAAGGTGGTGTATGACAACGCCGAGGTGTGCGTGTTGGATGACGCGATCCTGGACGATTTCAACGATAATACGAAGACGGACTGGCTGGATTTCACATTTGTTCCCGGGTTGGGGCTTCCGAGCGAGACGAACAGTCAATTTCAGTTTAATCTGCCGCCGGCGGGGCAGGCCATCTTTACGGGAAGCCGGAAAACGTCGCGCGTGTTCGATTTGCGCGAATGCGATCGATTGCAATTCCGGGTTGACGTCGTCCACGGGGAAGGAGCGGACTCGTTCGCGGTGCTGGGGTTCATACCGGAGACGAACTCACTGGGGACGCTGGCGGGTTATGGCTTTAGCAAGTCAACGACGGACATCCTGATAACCAAGGGCATTGGCAAGTATTTCTACAACGAGGCGACGGCGATCAAGAATGACAATGTGACGCTGGTGCTGGACCTGACGGTTTCGAATCGGACAACGGTGTTCATCAAGGCACAGGTGCTCGACAAGGATGCGGCGAATGCGGTGCTGTGGGAGCAAACAGTCGTGGACACGCCGGAGGCGGATGTGCTGGCCGACGGGACGGATGCTCCGGCAGGGCCCTACCTGACCACGGGACACTTCGCGCTTTTCTGTTACGAGGACTCGGGCACGTCGCAGCCATTTTACCAGGTGGTTTATGACAACGCCGCGGTGCTGGCCCCTGCCCTCTCGGCGAACCAGCCGCCGCAAATTTCGGACGTCGCTCCGGCTGAGACGGCAAATTTCCTGCCCGCAACGACGCAGATCACGTTCAGGGCCAGTGACGATAAGCCACTGGTTAACACGGGGATCTCGGTGACGCTCAACGGAACAAACACATTTACGTCCGCGAACGGGCTGACGATCACGGGCTCGGGCAATACGCGCAACGCGTCGCTCGGTGGGCTGCAGCTCAACAGGGACTATACCGCGCTGCTGCAGGTGGTTGACAGCGACAACGCGACCAACCGGGTGGTGCTGCATTTTGATACGTTCCATACCAACAACCTTGTGCTGGAGGTTGAAGACTACAACTTCAGCTCCGGCACGTTCTTCGACGAGCCGGTTCCGTTGCCGGAAGGCAGTGGTCCGCAGGACAGCTCGTACAGCAACCAGACCGGCACGCGGGACATTGATTATTCGGACACGCGCACGGCTCCCAATTTTACGAATACCAAATATCGTCAAAATGACGCTGTGCGCATGCAGCACACGCTCGACGTCCAGCGCCAGAAGTACATCGACGCCGGAGGCACGGCGGCCAACGTGTTCGACTACGATGTGAGCGACATCGCGGCGGGGGAATGGATGAATTACTCGCGCTTCTTCGTGCCGGGTTCCTACCTTGTCTACTTGCGCCAATCGATGGTGAATCTGGCCCAGGGTGAGTGCGTTTTGGAAAAAGTCACGAGCGAAGCGTTCCTCCCGAATCAAACGACAACGCCGCTCGGATCCTTCCTGGGCAGGTTGAGCGGTTACCAATATCGCAATGTGCTGTTGACGGACGCGCTGGGCAACCCTGCGATCGTGCGCTTGACGGATTTTGACACAATCCGATTGCGACAGGTGACGACGCCGCCCGGGGATGCCGGGATCGCGCAGAACTATCTGCTGCTCGTGCCTACGGCAGACCCGGGGCTCCAACGGGCCCGCGTGGTGGGTGTATCGCCAGCCGACGGGACAACGGTCAACACCGTCGCCCCTGCGATCAACGTGACCATTCAGAACTTCGATACTTCAGTGATCGTCGATTCCATCGAGCTGAAGTTGAACGGCAATACGGTCCCGGCGACGACCACTGAGACCGCGTCGGGCGCGACGGTGAATTACAACATTTCTCCGCTTCCTCCATCCGGTTCGCTCAATACGGCGCAAATTATCTTCAGGGACAATTTCAATGTGATTCAGACCAACACATGGACGTTCACCGTGGTCTACGAGACCCTGAACCCGGCGAACCGCGTGCAGGGCGCTCCAGGGGCGCGAGGTTTTCGCTTGCGTATGGTGCAGGCGGTGAGCGGCACGGCGCTGGACAACTCCCTCGCCCGCGCCGAAGCTCAATTGGCAGTGCCGTCGCCGTATCCGGCGTTCATGGACACGAACACGACGGTGCAGGTGATCAACCAGAACAAGTTGCTCTCCGGGGCCTCTGGCCACTTCCCAAACGATTACCCGGTCCCCGGGCTCTACGACGAAAATTCCAGCAGCTTCGGCAATGGCGACAATGATTTCACGGTCGAGATGGTGGCCTATTTGGATCTGCCGGCTGGCATCCATACCTTCGGGGCGGTCACCGATGACGGCTACAAAGCGTCCTCCGGTTCGCAGCTTCACGACACCAGTTCGGAGGCTTTGATCGCATTCCACAATGGGGGTCCGGCCAATGAAACATTCGATTTTGTTGTGACGCAACCGGGGCTCTATCCGTTCCGTTTCATGTGGTACGAACGCGGCGGTTCAGCGCACGGCGAACTTTTCTCCGTGGATCGGACCTCGGCAGCGCGCACGCTGATCAACGATCCGGAGAGTGCGGGGGCGATCAAGGCATACCTCGCTGTGACTTCGGCGCAAGTGCAACTCCAGACGGCGCCAGACGTGACGGGGCCATACGCGGAGGATCCCAATGCTGTGCATGATGCGGGCCAGAACACGTTCCGTATTGCGCCGAACGGCAGTCGACGATTCTATCGCCTCGTTTCGACGACGGCCTATCGAATCACTGCAATCAGGCTGGTGGGCGGAAATGTAGAGATCCAGTACGCGTCCGCGCCCTAGGGCGCGACGTCAGCGCGGGGCGCGCGGGGAAGAGAGCGATAGAGGACATCGCACGAGGTGCATCGATAGCCGCCTGCGCGCAAATGCTCGCGGTCTGCAAAAATGGAAAGTGGAGCGGACTGCGGCGGAGCGCCGTCCCTATCATCTACGTGGACCGCCGAGGACAGCGGTGCCTATCTCATTCGGCGGTTCGGGGGGGAGGAGTTGCGCGCCTTCGGCGCGGGCTACGTAGGTGGCGGCAGTGAGGTCGCCGGCCACATTCAAGGTGGTCCGGCACATGTCGAGGATGCGGTCGAGGCCGTAGATGACACCGATGAGGGCGGGGTTCACGCCGATGGTGCCGAGGACCAGGATGATGAAAGGGATGGAGGCTGAGGGGATTCCGGCGGTGCCGATGCTGCCGAGGATGGCGAGGTAGGCGACCATGATCTGTTGGCCGAAGGAGAGGTCCACGCCCGCGAGTTGCGCGAGGAACAAAACCGTGACTCCTTCGTAGAGGGCAGTGCCGTTTTGATTTGCGGTGGCGCCGACGGTGAGCACGAAGCCGCTGATCTCGCGCGGCACGCCGAGGTTTTGTTCAGCGACGCGCAGGGAGGTTGGCAAGGTCGCGTTCGAGGAGGAGGTTGAGAAGGCGGTGACCATCACGGTTTTGATGCGGCGAAAGAATTCGACCGGGCTGATGCGCGAGAGCAAGCGGATGGCGATGGGGTAGGTGCCGAACATGTGGAGTCCAAGCCCGAGCAACACCGTCGCCACGAACCAAACAAGCGAGCCCAGGAGATCGAGACCGAACCGTGCCGCGTTGCTGAAGAGCAGACAACCCACGGCCACGGGGGCGGTCCACAAAATCATGTCGATGATTTTCAACGAGACACTGAAAAGACCCTCCACAAAATCGATCAGCGTCGCGGTCTTCTCCTTCGGGACCAGGTTCAACGCCACCCCAAATACCAGCGTGAAGAACAGAAGCTGGAGCATGTTCGGCTGCTCTGAGGCCATCGCGGCAACAGGGTTCGATGGCACAAACGCCTTGATGAACTCCGTCACTGGACCTTCTTTCTTTACGGCCTTTTGGCGAGCGTCCTCGATTTGTTTGGCCGCCTCGGTGCTGTAGCGGCGCTCTAACTCGGCCGCGGTCTCCGGGGAAATGCGTTTGCCGGGTTGGATCGTGTTGGCCAAGCCCAGACCAATGGCGACGGAAATGGCCGAGATGACGAGGCAATAGAGGAAGCAACGCAGGCCAATGCGGCCAAGCTTGCGGATATCGCCGATGCGCGAGATGCCAAGGATGAGCGACGCCACGACGAGGGGCACGACGGTCATCAGCAACAAGCGAAGGAAGAGCGCGCCGACGGGTTCGGTGATGTTTTCGAGGATCCAGCCAAGCGCAGGATTTTTTGATCCGACGGCGACGTTTGCCAGCACACCGGCAACCGCGCCGATGGCAAGGCCCCAAAGTATCCGACTGTGTTTAGGCGCTGAGGTTGGATGGTCGCCTGGCGTTGGCTCGTTCGTCATTGCGTGGCCGAAGTTGTAACGTAAAAGGCCAAAGACGCAAAGGGGACAAAGGTAGTAGTCGGCCAACGCGGAAGAGCCAACCGCGAAGCGGAAGCGCCGCAGACACTGATTCCCTAGGGCGCTGAGGCGTCGGGAATGAAGATTTTTTGGCCGATCTTCAGGCGGGTCCAGTCCACACCGGGATTTGCGGCGATGATCTGGCTGGAGGTGATCTTCAAGCCTTTTTGTTCGCGAAGGGCGGCGGCGATTTTGGTGGGGTTATCGCCAGAGCGAATAGTGTAGTCGTAGCCTTTGCCGCTGCCTTGGACTTCAGGCGGATTGACGGGCGGCTTCGTCGTGTTGCGCGATCCCGAGCCGCCTCCCTTAACGATGAGCTTTTCCATTTCGCGAAGGGCGGAGTCGACATTTTCCTGGTGCTTCACGCGCTTGCGATCGACTTCCTCGATGGCGTCC
>Ga0105340_1000976_pt1 | contig 13255 bp, 14 predicted proteins | sample EasRivMeERMLT700_FD_89676 | JGI IMG/M metagenome (GOLD analysis project Ga0105340, IMG submission 89676) | Soil microbial communities from meander-bound floodplain in the East River, Colorado, USA - East River MetaG ERMLT700 | ecosystem: Environmental > Terrestrial > Soil > Floodplain | place... | reverse complement strand
TGCCAAGCGTTGTCGCCGAGCTTTCCTTCCGTGCGGCTATCGGAAACGAACAGGACGCGCAACAAACGATTGCCGCCGTGGAGCCGTTCGTTTTCCTGGGCGACTGTCCTTGCGGCGGCGGCGTCTGCCTCGGCCTTCTTGTCGCGGCGGAGCACGAGAAGCAGGCCTAGCTTCGAATCGAAGCTCTCCGGCCGCGCGTCCGTTCCACGGCGCCAGTGCATCGTATCGCCGTCGGTTTTGTAAATCCCTGGCGTCTTGCCAACGTCAAGCGTCTTGGGCTCGCCGCTGGCGTCTACCTTGTATTTGCTGTCCTTGAGATATCGGCCGGCAACGACGCCTTCGACGAAATGAAACTTCGTTCCCTGAAGTTTGGAAGCTTCCGCGCCTTCGCCTTGAACCGAGTCGACAATCCAGATCCCGTCAACCTCGGTAGGAACATACTGGATTTTTTGTTTCGACTTGTCGGGATCGGGTTCCTTTTTCTCCGGCTTCCCCTCCGGCTCGCGATACGGGAAGAACGGCCGCTCCGCAGCGAACGACATGCGAACGGCTTTCGTGCTCGCGAGGCCGCCGGTCTTCGGGTCCTGCATGATCTTGAACGCCGTGATCTTCCATTTGGCGCCGACGTAGGGCACGAGCCAGGATTGCAGTTCCGGATCGTTTGAGTAGCCGTTCTTTGTCAACCAGTTGCTCAAATCCTCGGTCTTGTCGGCTTCAATAACCACGGTTTCAAAGCCGCCGACTTTCTGCTCGTGGAGAATGCGCACGCTGTCCTTGTCACCAACGTGCATCCCGGGGGCGATTCTCGATCCCATGCGGAAAAATGAGCTGATGAACGGGTCGAATTTCCAGCGCGTTTGCTCGACGATCTTTGGCAAAAGCCAAGTGTCCACGGTATTGAAGATGCCGTCCTCAATTTCGGGGAACGGCACTTGCGGCATCGTCGGCGTCGGCACCAGGAAGCCGAAGTCGGGCGACTTCGTGTCAAACGCCGCCCGCCGGATGAAGTGCTGCACCTTCTTGGCCGGGTTCCAGACGATGATCGCGCTCTCCTGGGCGATCGTGATCGACGGCTCGTTCAGCCGCGGCACCGCGGCGCAGGCGTCTGCGTCCGTACTGGTCGCAAGGAGAAGCCCACACGTCCCGGTTAGTAGTGCAAGGAGCAGCGCGAAGCGCAACATGACGATTTCCCCAGAGAAGGACTGCAATTAGAAATGCCGCCATTAAGATGCGCAAATCGGTGAGATATTCCGGCCGTCACTTTTTCTTTTTCTGCGTCGAATAATGCTCGACGATTTGCTGAGCGACGCGGCCGATCAAGACATTGGCGGCGTTGTCGTCCTTGAACGATTTGTCGGCATTCTGCGACGTGAGCACACACACCGCGACTGGTCCGCCCGGCAAATAGAGGATGCCCGCGTCGGTCCGCGCGTCGCTGACCGTACCGCTCTTGTGCGCGACCACCAGGGTCTCAGGCAAGAAACGCTTGAGCTTGAGCTTGTCGTCGCACTTCTTCATGTGGCCCAGCATCTCCTGGCACACCTCGCGGCTCACGACCTTGCCCTCGTGAACTTTTTCGAGCATGAGGAGCGTCTCGCGCGCCGTCGTGGAGCCGAGGCCGAACTTCTTGGTGCGGGCCGGATCGAGCGAGGTTTTGCCGCCGAGGAAAACCTTGGCATTGAGCCTCGTCTTCGGGTAACTCCATTCGTCCATCCGCTTGTTGGTGGACGCCATGCCGATGTGATCGAGCACCATGTTCGTCGCGGTGTTGTCGGAGAAGACGATCATCAAGCGCGTCGCATCGCGCAATGAAAACGTCGCCCCTTCGCTGAAGTGATACGTCAAAATGCCGCTGCCGGGGACCATATTGATTTTTTTGAGCGTGAGCTTGTCTTCGAGCTTGACCTTGCCTTCGGAGACCTGGAGGTAAACTTCGAGCATGATCATGAATTTGATCAGACTCGCAGTCGGCATCTCCTCGTCCTCGTCTTCGTAAAACGTCTCGCCGGAATCGAGATGCTTGACGGCGACCGCGACCTTGCCCGGATGGGCGCGGATGAGCGGCATGAGGCGCGTGGCAAGGGTTTTTTCTTGCGCACGGATCGGCGCAATTGGGAATGAAAGGCAAAGGAATGCAATGATGATTCGTCGGCACATGGAGCGTCACCGCCTCCTTTTGCGACGTTGGATCCGCGTGAACAGTTTTTTCAAGGACAACGAAAACCCTGGCAAGACGTCGCCGCCCTCCAACGTATCTTCCATCGTCAAGGTCTTATGGTCATTTCGGGAAGTGTACACGGTAATCGTTCGTTTTCTCGGATCGACAATCCACACGACGCTGACGCCGGCATCGAAATTGTCGTCGAGCTTCCGGTCCATTTCTTTTGGCGTGTTGCTCTTGCTGAGTACCTCTACCGCCAGATCGGCCATCACCTCAATAATCCAAGTTTCGGGAACCTCTTGGTTTGGAAGGCGTTCCCAAGAAATGAAACCCGTGTCGGGAAATCGAATTCGCCCTGGTCGGATGCGCATTGGCGCATCCGGACTGAATGCGACTCCGCGGTCGTCCTTGTCAAGGTAATTCCAAATTTGTTGAACGATGATTGAAGCCAATGTCGATTCCTTAAAGCCCATCGGTTTCTCCACGAGAACGCCGTCAATCAGCTCACAAATGCGCTTATCCGGCGCTTCGAGCAAGCGATGCACGTCCTCTTCCGTGGCTTTGCCGAATGACGGACCAAACCGGATTCGCTCCAACGGCACTTCTCCCAACCGATCCAGGAGTTCCGCCAGGTTCTGAGGCTTCGGTGTTTTCCTGGAATTGGGTTTTCCAAACGTTTGGACAGCCATTTCAAGGTGCCTCTAGATCGACGTTACTGTCGGTGAACGTGTTGATCTTACCACAAACGCTTCACGCGGCATACTTGTGACGAAGCTTATCAAGAAACCGTTTGCACTCGGATGTCGCCGTCCACGCGTCGGGCCAGTGTGCGAGATCGACGCACCACCAATCGTTGGGCACGCCGCTAGTCAGCAACTCCGGAACGAGAGCCTCGATGTTCAGAACGCCGTTGCCGAACGGCACGTGATTGGCGCCGCCCAACTCGTTGAGCGTGCCATCAGAATCGCTGAACTGAACGTGCGTGATTTTGCCCTTGAGCTTTTGCATCAACTCCAGGGCGCCGCCGGGCAGCGTTTCCATTTCGCCGATTTGGCTGGCGCCGACCGCGGCGCACATGTGGGCGTTGCACGTGTCAAAAAGGGCGCCGAAGTTTGGATTGCCCAGCGCTCGTACCGCGTCAACCAGGTTGACGATGTCGCTCGGCTTGTTGATCGCAAAGCATGGCTCGAACTCCCACGCGACCGTGACGCCATGATTGGCCGCGATTTTCGAGCACACATCAAACGCTTTCACGCAACGCTCGAAAAGCAACCCGGGCTCCAGTTGCGCCGCGTTTGCGATCGGCTCGACGGTATCGACGCGGATCGTCTTGATGCCGAGGTCGTCCGCGAAGATCGCGTTCTTTTCGAAATCCGCGACCAACGGCCCGCAGTCCTCGACGCTCCAGAGTTGGTGCGTCGAAAGATTGGCGACCAGCGCGGAGAAATCGAGCCGATGTTCGACGACCATCTTGCGCAGCTTTTGACGCTTCTCCTTCGTGTCATGACTCTCGGGATTCGGATGCGGCGCGGCCCCGTACAACTCGATGCCCTGATAGCCCAGATGCATGAGTTTGTGCACGAGTGCGTGAAAGTCGTTGACGGGCTGGTCTTGTTTGAAGAGGTAGGCCCAGCTGCCGATCGAGAGTTTTTTCATGATTTTCTCTTTGACTGCATTGTGTCATCGTTTGCCGCGTGAAAACCGATGCGGCGTTTCGGCTTTTCATCCTTCGGCGACGTCATGAGTTGCCGCAACGCCGTCACGATTTGCATGATTGCGTCGTCATGAGCACTGACTTTTCTTTCGAGGTCAGCCAACTTCTTCAGGATCTCTTGATGATTCAAGGCAAATTGCCGGAGTTTGACAAACGCCTGCACGACGAAAATGCTAATTTCGACGGCGCGCGGCGTATTAAGAATGCTCGCGGCCATGATGGCGCCGTGTTCGGTAAAGGCGTTTGGCAATTTCGGCGAGAACTTGAGTTTGGTGAGGTGGTCACAATTTGTGACCACCTCCGCCTTTTCCAAATCCGTTAATGCAAACATGAAGGTGCTTGGAAACCGAGCCAAATTACGTTTGACTGCCTGGTTGAGCGCTTTGGTCGTTGTGCCATACAAAGCCGCTAAATCACTGTCCAACATGACTTTATGGCCACGAATTGTAATAATCATTGGCTCGATTTGATCGACAATGATCAACTTGGCTTCGTTTGACATCTCAGTTGCCCTTAAACTGCCGCGGGAGGTGGTCACAATTTGTGACCACCTCGCGAGCTGGTCGCAATTTGCGACCACCTCCACACGTCACTTTGCCGCTTCGACGCCGTTCACCAACGTCGCTAACCCCGGCGTTTTCACCAGCGTCTGATAGATCACGCAATAGCGTTTCGCCAGCTTGACGAGCGTCGCAACCTGCTCCGCCGGTGCGTCGGTGTTGACGTCGATGAACAGTCGAATCTCCTTGAAGCCGATGTCCGCGTCCTTGGCAACGCCGAGCGTACCGCGGAAATCGAGGTCTCCCTCCGCTCGCAACGTACAGTTTTTGATTGGAATGCTCATGGCTGTCGCAACGGCAGCGAGCGTCACGCCCGCGCAGCCGACGAGGGCTTCGAGCAGCATATCGCCGGAGCATGCGAATTCGCCGGTGCCTCCCGTCGATGGATGCAAGCCGGCCTCGATGGGACCGCGCGGCGTTTTCACGACGCACGTCACCTTGTCCGCGCGCACTTCGCCTTGCACCTTCAATGTTTGCAATGCGCTCGCCGGGTCGTTGCGATAACGCTCCTTCAACGGTGTTTGCAGTGCCTTCAATTCGTCGGCCTTCATGGTGTTCGCTCCTCTCGATTCGCGGGTACGATTGCCACGAGATTATTTTCCGAAACGGCCCCAAATCGGCGAATGATTTGGGTAGAATACAAACCAACATTTGCTAAGGTCAAGGAGGCGGTCATGTCCAATCTCGTCGGCTGTTTCCTCGTCGCGCGATCGTCGTTGCGCGACGGCTTCTTCGGTCGCTCCGTGATTCTGATGCTTCAGCACGGACCGGACGGCGCGTTCGGGCTCGTGCTCAATCGTCCCGCGAAGGCCGATCAGTTGCCGTTCACCGTTTACGTCGGCGGACCATGCAAGATGGATGGTTTATTGATGATCCACGGCTGCGAGAATTGGCTCGACGAAGAGGACGAAGCGAAAATGGAGGTCTGCCCCGGCGTCTTTCTGGGCACGAAAGATCATTTCGAGAAAGCGACTGAAGCTGAAAGCGATGAGACGGGCCGATTTCGCGTTTTCACCGGTTATGCGGGCTGGGCGCCGGAGCAACTGGAATCGGAAATGCAGCAAGGGGCGTGGATCGTTTTGCCGGCCAGTGGCGAGATTATTTTTGAAACCGCGGCGGATGAGTTGTGGGAAAAACTGGCGCCGCCGACGTTGCCGCAGCCGAGTATGAACTAGTCGGGCTCGCGTTTAGCGCTCGCGCGGCGCCGTGTGAGCGCTAAACGGCAAGCGGGTCACCTCAAATACCGCGCCGCACTCTTCGGCGAAATCCTGAGCGCTGCCGCGATCAACAACGGACCGCCGATGCCGAACGGCACATCCAGCATCTCGCGCGGCACATCCAGCGCGACGGCCAATTGCGTGAAGAAATCACGCGGCCAGCCTTCGCTGTGATGATGAAACGCCTCGTGCAGCGTGACGCGGCTCGGCATCGTGAAGCTGCGCAGCGCCCGGTAGTTGCGGCGCGTGAAGTAGCCGTCCGTCAACGCAATGCGCAACAGAAAGATGCGCTGGGGCAAGAGACGATTATCGCACACGACGCTGATCAGCCGCAGCTCGGTCAGATCGTCGCACCCGTATTCTGAGACGCGGACGTCGCCTCGCCATATTGCTTCGACCTGTCTGCGGCGAAGCAGCCGAAGTTGATCATTGCCGTCAACGATTAGGTATCGAATTTTCATCTCCCCTACCTCCGTGATGGGAAATTGATTGGCCATCCTAATTCCACATCCAAGCCATCCATGACTGCTCCATCGTAATCAAACTCCGCGACTTGTCCCAGAGAAATTTTGCGAATTCTGGCGAAGTTTTGCATTTCGTTTCAGAAGGTGAAAAAACCTGTTGACACGCAACTGGGAATCGTCCTAGTTCCGTCGCCTCATTTCGCCATGCGCGGCAGATAAAAAAGCCGCACCGTGCAATCATTGCTTGCCGACAGAGCATAGCGTCCATTGGACGTGAACGCGATAGCATTGATGCCGTCGGTGTGTTGCTGAAAGCGGCGCAGCTCTTCGCCGCTCGCGATGTCCCAGAGACGGACGATCTTGTCATAACCGCCGGAGAGCAATCGCTTGCCGTCGCGCGACACCGCTAGCCCATAGACGCCGCTGTGATGGCCGGCGAATTCGCGTTCGATTTTGCCGGACTCGAGATTCCAGAGCCGAATGACGTTGTCGTAGCCGCCGGAGACTGCGTGCCGATCGTCAACAAACGCGACAGCGCACACGTGATGACGATGGCCGACCAGCCGGCGGCGAATCTCCCCGGTCTTCGCGTCGCGGACGCACACGCTCTGATCGCGATAACCGCCGGCGCTCAAGAGCGTGCTTCCATCGGGCGACAGGGCGAGGCTCATGACGGCGTCGTCATGGCCGGGCCAGGTCGCCTTGGTTTCTCCCGTCTTTGCATCGACGACGTGGACTTTCCCATCGAAAGCGCCAGCCCAAAGATGCTTGCCGTCCGGCGAATACACCAGACAGCGCACGCAGTCGGGTAGGATGGCCAATCGATGCGGCTTCGCATCGCCGTCCACATTCCACAATTGAATCGCGTAATCCTGCCCGCCCGATGCGAATGACTTGCCATCCGGCGCAATCGCCAGCGCCCACACTTGCTTCGTGTGGCCTTCGAAACGCCGCACCTCGCCGCCGCTGTTGAGATCGAGCAAACGAATGGTGCGATCCTCGCCTGCGCTCAAGGCCCGGCGATCGCCCGGCAGCATCGCCAAACTGATGATGCCCTTCTCATGGCCGCCGTAGCTGAATACCTCGCCGGTAATCTTGATATTGGAAAGTAAATCCTCGACGCGGCGGCGCATTTCCAGGTCGGCGCTGTTTTGATGACGTTCGAGGTAAGGAACGGCGAGATCGCCGACTTTGCGCAGCGCATTCATCGCCGCGCCGCGTTTACGAAAATCACTGCTGCCGAGAGATTGGACGAGACGTTCCAGCGTCGCGGGATCGGGATCGTCGTCATCGCTGACGGAAGGTTGAGCACCCAGCGCGGCCATGCCCACCAGTGAAACGAACAGAACGGTGAGGCGGCGAAACATCGGCGGCGTCCTTCACCTGTGCGAGGATGCGATTCCCTGTTCGATTATGCCCGCTATCGCCGCGGATTGCAAGCGCGATGGGTCCTCGCGGAAGTGGTCGCCCATCAAGCGTTTCGTACTCTGTACTCAGTACTGAGTACTCAGTACACCTCGCCACGGTTTTCTCGAACTGGCCGCCGCCCGCGACTTCCCTCAATGAGGTAATATCCATGTTCTCAGCAAAGGATCGTATCGCCCTCGTGACCGGCAGCGGCCGCGGCATCGGTCGCGCCATCGCCATCGAGCTTGCCAAGGCCGGCGCCCGTGTTGCAGTGACGGCGCGAACGACCGCCGAACTGGATGAGGTCGTGAAAACGATCAGCGACGCGGGCGGCCGAGCCGTCGCCATCGCCGCCGATTTGACGCAGAAGGACGCGCCGGCGAAAATCCTCGAGCAAACGAAGGCCTCGCTCGGACCGATCGACATCCTCGTCAACAACGCCGGCATCGGCTCCAGCTCCGATCCCCGGCCGATCGCGGAATTCAACGACGGCTTCTGGGAGTTGACGCTCCTTCTCAACCTGACGGTGCCGTACAAGCTCAGCAAGGCGGTGTTGCCGCATATGCGAAAGCAAAAGTGGGGCCGCATCATCAACATCGCGTCCATCAACAGCAAGATGCCCAGCTTCCACGGCGCCGCGTACGCCGCCAGCAAGCACGGCCTGCTCGGGCTGACGCGTACGCTGGCGCTCGAAATCGCCAAGGAGGGCGTCACGGTCAACGCGATTTGTCCCGGACCGGTCCACACCCGCATGAACGACAAGCGGCTCGAATACGACGCCCGGCGTCGCGGCATCACCTTTCAAGAAATCGAACAATCGATGACGCCGATCGGCGGCCGTCTGGAGCCGGAGGACGTCGCCCCGCTGGCCGTGTACCTCGCGAGCGCCGAAGCGCGCATGGTGACCGGGCAAGCGTACAACATCTGCGGCGGCGTGCTCCTCTATTGACCGGCGAGCCGAGCCGCGTAAGCGGCCGGTTGATGGTGCGAGAGGTATCCTTTTCATGCGTTGGCACATTGCTGCGATTACAATCGCACTCATCACGTTGCCGCTGCACGCCCAGGATTTCGCTCTCAAGGACGGCGACACCGTCGTCTTTCTCGGCGACAGCATCACCGCCGCACGCGCCTATGGCAAGATCATCGAAAACTACACGCTGCTGCACTTCCCCGAGCGCAAGATTCGCTTCTACAACGCAGGGCAGGGGGGCGACACGGCCGACGGCAGCCTCAAACGTCTCGATCGCGACGTGTTCGTGCGCAATCCGACCGTCGTCATCGTCGCGTTCGGCGTCAACGACATCGGCTGGGGCTTGAAGGCCGACGACGCGCATAAGAAGAAATACCTGGACGCCATCCGCGTTCTCGTTGAGCGCTGCCAAAAGAAAAAGGTGCGCGTCTTCCTTTGCTCCGCCGCCATCACCGGCGCCGATCCCGCGAAATCGGAGAACGACTTTCTGCAAAAGATGTGCGATGAAGGCATGAAACTATCGCACAAGCTCGGCGAAAACGCGATCGACGTGCAGCGGACCATGCGCGGCATCCAGAAAAAAATCTGGGCCCACAACGAGAAGCTCAAAGAATCTGCCAAAAACGTCTCGCTGCACGCGGCCGACGGCGTCCATCTGAACGACCTCGGCCAGCTCGCGATGGCGTACGCGATTCTCAAGGGACTCGATGCCCCCGCGGAAGTTTCGTCGGCCCAGCTCGACGGCCAGGATCCGAAGCGCGTCGTCGCGTCGAAGTGCAAGATCAGCGACATCGTCATCAAGGACGGCAGCCTGGAATTCACGCGCCTCGATCAAGGCCTGCCGTTCAATTACGGGCTGTTCTACGCGCTCAACTTTGCATGGGTGCCAGTGCAAGACGAGTTGAATCGTTACATGCTCACGGTTAATAATCTGACGGCGGATCGTTATGAAGTGACGGTCGATGGACGCAAGATCGGCACATTCACCAGGCAGGCGCTCGCGAAAGGCGTCAACATCGCGTCGGCGACCGGCGACGCGTGGCAGCCCGGCGGCCCGTGGGACGCGCAAGCGCAGGTTCTCAAGTCGCTCACGGAGGCCCGCCACGATCTCGCCGTCGCGCAAGTGCTCGCGAACGCCTATGTCAAGGAAGGGCCGTTGCCGTTGCAGATCACACTCAACGCAATCCGCACCGATGACGATCTGGTGGCGCTGCAGCGCCTCGTCGCCCAGCCGCGGGCGTATCGTTTTGTGATTCGGCCGATAATGTAGCCATCACGCTCCGCGTGATGGTGTTGGGCGGCGTCCCACAAATTTGATTATTCCTTCTGTGAATGAGTCCATTTCCATCACGCGGAGCGTGATGACTACATTGTCGTGCCGGAGCAAGCGAGACGCTTGCACTACGAGGAAATGCAATGCTCGTCGATCTCGTGCAAGTCACCACTCGCGACGGCGTCCGCCTCGATGGCATGCTGCAAACGTCCACCGCGACAAAGGCCTGGCCGCTCGACGGTCTTTGCTTCATCCACGGCACCGGCGGCAACTTCTATGGATCGACTCTGTTCGACGCAATCGGCACGCATTGCCTTGAGCGTGGCTGCGCGGTGTTGCGCGTCAACACACGCGGGCACGACGGCATCTCGAACGCCGTCACAACCAAGGGTGGCCGGCGTCTCGGCGCGGCATATGAGATCGTCGATGATTGCCGACATGATCTGGCTGCCTGGATTGATTTTCTGAAGGAGCGGGTCGGACCTCGCGTCGGCTTGGTCGGTCACAGCTTGGGAGCGGTGAAGGCCATCTATGCGCTGGCCCATGAGGCGTCGATGGACGTCGTGTGCGCCGTCGCCGTGTCGCCGCCGCGGTTGTCGTACTCGTGGTTCTGCCAAAGCCCGGAAGGCGCGACTTTTCTGGTGGCATATCAACGAGCGGAGCAACTTGTGCAAGCCGGGCTACCAAACACGTTAATCGAAGTGCAATTGCCGCTGCCGTTCGCCATCACGGCGGCCGGTTATGTCGAAAAGTATGGACCGGACGAGCGCTACAACTATCTTTCCCTTGTAAAGAGTGTGCGCTGCCCGATGCTGATAACGCTCGGCGCCATCGAGGCTGCGGGTAACATGGCGTTTCGCGGCGCGGCGGATGCGATTGGCGAGCTTCGGCGAGCGAACATATCGGTGGTTACCATAGCGGACGCGGATCATTTTTATACGAATGCGCGGAGGGAATTGATTGCCGAGTTGGGACGATGGATTGGGCGCGATTAGCGCTACGTGGCGCTGCGCGGGCGCTAAACGAAGACCGGAATTTGCACTTGCATGGAACGCCCGCGAGGCTATATTCCGCGACCTTGGAATCGGAAAATCCGCAAGAAGGGAAGGATCCCATGGCCGCGAAATGGGGAATCTGCGTGCTGTTGCTGGGTTTACTCGCGTTGACCGCCGGTTGCCGTACGCCGCAACCGAACTTGAAGCCGGAGCCGACCGCGCAGCAATTCAACGCTCCGCCGGCCGGCTACGAGACGGCGGGCCTGCCGAAGCGAGCGTTCGATGCGCCGTCGGACCCGGTCAAGTTCGGCATCGACGCGAAAGGTCCGGGCACAATGCCAACGCGCGGCGGCATGGGCAACGGCATGGGAGGCATGGGCGGTGTTCGTTAACTCGCGGTTAATGGACACCATTCGAGGGCGCGGCTTCGGCTCGCCGAGCAACTCGCGCATCGGCCCCTACAAATTCTGATCGGCGGCCAAGAATCGCTGCAATATCGCACGCAAGGTAACCAGGTATTTTTCCTCATTCGCCGCGATGCGATCTTCCTCGCCGTCGGACGGCCGCAATCCTCGCCACGACAGAGTCACCGGCCAGCCCGCGTTTTCCGCGGCGTGATTGAACTGCTCGCGGGCGCGTTGGCTCCACACCATGCCCCAGGCGTCGCGGAAATCGAGCCACAACCGGTCAAACTCGGCCTTCTCAGCGGGACGTAGACGCCAACACAACCAGGCGATCCATGGCGCCGCCGCCTGGGTTCCAACAACGAGCCAATAAGTTTCGCGGCCGGGCGCCCACGCCGGCGCCGCCAATCGCGATATCTCAATGGCGATGCCCACGGTCAACACGAATGCCGCCGGCCCCAGGCGCGTCGGCAGATAATTGAGGACGCCCACAACAATCGTGCCCGCCAGGAAGAGCACGCGCAAACCTTCCGTCGAATGCGTGCCGAGAAGCTGCGCCTCCGCGAGCGGCAAAAGCATGACGGCCAAGAGACTGATGACGACGAAATCCCACGCGACGACATGCGGCCGCCGTGCTCCGAGCACCGCGACGCCGGCGCAACCGGTCATGCACAGGGCGAGATAGCGCGCCGGCGGCAGCGCGGCCGAGTCCGAATCATCAACCCAGATCGCGGCGGCCCAACTCAGCCAAGCGAGCATGGCCCAGATCAACGCGTGCGCCAGGCTGGTCTGGCGACTCGCCCAGAATGCCACTCCAAGCGGAATCAAACCCGACAGCACCAAGCCGGCCAGCACTGAACTCATGAGCTTGCGTCTCGCGCATTGGTTGATCTGAGCGGTTGATTGTATGCGGCACGGCGGCCAATTCGCACGTTAAACTGGTGAAAAGCTGCCGCCTATGCGGAATGGCCACGCCGGTCGCGGGCCAATTTTCATTCACGGGCGACAAAGCTTGAAGACCGCGCTGACCGATGAATGTGTTAGCCGAGCATCCACCACATGGAATCGCACCAATGAAACACTTGATGATGGGCACGTTCGTTCTTTTAACGCTTGTCTGGAGCACCTCCGCGCCGGCACAGCTAATCCTTTCAAAGAAGACGAAGGCCAATCCCGTGCAGCGCGTGCCCGAATTGATTCTCATCGTCAAAACGGATTCCGATGAGCGCAAGCGCACCCACGCCGCCGAGGAATTGCGCGATTACGATACGGCGGTTTTCACGGAGATCGTGCCGGTCCTCGCCGATGTGCTTTTGAATGACAAGAAGGTCGGCGTCCGGTCCGAGGCCCTGGCGAGCCTGGCGAAGATTCGCCCGGTGAGCACGACTGCAGGGCAAGCGATCGAGAAGGCCGCGGCGTCGGACGAATCGTTGCGGGTTCGGGTGCAGGCGAAGGCGGCACTGGCAAAATATCAACTGGCCGGCTACGGTTCGCGCAAGAGCGACGCGCCGCCGCCGAAGAAGCCGGCGACCGACGAGCCGCCCATCGCTCCGAAAGCCCCGGCCCGATCCGCCGATCCGCTGCCGAAGTTTCAACCGCTGCCGAGCGTCAAGGCACCGCCGCGTCCGCTGCCGCCGGGCGTGGCGTCGCCGCTGCCGAAGCCGCCGGGGCCGAGCCTTTACCCGGATTGAATGAAGCCCCGGGGTGAGGTACTCCAAACCCCGGGGTTTGGAGTACCTCACCCCAGGACTTGTGGAGTTTTTGCAGGGCCGTAAATTGCCAGCTTGCCAGTCGCCGCGATCAAGCAGGCGGAATCTTTTTCTTCTTGCGAGCCAGGTTAACGTCCGTCACTTCCATTACCGCCGTCGAATCCTCGTCGTCGTCGATGATCTCGATCGGCTCGGCGTCCTTGATTTCTTCGACTAGCTCGGCCGCGTCGATGTGCTCCTCCTGGCCGTCGTCCTCGACGATGAGCTCGACGTACTCGACATTGCCATCTTCATCGAAGACCTCGATGTATTCGACATTGTCGTCTTCGTCATTCGCGAGTTCGGCCACTTCGATATTATCTTCGGACGATAGCACGTGAT
>Ga0105340_1000975_pt1 | contig 13260 bp, 22 predicted proteins | sample EasRivMeERMLT700_FD_89676 | JGI IMG/M metagenome (GOLD analysis project Ga0105340, IMG submission 89676) | Soil microbial communities from meander-bound floodplain in the East River, Colorado, USA - East River MetaG ERMLT700 | ecosystem: Environmental > Terrestrial > Soil > Floodplain | place... | reverse complement strand
GTTCTCGGACGACCGCGAGGAGCAGCGGGCCATCACCGTGCTGCGGAGCAGCATCAGGGCCAACTACACACGCGCACGCAACCGCTTACTCAAGGAGCTAACGGAATGAGCATCCACGGCCACGACCGGCTTTACTACCGGCAACTCACCGACCGCGAACTGCTTGCCGAGGCCCAGATCACCATGAACATCGAACTGGGTATCGTCCTCGCTGAGCGTCTCGATAATAGCCATCAGCGCAAGTACGGTGCGCCTGTCATCAACTCAAGATGAGCGGCGAACCCGTCGTCAAGCGAGGTCGTACACGGGCGACGGTGCTGCGGGTGAAGGGGATGACGAACTACTCCTTTCTTCCGCCCTACCGCTTCCACGTCGTCTACAAGGTGCTCGCGCGCGGCAAGAAGAAGGAGCGCACCCTCTATATCGAGGCAGCCGACGAGATTGGTGCGTTCCTCGGAACGCAGCGCTGGCTGCGTGAGCAGGGGTACAAGATATGAGAAAATGGACCGTCGCCTATGAACTTGACGACGAGAGCTTCACGGGGAGCATATGTTCCATATGGGAAGCAGGCACACCTTATCCCAAGCCCGACGCCAAGTGCTGGGCAAAGACATACATAGCAGAAGACGAGTTAGGTGCGTATCTGCAGTTTGTAAGGTGGTTTGACACAGCACACATGCTATATAAACTAAAAACAGAAGGAGCAAAGAAACATGGCTAAAATACCAATGGGGATGCACAACGTATTCCGTATCTGCAAGGATGACCACGCCACACACGAGCGTAACGCGAAGGCGCGGGTGATTCCGTTCTTGGTGCCGCTGGTCGAGAAGCTGGCACGCAAGAACCCGCACTGGGAGTTCCATGCCAATGGCCACAACTACAGCGAAAATACGCAGCATGATGTCTTCTATTACTCCAATCTAAGAATCATGAACGAGGGTGGTGAAGATGAGCTTGGCTGGATTGCCTGCGAGGACCGCAACGCAGGCATGTCGTTCACCTTCGATGGTCCACGCCTCAAGGAGTCGCGCTCGCGCGGCTGGTGTCAGGCCACCGTCAATATCGACAAGGCGGCAAAGACCATCCTCGGCAGCATCTACGAACGCACGCTTATCGAGCGCATGGCTGAAGCCAAGGGCGCAGCGCGGATGGCGGTCGTCAATTTCCGGAACAGTGCAGTACAGGCACGCGACAGGCATCATCGTCAACTGGAAGCGTCGTTCACGACCTATGTGCGGAAACACTGGGACGACTACGCGAAGACCGCCCATCCGACTCTGCATGCGCACGTAGAGGCATACCCCCAAGCGTGCCAGTCCGAGCACGACGCCGAGCTATTGCGTGCGGCACACAATATGACCGTGCTGGTCGATGGCGCGGAAAAGTATCACGTCAGCAGGTCTATAAGCGATACGGAGCCGGTGCAAACCTACAGCACCGAGACGTGTCCGCCCGTCATCAAGCAGGGTATCGGCATGCTCAAGCTGCTTGAGGTCGGTGCCGTAATGCCGAGTGTCGGCGTACGTGTGAAGCACAATCTGTTCTACGTGGTGGTGCCTAAGGAGGAGTCCGCAAATGACTAAGACCATCATCCTTGTCGGCCTGACGCTGATTGCAGTGGCAGTGCTAATCTATGCGCTGGTGAAGGCATACGTCTTCTTCACGCGCGAACTGGACGACGACTACCAAGTACGCAGGGCATCGGAGCGCGCCCTGCGCGAGGCCACGGAAGACCTCGAACACGCACTCAACCGCGAAGCAAAAACAAGAAGGAAGCACCACTCATGAAGAAGCTCATTACGCTCGTATCCCTCGTCACTCTGGCGGCTTGCACCGAGGTGCCCAACGGCCATCGGGGGGTCGTGACCAACTACGGCAAGATCAACGAAGTCGCCTCCGAAGGGTTGGTCTGGTACAATTTCTGGACCGAAGATGTAACGCTGATCGACATGCGTCAGATCAAGTGGAATGGCGAGACACAGGCCTACACGCGCGACGTGCAGCAGGCGGCGATCAAGTTCACACTGACGTACCGGCTGGACCCCTCCGCCGTGAAGAAAGTCTACCAGACGGTTGGCCCCGAGTGGGCATCCACGCTGGTGCCGCAGGTGGTCGAGCAGTCGATCAAGGATGTGTTCGGCCAGAGCGAGGCGGTCAAGGATGCCATCAACAACCGCGCCATCGTGCAGGACAAAATCCTCGCCGAGGTCAAGCGGCGGCTCAAGGCGCGCGACGTGATCGCCATGGGTTTCGAACTGCGTGATATCTCCTTCTCCGCAGCGTTCGAGAAGGCGGTCGAAGCCAAACAGGTCGCGGTCGAGAATGCCAATGCCGAGCGCAACAAGACGGTCGCCGTGCAGGAGCGTGCGAACCAGCAGATCATCACCGCCAAGGCCGACGCCGAGTCGATGAAGATCAAGACCGAGGCGCTCGCGGGCAACGCCAAGCTCGTTGAATACGAAGCCGTGCAGAAGTGGGACGGCGTGCTGCCCACCATGATGATGGGTAACACCGTACCCTTCATAAATGTCGGGAAGTAAGGCCGTCGTGGGTAAGGGATCGGGGATGCCTCAAGGGGCATCCCCCCTGCAATGGGCTGTGGAGTACGGGCCCGACTTTAATGTCATCTCCATACGTCCGTATAACACGAGCGAGAAGTTTAGATTTCTCACTACTCCGCACCTGATTCTTCGGGGTGTCGATGAACTCGATGCCCTCCAGCAGGCGATGAAGATATTCAGCAAAGGAAACCGAGATGAGTAACTGCTTACCCTACCTCACTAGGGAAATACACAGGTGGCCAGACGTCGCTTACGAGGTCGATGTGCGCACCAAGACCCATCCGCGCATCGTTCTGAAATGCGGAGACGAGCAACGTTTTTTGTGCTACAGTAAGACCAGAGTGCAAACACGTGGCATAATGAACAAGGTCACGGAATTGCGCCGTGTCTTACGCGAGATAGGAGCACAACGTGTCCACCCATAGAAAACCCCGCAAGTGCAAACCTGTTGAAGAACGGCTCGTCGGCATGCATCTGCGGGTGCTTCCGGAGGTGCGGAACTTCTTCCTGTCGTTGCCCGCGCCTTCGGTGGCGATGCGCACGGCTCTTCAAGACTACATGGACCGTAACTGCGGTTAGGATACTGGGAGTCAGCCTTAGGGCTGGCTCCCTTTTTTTGTGCCTGTTGACATTGCGCATACACACGCATAACTTATTGCTCCACTAAGGAGCAGACATGGCAAAAACCCCTGAGAAAGTGGTAAAGGACAAAATAGTGTCGATCCTCAAGGACGAGGGGGTATACTACTTCTTCCCTACTACATATGGGTATGGGCGTAGCGGCGTGCCCGACATCATCGCATGCGTGCGCGGAGCGTTCGTAGCTTTCGAATGCAAGGCCGGACACAACAAGCCTACCGCACTCCAAGTGCGTGAGATCGAGCGCATCCGGAGCAGCGGTGGTTGCGCGCTGGTCGTCAACGAAGAGAACTGGGACATGGTGCGTCCGTTCATCCGGAAGCTCATCGGCGTCCCGGTTGCTGTCTGATAGTTCCATGATAGTTTCAAGAGGAGAGCCCCATGTCGTATGAATTTGTGATCGAGCAGGATGTGCCACTACCGCCCAAGCATATTGGCACCGCGCCGCGCCCGCCAAAATACCCCTTTGCCGAGATGAGCGTTGGTGAGAGCTTCGCCGTGCCGCTCGGCGAGGAGAAGGCGGGGAGCAACTATGTGAGCGCCATTCGGCTGCGCAGTGCTGCAACCAACTTCAAGAAGCGGCACACCGCTGAAGCGTTTGAGTTTACTGTGCGTACACTTCATGATGAAGGTGTGGTAAGAGTATGGCGCACCGCGTAAGGTAAGGTAAACCGAAGGAGCAAACTTCATGGACATACTTACTTTGGATTTCGAAACTTACTACGATAAAGTTTACTCACTAAGTAAGATGACTACGGAAGAATATATACGTAGTCCACTGTTTGAAACCATCGGCGTGAGCGTCAAGGTGAACGACCGGCCCGGCACATTTTTTTCGGGCACCGACGCACAAACGCACGATTTCTTGGCCAAGTATAATTGGGACAGCGCTGTAGGCGTGGCGCACCATGCCGCGTTCGATATGGCGATCCTTAACTGGCGTTATGATATTCGCCCCAAGTTCATCGCCGACACGCTGTCGATGGCGCGGCTGGTTGACGGGCCTGATGCAGGAAACTCGCTCGCCGCGCTCGCCACGCGCTACAACCTCAAGGCCAAGGGCAACGAGGTGCAGAACAATATCGGCATGCGCCGGAAGGATTTCAGCCCGCAACGGCTTGCGGCCTATGGTGAGTATTGCTGCGACGACGGCGGCATCTGCTACGACCTGTTCAATATTTTCGCGCCCATCGTCGGCAAGTCGGAGGCGCAGCTTATCGACCTGACGATCCGCATGTTCACCGAGCCCGCGCTCGAACTTGATGGAGAATTGCTGCGTAAGCACCTCGATGATGTGAAGTCCAAGAAGCAGAAGCTGCTCGATGCCGTATCTGCAGACAAGGATGCGCTCATGTCCAACCCCAAGCTGGCAGAACTGCTGGAACAATTCGGTGTACGCCCGCCGCGCAAGCTGAGCCCGACCACGGGCCAGCCAACATGGGCATTCGCCAAGAGCGACCCCGGTTTCCAAGCGCTGCTGGAGCATGCGAACCCGCACGTGCAGGCGCTGATTGCGGCGCGACTGGGCGTGAAGTCAACGCTTGAGGAGACGCGCACCGAGCGCATGATCGGCATCGCGCAGCGTGGCTCGATGCCAGTGCCCCTACGTTACTATGCAGCGCACACCGGACGCTGGGGCGGTGACGACAAGCTCAACCTGCAGAACCTTCCCCGCAAGTCGGTGCTCAAGGATGCGATCCTTGCGCCCGCCGGGCACAAGCTCATTGACTGCGACAGCAGCCAGATCGAGGCGCGCGTGCTGGCGTGGCTGGCGCGGCAGGATGACTTGGTGGAGATGTTCGAGAAGAACAACGAGGAGATAGCTGCGGGCGTACCCAAGCAGGAGATGCAGCACGACCCTTACCGCAACACCGCGTCGAACATTTACCACAAGGCCACCGAGGATATCACTGACATCGAGCGTCACGTAGGGAAGTGGACGCTTTTGGGCTGCGGCTACGCCATGGGTGCACCGAAGTTTCAGGCGCAGCTTCGCAACGTCGGCATCGACCTGCCCATCGAGGCCTGCCAGCGCATCATCTACATCTACCGCGAGCGCTACTGGGCCATCCCCGAGCTATGGGAGGAAGCCAATCAGGTATTGACCGCGTTGATCAACGGCCAGACCGCGCCGCTTGGGCGCGAGGGTGTGCTGCATGTGAACCTCTTGGGCATTCACCTGCCGAACGGCGCGTACCTGCGCTACCGCAACTTGCGCACGCAGCCAGACCCGATGAGCCCCAGTCGCACCGAGAAGGTCTACGACATGATGCGCGGCAGGACCGCCGTGCCAACACGCATCTATGGTGGTAAAGTGGTGGAGAACGTCACTCAGGCGCTCGCGCGGATCGTTGTCGGTGAGCAGATGCTGCAGATCAGGCGCAAGCACCGTGTCGTGATGACGGTACACGACAGCGTCGGTTCGCTGGTGCGTGATGCACTCGTGCCGCAGGCGCAGGCATATATCGAGGGCTGCATGCGCACTCGCCCGTCATGGGCACCCGACCTGCCTTTGAATTGCACCTCTACTGTAGGACAAACCTATGGCGGATAGGCTCTCTCCTGAGTACCTTCACCAACGGCTGCGCTACGAGCCCTCGACCGGCAAGCTGTTCTGGCGGCATTGGCCTGCGCATGGCGCGCTATGGAACACGCGCTTTGCCGGGAAAGAGGCGTTCACCGCTGACAACGGTAAAGGTTATCGGCAGGGCATGGTAGACGGGCGCATGCTCAAAGCGCATCGCGTGATTTTTGCGATGGTGTATGGCCATTGGCCTGCGGAAATTGACCACATAAATCGCGACAGGGCAAACAACCGCATCGAGAATTTGCGGGATGTCTCTCGTGTGGAGAACATGCGCAACAAGTCCATGTACGGGCGTAACACCAGTGGAGCCACCGGGGTTGACTGGCACAAGCAGATAGGGCGCTGGCAAGCCCGCATCGGCGTAGAGGGTCGGCTGGTGTACCTCGGTCTGTTCGATGATTTCGCGGCTGCCGTCGCCGCGCGAAAAGCGGCGGAAGTCGAGTATGGATATGGAGGTTAAGCAATGAGAACAGTTCACGAAGAACACTCGCTGGTTACGTTGCTAGTCAAACGCATGATAAGCCACCCCGAAGAGTTTCACTCATCTCCGTTCAGGTGGCATGAGTTCATCGCCATCGTGCAGGAGTTTGGCTCCGAGCAAGACAAGGATACGCTGAACGCCGCGCACAACAGGATGCGCATGGACCACGCCTATGAGGATGCGATGGACGAGCTTCTCAACGGCGATGAGCGCCGCGTCGAGCACCAGCAGACCGTCCAGAAACAATTGCTGGATAATCGCATCCAGCGGGCGATCAGTAACAAGCATATGGTTGCGCAGCAGGCGATTGCGGACCAGTGCATGCAGCAGGCCTATTCGCTGTCGTCGCTGGGCAACAGCCTCGACAACGTACTCGCGCAGGGGCCATCGCTGAGCGGCAACCTCGCTCAGTCCAATCCCTTGAGTGGTTCTTACACCGATACGCTGCGCAGCCTGCTCCGGCGCGGAGAAAAACGCCTTAGGGGTATTGACACTGTATAATATAGGGGGTAGTGTGCATGGGCAGAAGGAGCACACCACATGCACACTTACAGGGAAGGCGCGCAGGGGCGCAGCCTACAGGCAAACTCGCTTGACGGCGTCCGATACGCACGGCTGCAATGCAGCATCTGCAGATACATCGGCAGGGTTCACGTCAAGAACCTGATGCCGCCCGAGCAACTGGACCACAAGTTCCAGCAACAGGGTTGGGACCTAGACCCGCATATCTGCCCCGCCTGCATAAGCAAGCGACGATCCGCACACCGAATGAAGAAAATCATCCTGTCACATGGTTCAACCGTCGCGCTGGTTGCGCCACTGGAGGCGGAGCCAGAACCGGCACCAACCACTGAACTGAGCAAACAGAGAGCACCCGAACCAATGCCCGTATCCCTAGTCGAGAACGAGACACTCCGCGCCGCAAGCATTAACGCCCACAAGGCCGCTGCCCGCATGCACCAGCTTATCGCTGTGCACTTTACCGTCGAGGAGGGGCGCTATGCCACGGGCTGGTCCGACGAACGCATCGCCACCGAGACTGGCCTTGCTGCTACGCACGTTGGCGAAGTGCGCGAGATTGCGTACGGTGCGCTGAAACTCCCCGATGCAATTGCCGACGCGCGCAATGACCTAAAGACGCTAGGCGATCTGTTCATCGAGATGATGACAGCGGCGGACAAGGCGCACGACGAGGCGATGGACAAAATCAAGCAGGATATGAATAAGGAGATGGCCGCCATCAGGGTGCGGCTGACAGATGCCGCCAAGGCACTTGGTCTCAAGCTCTAGGAGGGAAGCGTCGTGGTCGCTTGGTCATACAGTGCCATAAAAACTTTCGAGCAGTGCCCGAAGAAGTATTATCACCTCAAGGAGGCGAAGGACGTTCAGGACGTCTCCGGCGAGGCGGCGAACTACGGCTCCGCTGTGCACGTTGCCGCCGAGGAATTCGTGCGGGATGGGACGCCGATCCCGCCGAAATATTCCTTCGTGATCGGCGTCGTCAAAACGCTGCAGGCACGCCCCGGCGAGCACCTTCCGGAAGTGAAGCTGGGGGTACGCAAGGAGGAGGACGGCACCTTTACGCCGACTGACTTTGACGACCCCGAGGCGTGGTATCGCGGCATTGCTGACCTGCTGATCATCGACGGCCACGAGGCCGTCTGCATCGACTACAAGACGGGCAAATCTTCGCGCTATGCCGACATGAAGCAACTCGACCTGTTGGCCGGTGCCGTGTTCACGCATTTCCCCAAGGTGATGATTATCAAGAGCGCGCTGATCTTTGTGGTGGCCAAGGACCTAATCACCAAGACACACCTGCGTACGGAGAAGAGCACCTATTTCTCGGTGTTCGATGAGCAGCTTCGGCGGCTCGCGACTGCGCGCCGCACGGGCGTTTGGAATACCAAGGATGGGCCGCTTTGTGGGTGGTGTCCCGTGGAGGAATGCCCGCATTGGGTGCCGAGGAGAGGATGATGAGCACCGCTACCAGCGTAACCGCCGAGGAACAGGCGCTGATGGCGCTCAAACTCGCCGAAAGCGTGCGCGAACTGATACGCAAGGAGGTAAAGGAAGCGCTGCAGGATTATGGCTTCATGTCGAGCGTCGACACCTACCCCCTGTTCACCACTATGCAGGGGCGGCATATTAACGACCCAACACTTAAGGCGGGGGTCAGAGCATTCCTGCGGGAACTTCTCATCACGTGACCCGCATCGTGCGCATCAGAACAGACCTCGACGGCTACCACGAGCGGCGTCGCATAAAGTATGGAAGCCTGTATATTGTACTGCACGAGTACCGGGGGCTGGCGGAACTGAAGTCCATAGCGACGGGCACAGTGATCACCGCCCATAAGGAAAGCATCGAGGAGGTGTCCGATGAAAAAGGGCCGCAATTATAGGCGTGAATACGATTTGTATCAAGGCACTGATATACAAAAGAAAAACCGTGCCAAACGCAATGCCGCGCGTGCCAAGATGGCCAAGGCCGGGAAGGTGCACAAGGGCGACGGTAACGACGTGGATCACAGCCGACCGATGATACTCGGCGGCGGCAATGACGCAGGTAATCTGCGCGTGAAGACCAAGAGCAACAACCGTTCGTTCCCGAGGACGAGCAGCGGAAAACCAAGGAGCAAGTAACCCCATGCAAATCGTAGACGACAAGGCGCTGCTGTTCGCCGCGCCCAATCCCGGCTTGATCACCAGCCAGATCAAGAAAAGCGCCGTCGTGAAGGACGGCATGCTGGTCAACTGGCAACTGGGCGAAGCCGCTGCGCTTGCGCGGCTAGGTATCCCTGACGTGCCGTCGCCGATGCTGCGCGACTACACATATACGGGCACCCTGCTGCCGTTTGAGCATCAGAAGGACACTTCGTCCTTCCTCTCGCTGCACAAGCGCGCCTTTTGCTTCAACGAGCAGGGTACGGGGAAGACCGCGAGCGCCATCTGGACCGCCGACTACCTCATGGACCTTGGGTTGGTGAGCCGCGTGCTGGTGCTCTGTCCCCTGTCGATCATGAAGTCGGCTTGGCAGCAGGACCTGTTCAAGTTCGCCATGCACCGCTCCTGCGGGGTTGCGCACGGCAGCGCCAAGACGCGCCGCAGGGTCATCGAGAGCGATGTCGAGTTCGTCGTCATCAACTTTGACGGACTGGGGGTGGTCAAGGACGAAGTCCTTAACGGTGGTTTCGATCTGGTTATTGTCGATGAGGCCAACGCCTACAAGAACGCCCAGACAGCCCGGTGGAAGGTGCTGAACACCCTTGTGCAGAAGCTCGATCCGCGTCTGTGGATGATGACCGGCACCCCTGCCGCGCAGTCGCCCATCGACGCCTATGGGCTTGCCAAGCTGGTCAATCCCGATGGCTGCCCCAAATACTACGGCCAGTTCCGCGACTCGGTCATGCAGAAGGTGAGTACCTTTAAGTGGGTCCCCAAGCGGCATGCCCATACGGTCGTACACAGGGTTCTCCAACCGGCGATTCGCTACGAGCGCGCCGACTGCCTCGACCTGCCCCCCGTCATTCACACCGAGCGTGAAGCGCCGCTGACGGACATGCAGAAGTCCTATTACATCATGCTCAAGAACCAGCTTCTGTTCGAGTCGCAAGGCGAGGAAGTGTCGGCGGTGCATGCCGCTGCGCGCATCAACAAGCTGCTCCAGATCAGCGGTGGCGCGGTCTACACCGATGACGGCAACGTGCTTGAGTTCGACGTGTCCAACCGCCTTAGCGTAGTGTTGGAGGCTATCGCGGAAGCCAGCCACAAAGTTCTCGTTTTTGTGCCGTTCACGCACACCATCGAGCTTCTCAGCGACCGGCTGACAAAAGAGGGCATTAGTCACGCCGTCATGGACGGCAATGTGACGCCCAACAAGCGCGCCAACATCGTAACGACCTTCCAGACCGAGCCCAATCCGCAGGTGTTGATCATCCAGCCGCAGGCGGCGGCGCACGGGCTGACGCTCACGGCGGCGGATACCATCATCTGGTACGCCCCGGTGACAAGCGTGGAGACCTATCTGCAGGCCAATGCGCGCATCAACCGCCCCGGCCAAGAGCATCACATGAACATCATCCATATCAAGGGCAGCGCCGTCGAGGACCGCCTCTACACAATGTTGCAGGGGCATATCGACGACCACCAGCGGGTCATCGACCTGTATCGGGATATTTTCGAAGGAAAGTGATTGACATTGTAAAGACACCTACCTAGGGTGAGACAACCACAAGAAGGAGCAAACAATGAGTGATATAGAGTTTCCGGCTGACCAGCTTGTTGGGGTCTACCGGAAAATCCGCGAGGCCATCGAGGCGAAGGAAGACGCACACAAGAGCGAGATCAACACGCTCAAGGAGAAACTGGACACGGTCGGAGCCAAACTGCTCGACATCTGCAACACGCAGGGCGTGGACAGTCTTCGAACCAGTGCTGGCACCGTTATTCGTACCACCCGCACGCGCTACTGGACCAGCGACTGGGAGCATATGTATGCCTACATCAAGGCACATGACGCTCCCCAGCTTCTGGAACAGCGCCTGCACGCCGGAAACGTGAAGCAGTTTCTGGAAGACCACCCCGACGACATGCCCATCGGCCTCAACGCCGATACCAAGTATGTCATCACCGTCCGCAAACCGACAAACCGCTAAGAGGTAGCATTACATGAGCAAGGAACTTTCCATCTTCAAAGACCCGAACACCGGGATTATCCTGACCAACGGCATCTCGGACCTCGCCAAAGCTGTCGTCTCCGGCAGCATGACGCGTCGTATCCAGACCAACACCAATGGCACGTTCAAGCGCCTCATCGGCGGCGAACAGCAGGGCAAGGCAATCCGTGGCGAGTTTAACGCCATCATCGTCGCCATGCTCCCCAAAGTCGGGCGCACCTATTACGAAGGTAAGTACGACCCCGATGCCAAGGGCACGCTGCCTGATTGCTGGTCGAACGATGGCGTCTTTCCCGAAGCGAGCGCCTCGAACATTCAGGCGGTCGCCTGCGTACGCTGCCCGAATAACGTCGATGGCTCGGGCGAAAACGGCAAAGGCAAGGCATGCCGCTTCAATCGCCGTGTCGCGTTGATGCTGGATGGCGATACCGAGGGGCACCTCTACCAGTTCAACATCCCTGCCAAGTCGCTCTTCGGCAAGGGGGCAGGTAATGTGCATCCATTCGAGAGCTATGTGCGCTTTCTCGTCGCAAACGGCACGTCGCCCGACTATGTCGTGACCAACATCGCCTATGACCTCGATGCCGATACCATGCAGATGGTGTTCTCGCCGGTTCGCCCGATCACTCAGGAAGAGCTTGATATGGTCGTAGCGGCACAGCGCGACCCCGAAACGCAGCGGCTCATCCAGATCACTGTCGGCGAGGCCGACGGTGGTAAGCCGAAGCCGGTAACTCAGCAGCAGAAGCAGACCACGGCACAGATCGCCGAGGAAGAGGCTGAAGAGGAAGCCGAGGAGGAAGCCGAGGAGACGGCTGAGCCTACGGCGGCTGCTCCTGCCGAGTCCGCCAAGCCCACAGCGGCTGCTCCTGCCAAGTCCGCCAAGCCCGCATGGCTGGATGACGACGAGGAGGAAGATGGAGCCCCTGCGGAGGTAGCCAAGAAGACTCCTGTGAAGCGCACGACGAAGAAGCCCGAGGCGACTGCCATGAAGCCCGAGCTTGCCAGTCTTGTCAGCGACTGGCTCGACGACGCTGCGGCAGCGAACGCCGAATAACCTAACGGGCGGGTCGTTCGCGACCCGCCCCCCACAGGAAGGATTATTCGATGAGTCGAGGGTATACCCTCCATCTTCATGGCTTGAACAAGCGCGCCGATGGGAACAATATCGGCGTTCGGTTGGGACGGCTCTGCATCAAGAAGGATATCTCGGCAGCCGAAGTTGCCGAAGCCTTGGGCGTCACTAGGGCGACCGTCTACAACTGGTTCACTGGGGGTTCTTCTCCTCTGGAGGAGACGGTGCCCCTGATTGAAAACTACATCGCCAAGATAAGCTAACCCCCTGCGGGGTGTTTATGAGGGGCGGGGACGGGGCAGCCATGCTTGCCTCTGATGATGGGCGGCCACGTTATGAGCAATTTTGACCTGATTTCTGCCGTGCAGCCCGATGAAGGGTGGTTCGCCATCGTCGGCATCAAGAGGGGCATTTCTTGGCAGAAACTGGTCAAGACCCGTATCAGTGCCGACAACCTTATACACAAGTGGCACAGCGAAGGGCGCGACGTCTATTTCGGAGTCGCCAAGTTCGGCGACCCCGCCGAGGCTCCAATTGACCCCAAGACCGGCAAGCGCGTCGAGCGCGGACACGCCAACGTCACTGGCCTCAAGACGTTCTGGATCGACCTCGACTGCGGCCCCGGCAAGCCATACGCCGACAAGACCGAGGGCTTGGCTGCGCTCAAGCAATTCTGCATCACCGTTGGCCTGCCAATGCCGACGATGGTCAATTCGGGGCGCGGGCTTCACATCTACTGGATACTGACGCAGGCAATCACCCGTGAAGAGTGGGAGCCCGTCGGGAATCACCTCAAGGCGCTATGCGTCCGGCACGGGCTCCATGCCGACCCGTCATGTTTCGAAGCCGCGCGCATCCTGCGCGTTCCCGGCACGTCAAACTTCAAGACCAATCCGCCGTTGCCGGTGGAAATGATACTTGACCGCCCCCCGATGGACGTCAATAAGTTCAGGGAACTTATTGGGCACACCCAAACCGTCTACGCCCAGACCAAGCCTGCCGCCGCACCAATCCCGCCCGTTGGTGGCATGGGTATCAGCCCCATGATGCAGGCAATTGTCGATGAGGGCCGCGACTGTTCGTTTGAAACCATCATCCGGGGCAAGAAGTGCCAGCAACTGGTAACCTGTGTCGTCAACAGGGCCACTCTGGACGAGCCTATGTGGCGTGCGGCGCTGTCGGTAGCCAATCGGTGCCGCGACCGTGAAATCGCGCTGCGCGCCGTGTCTGAGGGGC
>Ga0105340_1000973_pt1 | contig 13266 bp, 7 predicted proteins | sample EasRivMeERMLT700_FD_89676 | JGI IMG/M metagenome (GOLD analysis project Ga0105340, IMG submission 89676) | Soil microbial communities from meander-bound floodplain in the East River, Colorado, USA - East River MetaG ERMLT700 | ecosystem: Environmental > Terrestrial > Soil > Floodplain | place... | reverse complement strand
GAGAATGCCAGCGCGGCGACGGCGCCGGCGTATTCAAAGTTCCGCGGCGTATCGGGCAGATCCCCCGCTCCTGGCAATCGGGCCAGTTCTCGGCCGGCGTCGATGTCCCACAGGGCGACATAGGAAACATCCGCGTGGCCGCCGTAACCAACCGCCAGCAGGCGATGGTCCGTCGGCGAGAACGCCACGCTGAAGACGCGTCCCTTTTCGCCAGCGGAAAGCTCGCGGACCAGGCGGCCCGTGGCGGCGTCCCACAACCGTACGCTCGGGCCATCGGCGGCGGCGATCAGTAACCCGTCCGGCGAGAATCGCGCCACATGGCTCCCTTTGCCGGAGCGTTCCAGCGCCCGAATGGCGGCGCCGGCGCGCTCGAGATCCCAGACTCGGGCGGTCTTGTCGGCGCTGGTGCTGACGAGTTGTTTGCCGTTGCCCGAGAAGCCGACATCAAGGACCGTCCCCTCGTGCCCTTTCAGCGTCGCCGCGGCGGCGCTCTTCGAATTCAATTTGCGAGCATCTTCCCAGATTTTGATGGTCCCCTCATAGTCCGCCGTCGCGAGCCGGTGACCATCTCCCGAAAAAGCGATGGCCGAGACGGGAGACGCGTGCGCGGCGCGATTGGATGCGATTTCGCTGCCCGTGGCGGCGTCGTATACGATGACCTGTCCGGACAGCAACAGACCGACGGCAAGCAGCCGGCCGTCGGGGCTCAGCGCGGCGGCGCTCTTCGTTCCGCTGGTCCCCGCCTCTTTGATCAACGTGGCCACTTTCTGCGTGGCCGGGTCCAGGCGAAAGATCGAAAACTGGCCGCCGAGAGTTCCAATACCGACGAGCGCGAGCGTCAGTCCGTCGGCGGACAGCGCCACGGCGGAGCTACGGATGACGTCGTATTTGATCGCGGCGATCGTCTTCCCGGTGCGGGCATCGCACCAGCGTATGGTGTCATCGACGATGACCAGCCGATCGCTGTCCGGTGTGAAGATCAGACGTCTGACCGGGGTTTTGCCGTTTTTGATCTGACTTTGCTCTTTGCTGGTGGAAAGGTCGAAAACGCAAACGGCCTTTTCGTCGGCCCGAGCGGCAAACCTGCCATTGGGCGACAAGACAGAACTCGAACGACCGTCGCCCTTCGGCAGGTCGCGGCGACTCGTCTTGTCCTCGTCCTGCGTTTCCAGGTGCCACCGACGCGCCTGGCCGTGGTCATCCAGCGTCACGAGTTGGCCGTTCGAGGTAAACGCGCTCCCGACAACATGGCTCGAATGACCGGCGAAAACGGCAGCGCTGTGTTCCAGCAAGTGCTGGTAGTAATGCCACTCGAAGCCGCGCAAATCGGGTTTTTCGTTGGCGCCCTCGCGTTCGGGAATGTGTTTGGCGAGGAGCAAGCGAAGCTGCTCGGCCGTGGTGCGATCGTCACGCCAAACGAACGGGGCGAGTCGCATATCGGTCGTGTACAGGAGCTTTCGGCCCGCTTCCTCGGCAGCGCGGGCGACCTGTTCGGCCTGTTCGGCCTTCGTGAGGTTGGTTTCCGCCTGTTTGAGCGCCGTCTTGGTGTCTTCCGCGGCGGCTTGAGCAATCTTCCTTTCGCGATCGGCCTCGCCTTCTCTCTGCGAGGCAAGTGCCGCGAGCGAATTGGCGTTGTTGTTGGCGACCAGCGCAGCGATGAAGGCCACCACCGCAAGGATCGCGACGACGGCCAGGCCCCAGATCATCATGCGAAGTTTGCGCGTGGAGCGTTGTTCCTCGACCAGGCGCAGTTGCTGGGCCTCGGCCAGTTGTTGGGCCTGGACCAGATCGCGCTTCTGGGCGGCCTGGCGTGATCGTTCCTCGGCGACGCTTGCCTGTTGACTCGTCTCGAGATACGCCATGGCCGTGGCAAATCCCGGTCGATAACGCTCGGCCCACGCGGCGTTGGGCCGCTTGGCTTCCCGCCACGCCAGCGCGATTCCCAGCTCCGGATCGCGATACAGTCCGGCCTTGCCTCGGTCGTGCAGATCCGCGCTTTCCGACAATCGATGATAGATGCCGGCGGCCTGCGTTTCTTCTTCAACCCATTGCCGCAACCGCGTCCAGACGCGCATCAGACTTTCGTGCGAAATATCGATGATCGTCTGGTCCGTCAGCGCGACATCGATCGGCGGCATCAAAAACGTGACACCGCTTTGCCGATAAGCGTCAAGGATCGGCAACAGTTCGCTGGCCGAAACCTCCAGGATCTGACACAGGCGTCCGAGCCGTTGCGGGCGACGAATGCCGCGGCTATTGGCCTCCTCGACCGTCAATGCTTGAAACAGCCCCTTGCACAACGCGCGCTGGCGATCACTGGCCAGCGACTCGTAGATCTCGTCGGCGTGCAGCGACAGCGCCTGCGACATCTTGCCGACGCGCTGATAGTCGTCGAGATCGAGCTGTCCAGGAGTCAGGAGTCGGGAGTCAGGGGTCAGACCAGGAGTCAGGAGTCGGGGGTCAGGTGTCGGAAAGACTGACTCCTGACTCCTGACTCCTGACTCCTGCCATGTGCGCATCAGGGCATGTTGCAGACAGGGGAGCTGGTCGGCCTGTTGACCTAGGTCGTTGAGCAATCGTTGCAACAGACGCGGCGCAATCTGCCCGCCGGCAACTTTGATCGGCCCCTCGATGACGCGCTTGTACTGCTCGCGCGTCAGCCGGGGAATCAGAAACTCGCCGCGGTTGACCATCTCGGCCAGACCTTCGAACTGACCGCACTCGCCGATGAAGTCGGACCGCATCGTCAGCACAACATAGATCGACACCTCCTTTTGCGCGGCTGCTTCCAGAAGCAAGCTGACGAACTCGTTGGCGACTTCCTGCTGCACCTGGCCGGCTTCGTGAAAGCGGAAAAGCTCCTCGAACTGATCGACGACCAGCAGGAAATTGGTCCCCTCACCGAGGTTGGCCTGCTTGACCGCTTCGACGAGGCCGAAGTGGCTGCGGCTCAAGGTGGCGAGCAGATTCTCGCGTGCGTGTTCCGCTTCGCGATCGTAAAGATCGGCCTCCAACAGCGCGTCGGTCAACAGCGTCAGCGGATTGCCGCCGGGATGCGTGACGGCAATCTCCCACGCCGGCCCGGCCCCGAGCATCTTGCCGCCCAGCAGTTCCGACAACAGGCCGCAGCGGACCAGCGACGACTTGCCGCTCCCCGAAGTTCCCACCACCGCCACGAAGCGGTTGCTGCTCAGGCGGTGCAGCAGTTCAATCGTCTGCTCTTCGCGGCCAAAGAAAAGGTAGTCCTCTTCCTGGTTGAAAGGCCGCAGACCGGGGAACGGGTTCATCTTGGAGGGTGCCGGGCTCATGCGCACACCTCCTTGATGTTGCGAACGAATGCGTCCAGCTCGGCGCCCGGCGCGAACGCGCCGGGCTGCCGGATCACGCCGGCCTGATGCGACTGGAATCGTTCCTTGCGGCGGTCGTCCGGCGGCGCGATATAGACGCTCTGAATTGAAATCGGTGTCTCGCGGCCGTAGCCGGTTGCCTTGAGCAACTCGCGGAGTTTGATGTCAACCCAGGCCTTGGGCGCCGCACCATAATAAATGAGGACCGCATTGCAAGTCAGCAGGCTGTCCTGGTGCAGCGCAGCCGCGTCGGCGTCGTCGCCGTCGAACGCGGGCAGCATGACTTCGAGCCCCTGTGCGAACAGGTGGTCCTCCAGGGCTTCGACGGCGGGTTCATCTTTCCGGTCGCAGATCAGATACAGTTTCGGCGCCCCGCCCGCCAACTTCGCAGGCGCCTCCGCTTTGGGCTTTGCTTCAAGCCGGCGAATGAGGTCCTTCTTGAGCAGGTTCAAGTTGCCTTCGATGATTTCCGCTCGATGGTGAAGGCTTTGGTCTTCCTGAACGCGGCGCACGAAGGCACGCTGGCGCTCGTCGGCCGATGCGGCGCCGCCGGGCATCCAGATCAAGCGCTGTAAGTCCTGCCGGCAAGCCGGGTCGGCCGTCAGGCGCACCTGCAAGGCCGGGATCGATTCGGATGAATCCTCCGGCGTCACGCCGTAGCGCTCGCCCAGGAGATGGATCGCGATGGTGCAGCGGGCGAGGCAGTCGCGCACCATCGTTTCGACATCGCGCGCCAGCATCGGCAGCGGCGCATCGGGAAGCACCACGTGTCCGCGCTCGAGCAGTTCGCGCTTGATGCGGTCGCGTTCATCAGCGACGTCCGATGTGGTCATGGCCAGGTAAACCCATCGCCGCTGCGGGTCCGGAGTTGCGGTGGAGACATCGGGGGTCGCGGCGCGCATTTGCTTCACAAGGCTCAGAACCTGGCAGCCATCGTAGGCCAAATCGTAGACTCGCTCGAAGAAGCGTTGCTGCAGCACCGGCCCAAAGGTCTCGTCGAATTCGCGAACGCGTCCGGTTTCGACATCGAGTTCGTAAAACTCAAATCCAAACAGCGGCGAGAAAATGTCGAGGAGCGGCCGCGGCATCTGCTGATCGGAAACCGCGGTCTTTAGCACTTTCAATAGACGCGACTTGTCGTTGACATATCGGCCACCGGTCCTCTCCGCCCCATGCCAGAACTGTTCCACCTTCCGCCGGCAAACTTCGGATTTGACAAAGGGGGGCGACACGACCGAGATCATGGCCTTGGCCTGCGGCACATGCTGCAGCAGTTCGGTTTCGATCCCCGGCGACATTGCATCTTCCGGCAGGCGGGCGATGTGGACCTTTTCGCCCGAAAGCTGTTCCATGCGCACTTCGAGGTTCCGGTGCAACTGCGACACCCAGCCGGGCTTGCCATCTTGCAGCGGGTAGTCGTCAATCGCCGCATAACTCAGGAGCACGTCGCTGATCTTCAGCTTCTCCAGCGAGAACGGCTCCGGCGTTCGGAAGGATGAAGGGTGAGGGATGAAGGATGAACTCACTTGTTCATGCTTCATCCTTCCGCCTTCATCCTTCGGATTTTCGAGTTCCCGGGCCAGGTTCCGCAGATCGATCAAAAGCTCCCGAGCCGTCTGGTAGCGGCGCTCGGGAGACTTCTGCAAACACTTGAGCGTGATCCGCTCCAGTTCGGGCGGAACTTCGTAATTGAGACGGGCGATTGCCACCGGCTGGGAATTCACAATATTGTTGATAATCTCGGTAATACTGGCGCCGATGAACGGTCTTTGTCCCGTCGTCAATTCGTAGAGGACGACTCCCATGCTGAAGATGTCGGTGCGCTGATCGACGTCCTTGCCCAGCGCCTGCTCGGGGCTCATGTAGGCGGGGGTGCCGAGGATTTCACCCTCTTGCGTAAGTTGAAGATCGCGCGTGTCATCATTCCGCGTGTCGTGCGGCAGCCGCTTGGCCAGGCCGAAGTCGAGGACTTTCACGTGGCCACGCTCATTGATGCTGATGTTGCCCGGCTTGATATCGCGGTGCACGACGCGGCTTTCATGGGCCGCATCCAGGGCGTCCGCAACCTGCACGGCAATCGCAACGATGCGAGAAATCTCGAGCGGTTTTCCTTTTGCGAGCGCCGCCTCAAGTGACTGACCTGCCACGAATTCCATGGCGATAAACGGAACCCCATCGTCCGTTTCGCCCACATCGTAGACAGTACACACGTGCGGATGATTGAGCGCCGAAGCGGCCTTGGCCTCGGCGAAAAAGCGATTGCGTCTCTCCGGATCGTCGGACACCGCCGTCGTCAGGAACTTGATGGCGGCTTTGCGTTCCAGCCGAGTGTCGTCGGCCAAAAAGACTTCTCCCATTCCACCGGCGCCGAGTTTGGATGTAATGCGATAGTTGCCAACCGTCTTGCCGATCATCAATCTTCCTTCCTGCGGAACTAAGACAGGGATTAGTTTAGGCACGTGATTGCCGAAAGTCACTGCGGAGCGCCTTTATTGATCTTCCGGATTGGAATGCGCGACACACCGGCGTCACCGATGATCGCGGCTTGGCCCCTGATGTATGGGAGCGTTGATGTCGAGGTCAAGTAACGTGAATTGGGAGTGTCTCAAGATTCGTGCGAATGGAAAGCTCTTGGGAAGAAATGGAAAACTCCAATGCCAATTTGGTTAATGGCACCGAGAGGGCATTTCGAGCGCAACGCATTGGGTGTACGGGCTTTTCTTGCCGTAAGTTTCAAGCACGCTGCGAACGAGGCAGAATCGTTCTGCGTCAACTATTGAACCTTAAACCGTTGACCGTGGCTCGCCGAGATTTGGTTCAGGTGGGTCTTTGCGGTGCTGAGGGAGTTTTCTTCGATTGTCCCATTGGAATGGACCAAGAGTTATTTCGCAAAAAAGTTGGCCGACTGTTATTGACAGAAAAAACCGAGGTTTTTCCTCCCGCAGCGACGAAGTCAAGAAGAGAAATCTGCAGGGGAACTTCAAGGCGACCACGCTCAATGAGGTCGAGCGTTTCGCCAACTTCGGTTGCCTTGGCATGAGCTTGATCTTTGGTAACCTTACCAAGCATACGTGCTTGTTTCGTGTGGGATCTCGTTTTGGTGTTGAAGGTTAGGTTGAGGTCACCAGGGCATCCGCATTGTACGCGCATGGGGTCTACACGGGCAACATTGTTAGCAAAATGCTAGCAAAATTTTTTCGCCCTTCTTGTTCGCCGCTGATGCTCGCGTTGGCACACGCGCTGGTACGAATGCCTGGGTCCCGGTCGAACTTCATGGGTTTGCGATAAAGCCGAGCACGATTGCTAACATTGGCGACGCAGTCATTCGAGTCAGGTCAATTATGAAAGCGACGCATTTCGTGGAAATGAAGCTCATCCACACGATGGCCCATGCACTGCGGCACGATCCGACAAAATACGGGTTGGAGCCCGACCCGGAAGGATGGGTTTCGTTCGACGACTTGATCGTAGCGATCCGCTACGAACGCCGAGCGTGGATGAATCTTGCGCGTGACGACATAGTGGAGTTGCTCGCTGCGATGGAATCCGACAGATTCGAGGTCGCCGGCGCCAAGATTCGCGCAGTCTATGGCCACAGCATTCACCTGGAAAGGCCGCCGGCCACTATCGAGCCGCCCGAGTTCTTATTCCACGGTACAGCGGAAGAGCTGGTGTCGGAAATCATGGTGAGAGGAATTCTTCGCATGGGGCGACAATTCGTTCATCTTTCGTCCGATGTAGACTGGGTGCTACGATTTGTGGCGAACAAACGGCGCTGGGTCATTTTTCCGGTTTTTGCAGGCGATGCTCACAAGAATGGCACTTGTTTTCGACAGGCCAACCGTCACGTATGGCTCGTCGATGCCATGAGCCCAGAGTTTCTCCGCATCGAATCGTCAGGAGTCGGCCGGGCCACTTCAATTTCTCCGGCAGAAACGGTCACTGCTTGAACAATCGCTAACCCTCGGCGACGACAAACTTGATGGCATTTTTGGAACTCATCTTCGTGAGATCCTTGGCGATCCCCGATAGCGCCTGCACCAGATCTGGCCGTACTCCTAGGCCACACGCGGCAACATCGACCTCACAATCAATTCGTTCAAATACAATATCCATGTCCCACGAAACCGCCGTGGTTTATCTGCGCCGGTTCAATGGAATTTATCCGCCGTCACGTCGATTGCCTCACCCAAGCGGTCCCCTACAGTACTTCTTCAAGGAGGAGAACGTGAGCACCCCCTCGATTCTGCCTTTCGACGCACCGAATCGCCTGCTCGAAAGCATCTTCGAGGCCCATGGGGGACTTGATCGCTGGAGGAGGTTCAACCGCGTCGAGGCGACGATCGTCACGGGCGGGGCCTTATGGGGCATGAAGAACCTGACGCAGGATCAGGACCCGCGCCGGATGACCGTCTCGCTCCACGAGGAGCGATCCTCGTTGGCACCATTCGGTGATCCCGACTGGCACACCGAGTTCACCCCCGATCGGATCGCGATCTTGCGGGAAGACGGAACCGTCGTCACCGAGCGCCGCGACCCCCGCGCATCGTTTGCGGGACACGAGATGACGACGCCCTGGGACCCGCTTCACCGGGCCTATTTCAACGGCTATGCGCTGTGGACCTACCTGACCACGCCGTTCTTGCTTACGATGGACGGGGTCCAGGTGACGGAGGGTGGACCCTGGACGGAAGGAAATGAGACGTGGCGGGTGCTCCGCGCACGGTTCCCCAGGTCGATCGCGACCCACGGCGCGATGCAGGATTTCTTCTTTGGCGACGACCACCTGCTCCGACGCCACGACTACAACGTCGAGGTCGCGGGTGGCTTCGCAGCGGCCCAGATGGTGTACGACTACATCGAAGCGGACGGCATCCGCCTGCCGAGCAGGCGTCGCGCCTATACCCGAGGGACGGAATCCCGGCCGATGCTCGATGCTTTGCTGGTTTCCATCGACATCAGCGACGTCCGTTTCTCCTGATGCCTCCGGTGATATGGCATCTGCGTCACTGCATTATGAGCGCGATGAACCTGGCGGCCACCCAGCAGAAGGTCACGTTCCAGCTGACCGCGCCGTTGACGCCGAGGTGGACCTTGGCATCACCGACAGCGGCTATCTTCTCCGCGCTCGACTCAATGTCAGCCATGGCGGGTTTGGAGCGCGAGGTCACCGTTCAATCTGGTTTACGTACAATATCCACATCTCGGCAAACCGGCGCGGATCAGTTCGCCGTCACGTCGATTGCCTCACCCAAGCCGTACAGCTTCAATACTTCTTAAGGAGGAGAACGTGGGCACCCCCTCGATTCTGCCTTTCGACGCGCCGAATCGCCAGCAGATCGCCCAGTGCCACCCGCAAGACTGGCGGCCGCCGCGGCCGAAGGACGGGTACGACCTGGTGGTCCTCGGTGGCGGCCCGGCCGGGCTGACCGCAGCGGTCACCGCCGCCAAGGCCGGCCACGCCGTAGCGATGGTCGAACGCAACCTAACCGGCGGCACGTGCGTCAACTTCGGCTGCACGCCGAGCAAGTCGCTACTCCGCGCCGCGCGGGCAGTGTACCAAGCCAGAGACGGGCAAAAGTTTGGCTACTCGCTCCAGGCCGACCCAAGGGTGGACTTTGCCGCGGTCATGACCCGGGTGCGAGAGATGCGGGCGTTCAGCGGCAGCTTCGATGCCGTGTCCGTCGCGGCCGGGGCGGGGATCGACGTGTTCCTTGGCGACGGCCGGTTCGGCGGCCCGGACGCGGTCGAGGTAGACGGCCAGCGGCTGCGCTTCCGCAGGGCGCTCATCGCCACCGGCAGCGGCCCGGCCGTTCCGGACCTCCCCGGGCTGGCGGCGGCCGCTTATCTGACGAACGAGACCGTGTTCGAGTTGACCGAGCTCCCGCGGCGAGTGGTATGTATCGGGGCCGGGATCGTGAACTGCGAACTCGCCCAGGCGCTCCGCCGGCTGGGGAGTGAGGTCGATCTCGTCGGGAGCGGCGACCGCCTGCTGCCGTCCGAGGCGCCGGCGGCGGCCGACCTGCTGGCAGGGCGACTGGCGGCCGAGGGGGTGCGGCTGCGGCTGGGCAAGCGAGTTACGTCGGTGGACAGCGGGCGGCGGCGAGCCGTGCTGAGCGACGGCACGGAACTCCCCTACGACGCCCTCCTGCTTGCGGCCGGCCGCCGTGTACGGGTTGACGGCCTCGGTCTGGAGTTGGCCGGCGTGAAGTTCAGCCCGTCCGGCGTGGAGACCGACGACCACCTCCGAACGGCCAACCCGGCGGTCTATGCGGCCGGGGACGTCGCCCAGCCGGAGAAGTTAACGCACGCGGCGATCGCGACGGCCAAACTGGCGGTAGCGAATGCGCTGGACGGGGCCGAGAAGCGGGTATCCGAACTGGTCATCCCGCGCTGCACGTACACGGACCCTGAGGTGGCCCAGGTCGGGGTCACGCCCCAGGAGGCGAAGCGGCGTGGGATGGCCATCGAGACGCACCGGATGGAACTGTCCAAAGTCGAGCGGGCTGTGATCGACGGGTCGGCGGACGGCTTCGCCGCGCTGTACACTCACCACGGCCGACTCGTGGGGGCGACATATGTGGCCGAGCACGCTGGCGAATCCATTCCGCTCCTGACACTGGCCGTGACCCAGAAGATGACGCCCGGGGAGTTGGCCGCGGTGATCCACTGTTACCCGACCCAGGTGGAGGCGATCCAGCGGGCGGCCGCACAGCCCGCCGGCTGAGTCGGACCGGGCATGACGACGGCCCGGTAGCATTCGTCCCATCGATTGAAGATGATATCCCACAATTAAATAAGGAGTCCACCATTCGCGCTACCCAGTTGTTTCTTTTGGCCGCCCTTTTCTTCACCTCGCTCGAAACTGCCTCCGCTCAACCACCGGCGAAGCCAGCCGAGTTGAAGGTGCTTGACAGGTTAGTCGGCAAATGGCGATACGAGTGGGAATCCAAACCGACTGAAGGGGAACCCAAGGGAAGCAAGGGCACTGGAACGAGCACCAATGAATGGACCCTGGACGGATGGTTTCAACAGCACAAGGGAAAAGGTGATGACCCCCCCCACGAAATCATCGAGGTCTGGACCTACGATGCAGACACGAAGACGTACCGAGCCTGGGGGTTTATGGCCCCCGGCGCAAATCACTACGAAGCGACCGGTACCTGGGATGAGAAATCCAACACGCTTACTTACAAGGGAAAGGGCCCAAGAGACGTTACCACTGTGTCAACGATGCGTTTTATCGACAAGGACAATCGGGTAGGGACCCGTGTGGCGAAGGACGCCACGGGCAAATTAGTCCAGGACACACTCTTCAAGCTGACCCGGGATAAAAAGTAGGAGTGAACGCGGACCACGAACGATCGCGCGTGGCCCGCGTCGTCGGCGTCGTGGGCCATAGGTCGGGGAGGTCGAATAACGGCCCCGGTTTGGGGCGACAATCAAGGAGATGCAACATGAAGATCGTGGTGATCGGCGGGACAGGACTCATCGGAAAGAAGTTGATCCCCCTGCTGCGTGCACGAGGTCACGAAGCAGTGGCGGCATCACCCGGTACAGGCGTCAATACACTCACGGGCGAAGGGCTGGCCAAGGTACTCGCGGGCGCTCAGGTCGTGGTCGATGTGTCGAACTCCCCTTCGTTCGAGGACAAGGCGGTGCTGGAGTTCTTCGAGACGTCGGGGCGCAACATCCTTGCCGCGGAAGCGGCGGCCGGCGTGGGGCACCACGTCGCGCTGTCGGTAGTGGCGGCTGACCGCCTGCCGGACAGCGGGTACATGCGGGCCAAGGTCGCTCAGGAGAGGCTGATTAAGGGCGGAAAGGTTCCGTACACGATCGTGCGGGCCACGCAGTTCTTCGAGTTCCTCGGCGGGATCGCCGGGTCGGGCGCCGACGGTGGCGTGGTCCGCCTCCCGGACGCCCCCATGCAGCCGCTCGCGGCAGACGACGTGGCCGCGGCTCTGGCAGACATCGCCGTTGGGCCGCCGGCCAACGCAATACTGGAACTGGCCGGGCCGGAGGCGCAGTCCATGGCTGCGTTCGTGCGGCGCGCCCTCGCCGCAAGCGGGGACAAGCGAACGGTGGTCGCGGACCCGCAGGCCCGTTACTTCGGCGCGGCACTGGATGCCCGCGGCCTCACCCCCGACGGAAGTAACCCGCGCATCGGCCCGACGCGATTCGAGGACTGGCTCAGCCGCTCCAATTCTCACTAACTCTGTGGACGAATGGCCGGCCCAGACCATCGGCGACATATTCCGATTTGGCTACCGAGATGCCGTTACTGACGGACCAGTCTCGCTCCTCGGCCCGAAGCTTCAAAAGGGCTTCGTTTTCCGAAACCCCATGCACATCCGCCTTGATGTCAAGGATGATGAAGTTGTCTGAGCGCGGGCTTTTCGCCCAAGAATTTCGATCGAAGAGCAGCGAACCTGGCTTGAGGCCAAATACCATGACCACCGCAACCGTCGTTCATCCCGCAATCGCTTCTGATTCGAAAGAAACACCGTTCCTCCCGCGCATGAAGGCGCCAGAGCCATTCACGCTCGTGCTGTTCGGCGCGACCGGCGATCTTGCCGGCCGAAAGCTGCTGCCTGCGCTGGCAAGCCTGCTGCAAAACAAGTTTCTGCCGCCCGATTTCACGATCGTCGGCATCGGACGACGCGACAAAACCGATCAGGCATTTCGCGACGATGTCCGCAAGCACTTCGCTGAATTTCGCAAGAGCGCGTCGAACGCGGACACGGATGCCTTTCTCGCGCACGTGTTTTACCAGCGTACGGATTTCACCACGGCCGAGGGTATGGCAGGATTGGCCGATAGGTTGCGCGATCTGGAACGCGAGCGCAAGCTGCCCGGCAATCGCCTCTTCTACCTGGCGACCGATCCGGAGTTCTTCCGTCCTATTGTGGAAGGCTTGGCCAGCGCGGGGCTAGTGCGCCGCGAGGAGGAGCGTCCCTGGGCGCGCGTCGTCATCGAGAAGCCGTTCGGCCACGATCTCAGCAGCGCGCTGGCGCTCGACCGCGATCTCTTACGATTTCTTCGGCCCGACCAGATTTATCGGATCGACCATTACCTCGGCAAAGAAACCGTGCAAAACCTGCTGGCGTTTCGCTTCGGCAACGCCATCTTCGAGCCGCTCTTTAATCGGGAGCATGTGGACCATGTGCAAATCACCGTCGCGGAAACAGTCGGCATGGAGGGGCGACGCGGCGCGTTTTACGATCATGCCGGGGCGCTGCGCGACGTGGTGCAAAATCACATGCTTCAGCTTTTGGCCCTGGTTTCCATGGATCCGCCAGCGACGCTCAAGTCGGGAGACATCAGCGACGCGAAGCTGAAGGTGCTGCGCAATCTCGTGCCGTTGCGCGGCGCCGACGCCATTCGCTACGTGGTCCGCGGCCAATATGGGGCGGGAACGATCGGTGGCCAATCGGTCCGGGCGTATCGCGACGAAGAGGCTGTGGACCGTTCGTCTTCGACCGAGACCTTCGTCGCCGTGCGCGCGTCGGTCGAGAGCTGGCGCTGGGCCGGCGTGCCGTTCTTTCTGCGGACCGGCAAACGCATGCCGCGCCGCGTCACGGAAATCGCGGTGCAATTCAAGCTGCCGCCGTTGCAGTTGTTTCGTACCGTCGAGTGTGCCGGCGACTTTTGCGATCTACGTGAAGCTCACCCATGCGTCCTGGTGTTTCGCATTCAACCGGATGAAGGAATCAGCCTGTCCTTTTCCGCCAAACGACCGGGCATGCAACTGGATTTGCATCCGGTGCGCTTCGAATTCGACTACAGCAATTCGTTTCACGGCGAGCTGCCGGAGGCGTATGAGCGTCTTCTGCTGGATGCACTGCGCGGCGATGCGACTTTGTTCATGCGTTCGGACGAACTGGAGGCTGCGTGGGAATTTGTGACACCGATCTTGGAG
>Ga0105340_1000972_pt1 | contig 13270 bp, 16 predicted proteins | sample EasRivMeERMLT700_FD_89676 | JGI IMG/M metagenome (GOLD analysis project Ga0105340, IMG submission 89676) | Soil microbial communities from meander-bound floodplain in the East River, Colorado, USA - East River MetaG ERMLT700 | ecosystem: Environmental > Terrestrial > Soil > Floodplain | place... | reverse complement strand
TTGATGTGGCGCGAAGTCAACCGCACTCAAAGTAACTCACTGCGCCTGCAACCGCTCGACACGGCATCGTAAGGAGGGCGCGCCACATCACGGATCTACATCCGTCCGCAGCGTACCTTAACGGCGCCGACATGATCTCAATTGTGATCGTGCTTGGGCCGTCCCGGCCGATGTCAGACAGCACGCAGCGAAGCTCAGTGCATAACGAAGTCACGCATCACCTCTGTTTGGCGACCGAATGGCATTGGTCAGCGATTCATAGAGGCTTGGCGATCGCCAGCGGAACATGGCAAGGCTGGATGATGTGAGAACAGCGTGGTGTCCCGGGTGCTGCGACTTTGGCGAGGCAGACCAAGCATTTACGCAAGGCGAAACAAACTTTTACGTTTGTCGAACTTGCCAACTTACCTTCAGGGACCCCATGCCGACCGCGGCGGAACTCGTCGAAATATACAAAGCACACTATCGCGGCAGCAACATCGAACGCGGTCGCACCAACCAAGAGTCAGGCGCCTTCGCAACTGCCGCTTACGCTGATTACCTGATCGCCCGCTTACTAAATTCACAATCTCGCGTACTCGACTTCGGCGCGGGTACGGGCCTATTGGTCTCCGCCCTTCGTGGACGAGGAATTTTCGCCGACGGCGTTGAGTTTTCTGCGGAGGCGCGCCAGCACTGTGCTCAATTCCGAGGGTTCGACCTGTTTCCAGACATCACTTTGTTAGCCCAAGATGCATATGACGTCGTAACGATGATCGAAGTGATTGAGCACCTAACCGATCCCATCGATGACCTTAAGGCGGTCTTGCAGCGTCTGCGATCTGGTGGCGTGCTTTTTCTAACCACGCCGAATCTAAATTCTCTGCGCGCAAAGGTGGAGGGCGGAAATTGGCGTGAGGCGCGTAAGAACTTTCACCTCACCCTTTTTGAGTCAGCCAGCCTAAGGCGAATGTTGCTGAAGGCGGGTTTCTCGTCTGTCGACACGGTCCGGTTCAGCCCAATACAGAATTCTGGGCTTCCGAACCGGATCTACGCGCGAGTATGCCAAATGGGTGGGTTCCATGGCACATTGGCGATGACAGCACGACGATGAACTCGCGGCCACGAGCGACACCCGTCTGGCTGCGAATCGCGCGAGCATATCTGCGCGCCTCGAACCCAATCACCTATATCGCGCGTAGGTCAATCAAGAGCCTGGACGAGAAGACTCTCTTCGCCGGTATAACACGCAACCGGCGTCTCTGTGTAGACGTGGGCGCCGGCACTTCACCGTATCGGCAAGAAATCGCCGATTGTCTCCGAATCGACCGCTATATAGCGATGGATATCGCGCCGAGCGACTCCACAGCCGTTATCGCAGACGGCTCGAGGATGCCGATCGCAACAGGTTGCATTCAGCTTGTAACCAGCTTTGATTCGATTCAGCATATTCCGAATTACGCAGGACTCTTAGATGAGGTCGCGCGCGTCCTTGAGCCTGGCGGCGCATTCGTGGTGACGTTCCCGTTCAACTATTGCGAGTGCGACGTGAGCGATTACCATCGATGGACTTTGGCTGGTATGGAGTTCGATCTGCGTGCGCACGGCTTTGAACTTTTGTTGCTTACGCCCCGAGGCGGTAGATTCTTCGCTCTTGCATGTGGGATGAACTGGGTAGTTCAACACCTTTTGCCGGGTCAGCGACAGAGCTGGAGGATGAGCAAAACCGCGGTTCCTATCGTAAGAGCGATTGTTGTTCAAAGTCTTACGTTGCCAACCACTCTCCTGCAATGGATCATGCTCGCGATAGACCGACTGTTACAGAACGACGGATGCTACATGGGCGGAATCGCCGTAGCTGTCAAACCAAGATCCCGATTCCCCCTCTGACCGGAGAAGATTCGCATTCTCGTTCTCACATCATGGGATGACGGCCATCCAAGCGATCTCCGAGTCGCGGAGGTGCTGCAGAAGCACGGTCTAAAAGGCACGTTCTTTGTTCCTTTAGAAAACAGAGAACAACGGCCCGTAATGGGCTCGAATGAATTGCGTGCCTTGGACGATAGTTTCGAGATTGGTGGTCATACCTGGACTCACCGTTACCTGTCATCAAGACTTTCCCACGCTGATCTCATCAGGGAGGTTCCTGAAGCCAAGCAGGCACTTGAGGACCTGTTGGGCCACGGGATTGAGGGATTCTGCTATCCGGGCGGAACCTTCGACGATCGGGCGGTAAGTGTCATCCGAGAGGCTGGCTTCACGTACGCGCGAACAACTGAAAACCTGCGGTTTGACCTAGGTCATGATCGCTGGGAAATTCCAACAACCCTACAGTTCTTTCCGCACCGTGCAAACGTTCTAGCGCGAAACACACTGCGATTTCCATCCATTTCCAAGGCTCGTTTTGTCACGCAGCGGCTGTTTGAAAGGGACTTCCTTGGCTTTTGCACACATGTGGCCGAGCAATGTGCCAATGCCGATGGGGTGTTTCATTTGTGGGGTCACAGTTGGGAGATTGATCAGAACAACCTCTGGCCTGCTCTCAACGAGCTGCTCGGCTCGTTACGGCGCATGGCGACGCGGACGGCATATCTCAGAGATGTTTCACAAGTTGCATAAGCCGAACTCCGAACCGCGGAGACTTGTGGTCGCCATCGTGGCGAATATGAAGAAATTCCGAATACCCTTCTACCAACAACTAGCTACCGAACTTGAGCTGCGAAACATCACCCTCAGAGTAGTCTTCAGCGACCCGACTTCCAGAGAATGCACGAAGAACGACGCGGCCGACCTCGAGGCCCCAACTGGAATCAAGGTGACAGCCCTTCACCCGTTGGGTGCGCGCGCGCTCGTCCAATTTCTTCCATTCCGTCTTGTGGCTAAAGCGGACCTCCTAATCACGGTGCAAGCGAACGGTTACTTGATGAATTACGTTCTTCAGTTACTCAGCTGGCTCAAAATTAAGCCCGTGGCGTTCTGGGGTCACGCTTTCAACCATCAAGGCAATCCGGCGTCAGCTCGTGAAAAAATGAAGAGGTTCTTCGCAACCAAGGTTGACTGGTGGTTTACCTATACATCACGGACAAGCGCTTACCTGGTTGCTCTCGGCTTTCCTGCCAGGCGAATTTCGGTGATCGAGAATGCCGTTGACACCTCCGGGTTCGCAAGCGAAGTCGTAAAGTGCAAGCTGAACGGCATCGACGCCTTTCGCAGCGGCATTTCTGGTTGCGAGGATCCGTTCATCGCTCTTTACTGCGGCTCCCTCTATCCTGAGAAACAATTGCCCTTTCTGCTAGAAGTCGGGGATTTGCTCGCTGCGCGCCATGCAAACTTTCGACTTCTTGTTGTCGGCGACGGCCCCGATCGGGACCGCATTCGGAACGCGATCTCAACACGGCATTGGCTCAAAGACTTTGGCCCACAGTTTGGTCACGAAAAGGCACGTCTGTTTGCCGCCTCGGATATCTTTCTCAACCCTGGGTTGGTTGGACTAGCAATCTTGGATAGCTTCGCAGCGGGGCTACCGTTCATCACTGCTGAACGCGTCGATCACAGCCCAGAATTCGCGTACTTGCAGCATCAAAACAACGGCCTTCTCTTGCCCTTTGAGGTGCGGACATTTGCAGACGGGGTTGAAACAATAATGGCGGATCGCTGCTTGCGGTCGGCACTGTGCCGCGGCGCCACGGCCTCGGCGGCGAGGCTCACCTTGGAGAACATGGTCCGTAACGTCGCCGATGGCATATGCCGGTGCTTACAGTCGAATTCGCGCGTCGCAGACACACATTGAGTTTGCGGTGAAGGTCCTGATGGTCCATAACTCTTACGCCTCTTCAACACCATCGGGTGAAAACGAGGCCTTTAAGAATGAAGCGGCACTTCTCGTTTCGCAGGGTCATGAAGTCGAGACATTCCTCCGCGACAGCGATGAAATCCGAAGTCGAGGCGTCCGAGGACTAGTTCAGGGCGCCCTCGCCACACCCTGGAATCCTTGGATGGCCCACAAGATTCGGCAGAGGGTAACAGAGTTCAAACCAGACGTTGTGCATGTCCACAACACGTTTCCGTTGCTTTCCCCGGCCATCTTTACCGCCGTCGGCGAGTTGGCGCCCCGCGTCCTGACGCTTCATAACTATCGTCTCTTCTGTCCCGCCGCAACGCTCTTGCGACCCGACGGCACTAGCTGCACGGACTGTCTGGATCAGCGATCAGTTCTACCTTCACTTTATTTCGGTTGTTATAGAAAAAGCCGAATAGCCACAACACCACTTGCAATCAGTGTGGCTCTGCATCGCCGGTTAGGAACTTGGACCCGTCAAGTGGATGCCTTCGTACTTACGACAGAATTCCAGCGCAAGCTGATGGTCAGTTGTGGCCTTCCAGCAAAACACGCGTTCGTGAAACCGAACTTTTTCCCGGGCAACCCTCGGCCCATCGACTGGGACCAACGCAACGAAGCGGTCATATTCGCGGGCAGACTCTCAATCGAGAAAGGGGCGGACCACCTCGTCTCGGCTTGGGTGAACTGGGGCGCGAGTGCTCCGCAATTGATCATGGTTGGAGATGGCCCTTTGCGTCAGCAACTGCAAAAGCAGGCGGCGAGATCGAACGTAGTGTTCAAAGGCCAACAGACCGCACAGGCTACTCAAGCGGAAATTGCGAAAGCAAAGCTCCTCGTCTTGCCGTCCCAAGCGTTCGAGGGCCTTCCAATGGTAGTGTGCGAGGCGTTTGCGCACGGGACGCCCGTGGCTGTGGCGGACTCGGGTCCGTTATCGACCATCGTCGAAGACGGAATAAACGGAATACTCTTCGCACCAAACTCTCCGCTGTCGCTGGAGAGCGAAATACGCTCGTTGTGGTGTGATACTCAGCGCCTGCACACGCTTGCTAACGGCGCCCGGAAGTCATTCGAAGCTCAATACACTGAGCAAGCTAATCACGATTTATTGATCGCGATTTATAAGCGGGCCGGGGCAATGCATCAACAGCGAACTTCGCATTGACCGATGTTAGTCGAAAGTGAACGATTGCTGTTCAACGTGATCGCGACTACTCGCCATGACTGACGAGCATATTGCCGCTCCGGTGCGGTTTCGTCTTTTGGACACCTTGATCAGCGCGACACACCCGTCAGAGACCCTCGCCATCATTGCTCGGTGGGTTCGCAATCGCGAACAACATTTCGTCAATTTCTGCACTGCCGACGTCGTTTTGCGTAGTCATGATGATCCAGCGCTCGCTGCAATTATCAATTCATCTGGACTCGCGGTCCCCGACGGGATGCCCCTCGTATGGCTGGGGCGACGACTGAGCGGTATCGACGTCCGCCGCGTTTATGGCCCCGACATGATGCTGGAGATCTGCCGTCACGGTGCGGAACTAGGCTGGCGGCATTATTTTTACGGAGGCACGGATGTTCTGCTGCGCGATCTGGTCGCGCAACTAAGAACAAAGATCCCCACTCTTCAGGTCGCCGGCGTCTGGGCGCCGCCGTTTCGTCCCCTAACGCTGGTCGAGGAAGACGAGGTCACGACTAGGATCAACAATGCGGCTCCCGACTTGGTGTGGGTTGGACTGGGAACTCCGAAACAAGATTTCTGGATGGCCCGGTTTCGCCCCAAGTTGCAGTCCCCCGTATTGCTAGCGGTCGGCGCCGCATTCAGTTTTCACGCAGGCCATGTCCCCCAAGCTCCGCGCTGGATGATGCGCCTCGGCCTTGAATGGCTGTTTCGTCTATGTATAGAACCGAAGCGGCTTTGGCGGCGGTATGTGATCGGTGTTCCTCGCTTTCTCTGGCTGGTGCTTCTGCAGAACGTTCGTGTGGTGCAATAGAGCGACGGTTCCCCCGCTGCTGTTCGCGACCGCGAAAGTGCGGCTATCATTACCTAAAGCGCGACAGGTCTCGACACTACTAAAAGCGATCTCAATAAGATGGCGATGAACTCTCGAATTTTCGTGGCTGGCCATCGGGGCCTCGTCGGCTCCGCGGTAGTACGCCGTCTGGAACAACTCGGATACGAGAACATCCTAACGGCGACACGCGACCAGCTCGATCTGCGCGATCAAGCGGCTGTGAATTACTGGTTCAAAGCCAACCGTCCCGAATTCGTCTATCTCGTCGCCGGCACCGTCGGCGGCATCATGGCCAACTCGACGCGGCCGGCGGAATTCATCTACGACAACATGATGATCCACGCCACGGTGGTGCATTCGGCGCACCTCTTTGGCGCGAAGAAGTTGTTGTATCTCGGGAGCTCCTGCATCTACCCCCGCGAAGCGTCGCAGCCGATGAAGGAAGAGGCGCTGCTGAGCGGGCCGCTCGAGCCGACCAACGAGGCCTACGCGGTCGCGAAGATCGCGGGCATCAAGTTGTGCCAGTCATATCGCCAGCAGTACGGCTGCGACTTTGTGTCGGCGATGCCGACCAATCTCTACGGCACCAACGACAACTTCGATCTCACGAGCTCACACGTGCTGCCGGCGATGATTCGCAAGTTCCACGACGCGCGTGAAGAGGGCCGGAACGAAGTCACGGTTTGGGGAACAGGAAAGCCGCGGCGCGAGTTTCTGCACGTCGACGACCTGGCGGATGCCTGCGTGTTCCTGATGAAGAACTACAGCGACGCGATGCACATCAACGTCGGCACCGGCGAAGATCTCTCGATCGGCGAGCTCGCCGAGATGGTCAGGCGCATCGTCCACCCCTCGTCAACGATCGTCTACGATCGATCGAAGCCGGACGGCTCGCCTCGAAAACTGCTGGATGTGTCCCGACTGCACGCGCTCGGCTGGCGCCATCGCATGTCGCTCGGCGAAGGCATCGAACACACCTACAACTGGTTCCTCGCCAATCACGCCTCCGCGCGAGGCGTCTCCCCTACGGCTTAGCCGACTCGACCGCCTTCAGGACCGACTTCTCTGGAACGAAGTCGTCGGCTTCCTCCCACTTGATTCGGCCCGTCCACAGGCACTTCTTGCAGGTGACGCGCTTCCTCCCGGTAAAAAACCTGACCACGCGATCGACGATGCTCGATCGCGTACGGGCGACGTTGAGCGATCCGCAGCGCCAGCAAGTCACGGGTTACTCCTTTACCGGCTGTTCGTGCCGTGCAGTTACAGAGTACAATGTCTTATATTGTCATGTCAATACATGACTATGACTCACAATAAAACTCATCAAGGGTGCACAAAACTGCACGGCTGGGTGACAGCGCTTGAAGGCCAACTGATAACATCAGCTGGAATTTAATGTCGTTACGCGTTGGATTCGATCTGGATGGCACCGTCGCCGACATGTCTTCCGCCTTGCGCCGCGAGGCCGTGAAGCTGTTCGGCGAAGAGGTGCTGCGCAAAGCCGCCAACAACACGAAGAAGCCTCAAGAGATCAAGGGCCAGGGCACCGCCAAGACTCCGGCGAGTAAGGCGGCGACGGCCAAAGCGGTCGCCAACAAAGCTCAAGACAAATCGGCTGAGCCTGAAGACGACGCGAGGGCGAACCTCGCGATTGAGGAGCTGCATCTCACCGGCCGGCAACAGGCGCAGCTGTGGGATCACGTCAAGGGCGTCGAGAATTTCTGGACGACGTTGCCCGAGCTCGAGCCGGGCATCATCGCGCGCATTGCGAAGGCGGCTCACGATCGGCGATGGGAAGTCATCTTCCTGACGACGCGACCGCCGACCGCGGGCGATCTGGTGCAGCTGCAGTCCCAGCAGTGGCTGTCCGCGCACGGCTTCCAGTATCCAAGCGTATTCGTCGTGCAGCGATCGCGCGGCAGGATCGCGGACGCGCTTCAGCTCGACGCGTTCGTCGACGATCGACCGGAGAACTGCCTGGACATTGCCGTTGAATCGACAGCCAAGGTCATCCTGATCTGGCACGGCGATCTGAAAGAGGTGCCCGCCGGCGCGAAGCGCATAGGCGTGCGGGCGGTCAACAGAATTTCAGAAGCGATGCAGCTGCTCGAACGGCTCGACGACATCCGCAGCCAGCCGAGCCTGATGCGAACGATCAAGCGCGCGTTCGGCGGGAGTCAGGACGCGTGACGTGCGTCACGGCCCCGGTCGGGTTTGCTGCGTGACCCGATAGTTGTTCGCGACCACTGCGGACAGACCGACGTTCGTCGCCAGCATCAGACCCACCGCCGCCATGCGATTTCGCTTCCACAATTTCTCGGCGATCAACACTGTGGCAGCGCTTGCCGCGATCTTGGCGCCGGTCATGGCACCGAAGGAAGCATCCTTGAAGAACGGATTCGCTTCGCGATTGCCGGCGTCGAGCGCGCGCTTCGTCGTCCACAAATCCAGCCCTTGCAGCGCGAAGTTGGACGCATAAAGGGGAATCAGCAAGGCCGGTCGATGCGGCTCGACCATCGCCCCATCCTGCGCCGCCAGTGGCGACGCCACCGCGACCAGTGCGGCCAGGCTGAACAGCGCGATCCGAATCGTCCTCACGCACGGCGTTACTCCAATCGTCGTGCCCGGCGCACATCACGCTAAGTTGTTGATAGGCCTACAACGTCAAGAATGGCGCGCCGTCGAAAATACCCAACAGGCAGACTTAAGCATGCGGTGGCGGAGAGATCACTGGCCCGAAGTACGTCGCAATTCAACGCTACATGTCGAGCAGTTTTGAAATCTCGTGCGGTGCGACTTGTGTGAAGTCGTATGCCAGGACGGCTTCAGCGGACTTGAAGAGGAGCGCACCGAGCTCGTTGTGCGCCGGATGATCGAGATACGCGCGTAAATCGGTTTCGGAATCGAACTCGAGGATGGCCGAGTACTCATAGTGCTCGGCCATTTGTGTTTCATAGCCTGGCCGGTCGAGAAGGATGCGTCGCCCGACGACGGCCCGCTTGATGGAAGCGATACCGTCGACCGCCTGCCGGAGAGACGTGATCAGCGTCTGGCGTTCGACATTTGTCAACGACGATTTCGGGCGAAACAGGACGATGTGGGAGATCATGGGCCCTAAGGCTTTTTCTTACCCGGCTTCTTCTCCCACTTTTGCCGGATGTTCTTTTTGAACTTCGTCCACTTCGCTTTCTTCGCGTCCTTGTACTTCTGACGCGGATCGCGGTGCTCGCCGCCGGGGCGCCATTTACTATCGCGCTTCGCCTCGATGCCCAGGGATTTCTTGTACTCCTCCTTGGGGACCCACTTACGTTTCTCCGGAGCACTTGCGGGCCTTCGGACTTGCGGTCCGCTTTCTCTCGCGGGACGCGAGCTTCGGCCTTCGCGGCCTTCGGCCGCGAAGCCCTTTGGCTTCCACTCGAGTTTTTCGGTTACGTTCGAGCGTGGTTTCTCATCTCTCGGCGTCCACTCGCGACGGCCTGCTGGCTTCGATCCGTAAGACCCCTTTGGTTTCCAATCGGGCTTGCGATCGCGATCGAAAGATCGTTTTGGCTTCCAAGCGGGCTTGGTTTCGCGATCGAATGAGCCCTTCGGTTTCCAATCAGGCTTCTCACGATCGTAAGGTCTTGCGGGCTTGCGGTCTTGCGGGCTTGCGGATTTCGGCTTCCAATCGGGGCGCTCGGCGCGCTTCGGAGCTGGAGTGAATTCTCCCTTGGGCTTCCAGTCAAGTTTTTCAGCGGGCTTGGGACGTGGGGCTTGGGACTTGGGTCGCCACTCGGGCTTCTCGCTTCGCTCGCCGGCGGACGAACTCCCACCTTCGCGAAAGCTACGGCGGGCAGGAAAGTTCGCCCCTGCGTTGCTATCACGTACGCTCCGATCACTGGGTCGTCGCTCTCGATCGCGAAATCCGCCTTGACGTTCGTCGCCGCGGCGACCCATCTCGCCGCGCGCGCGCATCGCTTCCTGCGCGTCGATGCGGGAGGGCCACAGCTTTCCATTCTGGAACCACATCATCGTCGCCGACGGATGCTTCTCCTTCAGGCGCTTGAAGGTGGGCATCAGGTCTTCCTGCGAGCCGGCGCGGAAGGCGGTCGCTTGATCGTCGACGAGGATCGTCCAATAGGCGTAGCGCGGAGGCATGAAAGAACTATCCTACCTGTTAATGGAGTTGGTCGGGGCGCCCGTCAATGAGCTCAAACCCCTGCTCACGCAGTCATTCGAAGACTGGAGTAAAGAGGGCCGCTCGTGCGCGCTTTCGGGCGGAACTACCGCGCTGATTTTTCTCGGTGCGCTTCGCAGCGCCAACGTCGATTGGCGGAAGATCACGTTGTTCTGGGCGGATGAGAGAGCCGTGCCGCCGGACGATCCCGACGCGAACTACGGTCTCGCGGAGAGGATGTTGCTGTCGCCGCTCGGCGCAAGGGCGCCGCGGGCGATTCGAATGCCGGCGGATGTATCGGATCTCGGCCAGGCGGCACAGCGGTACGACGATGCGCTGGCGAACGAGCTGGATGATGCCCCGCTGGACCTCGCGATCCTCGGAGTCGGTGAGGACGGTCACATCTGTTCGCTGTTTCCCGGACACATCGCGTTGACACAGAACGATCTGCGCGCGGTGGCGATCGAGGATGCGCCGAAGCCGCCGCGGCGGCGGTTGTCGTTGACGCTGAGATATGTGCTGCAGACGAAGAAGATCTGGGTAGTTGCTGTTGGTCCGCGGAAACTTCCCGTCCTTCAGGCCGCCATCAACAAAACGAGCAATGCGACGCCGTTGGATCTGGTGATGCGGCAGGCGAAAGACGTGACAGTGTTTACGGACCAAACGATCAGGCGGTGACGATCTACAGACGTTTCAGTTTCTCTACCAGAGTCGTTCTCTTCAACCCCAATAGCCTCGCAGCCGCACCTTTATTTTGCTCCGTCCGCGTGAGGGCGCGGCCGATCATGTCCTTCTCGATCTGGGCGACGAGAGCATGGAGATCGAGGCCTTCCGCAGGAAGATCGAGCGCCGGCTTCGCCGTCGACTCGCCCGTTCCTTGCAAATCCGCCGGGAGATCACCGACGTCGACCTGCGTGCGGCTGCCGCTCATTGCGATCGCGCGCTCGATGGCGTTCTCGAGCTGCCGCACGTTGCCGGGCCAGGCATAGGCCATCAGGCGGCGCATCGCGTCCTGCGCGACGGTGATGTCCCGCTCGCCGGCAAACTTCTTGATGAACGTCTGGACGAGGAGCGGAATGTCCTCGACGCGCTCCCGCAGCGGAGCAAGGTGAACGGGAATCACGTTCAGTCGGTAGTAGAGGTCCTCGCGGAACGATCCCTCCTTCACCATCTTCGAGAGATCGGCGTTCGTCGCAGCGACGATGCGGACGTCGACCTTGATAGTGCGAGTATCGCCAAGCCGCTCGAACTCGCGCTCCTGCAGCACTCGCAGCATCTTCATCTGCAACGCCATCGGCATCGTTCCGACTTCGTCGAGAAAAAGCGTGCCGCCGTCGGCCTGCTCGAGACGCCCCTGGCGCATCGCGACGGCGCCGGTGAACGCGCCGCGGACGTGGCCGAAGAGTTCGGCATCGAGCAGCGTTTCAGGAATCGCGCTGACGTTGATGGCGACGAAGCGGCCGCGATGACGCGGGCTGGTTTGATGGATCGCGCGCGCGACCATTTCCTTGCCGGTGCCGGTCTCGCCCGTGATCAGGATCGTCGCTGCCGACGGCGCGACCGTTTCGATCAACTGAAAGAGCGAACGCATCGGCGCGCTCTTGCCGGTCATCGCGCCCAGGCCGAATCGCTCGTCGAGCTGTTGATGTAAGTACGCGTTCTCGCTCTGCAATCGCCGCTGCTCGAGCGCGGAGTTGAGGACGTGCATCAACTCGTCGAACTGAAACGGCTTCGCGATGAAATCGGCGACGCCCATCTTCGTCATGTCGACGGCGTCCTTCACCGTTCCGTAGCCGGTAACGACGATCGCGACGATGCCCGGGTAGCGGGTGAGGGCGGTTTCGATCACTTCACGGCCGTCCACGCCGGGTAGGCGCAGGTCGGAAACGATGACGTCGAAGGCAAAACCGTCGAGGGCCTTGACGGCCGCCTCCCCGTCCGCGGCCTCGGTCACCTCGTAGCCGGTGTCCCTAAGTCGTTCAGCTACAACACTTCGGAGGGCTTCCTCGTCGTCTACGAGGAGGAGATGGGGCATGGGTCGTCAAAGTATTGACGCGCTTGATCACGGCTGTCAAGACGTGGTTTGGTATGCACACCTAATCCCAGAAAGGCTTGCACCGATACAAGCTTTGGAGGGCAACCCCAGTGGAACGGCAAACAGTGAGCATCATGAAGGCATGCGAGATGGTTGGCGTCAGCCGACGCACGATCTACAACTGGATCGCGGCGAACAAGGTCGAGTACCTACGCACCGCGGGCGGCAGTATCCGAATTTTCGTGGATACGCTGTGGCGCGAGCCAGATGGCACAAAGCACCCCACCAATCACACAGCAGCATAGGTTGGTGGTTGGCGGTTTCCAGTTGGCAACTATGACAAGCTCGAAGGAGCTTTTACATAAGCTCAACAACCAACTCGGCGTGATACTCGCCCACGCCGAGTTGCTCGAGACCAAGGCGCAGGACGCGTCGCAGAAGGCGCGCGCCTCGCAGGTGGTCAACGCCGCGCTCCAGGCGATGGCGGTCTCTCGTGAACTGCGAGAGACAGTCGGCGACGGAAAATAGTCCTTCCCTAACAATCCTCGTTTTTTTCCTTCGCTCCTACGGGCGTGGTCGGACCACGCCCGTATGCCTGCCTACGAGGAGTGTCGGAACCGAGGCCTCCACCAACAGATTTGTAAGTGCAAGTGCAAAAACAAAACTGGCAGTCAAATAGTTGACGGAGCATTTGTGTGAAGCGCCAATCATTTGGCGTTATTTGAATCGAAATGCGACGCATTTTTTCGCATGCTCACCTGTGCAGTTTCGTATAAGACTCTGCTTTTTCAGCTACTTACACGTACCAATTGTGGTCGTTTTACAAGGCTGCAGAGCCTGACGCAGCTCTGGCATCCTCGTTGCCTTAGGGCAAGCAACATGAAAATCTCGCAGGCACATCGGGTAGAGGCAGGGCTGCCGTTTGTTGAAGCTCTGGCGCGACGAATGGCGGCGACGATGCCGCATTCGATTGACCTGAGCGATCTCGTCCAGGATGGTGTGATCGGCCTGATTGACGCCGCGCACCGCTTTGACGACTCGCGCGGGATCAAGTTCGAGACGTTCGCCGAACGCCGTGTCCGCGGAGCGATGATCGACGCGCTACGCAAGGATGCCTGGCCGCGCGGCGTTCGTCGTCAGCGCCGCGAACTCGAGGCCGCGCGCGAGCAACTGCGAGGAGAGCTTGGCTGCGAGCCGTCGCTGGCGGACCTTGCCGCGAAGATGGGCTCGGACGAAAAGCGCCTGAG
>Ga0105340_1000971_pt1 | contig 13278 bp, 22 predicted proteins | sample EasRivMeERMLT700_FD_89676 | JGI IMG/M metagenome (GOLD analysis project Ga0105340, IMG submission 89676) | Soil microbial communities from meander-bound floodplain in the East River, Colorado, USA - East River MetaG ERMLT700 | ecosystem: Environmental > Terrestrial > Soil > Floodplain | place... | reverse complement strand
GCCGCGAATCGGCTACACGCCGAAGCGGTTGCTCACCATGTTGCCGATCGTGAGGCAGGCCGCCGAGGTCGCCAGCACGACGAAGAGCGCCGCGATGCTGAACTCGCCCGGCACTGCGGCGACCGCGCCGAACATCGGGGCGATCAGCTTGCCGCCGGCGACGCCGCCGGCAGCGCCGATGATGATCGAGACCAGCGTGCCGCGGTCTTCGTTGAGTCCCAGTTTCGTGATCGCCAGCCAGCCGATAGCGGCTCCGGCTAAGGCCCAAAGGACGAGATCCATTGCATACCTCCGTTGAAAAACTGTTGGACGCCAGGGCCCGCCGCTTCAGCCGGCGGGCAGTTGTGAATCGATGAGAACCGCAGCGGCGCGGGCGACGCTCGCCGCTGCCGCGCGCGCCCCGGGGGTCTGCACGCTGACCTGCGCTCCCTCCATGAGAAGAAACAGCTGATCGGCGAGCAGCCGCGAATCGCCGGCGCCGATGCGCACGCACAGCTCGGCGAGCCGGGCGCGCAGCCTCGCCTTGTGCACCTTGATCACTTTCGTCGCCGGATGGTCGCTTTCGGTGATCTCCACCGCGGCGTTCGCCATCGGGCAGCCGCGCGCCTTCGGGTCGGCCACGTGCTTCGCGAGCAGCTCGAACGCCGCGTTGAGCTGCCGGCGCGGATCGTCCGGGTGCTCGCGCGACATCGCGTCCCACGATTGCCAGAACCTCGCATCATGGTCGCGCAGCCACTCGGCGACGAGCTCGTCCTTGGAAGGGAAGTTGCGGTAGAGGCTCATCTTGGTGGTGTTCGCCTCGGCCGCGATGGTTTCCACGCCGACCGCGCGGATGCCGCGGCGGTGGAACAGCTCGGCCGCGGTGCGGAACACGCGCTCGCGCGCGCTGGCCTGTTTCCGGGGTTTCTTGCTCATCGCTCGATTTCGGTTGACGGGGAGTGTTACCGATCGGTATCATACCATGTTACCAGTCGGTATCAACCCCGCCCGAACCCGAGGAGAGCGCAATGCGGTGGATGCAGGCAAGCCTGATGGTCATGAGCGCGGCGGTGGCGGCGATGGCGGCCGGCTGCTCGCCGCAGTCTTCGGCGGTGGCGGCGGCGATCACGGAGAAGGTCTACGTCGTGACGCCCGATGCGTTGAAGGTGAAGGCCGGAATCGTGAGTGGCGACCTTACCGAGATGAAGGTGATGGAGCGCGTCGAACAGGGCTCCGGAAAGGTGGCGACCCCGGCGAAGCTGACCGGCAAGCTGGTGCTGCGGAACGTCTCCGCGGACCAGACCGTGCGCCTGATCGGCGGCAAGATCCTCTACATCGACTCGCAGGGGCAACCCATCAAGCTCGACGACAACCGCACCGAGCCGACGATCCGGATTGCGTCGAGTTACGGCAGCTCCGACCGGCTCGATCCCGGCCAGGACGCGACCCACATGCTGGACGCCGAATTCCCGGTCGAGGCCCTGAAGGCCAAGAAGCTGAGGGAGATCCGCGTCGACCTCGCCTACATTCCCTCGGCGTACAAGCAGGAGACGCTTAAATTCCCGGTCTCCATAGGCGCGCAGCCGTGAACCTGCTTTTCCCCGTGATGCTGGGGTGCCTGCTCTACAGCGGCGGGATCGGCGCGCAACCGGTGCTGGCGAAGCAGAATCTGACGCTCGCCCAGGGCGAGCGGCGCTCGGTCGAATTGAAGCAGGGCATGACGCTGCAGGAAGTGCAGGACCTGCTGGGCAAGCCGAAGCGCACCGCGCTGAAGGCGCTCAGCCACGGATCGACTCCCGAGCTGTGGCAGAGCGTGTTGCACTGGACCTATGCGTGGCCCGGCACGCCCGTGTCGGACCGCAACCTCGAGGTGGTGTTCGCGAGCAGCAAGGCGCCCGCGGGCTGGCTGGTGCAGAGCTGGGACTGGTCCGGCTATTAACGCGACCCTGCGCGCCCACGTCGGCGAAGTGGCGATGATGGCGGTTATCGTCACCACCATGTTGTTCGTGCCGGCCGCGGTATTGCTGGCCGGATTGCTTTTCCTCGTCGGCGTTTCGTTGCACGCGTTCGCGACCTTCAACGGCGCGCTCAACGCCTACCAGGGCGTGGCGGCATGGTGGATGATCGCCTTCCTGCCGACGCTTGCCTATTCGGTCTACGTGATGCCGTGGGACCGGAGAGAGTCCTGAAGAGCTCGGAGATACCGCGGATGACGCTGCGGCGTGCTGTCGAGTGGTGCGGCGGGATCGACGCGGTCGGCGACGCGCTCAACGTCGACGGCGAGAGCCTTAAGAAATGGATCTCCGGCGAGGAAGAAGTGCCGCAGCCGGTGTTCGTGCAGGCGGTCGGCCTGATCCTCGAGGCTGCCGCTACCAAGTCCCCGCGCGGACGCACGCCCGATTCGAACGACAGCGGGCGCAAAGAACGCCCGCATTGATGGTTCAACCAAAAGGAACTCAGGCATGGCCGCGGGAAAAGTGAGATGGTTCAGCGATGAAAAGGGCTTCGGCTTCATCACTCCGGACGACGGCGGTGCAGACCTGTTCGCGCATCACACCGCGCTGCGCGGCGATGCCTACCCTTCGCTAAAGCAGCACCAGCGCGTGGAGTTCGATCTGCGCCCGGGGACAAAAGGCCCGAGGGCCGGGGACATCAGGACGCTGTAACGCCGTAGGCAGTGCGAAAACCAGCCCTTCGCTGGCCTCATTGACCGAGAGCGAGAAATTCGCGTCGCGTCTTTGGTCCATAGGTCAGGAAGTGCGGCGAAGGATTTTCGCGATACGCGGCGCGCTCGCGGGCGATCGCGTCGCGCTGCGTGTATTTCTTCAGCTCGGCGGCGCTCAGCCCATATACGGCTGCGCCGTTCCGGCCGAAGATCCTCCCGCGCACGGCGGGGGTCATTTCGGAGTACCCGAACCGGTCTCTGAATGAAGGGGATATTTGAAAGGTCCTGAAGGCCACGATCTGGTCCTGCGGCGAGCCGTACCAGATCGAGTCGGTGCCCCACAGCACGTTGTCCTCGCCGCAATACTTGATCAGCTTCCCGAGCGCGTGCGCCGCCTGCTCGGGGTCGCGCATCAGGAAGCGCCAGGTCGAGCCGAGCTCGGCATAGACGTTCGAGCCGGGAGAAACCCCGTTCTTTTGCAACGAAGAAACCAAAGTGTCGATGCCATCCCGGCCGGGAGAAGAATCGTAGGGGCCTTCCTTCACGCTGCTGACGAAGCCCGAGTGGTAGATCAGGAACTTCACGTCGGGAAAGCGCTTCGCGACGACGCCGATGTCGCTGCACTGGCTGTGCTCATAGGAGCGGCTGCCGAAGGGCAGGCCCTTGTGCACGCAGATCACCTTGACGCCGAGCTTGCGAGCGCGCTCGATGAAGCGCGTGCCGACTTCGTCTGACAGGAAATAGCCCTTGCCGCACGGGCCGTACTGCGTGTAGGTCTTCCACGCGCTCACGCCCCATTTCTGCGCCAGCTCGTCCATGCCCTCGAGGTCGCCGGGCTGGTTCGGGTTGACGCGGCCGTGGAGCAGCAGGCGGTGCGTGCCCTGCAGCTTGTCGACGATGCGCCGCACCTCGTCGGCCGCCTGGATCGTTACCGGCTCGGCCTCGCGCGTGGAAGGGACGAACGACAGCACCATGAGGTCGGTGTCGCTGTCCATGAAGACGTCCTTGATGAATACCTCGGCGTTCTTCGGGTTGCTTGAAGTCGCGGGTTTCGGCCCGGGAGGCGTGTCGATGAAATGGCCCTGCACGTCGAAGACGAGCTCGTCCTTCGCCGGCCCGGTCTGCACGCGCGCGAGCTGAAGGTCGAGGGCGGATTCCTTCTCGATGTCGTAGAACCCGCCGCTCGTCCCATGCGCCTGGTTGAAGGCGAGGAGGGTGCTCGCGGCGCCGCAGGACGAAATCAGAAACTTCCTCCGGGACAAACCGAGGCGCTTGGCGCTCTCGGTGGCCGAAGAATGCGCAAGCCGGTTCCCGGCGCGGTTCGCCGTAGAGAGCGGGACGGGGACGAATTCGCCGTTCGAGGTGGTATCGAGCTTGATGGGAAGGCGTTTGCCTTCGGGATCTTCAGGGGTGGTCATGGCAGCGCTCTATGGAGGTGGCGGTCGAGGGCAAGGAGCAGGGCGTTCACGCCGGCGGCGAAAGCCACCAGCAGCAGTGTAAGGGCAAGGATACGCTCAATGTTGTGCAGGCTCATCGCCTGCATGAGCAGGTGGCCGAGGCCGCGCTGCGAGCCGAACATCTCGCCGAGCAGGGTGCCGATCAGGGCAAGCGAGAAACCGACGCGGACGCCGGTGACAATCTCGGGCAAGGCCGCCGGAATGAGGATTTTCAACGCAAAACTGGAAGTAGAAAGGCGCATGACACGCGCGGTGCGCAGGTGGGTCGGGTTGATGTTGCGCACCGCGTTCATCGCGAAGATCGAGATCGGCACGATGCCGTGGATCGCGCCGAAGGCGACCTTGGCCGGCATGCCGATGCCGAAGACGAGCAGGATCACCGGGTAGAGCGTCACCTTGGGGATCGAGTAGAGCGCGACCAGGATGGGCTCGGCCACCTCGCCGGCAAAGCGTGCCGCACCCAGCGGCACGCCGATCAGCAGGCCGACGACGACGGCGATGGCGAATCCCTGGACGAAGGCGAGCAGCGTCTCGCGCACGTGAGGCAGAAACCGAGCATCCCCGAGCATTGCTCCCAGACTCTTGCCGGTGGCGACAGGCGAGCGCAGAGCAACGTCGCCGACGGCCAGGTACAGCAGTTCCCAAATGACGAAGAGAATGACGACAAGAAAAAGCGGGTCGCGCCACCTCATGCCCGGCGGCGGCGCGCGAGCAGCCGCTTCTCCCAAACGTGCAGCGTCATGTTCACCGTGATCACCAGCAGCAGGATGAAGAGGATCATGGCGTACATCACGCCGTTGTCGAAGTTGTTGTAGGCGAACGAGATCTCGTAACCGATGCCGCGGCTCGAGGTGATGAACTCGGCGCCGATCACGCCGATGAACGAGTAGGCCACCGCGAGCTTGAAGCCGGTGAACACGTAAGGCGCGGCGTAGGGCAGGCGCACCCGCAGCGCCGCAGCCAGCGGTCCGAGGCGGTGCACGCGCGCGGCCTTCAGGAGCACCGGCGGCACGCGGTCGAGGCCGTTCAGCGTGTTGATGATCACGGCCATCACCGCGAGCAGGAAGCCGATCGCGACCTGCGGCAGGTCGCCGAGACCGAAGATCACGATGAGCAGCGGATAGAACGCGTACATCGGCACCGCGTAGTAGGTGGCGAACAGCGGATCGAGCACGCGGCGCGCCGCGGGCCAGCTCTGCAGGAGAGTGCCGAGCGCGATGCCGGCGATCATGGCCGTGGCGATGGCGATGCCGACGTTCGTCAGCGTGGTCACGATGTCGGGGGTGAACTTGCCGCTGGCGAGGATCGTCCACAGCGACTGCGCCATCGCCGAGGGCGGGATCAGCGTGAAGCTCGGGATGACGCCGAGTCGGCAGAGCAGTTCCAGCAAACCCACAGCGAGAAGGATGATGAAAAGCCTGGTAAAGCCAACCCGAGTCATGCTCTTCCCAAGGCCCGAATCGATTCGCCGCGCAGCAGCGTCCAGATGCGGCTGGTGAGGCGCCCGAAGGACTCGCTCGACACGATCGTGGAGTCGCGCTCTCGAGGCCAGGCTGTGGAAATGATGTCCAAAAAACGGCCTGGGCGCGCCGACATCACCCCGACGCGGTCGGCGAGCATCGTGGCTTCGTCGAGCGCGTGCGTGATGAGCAGGATCGTGGCGCCGGTCTCGCGCCACAGCCGCAGCAGCTCGTCGCCCATCAGGAGGCGCGTCTGCTGGTCGAGCGCGCCGAAGGGCTCATCGAGCAGGATGAGGCGCGGCTTCAGCACCAGCGTGCGCGCGATGCAGACCCGCTGGCGCATGCCGCCCGAGAGCTGCGCCGGGTAGGCGCGCGCGAATTCCTTCAGCCCCATGAACTCGATGGCGTAGCCGACCTGCGCCGCGACCTCGCCCTCGGCGGCGCCCGCCTCGCGCAGTCCGAAGGCGATGTTGTCGTGCACGGTGAGCCAGGGGAAGCTCGCGTCTTCCTGAAACACGACGCCGATGCCCGGAGGAACCTCGCCTTTCACGCGCTTGCTCTCGAAAGTCACTTCCCCCGTGGATGGCGACGCGAGCCCGGCGATGACGTCCAGCAGCGTGGACTTGCCGCAGCCCGAGGGGCCGACGACCGCGAAGAACTCGCCGCGCGCGAGCTCCAGGTCGATCGGGCCAAGCGCGTGCACCTCGGGCTTCCCGGGATAGATCCGGGAGACGCCGCGAAGCGCCACGTGCGAGGTCACTTTTTCTTGGTCTTTAAATCGTCCGGAAGAAACGACTCGTCGATGAGCTTGCTCCAGTCCGCGTCGCCCTTCAGCGCGCCGACGATCTTCTGCGCGCGGATCATGTTGTCCATGGTGTCGATGCGGATGTCGCCGGGCCCCCAGTAGGGGATGCCGCCTTTCTTCTCGGAGGCTAGCAGGTTGCGCACCGTCGCCTCGGCCACCGGCACTTCGAGGTCGTAGGCCTTGGCGATGATCGCGGCGGCGTCTTTAGTGTTGGAGACCATGTACTCGACGGCCTTGCGCCGCGCGCGGATCACGCCGCGGATGAAGTCGCCACGGCTCTTCGCCGCCTCGGCGGTAGTGACGCCGACCACGTTGGAAAGCGCCGGAAGGATGTCCGGGGCGGCGGCGATCAGCTTGTACTTGCCCTGGTTCTTCGACCAGAGCGGCTCGGCGACCGGCACCACGTCGACGCCGCCGATCTCGAGCATCGTCAGCCCGGCGCCGAAGCCCCCGGTGCGCACCAGCTCGACTTCGTTCTCCTTGAGCTTCTGGCTTTCCATGATGAGGATGGCGAGCGCCTGGCTGGTCGAGCGCGGGTTGGTATAGCCGAGCTTGCGGCCCTTCAGGTCCTTGAGCGAATTGACCGGGGATTTCGGCATCGCCACCCAGACGAACTCCGCCACGGTGTGCACGTTGCCGCTGATGATCTTCAGGTCGGCGCCGCCTTGCACCGCGGACACCACCGCAGACACCGCGGCCTCGCCGTAGCTCAGTTTGCCGCCGAGCAGGTTGCGGATGGTGGTGCCGCCACCGTCGGAGGTCAGGATGCCGTCGACGTCGACCTTGAATTCCTTGAAGTAGCCTTTCTCCATCGCCACGGCGAAGGGCATGCCGTTCGTGGTCACCGCGTAGTTCGACACCACGATCTGCTCGGCTGCTGCGGGCGAGGAAAGAAATGCGGCCAGCGCGGCGCAGGCTGCGGCCAGCACCGTGTCGAATGGTTTTCTCATCGGGGCCTCCTCCTCGGGGCAGTATAGCGGCCCGGGGAATTTGGCACTTCCCCCGTGTGAATTCCCGCAACATTGCTGCACCGCTCGTCGAATCTGCCGCTCCGCCCGTCAGAGGTGGTCGTAATACCCAGTCAGGAACGGTATTCGTTCCTCGTCCCTCTTGACACGCAGGTGCAACTTAGGGCCGCAGGTTGGCATAACAACGAACGGGGGGACCAGATGAACCCGCTGCTGCAGGTGGAAGAAGTCCAGGACATGGTGAACATGCTGTTCCAGCGTTATCCGACGCTGTGCGGCTTCTCGGTGAAGGACGACATGTCCTTCTCGAATGTCGCCTGCCATCCGGCGCTGGCCGGCGATGAGGCCGAGATGCTCTGCGAGGAGATCTCGGCGACGCTGCACGAGCTGATGGAAGAAGCGCCCGAAGCCGCCGAGATGCTGCGCGGCCGCACGGTGGCGCGGACCTTTCATTGAAAAAGCTGTTCCTCGCAGGGTTGCTATTCGCCGCCGCCTGCGCGGCGAGAGCGCAAGATCTCGATCGGCCCCTCCTCCTAGTGGCCGCACCGGATCTCCAGGGGCTCTATAGCCGTACCGCGCTTCTCGTCGTGCCGGCGGCCGGCGGCCAGCACTTCGGCTTTATCATCAACCGGGCGACCGACGTCACGCTGGCGACGCTCTTCCCGGAGCACCCGCCCTCGGCCAAGGTCGCCGACCCGATCTACTTCGGCGGTCCCGAGATGATCGGCTCGATCTTCGCCGTCGTGCGGCGCGACCCCGGCGGTCCGGCTCTGCACCTTTTCGGCGATCTCTTCGTCACCGGTAACGGCGACGCGGTCGATCGCATCATCGAGAAGACCCCGAACGACGCGCGCTATTTCGCCGGCTTCGTCGGCTGGCGGTCGAACGAGCTCGCCAAGGAGCTCGAGGCCGGGTTCTGGTACGTGTCCGAACCCGACGCGGCGCTGCTCTTCAGCAAGGACACCGCCCGCATGTGGGAAGAGCTGGTGAAGCGCGTCGGCGGGCGCGAGCTGCCGGCGGGCACGAACGCGATCTAGTAGCGCTGTCCCTTGATCGTCCAGGGGATGCGCGGCCCGCCTTCTCCCTCTTCATGCGGCCGTACCGCGCCCTTCTTCGGGCGGCCCGGCCGGTAGGTCACCTGGAAGATCTTCAGCGGCGGCACTTTCGGCGGGCTCTCGAGGAACCGGCAATCCGATTCGGTCGGCACGCTGAGCAGCGCGCCGAGGCGCCTGCCGTCCAGCAGCACGGTGTAGCGCAGCATGTGGGCCGAGCCGCTCGCGGGCTGGGCGCGGATCTCGTACTTGCCGATCTTGAAGGTGGTCAACTCTGCTTTCTCCCCCACACTGCCCAGTATTCGTCGCCGCGGCGCTCGATCGCGAGCTGCAGCACGATTTCCGGGTCGACGCCGTGCACGCTGCGCGTCCGGTCCTCGGGCAGAAAGCCCTCCAGGCGCTCGCCGTACACCAGCACGCCCTCGGCGCGGCCGCCGTTCACCATCAGCTTGCAATGCTCGAGGCGCTCCCTGCCCGCTGCACCGTCGGACCAGGGGCGCGAGCCGCGGACATTCGGCGCCCACAGCAGGTAGCTGCAACCGCCGCCGGTGGTCTCGATCGCGTCGGCCCACAGGCTGATCACCACCGCGCCGTCGGACTTTCGCACGCCGCTCCAGCTCGTGCGGGCGTCCTGCAGCGTCACGCCGCGGGTCTCGAACGCCTTGCTGCGCGACACCAGGCGGCGTTTCGGCCCCCGCGCGGCGCGCGCGCCGACGACGCCGCGCAGCCTGGGGCGCTCGCGCAGCACCTCGGCGCACAGCGCGACCACCCCGTCCTCGCCGAGCGCGCCGGCGTTGACCTGGAGCTGCTCGATTTCCTGCTTGCGCAGCTGGCTGATGCGCTCCTTGGTCCAGTCGGAGGCGCGGCTGGTGAATGCGGCCTTGCGGATCTGCATGGCTGATCCTGTTCGCGAACGGAGAAAGCGAAGCGGAGGAAATCGGCAGATTGGTTCGCTGCTACGGCCCGGGCTTCGCGGCGGTACGTCCCTGTATATCCCACATCGGCGCCGAACGCTATATCTTTTTCGTGCAGGTCGCGTGACGGGCATGCCGATTGCTCCCCTCCCGGGGCACTCTAGGAAAGGGGCACACATGGAACAGACGCAGGTCGGCAAAGTACCCAGCAACGTGCAGGAAGTTCCGGGCCGCGGAGAAACTTTCCAGGCGGCGCGCGAAGCCGCTCATTACGCGGACCGCACGGTGCACGAAAATCCGTGGACCTCGATCGGCGTCGGCTTCGGCCTCGGCGTGGTCGTCGGGGCGCTGATCGCGATCGTGGCCCGCTCGAGAAGCTCAACCTTTAGCTGAGCGACAGATAGAATCGCGTTCCTTCCACCTTCGGGGAACGCGATGAAGATCTCGATGTACCAGGTGAGCGCGCCGCGCTTTGCGAACGCGCTGCGCAACCTTTCGGCCATCCTCGACAAGGCCCAGGCGCACGCCGAGGCGAAGAAGCTCGACCCGGCGGTGCTCGGCAGCCTGCGGCTGATCGCCGACATGTTCCCGCTTGCGCGCCAGGTGCAGATCGCCTGCGACACCGCCAAAGGCGCGGTCGCGCGGCTCGCCGGCGCGGAGATTCCCAAGCACGAGGACACCGAGCAGACCGTCGCCGAGCTCAAGGCGCGCATCGCCAAGACGCTCGACTTCGTCGGCTCGGTGCCGGCGGCGAAGATCGACGGCTCCGAAGAGCGCGAAGTCGTGATGAAGATGCGCGGCGAGGACGTGAAGTTCAGCGGCCTGCAATACCTCTTCGGCCACGCCTGGCCGAACTTCTACTTCCACCTCACGACCGCCTACAACATCCTGCGCGCGAACGGGGTCGAGCTCGGCAAGCGCGACTACATCGGTAACCCGTAGAACGTAATTCGGGGTCAGGGCCGCAATTCGGTTTGCACGTATGTGCAAACGAATTGCGGCCCTGACCCCGAATTACAGCCGGGCGGTTTGGGTGATCGCCGCGAGCTCGCCGAAGATCTCGCCGATCTTCACCGTGCCGATCGCCTTCTGGCCGGCGAGCAGGCTGACCTCGCCGGCTTGCCGGCGGACTTGAAGAAATCGAGCGCGACGGCGGGGTCGTAGCTCATGGCGGCGGCTCTACGTAGCGGTTCTACGTGGCGGTACTACTGCTTGAACGGCGCGCCGAGCTGCTCGCACTGGCTGCGCGCGTATTGCGCGCCGACGCCGAAATCGTCGGGGCCGCTGTTCACCTGGACGATCTTCTCGTGGCGGATGAACACCGTCATCGGGTAGAAGCCGCTGTAAGCGCCGGAGCGGTTCTTGTCGTTCACCCACACGCACACCGCCCACCCGTAGTGCATGGCGCGCATCGCGACCGCCCTCTGGTACATCTGCTGCGGCTCGGTGCGGAACTCGATGATCGCGGACTTGGGATCGGTGAGCCGCACGGCGAGGTAGCTGGTGATCTCCTCCTTCCAGCGCACCGGCCTCGGGCCGTAATCGAGCCCCTCGGTTTCCGCCTTGGTCACCGGCGCCGGGGCGCAGGCGGCGAGCAGGACGAGGGTCATGAGCGAGAGGAATGCGAGGCGCATGGGGTGCTCCGTCTGGTAAAAGGCGGATTATGCAACGTTGGGGGATGCGCGCCGAAGCCCGCTGGGCGCTGTGGACGGGCATCGCCGGCGCCCTGGCGAGCGCAGCGCTGGGCGCGAAGATGATCCTGTCGCACGGCAGCTCGACCGCGGCCCTCGGCTTTCTCTACCTTCCGTTCGTGTCGGCGGCCGCCGCGGTCCCGATCGGCATCTGGGGCGCGGCCCTGGGTCACGTGGTGCTGCACCTGCGCGGCCGTGCCAGCGAGCCGCGGATCCTGTTCTGGGTCGCGCTCGCCGCCGCCGTCTCGCTGCCGGTCGCGGTCGCTTGGGAGGTCGTGCGAGGGCAGCTCCTGGAAAGCGCGGTCGCGGAGACGCGCCGCATGGACGAGCGGCAGCTCGAGCGCGCCTTCGACGAGTCCCGCTTCCGGCGCGACAAGTACTTCCTGGGCGCGCTGGCAGAAAACCGCGCCGCCGGCGCGCCGCTGCTGGAGCGCATCGCGAGCCTCGAGGACCCGGACCTCTACGAATCGATGTGGTCGTTGTGGGATGTGATGGGCGAGAACCGCAAGGGGCTCGCGGTGATGCGCGTGGTCGCGCGCAACCGCAACACCTCGGGCGCGACCCTCGCGCGCCTCGCGGCGCACCCGCAGGCGCAGAAGCTCATCACCGAGATCCTCGCCCACCCGAACACGCCGCAAGCGGTGCTCGCCAAGCACTACGACGACACGTTCTACCTCGCCGAGTGGGGACTGGCGATGAACCCGAATACCCCGCCCGCGGTCATGGAGCGGCTCGCGCGCAGCGAAAACCGCGGCGCGCGCACCAACCTCATCCTGTACAACAAGGCCACGCCGCCGGAGATCCTCGAGCGGCTCGCCAAGGACCCCGACGAGTACACGGCGCACAAGGCGAGGGAGCGCCTCCAGCGGCTCGGCAGGGAGCCCGAGGTGCGCTAGAGGTGCGCTAGCGATCCCCGAGGCGGCGCGCGCCGCGGTAGAAGAGCGCCATCGCCGCGATCTGGATCACGTGGTAGAGGTCGTTGTGGTTGAAGTGCGCGTGCAGCGCGAAGCCGCTCGCCTGCACCAGGCCCGCGGCGACCGAGACTGCGGTGCCGGCCAGGATCCAGCCGTTGAACCTCCAGAGGTGCAGCGCGGCGACCACCGCGAAAGCGATGCCGGTATCGATCACGAGGTAGATGAACTCGTCGTGCCGCAGCATCCAGCCGGCGTATGCGAGCAACTTGCCCCCCGCGACCCCGATCAGGACATTGCGCACGGCACCCGAAACCGCCGCAAAGGCCGACCCGGTGACCATGGCAAAGCTGGCGACGCCCACGGTGAGCAGCGTCGCCTTCCACAACAGGGGATTCTGTAGAAAGCCATGCCATGTGCCGCCGAGGAACGCGCCGAGAGCGAGGGCCGCAAAGGCTGCAGCCCAGAATTTCCTGGATTTCTGGGATTGGGAATTCCTGAGCAGCAAGACCGTGAGCCATGCCGCCACGCCTCCGAGGAGGTAGTCCGTCAACAGCGTCATCGGCTCCGAGATCGTCACGCTCTCAATCGCTGCCTCTGCGAATGCCCGACCACGATGACGAAGGCGGCGAGTACCCAGTGGAAGAAGATCGGGATCGGGTGGTCCCAGAGAAGAATCGCGCGCGCGACCATGGCGGCCAGATAGCCGTAGCCGAACCAGAGCCACGCGGTGCCAAAGAATTTGTTCGGTTCGAAGAACAACCCGCGCTGGCGGGTGAAATCGACGCAGATCTTCGCCATGAGCGCGAGGATGAGGAGCTGCGACGGCAGCAGGTATTCGTAGGGCATCAGCCCGGAATACCAGGCGTCCATCGGCGGCAGAAACCCGACGTTGAGAAAAGCCACCAGCGCCTGCCCGAGGACTCGCAGGACGAAGAGCGCAAACAGCACCCACAGAAGAAAGCTATTTCTTCTCGTACATCCTTTCGTAGTGCCGGAACCACTCGCTCTGGAAGAGCTTCTGCGGGTCGTACTTCAGCTTGAGCTTCAGGAACTCCTGCAGCTGCGGGTAGCAGGCGTCGACCTGGCGGCGCAGGGCGTAGCGGTTGTAGGTCGGAAAGTAGCTGCCGCCGTACTTGAGCCCGATGTCGATCAGGCGCCGGAACACGTCGCCCGCCTTGATCAGGCCGCTCGTGGTGTGCTCGACGTGCACGTTGAAGATGACGCAGGCGTAGGGCCTGCGCGCCCAGGCGAGGAAGCTCTCGCGGTCCTGCTCGATCAGGCGCACGGTGCCGTAGATGATGTCGACCTTGTCGCGCCGCGCGTACTCGCGCACCTCCATCATGAAGCGCTCGAGCGCGTCGCGCTCGCAGTAG
>Ga0105340_1000970_pt1 | contig 13280 bp, 7 predicted proteins | sample EasRivMeERMLT700_FD_89676 | JGI IMG/M metagenome (GOLD analysis project Ga0105340, IMG submission 89676) | Soil microbial communities from meander-bound floodplain in the East River, Colorado, USA - East River MetaG ERMLT700 | ecosystem: Environmental > Terrestrial > Soil > Floodplain | place... | reverse complement strand
TTCTTCCCCACGCGGCCGTTCAAAACGCGCGCGGCGAAGAAATTGAAGATCAAGACCCGAGTGGAGAACGTATCGGCCCGGCCATTTCCTGCGAAGGCGTCATACGGCCGGCGGCTGGTCAGGCTCGGCGCGCAGTTGTGCGACGAGCACGGCACACTCCTCGAAAGAGACTATGCGCGCGCGTGGCTGCCCGAGACGCTCAAGCCTGGTGCCAGCGTCGATGTTCCGATAGAAATCGTCGCGCCAAAAACGCCGGGCAACTATCTTCTGAAGTTCGATCTGGTCAGCGAAGGCATCGACTGGTTCGAAAATAATGGCTCGCCGACGACCCTGAAGCCGCTGGTAGTCCGGTAGAAACAAAAGATCAAAAGGTCAGGAGAATGTTTTTCAAAAGCATTCTCTTGATCTTCTGTTCTTCTGTTCAGCGTTGCTGTTTTTCGTGATCAGAACTGCAGGTTCATGCTTGCCTGTATGCGTCGCGCGCCCTGCGCCATCGTCGGCTGGAGGTAGAAGCGCGACGTCTGCAGACCGCTATAACCCGCCAGGTTCGTGCGGTTCGTGAGGTTGTTCACGAACAGGTTCAGCCCCATGCGATAGCGTCCCTGATCGGGGCGCGTAACGGTCGTCACGGTCAGCGTGCCGCCGGCGCCGGGTCCGAACTGAATGCCGGGCGGCAACTGAATGGAAGGCCCGAACGTGAAGGAATAGCCCGTGAACACGCTGAGCGTCCAGGTCTCGGGCGTCACAAGCGTATTGCGCGCGTAACCTGCCGGTCGATCGTTGAAAATCAGATCGCCGTTGTCGTCATAGCCCGTCTGTATCCCATATGTCGTGCCGAGCGTTCCGTTGACGTTCACCTGCATGGCCAGGTCTCTGAACGCCTGCGTGAGAAACCCGCCGTTGAAGCGGTGCTTCGCATGGCCGGCGGCGTTCCCCCATTCGAGATCCAGATCTCCTGTCGCAGGCACGCCGAACGGACCATCGACGTTGTTCTCGTTCCAGGCCACCGTGTAGTTCCCGAAAAAATTGAACCGCCTGAAGTCCCACCGTCGGGCTGTCCGTCCCAGCTCCTGAGGAAAGTTCGTCTGCCCTCCGATATTCCATGCGTGCTGTCGCGATCGTCCGTCGCCAACGACCTGAATGACGTTGGCGAACTCCGCTGACGGACGAATCCCGCTTACGGGCGCGTTCAGGTTGAGTCCGCGGAGCAGCCCGTCGCCGCTGGTGTAGCGATAGATCGCGTTCACGCGATACCGCGGTGAGAATGCGTAATCGACACCGGCACTGACCCGCGAATTGCGCGGGTGCTTCAGCTCCGGATCGAGCAGATAACGATCGGCCGGCGCCACGCCCGTGATCTCATCGGGGATATCGGGGAAAGAGGGATTGGCGATGTTGATCTCGCGCTGCTGGTACCCGTCGATACGGAGCGTCTGTTCGTAGGTGCTCGTCGCCAGCCAGTCGTAGAAGATCCCCCAGCTCGCCCGCAGCGTCGTCTTGCCATCTTTAAACGGAGCCCATGTGGCGCCGACTCTCGGTCCGGCCACGACGCCGTTGATGTGATTCTGCGTTTCGACGCGCAGACCAGGCGTGATCGACAGATTTCGCCGAATCCTGATGTCGTCCTGCACGTAAAACGCGCCCTGCATGTTCACGTATTGGACGTAAGGCTCGCCAACGCGCCGCGTATAACTGCGCGGCCGCCGCGCGTCAAAAGTCTCGAGGCTCTCGAAGGTGTAGGTGCCGATATAATTGTCGGACTCGTCCGAGCTGAACGAATTGAAGTCGAACGCCGTTCCCAGGCGAATGGAATGGATGCCGCGCACGTAGTCGAGGTCGCTCGCAAAATTCACATCGCGTGAGTGACGTCCGCCCGCTTTCTGGGCACCGCCAGATGTATGGGCGTCGAGGATGCGGATTGTCGGCCTCTCGACCGCCGACTGCCGATCCGAATCGGTCCAGCCGACGTTGAGCCGCGTGTTGATGAAGAACCGGCGGCCGAGTGGGCCCACTTCCTGAGCGCGAAACGTATTGTTGTGATTTTCCGACACGAATGCGCGCTCGAAGTCGTCGTACTGACCGATGCCCTGGTTCCTGTTCTCGAAGTCGCCGCGGTTGAAGCTGAAACGCAACGTCTGGTCGCGCGTCGCCGCCCAGTCGAAACTGCCGTTGAATGTCCGGAAAGCGCGCGGCACCCGGAGCCTCATCGTCTCGACGCTCGTGCCCGACGATCTCGCGATGCTCGTATTCGGCGTATCGTATGAGGAATTGCCGTTGACGTTGACAAAGAACGACGCTTTGTTCTGAATCAGCCCCCCTCCGGCGTTGAACCCGTACTGCAGATCCTGCTCTTCGCCTTTGGTCGGCGTGAAGGCATTGCGCGCGCTCATCGCGTTGTTGCGAAAGCCGTATCTCATACCGGCCCGGACGGGTCCAATGCCGGGCTGCGTGATGACCTCGACGAAAAACGAATCGGCGCTGTGGTTCTCGGCAGCAAACTGGTCGCGGGTGACGCGAATCGACTTGATCTGCGACTTCGGCGGCAGCCGGCCGCCTTCGAAGCTGTCGATGCGCATAATCGCCCCCGGACCCGCCATGTCCATCAACTGCCGCTGCATTTCGTCGGGATCGTCCGACAGCGTATCCATCTGCTCGCGCGTCAGCACAGATCCGAACGCATCGCTGCGGCGATCGGCCGCGCCGGCCTGGGCGTCCTGCTTCACTTCGACGGTTTCCGCGAAGTTCTCGACAAGGAGGACGATGATGTGGCGGTTGTCGCCCTGCCGCACGCGAACTTCCTTGAGCACACCCGGATAAAACCCCTGAAACTCGGCTCGGGCCGTGTAGCGGCCCGGCACGAGCCCGGTGACCGTCGCCAGGCCATTGGGTGATGTCTGCACGGCGGGAATGTCGGCCTTCTGCGTCGCCGGCTCGGCCCCGAGGACCGTGACCGTGGCGTTCGGAATGACCGCGTTGGTCTGATCGACAACGGTGATCAGCATCCGCGTGTCGCGACCATCGGCTGGACGAGACTGCGCCGATGCGGGAACCGGCAATGCGAACAGCGCCGCAGCGAGGACGAGGACGCCACTCGGGCGCCACGTCATTTACGAACCTCGAATTTTCTCGCATCGATCTTCGCGTTGATGCGGTAGCGATCGAAGGTCGTCTCTTCGACGGTGGTCGCGCCAACCGCGCGGCGGAGGCGAAACGGCAGCTTGAGGCCGTCGACGTCGCGATAGTCGGCGTAGTACAGGCGGTTTTCGGTCGGCCGGGTCGACGCCATCGCCTTCTTCCTGGCGGCGAGCGCCTCTTCCTCGAATTGTTTTTTCTGTTCAGGGCTCGCCGAGTCGGCAGGGGGCATCGGCGTCTCGAAGGTGACGGCGCCTGGGGGAAGATTTGCCGGCGGCTTCTGTCCCGCCACCACCGGCACGAGATTCGGCGGGGTCGTCCAGCTCAGCATAAGGGGTAAATGCGTTTTGCTGTCGATGAAGAGTCGCGCCGCGAAGTTGCCTGGGCCTTTCACGTCCAGGACATCGGCTTTCCCTTCCGGCGCTTCAGCCTGGCCCGCGAGACCGAACGCGAGCGGGTACGAACTGAACGAGGTCGCGAACATGCCCAGCGTCAGTCGCGCGAAATCCTGCTTGACGGGAACAGTCGGACTCGGCGGAGGCCCAGCCGGCCCACGCGCGGCCCCACCGGTGGGAGCGTCGCCCGGCGCTCCAGGTTTACCCGCCGTCTTGTCTACCGAAGCGGTCCCCGCGGAGGGTGGCGGACCGCCCCTGCGCGGCCCTGGTCCCGGCGCATCACCGGCCTGAATCAAGCCGTCTCCATTGAACCCGCGGCTGCTCGGCCCGCTTTCGCGCGCCGGAATTTCATCCGTGCGGACGTACTTGTCCGGCAACTCGATGTTGATTTCGAAAAGAATCGGGACGAGGTTGTCCCCCTGGAGTTGTCGCGTGTGCCCGCTCGCCACGACGGTCTTGATCGACGAGAGACGCTTCTCACCGCCAAGCCCCTCTCGCGCTGCGCCCAGCACAGCCGCCGCCTCGCCGCTCGTGGCCGGCGGTTCCTGTGATTGCGCAAATGTGACCACTGCTGCCGTAAAGGTCAGACAGAGGATGACAGACTTCATCATCTGAGCTTCATACGCAGATCGTGGGTTGATGGTTATCGGATCGATGCCTTAGACGCCGTTGGACGTGGAAAAGTTCTCGCCCACTGTAATATTTCGGCGGCAGGCCAGCAGTTCATGATGCGGCCAGCGGGAATTCCAGCCAGTCTCGCGTGGGCGATCGCGTAGTCCGCCATCCAGAGCTGATCCGCCGCGTGCGCGTCGCTGTCGAGGGCGAAGACACATCCGACCTTCTTTGCCGCAGTAGCCATGCGAAAGTCCAGATCCTGTCGCGATACGTCACCATCGAGCTCGATCGCGACGCCGGTTTCTGCCGCGCGTTTGAACACGGCCGTCCAGTCGGCAATGACGCCCGCACGAGAATTGAACATGCGCCCGCGCGGGTGGCCGAGGATGTGCACGCCCGGCGTCGAGACGGCCTTCAACATCCGTTCGGTTTGATCGAGGGTCTTGCGCAAGCTCGAATGCGGAGAGGCGACGACCAGATCGAATTCGGTGAGCTCCGCCGGATCCATGTCGAGCGATCCGTCCTGAAGAATGTTCGCCTCGACCCCCTTGAAGACGCGAAACTCGCCGCCGAACTTCTTGTTCAGTTTATTGATCTCCGCGTGCTGCTCGCGCATCTCGTCCATCTTCATGCCCCCGGCGATCGGCAGCCCGTACGAGTGATCGGTGACGCACATGCATCGGTAGCCGCGCTTCATACATCCCTTCGCCAGCATTTCGATGGTATCGGAGCCATCGCTGCCTCGAGAATGCATCTGAAAGTCGCCGAGATACTCCTCTCGACTGAGGGCGCCGCGCTTCGGCTCCGACAGCACTTTTCGAACCATCGCGGCTGACAGAAAATTCCGTCGGAGCGCCCGGCGCGCCTCGATCTCCTTCACCTTTCCGCTTTCGCCGACGATGCGATCGACGGTGGCTGACTCGCCGTTGTCGAGAAACTCGCGCACGACGCGCAGCGACGCGGGGCCCACGCCGGGTATTTTCAGAATGTCCTTCTCCGTCATCTCGGCGAGGAACTCAGGATGCCGCCGGATCGACCGCGACGCGTTCTTGTAGCCCCAGAACTTCGGCGACGGACGGTACACTTCGGAGAGATCGAGCAGCAGCGCCGCGATAGCGAGATTCGGGTCGGTCATCGGCGTATGCGGATGCGGCTCGAGCAGGAGGTATTGGCGTCGAAAAGATTGATGACGTCGACTGGCAGGAGGGGCGTTCTCGCCCGAGGAAAGACCGACCGCGCCATACGTCCGGCATCAGCAATTGTGATGCCGGTGTTCCAGCTCTCAGCTGTCAGCTCTCAGCGGTCAGCAGATGAGAGGCTGCTGAAAGCTGAGAGCTGATGGCTGAAAGCTGTCTAATACAGGAACTTCACGCCGAACTGCAGCGATCGCGCGGCATTGGACGTTGCCGTCACCCGGCCGCCCGCTGCGGTATCGATCTGCGTGTTCGGCAGGTCGAAGTACACCGAGTTCAGCAGGTTGAACGCCTCAGCCCTGAACTCGAGCGACTTCGATCCATTCACCCTGAATCGTTTGAACAGCGAGAAATCCACGTTCCACTGGTGGTCGCCGCGGAGAATGCCGCGCTCGGTGTCTCCGTACGTAAAGTTCGCAGGCACGACGAACGCGGTCTTGTCGAACCACGCGTCCAGCGTCGGATTCTCGAGCTCGCCCGACGCGATCTGGTTGGGGCGCTGTCCACCCGAGCCGATGTTCGCCACGTCGCGCGAGACGGTCGGCGTGAACGGCAGGCCGCTGCGATAGTTCACGATGCTCTGCGCCTGCCAGCCTCCGAGCAGCGCGTTCGCGAACGTGCCAGCGTCGCTGAGGAACTTCTTGTCTCTGCCGAACGGCAGTTCCGCGCCGAAGCTCATGGCGAGAAGGTGCGGGGCGTCGAATGCCGCAGGCCCGGTGTCGTAGGTGAAGTTGCCGCCGATGCCTGGCGCAGGCTGTGTCGTCAACGTCTGCGACCATGTATGCGACACGAGATACCAGTAGCCGTTCGACGTCCGCTTCTGGAACTTCGTCTGCAGCGCGTGGTACTCGGTCGATCTCGCCTGGCTGTGAATGCTCATGTTGCCGAAACGCGGATATGGCCGGCGCGCCTGGATATCGCCGGCGCCCGCATCCGGGAGGTTGATGTTCTCCGACTCCTGCTGATTGCTGCCCTTGGTCCCGACGTAGTTCATTTCCAGGCTCATGCGGTTGGCTATCTCGCGCTGAAACCCGAAGTTCCACCGCTGGTCGTACCCGAACTGCGCATCCAGCGTCAGGGGATTCCAACCCACGCTTCCAACCGACGCGCCGAACGGCACGCCGAGAAAATAATCAGCCGTTGTGCGGGTCGGCACGACGTTCGCGACAGCGCTCACGGTCTCGCTCATGCTGAACGGCAGGAAGTGGAAATTCAATCGGCCGCTCGTCCCTTCGGCTTCGTAGAACATGCCGTAGCCGCCGCGAATCACAGTGCGATCGCCGAGGCGGTACGCGAACCCGATTCTCGGAGCCCACTGGTTCGTGTCGTTGGCGGTCAGCTGAATCGGCACGTCCGCCTGACTGCTCGTCTGGATGAGGTCGCCGAACAGCCGATAGCCGACATCGGCCAGCGCCTGCGCAGCGAGATCGATCTGGTCAGTCTCGCTCGAGACGATGATCGACTTGGCGCGCGTCGGATCGAACACGGCCGCTTGATTCCGGTAGCCGGTCAGCCACGGCGTGTACTCGTATCGCAATCCCAGGTTCACCGTCAGGTTGTTCGTCAGCCGATAGTCGTCCTGGAAGAAGCCGTGCCAGTAGGTACCCGTTCCGCCCCACCACGTCGCAGGGTTCGACCGGGTCACGGCAGATGGATACCCGAGAAGGAAATCTGCGAAGGAAATCCCGGTGTTCGCCGAGGTGACCGGGCGCTGTGTCATCACGCCGCTGTAGGTGAATGCGCCGTTGTGGCTGCGTGCATCGGTAAACAGAATGTTGCGGTGATACATCCTGCCGCCGAATTTCAGGATGTGCTTGCCTTTGATCCACGTGAGACTGTCGATGAGCTCGTACTCGCCGCGGTCCTGCCATTTCGGCCGGCCGTCACCGGCGTTGCCAGAAAACCCCTGATATCCGCTGATGGTGAAAGCCGGCAGGCTCGCGATGGCAGGATCCTGAATGCCGGCCAGCCCCTTGACCCCCGCCTGGTTTTGAACGAGGTCGACGCCCTGCCCCTGGAAGTAGGCCGTCGAGCGGTATTCCCCATACATGCGGCTGAAGCGCACCTCGTGAACCAGAGACGACCCGAAGTTCGATGTCAGCGACATGGCCAGGTTGTACGCCGGCCCCTCGAGCCGGGTCGACCCGAGCGTGTCCCATCGGTCCTGCCGGTCTTCCGCGTTCACGTGCCTGCTGAAGCGCGTGAAGAATCGGTGCTGCGAGTTGATCTCCTGATCGAGGCGCAGCGTCATCTGGTTCTGATTGAACTCCGTGAGCGGGTTCGACACGTACGTGTTGCCGGGCGCGTTCGGCAGCGGGATATACTTCATGAAAAACTGCGCCTGAGGAGAGATGCGATTCGCCGGAATCTGGTTGTTGTCAAACTGCGTGCGCGTCGCTACGCCGGCCACGGTGGTCGTCGAAAGCGGGTCGAATACCGGATTGAGACCGCTGAAATCGCCCTGGCGTTGCGCCGCCGACGGCACGATGCTGACGTCGGTGACACCTTGCTGGCGCCGGTGCCCCTCGTAGCTGGCAAAGAAGAATGTCTTGTTTCTCCCGTCGAACATTCCGGGAATCATCACCGGCCCACCGAGCGTCCCGCCGAACTGATTGCGCGTGAGCTTCTCCTTGTTCACCGCGAAGAAGTTCTTGGAGTCGAACGCGTCGTTGCGGGTGAACTCGAAGATACTGCCGTGGAACGCGTTGCCGCCCGATTTGGTCGTGACGTTGAACGTGGCGCCGGCGCCGTGAAATTCAGCCGAGTACGCATTCTGCTGCACGCTGAATTCCTGCAGGGCATCGACGGATGTTTGAATCCAGGTGCCGCCCTGGTGCTCTTCCGTGATGTCCACGCCGTCGAGAAGAAATCGCGTCTGCGCGCCGGCGACGCCGCCGATCACGTTGCCATTGACGACCTCTGGGCGTACCGGCTGCGTGTTGCCGGTTGGCGGCAACAGCGCGACGCCGGACGTAAGACGGGCAAGCTCGTGAAAGCCTCTGCCGTTGAGCGGCAGGTCGACGATCTGCTCGTTCGTAATCACCTGGCTGAGCGTCGCTGACTCGGTGTTGAGCGTCGGCGTTTCGGCGACGACCTGGACTTCGGTGGAGAGCCCGCCGAGATTCAGCGTGAGCTCGACGCGAGCCGCCTGGCCAACGGTCAGCGTGAGCCCTTCGCGCACCGCGGTCTGAAAGCCGGAGATTTCTGCGCTGACGCGGTAGTTGCCCGGGTCGATCGGGGTGATGACATAGTTGCCTTCCGAGTCGGTCTGGGTGGTTCTCGCGACGTTGGTCGCCAGATTTGTCACCGTCACAGTCGCGCCCGGTATGCCGGCGCCTTGCGGATCGAATACCGTGCCCAGGATGCGTCCGGATTGCAGCTGAGCAAAGGCGGCGGTGCCGGCAAGCACACACAGGAGTGCAAGGACAGCGACGCGTGCATATATCTTCGTCATGGATCCTCCTCGAGATGTTGGCTGAGGGGTGGAGCTTACCACGATGCGCGCCCAGGTATCTCGCTGTGGAACCACGAACAGTCCACGATTTTGGATCGTCGTGTCGCTCGGTGTCGCCGGCGGCTACACCTCCGACAGCGCAGCCTTTTCGATCTCCTCGATTTCCACGATTCCATCGCGGATGCCGGCTATGCGGAAGCGATAGAGCCCGCGAGGCGTCTCGCCTGATACTCGCGCTCCGTCGGCGGCCGGGTCGAAAACGCTGGAATGGCAGCCGCACTCAAAAAGCGGATGCGATGCCTTTCCTTCGGCCATGCGCGCCAATCGCTCCTCGTCGGTCACGAGGTCGACCTGACACTGCTCGTGCGGGCACGTGATGCACAACGCGCTGAGGGTTTCAGGCGTGCGAAACAGCACGCCGCTGATAAGCACGCGCCGACTGGCGGCAGCCGTGGCACCCGCTGCCGCCGGTTGAAAATTGGCTTCGGCGACGAAAGGTACGGGGTGCCACGGTATCGCCACAGCCGTAAGAGGAATCTTCACAACGCGCGTGAGCGGCGCGTACATCACCGCCCCAGACGAGGCCGTCATCTGGGCCAGCACCCGCCGGCCGAGGCCAAACAGCGCGAGCCCGGCGGCCAGAAAGCGTCGGCGGGCGCTCATGTCACCGCGCAGTACGCTGAGGCGATGCCGGCGCCGCGACCGTCAGCATGCGCGTCGGGTGCGACCCCTTCGGAAACTGGATGCGCGCTTTCTCTTTTTTTGTGAGGACGTCGAACGCAATCAATTCATCGCTGCTCGGACAGTTGACGTAGATCGTCTTGCCGTCCTTCGAGGGGACAATCCAGTACGGCTGACGGCCTACGGCGAAGCGCGCGATCTGTTTTGGGGGAGTAACGGTCACGTCGAAGGCAAATGTCAGGTTGTGGACCACGTCGTTGCTCCACACCTCCTTGCCGCCGTTCGCGACGGCGATGCCGTGCGATCGGCTTCTTACCGCTTGTTCGTCTGCCGTCAGCGTGAAGGTCGCTTTCGTGATGACCTTGCGCGCAGCCGTGTCGATCACGAGGAACCCGAGGAGATCGTCGACGTTCATATACAAACGCTGGCCATCGGGACTGATCGTCCCCGGTCTCGGTCCCGTTCCAACCGGAATCGTGCCGACGACTTTGTGTGCGCGCGCATCGACCACGGTCACGTCTGTCGGCTGTGTTCGCGGCAATCCGAGCGACTCCCTGGCAAAATGCCCGGGTCCGCCGGCAATCGGCAGCAGATACACGAACCGCCCATCGGGCGCCATCACCGTGTTATGGCCGATCCCTTGCGTATGGATGTATTCGACAATCTGTTCCTTCTGGGTATCGAATACCTGCCAGTACCCGGCATACGACGGCTGATACAGGAAGCGGCCATCAGGCGTAATCGCGCCATTCTGCGGCTCGACGCCAAAGCCGACGTCGAATGTCTTGATCACTTCGTCGCGGATCGTGTCGATCAGCGTGACGGTGCCACCGATTTCGGCCGCGACGTACAGCTTGTCCTGCGAAGCCGGCGATGCCTGCCCGTGGGGATGCATCCCGACCTTGAGCGTCTTGATGTGTTTGAATGTCTTCAGGTCGACGACAGCAAGCGTGTCGGTGCTTTCGAGCGAGATGTAGAGCTTTTCCTGACTCGAGGCCGGCGGGGAGGCCGGCGTCTGTGCGAGCAGCGATACGGCCGCGGCTAGTGCGACGACAACCGGGGCGAATGCGAAGACCCGTTGCTTCATGGCTGCCTCCTTCAAGTTTTAAACGCTGAGCCGCCAACCTCTTCAGGGTCCGGTAAGCCCGAAGACCACGATGTTCGACCCCGACGCGATCGCGACGTACTGCTGACCGTCGAACTGATACGTCATCGGCGATGCGCGCCACACGCTGTTCATGCCGAACTGCCACAGCACCTTACCAGTCGACGCGTCGAGTGCGCCAAACCGATCCTGGTCGTCGCAGAAAAACAACAGACCGCTCGCGGTCGCGAGCGTGCCGCCCCGGGCGCCGCCCGGCCCGGTCTGCGGCAGTTCCCATGCGACCTTCCCTGTCGTTAACTCGATCGCGCGCAGCACCTTCTGGTTCGGTGCGGCGGGATCGGGCCGCGTGGAGCCGCCCCAGTACGATTTTCCGGCGACCCACTCGCTGACGCTCTTCACGAACACATTGCAGTTCTCGAGCGTTTGCACGTAGTACAGCCCTGTCTGCGGGCTGTATGAGGTGGAGTACCAATTCGCCGCGCCGTGAGCCGATGGACAGACGCGCGTACCCTCGGACGACGGCTCCTGTCCCGGCAGCAGCACCGGCCGTCCATCGGGGCCGATCTCGCGCGCCCACGTCAGGTGGCTGACGAACGGTTTGCCCAGCAGAAATGTTCCGTCGACGCGATCGAGAACGTAGAAGAACCCGTTGCGGCTTGCCTGAACGAGTAGCCGTCGCGGGCGTCCTTCCCACGTCGCATCGACGAGCACCGTCGGCTGCTGCGCGTCCCAGTCCCATACGTTGTGCGGCGTGAACTGAAAGTGCCATTTCAGGCGCCCGGTTCGCGCGTCGAGCGCGACGACGGAGCTCGCATACAGGTTGTCTCCGAGCCGCTCGTCGCCGTTGTAATCGGGACTTGGATTGCCGGTGGTCCAATACACCAGACCGAGCGCGCCATCGTAAACGCCCGTCATCCATGTCGTGCCGCCGGGCTGTTCGATGCCGGCGCCTTTCCATGTCTCGGCTCCAGGCTCGCCCGGCTTCGGCACCGTCCAGAACCGCCACGCTTCTTTTCCGGTGGTGAGATCGTACGCCGCGAGAAACCCGCGCACGCCCTGCTCGCCACCGGCCGTGCCGGCAACGACGAAATCGCCGACGATCAACGGCGCCGACGTGGCGTTGTAGTTCTGCCGCCAGTCCGCCATCTCGGTATCCCACAGCAAGTCGCCGGTGAATCGGTTGAGCGCGAGCAGGTGCGCGTGGTCGGTCACCATGAAGACGCGCTCGCCCGCGACGGCGACCCCTCGATTGATGCCGCCCGCGGCATTGCCCACGAGACCCTTGGTGCGCGGCTGTTGAAAGCGCCAGATTTCGCGGCCGTTGCCGGCATCGAGCGCATAGCACTCATTCGCGCTGGTGACGTACATGACGCCGTCGACGACCACCGGCGTCACCTGCAGGCGCAACGACGATGGGATGGTGTAAATCCATCTGGGAGCCAGCCGGCCGACACTCGATTTGTCGATCTGCGTGAGAGTGCTGTAGCGGTTGCCCGTCGTCGAGCCGTCGTAGCTCGGCCAGTCGACGCCGGACGTGACGATCCGATAGCGGGTGCCGGACTTTCTGAGCAGGACGATGCCGCCGTTCGCCGTCCGCAGCTGTACGTCGTCAGCGCGCTCGTGATTGAGAGGGACCCCGTCGATGGTGCGGCCGTCGGTCAGCTCGTACGACGCCGTCCGCGCACGAGCGGAGGCCTGCGGCGGCTGCTGGGCTCGCAGCCCGGAACCCAGAACCGCGAGCCAGCACCCCAGAACCGCAGCACCAAGAATCTTGAACGGCTTGATCGTCACGCTCCGACGACCTCCTACGCGACCTTGTTACGAGGTATCCCCGTTTCAGTGATGGCCACGGCGCGGTAGCCGCCGCGCGATCGGAAGTACAACCAGAGCCCGGTGAAGATCACCGTAAGAATGGCGCCCAGAGCGGCAACCATCTGCAGGGCCGCGCCCGGACCGTACTGATCCATGCGCGCGCCCATGATCGGCAGCACGATGGCAACCGACAGAAGGCCGGTGCCGCCCATCAGCGAGAGCAGCAGCGCACCGCCGCGCGGAAACTGTTCAGCGGTAATGCCGATCATCGTCGGCCAGAGGAATGTCTTGCCTACGCCGAAGAGCGTCGCAGCAGTGAGCGCGACGATGGCACTGGTACCGCTATCCAGCGCGCCCAGCCAGTAAAGACCGATCGCACTGAGGAGCGAACTCACGATCATCGTAACGACGGGCGATTTGTGCGTCACGTTGCTGCCCCACATGCGGAGCACGAACATCAGGCCGCCGGTGTAGACCAGGAAGAGGACGCCGCTTCCCTGCTCGGGACTGAGCTGCGGCACGAGCGCTCCCATCACGCGGGGAAACCACTGGTCCGGCCCCATCTCGATTGCCGCGGTCATGCACATGCACACGAGCAGCAGAAGAAACAGCGGCCGCGCCGCCTCCTTCCACATGCTCGCGGTCGACACGTTCGACGTCACCCGTTCGGTCTTCGGATAACTGACCGACAAGGCCATCACGAGATACGTGACGGCGGGCACCAGAATCAGGCTCAACTTCAATTCCCACCCGATGCCGAGGTTACTCATCACCACGGCGAGCAGGCCGCCGATGATCAGCCCCGCCGGCCACCACGCATGCACGGACGTGATGCGGCGCGTCTTTTCATCGGGGTAGAGCGACGCCATGAGCGGGTTGATGACCCCTTCTAC
>Ga0105340_1000969_pt1 | contig 13281 bp, 13 predicted proteins | sample EasRivMeERMLT700_FD_89676 | JGI IMG/M metagenome (GOLD analysis project Ga0105340, IMG submission 89676) | Soil microbial communities from meander-bound floodplain in the East River, Colorado, USA - East River MetaG ERMLT700 | ecosystem: Environmental > Terrestrial > Soil > Floodplain | place... | reverse complement strand
ATCGATGATGACGGAGCCTGGCCGCCTCGCTTGCACGGCTTCCGCGGGAACGAGAATCGGCGCAGGCTTGCCGGGAACGAGCGCGGTCGTGATGACGACGTCGGCATTGGCGATGGTTTTGCCGAGCAGCTCCTGTTGCTTCTTGTAGAAGTCTTCCGATTGCGCCTTCGCGTAGCCGGTCTTGTCTTCGGCGCCGGCCGTCTCCAGTGGCAGTTCGACGAAGCGGCCGCCGAGGCTTTCGACTTGCTCCTTGACGGCGGGCCGCGTGTCGTACGCTTCGACGACCGCGCCGAGCCGGCGCGCGGTGCCGATCGCTTGCAATCCCGCGACGCCTGCGCCAAGAATGAACACTCGCGCCGGCGTCATCGTGCCAGCGGCCGTCATCATTAGTGGAAAGAACTTCGGCAATCGGCTCGCCGCCAACAGGACCGCCTTGTAGCCCGCAAGCGAACTCATCGCGCTCAATGCGTCCATCGGCTGAGCTCGCGTGATGCGCGGCATCAACTCCATCGCGAAGACGCTGATCTTGCGCGCCGCCAGCGCGGCGATGGCCGCCTGTTGCGAATAGGGTTGAAGAAAGCCGATGAGGGTGGCGTTTTCTTTGATGCGAGCGATTTCGTCGAGCGTTGGCGGCTGGACTTTGAGAATGATGTCGGAATCGGCGTAGATGGTCGGCTTGATCTGAGCGCCCTTGTCCTGATAGGCGGCATCGGGAAACCCGGCTGCGGCGCCGGCGTTCGTTTCGACGTGCGTTTCCAACCCCGCCTTGGCGAGCATCGGCACAAGATCGGGCACCAGGGCGACGCGTCGTTCACCGGCTGCGACTTCGCGCGGAACGCCGACGATCATGGATGCTCCTTTCCATTGATGAGAGTTTCGCGACGAACCGAGGCCAAAATGTTATCGTGCTTTTGTATGGGTTGCGCGCCGGCAATCCAGGTGTCGCCGCTTGCGGTTTCGCGCTCGCTTCGTTCGTTGCGAACAATTGAACTGACGAAAACGAGATGCTATGATGTTGATGGTAACGGTCCATCGGCAAAAGAGGTACAAGCCATGACACGCATCCTTATCGATGCCAATCTCGCTCGCCAACTCAAGGAGTCAACGCAAACGGTCGAGTTGTGCGATCCGAGCGGAATGCCGGTCGGTCAGTTTGTGCCCGCCAAGAAATATGGGAAGTACGACATCCCGTTCACCGAAGAGGAAATCGCGGCATCCAAAAATCAACCCGGCGGCCGACCCCTGGCTGACATACTCGCGGAATTGGAGAAGCGATGAATTGGACGGTCCTGTGGCACGCCGACGCCGAGAACGGACTTACCAATATTTGGGTCGCCGCCGCCGACAAGTCAATGATCAGTGCGGCAGCAAACGCCATCGATTAGCAACTTCGACGCGATCCGTTCGGCGTTGGCGAATCACGCGCGGATGACGATCGAGTTTTGCTCGAATTGCCATTGGGCGTGTTGTACTCAAAAGAACCAGGTGATCGAAAGGTCACCGTGTGGCGCGTCTGGCGCGTAGCCCATTAACCTATGCCGCCGCCGACATTTCGTTGACTCCTGCTATTGCTCGCCTATGATCGCATTGCGTTTCCCTTCCCCATGCGAAAGGACCGCCAATGCGATTCCTCACTCGTGCCTTCGTTGCATGTGCTCTTGTGCTGTTTTGGCTTGGCGCTTCTTCCGCCCAGCAACCCAAGAAACCCAACGTCATCTTCATCCTCATCGACGACATGGGCCACGCCGACCTCGGCTGCATGGGCGGCAAGGACGCGAAGACGCCGAACATCGATCGCATCTCGAAGGAGGGCGTCAAATTTTCGCAGTTCTACTCCAACGCTCCGGTATGCACGCCGACGCGGGCCGCGTTCATCACCGGCCGCTATCAGCAACGCAGCGGCCTGGAATGGGCGCTCGGCTTCACCGCGGAACAATGGAAGCGCGACGCGGGCAAGTGGATTCCCGAGGCCGACAAATACGCTCCGGGGCTGACGCCCAACGGCCGATCGATTGCGCAACTCTTACGCGCCCTCGGCTACCGCTGCGGCGTGTTCGGCAAATGGCACCTCGGCTTCCAACCGCGCTTCAATCCGCTGCGGCACGGCTTCGACGAATACTTCGGCGTCCTCACCGGGCATGCGGACTATTACAAGTACAACTATTTCGACGGCACGTACGTCCTGCGCGACGGCGACAAGGATGTGAAAGCGACCGGCTACCTCACCGATCTGATCAACGAGCGGGCGGTCACGTTCATCGACAAGCACGCCAAGGCGCCGTTCTTTCTGTACGTGCCGCACCTCGCCGTGCATTTCCCTTTTCAAGTGCCGGACGATCCGAAGCAAGTGTTGACGAAGGAGAACCACAACAAGGGCACGCGCCAGGACTACATCAAGATGCTCGAACGCGTCGATCAAGGCGTCGGCCAAATGCTCGCGGCCCTCGACAAGCACAAGATCGCCGACGACACGCTCGTCATTCTGTCGAGCGACAACGGCGGCTACTTTCTTTCCGACAACACGCCGTTCTTTCATCACAAGACGTCGCTCTGGGAAGGCGGCGTCCGCGTGCCGTGCCTGATGCGTTGGCCGGACCAGTTGCAAAAAGGCAAAACGACCGATCAAGTCGGCATCACCATGGATCTGACCGCGACCATCTTGGCTGCGGCCGGCCACAAGCCTTCGCCGGACGTGCCGCTCGACGGCATCGATTTGCTGCCGATCCTGCAAGGCAAACAGGACGCCAGGGCCCGAACGCTCTTCTGGCGCATCGACCGCGCCGGCCGAAAGCAGAAGTCGGCGCGCGACGGCGACTGGAAGTACCTCAAGGACGACACGATCGAGATGTTGTTCGATCTATCCAAGGACGTCGGGCAACGCAACAATCTCAACTTTCGTCACCCGGAAGTCGTCGAGCGTTTGCGAATGGCCATGGACACGTGGGAAGCCGAGATGGATCGCGAGCCGCGCGAGTTCTGGGTCCGTTGAGAGACACGGACGCGGTTTGCGCGCAAAGTAGCAGGCACACTCCGTGTGCCGTCCGCCGCCACGGCACACGGAGTGTGCCTGTTACTTTGCGCGCAAGCTGGCCTTTCCCCTGCGTTTGTTTGCCGTGGGAGTCAAGCCCGTGGAAACCAATAACGCAAAACTCATGCAGGGAGAAGCCATGAACAAGCTCATTATCAGCACCGCTCTGGTCGCAGCGGCTTTCTTGATCAGTTCAACGAATGTCCAAGCCCAGGTCCGCGTCAATAATGGAACCTACCGCCAGGTTCTGGTTCGCCCGGTTCCGCAGCCGGTCACGAGCATCCGCGTCGCGACGCTGCCAAGCTACAACTACGGCGTCTATTCGAGCCCGTATCGCACGGTGGATTACTATCGCCCCGCGTTTTATCCCTATCCGATCGTGACGCCGTATCCGTACTCGTACCCGACTTTTTACCCCAGCGTGGTGCCGACCTACACGCCCTACGTGCTGCCCGCGCCGGTCGTAACCTACCCGGGATCGTACCTGCCTTATTAAGGCGACCGGCAGGTGCAAACTTACCAGACGTAGGACGGACATTCCTGTCCGTCCACGCGGGGACGGACAGGAATGTCCGTCCTACGGGTATCACAAGAAACGCCGCTTGCCTAAGCAGGCGTCCGATCCCGAAAGGGCCGGCTCCAGCAGAGTTGGCCCTTTTGCTTTCGCGGGGAAGTTTCGCCACAAGTTGGGCGTGAGCGCTTGACTTCTGAAGATCTCGACTCGAACAATGAAATTAGGAAAGCGTCGCACGGTTGCAAATCAACGTTGTGATTGAACAACAGGGAGATGATCATGAAATCGCTAATCAAACCGGCCGTGTTGGCCGTCGCTGTCGCCGCGCTCGTTCTCGTCGCATCCACGAATCTGCAGGCGCAAACCGTTGTGCGCCGAAACAATGCCTTCAATACGGCGGTGGTTCGCCCGAATGTCGTACGGGCGCCGCAGAGTTTCCAGACCGTCGGCAATCCGCACTGGTACGCCAACCGGAACTATTACGGATACACCAATCCGAACATCTACAACAACTGGTCGGGCTTCGTTCCGTACGCCAATTACAATTACAACTCGGCGTACAACCCGTACCTGTATTCGGGCTATAATCCCTATGCGTACCCGGCCTACAATCCGTACGCGTATCCGTCGTATGCACCATACTCGTACCCGTTCCCGTATTGACATCGCCGACCAACCGAAAGACAAAACGGCCAGCTCGCATCGGGCTGGCCGTATGCGTTGATGGAGGACGCGGCTCATGCAAATCTACACCATCGGCTTCACCAAGAAACCCGCCGCCGAGTTCTTCGGCATCCTCAAGGCCAACGGCACCAAACGGCTGATCGACGTGCGGCTCAACAACGTCTCGCAACTCGCCGGCTTCACGAAGCGCGACGATCTGGCGTATTTCCTGCGCGAAATCTGCGGCATCGAGTATTTGCATGAGCCGATGCTGGCGCCGACGCAAGAGATGCTCGACGCGTTCAAGAAAGCGAAGGGAAGTTGGCAAGATTACGAGAAGCAGTTCTTGGTGTTGATGGCCGAACGCAAGATCGAGGAGAGCATCGATCCGAAGTTGTTCGACGTTCCCGCGGTGCTGTTATGCAGCGAGCCGACGGCGGAGCATTGTCATCGGCGGTTGGTCGTTGAGTATCTGCGAGCGAAATGGCATAATGTGGAGGACACCAATTTGTAGGCGTATCAACGAGGATTCGATTCGCCTATGGAACCTAATTTCGTCGGTCTTTGTTCCGGCACATTCCTCTGCGCGAGCGCCATCTTTCTCAATGGTCGCTCAAAATACGGCGCCATTCCAACGCTGATCGCGATTGGAATCGGCGTCCTGTTTGGATTTTCAATCGGATTTGTGCTCGCGTTCATGGAAACGTGGCGCGGCTGCGATACGATCGATTGCGCCTGGGAAGCAATGAAGATGGAGTATCGATTTGTCATGCAAAATAACGGCGTGTGGATGCCGATTTGCGCCTTCGGCGGCATGCTCGTGAGCTGTGTTTCGCTATGGGCGTTTGGCCGGCGCCTTCGCAAAGAGACGGAAAAACAAGACCATTGACGCCGCACTCCAGGGCTGATTTTTGTTCTCGCCTCGCCCGCACATGAAGTATAATGACCGCTCTCCGCGATTTGTGCTTAACTTCCTTGGCTGGGCCAGCGGTGCGATACGAAGACGACGACGTTGATCGGCCGCGTTCCCGGCGCGCCCAGGATCACCCGACGACCGCCGGCATGATCGGCTTCATCGCGGCCATGGTGTCGCTCGGTCTGCTCGCCGTAGTTCTGGTGCTTTACATATTCCTCAGGCAGGAAGAGCAACAGCAACCAAATCTTCAACGCGAACGGTGGATGTATTATTGGTTCTTGATTCTCGACGCGGTCGCCTTCTTCAGCGGCCTGATCGCGACGATTCTGTGCGCCCGCGGTTTGTCGCCGTCCAATCCGCTTTACCGCGGCTGGGCGATCTTCGGTATGATCCTGGGCATTCTCGAAATCGTTACGACTATCGGCCTCAGTCTGGTCTGGACCTGCATGGTATTGATGGTCGAGATCAACCGGGCCCGGCCGGGTGGATAGAATTGCGCGGCCGATTTCATGTTGTCCTATTGAGTTCACTCAGCAACCAAGGAAACGAATTCGTAAACACCAAGCCTACCGCGCTGAACTCGTCCGCTAATGTCTTGTGTAACTGTCTTCCGTCTTGGTAATCCTCGGCGTTTGAGGTACAAAAGACTCTCTTTTTTGAGAATCCAGCTGCCTGAAGGAGGCGGGACACTTCGAGATACTCCTCGATTATTATGCAATCCTGCAATCCGCCACCTTTTCTGGCCGGACGAATACAAGAAAGAGTTCGGTCCGTCGCTTTAGACTTCGTTTCGTCGGATGGCAAGAGATGAACGGCCTTCGATAGCAATTTTGCGGACAAATCACGGAGCTTGACTGCTAGTCCGGCAGATTCATAGGAAGGTTTGCCAAACGAAATGGAAAGTTGAACACCATCGCAGGCTTCGTGAAATGCGACTGCATCTTGATCGCGTAACTCCAAGTGGTCGTTGAGTTCGCCAATGACTTTCTGTTGATAAGTTTCCCATTCCTTTTGTATCATGGATGACGCGACGATCCTACAGATCGATTGATCTTGCATTTCGGCCAATTCCACCGCTGCGCGTACACATCCGGACAGTTTGCGCTGGGGTGCTCGGATAATGTCGAGGAGAATGCATGTGTCGATGAAAAGTACCGGGAGCCCATCCACGGCCAATTGGGATACGGTGTCGGCGATTATGGGCATCGACCTATGCCCCTTGGAATTGTTCTTTATACATGAGGAATTCCTTCAAACGTTGATAATCCGACGCCAGCTGATCTGCGTAGTGCTCGTGGATACCTGCATCCTCTTTGAGCCAACGTCGCAGTAGATCGCCGTGAACGTCGGCGTTTTCTCGATCTGCGGAAACGAGGAATGAATTCCACAGTTTCTCATCTTCCGGATGGCTCGTACTTCCATGCGTCAGTTTCAGGAACCGGCGGAGTTTCTCCGCAGTTTCACGTGTGAACCAATCATCGATCGTCACGATGCCGCTGGAAGTCTCTAGTTCTGCACCGGTTTTCGCGATAGCCGGCCGAACAAATTTCTGGACAAATTCTTCAAGTATGGAGTTGAATTCATCGAAGGTCAGCTGTCCCAATTCGTCGGGAACGATGTTGGTCAATTGCAGATTGTCGTTAGGATCGCTCATCAGCACCACCAAGGCGCCCTTTCGCGAAGGCGTTGGCTCGCATTTGAAGCAGTATCGCAACTGCTCCGGCGCTAGTCCTGCAGGATTTCTGCCATCCTCTTCGATTTGTTTGTTCCGTTGCCAGCCGTTGTTCAGTCTATTCTCAATTTCCGCAATGGTAGCGACGAGGATTTCGTACGTTCCAGAAATCGTCAGGGTTCGATACGCTTTCATGAATCAACACCTTTAGCAAGGTTCCCATTCGCCGGAGTTTTCTGGGTGTATTCTACCGTTTGCAGTGCATTTTCCCAACTGCTCCTTTCAGCATGTACCGTATGTGCAATGCAAAGCCGGCCGAACAGGTCTACCAGCGGTATTTCGCCTTTACGTCAGGATTGACCACCTTCTCCGCCGGCCATTCATTCTTCGACAACGAGACAATCGCCTGCGCCGCCGACAGGGCCATGTCGTCGCGCGACTTCAGATCGACGCCGGCCGCGTGGGGCGTGACAACGACGTTGCTCATGTGAAAGAACGGCAAATCGGCCGGCGGCTCTTCTTCGAACACGTCCAGGCCGGCGCCGGCGATCTTCTTGGATTGCAACGCTTCCACGAGGTCCGGCTCATTGACGAGGGCGCCGCGGGCCGTGTTGACGAGATACGCGCTCGGCTTCATCTTCGCCAGCGCTTGCTTGTTGATGATGTGCCGCGATTCCTTTGACGCCGGCAGGTGCAGCGACAGGAAATCGGACTCCGCCAGCAATTGATCGAGATTGACAAACGTGATGCCATATTGTTTCGCAAACGCATGATCGGGGAACGGCTCGTACGCGATCAGCTTCATGCCGAAGCAGTGCCCGCGGATCGCGACGGCCTTGCCGATGCGGCCGAGGCCCGCGATGCCCAGCGTGCGGCCACGCAACGGGAGGTTCGCTTGCCGGGGCCATTTGAGTTCGCAGGTGCCAAGGTGTTGCGGCACGAGGTTCTTGGCGATGGCGAGGATGAGCGCGAAGGTGTGCTCCGCGACGGCGTCCTGATTCGTGCCCGGCGTGATCGTGACGGCGATGCCTCCATCGGTGGCGGCCGCGAGATCGACGGCGTCAAAGCCGACGCCGGCCCGCGCGATGGCGCGCAGTTGTGGATGAGCCTGGATGACTTTTCTCGTATACGGTTCGGAGCCGGCGACGGCGGCGCGAATGCCTTTTAATTGATCGAGCAGCTCATCCTCGGTCAACTGACCGCGTTTCTTGGGATAGACCAGCTCGAAGCCGGCTCGCTTGAGCACGTTGACGAATTCCGCTTCCAGACCGAAGAGCGGAGCAGGGGCGATGAGCACTTTATCCATGATTTCCTCAAGTAAAAGGCGAATAATCATCCTAGGTCGCGGCGCAGGTGAGGACCAGACTAAACCAGTTGCGTGCGCTTTTTACATTGGTATTTTCTTGAGAGCACCGAGGGTGCGCAACGTCAAAGCCCAGGGCAACGCCCTGGGGAATGGAGATTGATTCAATCAAAGCCCCGAAGGGGCGCGACGACGCCCGCGGCAAAATGGCGCCCCTTCGGGGCTTTGAAAATGGTTTTGTCGATGTCCCAGGGCGTTGCCCTGGGCTTTAACATTTGCGCACCTTCGGTGCTCCGGAACGCGAAACGCCAATCGTTAGCTACGGGCTATTTGGTTTCGTCAAACGACGCGCTTAATCGCAGCGCCCACTCGCGCAACTCCACCTGGGCAGCGCGATCGCGGCGAATCGCCCCGTCCATCGTCACTTTGACGAAGCGGACGCTCTGGCCCGGCCGTAGTTGGCCGAGCGCGTCGAGATCGGCCTGGATCACCTGGGCGATCTTCGGATAGCCGCCGATCGTTTGACCGTCCACGCCGAGGACGATGCACTGCCCATCGCGCGTCACCTGCACGGAGCCGGGACAGACGGGTTCGGAGATCATCTCGCGTTCGGGCATCGTCAACGGTTCGCTCGACAGACGCAGGCCCATGCGATTGCTCGACGGCGTCACCGTGAAATCTCGATCGTAGACCTCAACTTCATCAAACCAATCAGCTTGCAAGCCAGGCAAGACGCCAAGTTCGGCAGCGTCGTCGAAAGACGCAGCAAGATCGGGGCAATATCGTGCCGGGGCAGCGCTTGCATGACACGGCAACACGTCGTTTTTCTTGAGCGGTTCGAGAGCGGAACGGCTTCCAAGCACTGGCGTCACGTCAAACCCGCCGCGCACACAAAGATACGCGCGCGCGCCGTGGTTCGTGCCGCCGACGCGCAATTCCTCGCCGCGCTTCAGGGTGAACGTGCGACCGACGGCGATCGGATAGCCGTCGCGATGAGCCTCGAACGGAGCGCCGAATAGGACGCAGCCGACATCGCATTCGGCACGCACGCGCGGCCCCTTCAAGGCGAATTCCAAAGCGGGCGCATCAGGTGAATTACCTATAAGCGAATTTCCCAGCACGAATGAGCGTCGATCCGCCGCGCCGCCGACGGGCACGCCGAAACGGCGTGAGCGCGGGCGACCCAGGTCCACAAGGCGCGCTTCGATGCCGGGCTCCAGAACGATCAAACTCATGCAAAGGCCCGAATGGATATGCCACGTTTCACGAACGCGTCACGCAAGCCGCGCACGAATTCGAGCGCCTTGGGATTATCGCCGTGAACGCACAACGACTGCACGCCGCGCTCGCGGATGAGCCAGTCGGCTTGCGCGACCGCTTCCTCGACGTCGTGAACGAACGCATCGGGGCGCGTGCGGGGCACCAGCGAGCCGTCCGGTTGATAGCGGCGATCCGCGAAGCCCTCCGCGATGAAGCCGGCGCCGGTCCTGCACAGCGATTCGAGCCGCGAACCGGGCGAGGCCAGCACCGGCAATTTCAATACTTCCGCGGCCGCCATGATTGGCCGAGCGTACGCATCCTCGCGGCACGCCTGGTTGTACAGGGCGCCGTGCGGTTTCATGTATCGCAAATGTATCCCGGCCGATTGCGCCAGGCCTGCGAGCGCGCCGACCTGGTAAAGGCAAAGCTCAAAGATCGCTTCCTCATTCAACGCGAGCTCGGTGCGGCCGAAGTTGTCGCGATCGGCATAACCGGGATGTGCGCCGACATGCACGCCGTGCTTGGCCGCCAGCTTGAGCGTGACATGAGCAGTAGAAGTATCCCCCGCGTGAAAGCCGCAACAGATGTTGGCGGAAGTGACGAGCGGCATCAGTTCCGCGTCATGGCCAATGCCTTCGCCCAGGTCGCTGTTCAGGTCGATGTGCACGTCAAAGTTCGCCAGCTGAGGGATCAAAAAGCGATTCTTCTCAAAGAATTCATTGCATCAAACCGACAAGTCGCATAGTGTGATATCATCATACCGGGAGCGTCAAAACCTCCCACACAAATTAGCGACCCTCCCTACCATGCGACACCAACGACTCGCTAGCCTCTTCGTGCTTTTCATCCTGGGGAACCTCCAGCAACTATCGGCCGCGGATTGGCCGATGTGGCGCTTTGACGCCAACCGCTCGGCCGCGTCGCCGGCGACGTTGCCGGCGACGCTGCACCTGCAATGGATGCGCGAGTACACGCCGCTGCAGCCCGCGTGGCCGGACCAGGCGAAGATGCAATTCGACATCGTGCGCGAACCGGTTGTGCAAGGCACGACGCTGTTCATGAACTCCTCGCAAGCCGACGCGGTCCGTGCCCTGGACACGCGCAACGGCGACGAAAAATGGATCTTCTTCACCGACGGCCCGGTTCGTTTCGCCCCCGTCGCATGGAAAGGCAAAGTCTATTTCACGTCCGACGACGGCTATCTCTACTGCCTTGATGGCGATACCGGCAAGCAGCTCTGGAAGTTCCGCGGCGGCCCCGGCGATCGCAAGATCCTCGGCAACGAACGGCTGATCTCGACCTGGCCCGCCCGCGGCGCTCCCGTCATCGCCGACGGCAACGTCTACTTCGCCGCCAGCATCTGGCCGTTCATGGGCATCTTCATTCACGCCGTCGATGCGAACTCGGGCAAGTCCATCTGGGTCAATGACGGCGACGGCTCGCTGTACATGAAGCAGCCGCACAATACCGACGCGTTCGCCAGCATCGCGCCGCAGGGGCCGATCGTCGCGCACGGCGACAAGCTGCTCATCCCCGGCGGCCGGTCCGTGCCCGCGTACTTCGATCGCAAAACGGGTAAGCTGTTGCGCTACCAGCTCGCCGAGAATGGCAAGAAAGGCGGCGGCTCGGAAGTCGCTGCCATCGGCAAGCTCGTCTTCAACGGCGGCGGCGTCTTCGATGCGACCTCCGAGAAGTTTCTCGCCGAGGTCGGCAAGCAATTCGTGTTGACGCCGTTGGTCGCCTTCACCTGGGACAAGGGCGTTTGCCGCGTGATCGATCACAAGAATGCGAAGACGCAAGAAGCCGACACCACTGACGCCAAGGGCAAGAAGACCAAGGTCACGCGCTGGAAAGCGGCCGAGCTGGCGTCGCTCAAGATCACTGACGTGGACACCATGATCATGGCCGGCGAACGCGTTTACCTCGGCGGCAAGGGGCACGTCACGGTGCTCGACTGGGACGCGGACGCCAAGACGCTCGCGCCGAGCTGGACGTTGCCCGTTGAGGGGCAAGTCGTGCGCCTGATCGCCGCGGACGATCGGCTCTTCGTGGTGACGCGTGAAGGCCGCATGTACTGCTACGGCGGCCAGGAAACGAAGGCGATCGTGCACGCTCGTTCTTCCAAGCAACCGTTTTCACCGATCGCCCCGGAAATCGCCGCGACGGCGAAACGGCTTATCGAAACGACGAAGGCGAACGCCGGCTATGCACTGGTGTGGGGCGTCGGCGATGGGCAACTGGTTGAATCGATCGCGCAACAAAGTTCGCTGCACGTGATCGTCATCGAGCCGAACGCCGACAAGGTGCGCGTCTTCCGTGAACGCTGGACCAAGGCCAATCTTTATGGCACGCGCGTCGCCGTCATTCCGGGCGACGCGCGGTCGGTGCAATTGCCAACCTATCTGGCGAGTCTGCAAGTTGGCGAGAATCCCGATATCGCCGATGCCGAGTTCTTGGCCAAGGCTTTTCAATCGCTTCGACCATTCGGCGGCGCGTTGTGCTTCACGACGACGGAACGGACACAAAAACTGCAAACGATGATCGCCGAGTTGAAGCTTCCGAACGCGAAAGTCACATCAAGCCAGGGAATTACGATCATCACACGCGAAGGCGCCCTGCCGGGCTCCGCGAATTGGACGCACGAGCACGCCGACGCGTCCAACACGCGTGTCTCGCGCGATGTGCTGGTCAAGGCGCCAATGGGCGTGCTCTGGTTCGGCGGCCCGTCGAATGAGAACGTCCTGCCGCGCCATGGTCACGGGCCGCAACCGCAAGTTGTTGACGGTCGCTTGATCATCGAAGGCGTCGATATGATTCGCGCCATCGACATCTACACGGGCCGGCTGATCTGGGAGACGCCGATGCAGGGCGTCGGTTATTTCTACAACAACCTCGCGCATCAGCCCGGCGCCAACGGTGCGGGCAGCAACTTCGTGTCGATGTCCGATGGCATCTATGTGGCGTACCACAACAAGTGCGTGCGCCTCGATCCGCAAACGGGCAAGCAAATCGCCGCGTATCCGCTGCCGAATCTGCCCGGCAAGAAGGAAGCGCCGAAGTGGGGCTACCTCAACGTCGTCGGCGATTACTTGATCGGCGGCTCCGATCCGCTCTTCGATCCCAAGTTGCAGCCGCCGCCGCCCAAGATCGGCGAGACCGGCGACGACAAGGAACCGGGCGAAAAGAAAGAACCCGCGAAGAAGGACGGCAAGGAGTCGCCGATCACCAAGCTCATCAAGGCCGTGAAGGGCTTTTCGGACAACATGTCCGCAAGCCGGCATCTGGTCGTGATGGATCGGCAGACCGGTAAAGTCCTGTGGACCGCGGCGGCGCAACACTCCTTCCGCCATAACGCGACCTGCGTCGGCGGCGGCCGGCTGTACACGATCGATCGGCTCTCCGGCGAACAGCTCGCGCGCGTCAAAGATGGCGATCCCGCGCCGGCGCCGGCGCGGCTCGTCGCCTTCGATCTCAAGACCGGCAAGGAAGTCTGGTCCACGCCGACGGACATCTTCGGCACCTGGCTTAGCTATTCAGAGAAGCACGACGTTTTGTATGAAGCAGGCCGCGTCGCTCGTGATTCGTTATTCGACGAACCCAAGGGCATGCGCGCCTATCGCGGCGCCGACGGCAAGACGCTCTGGTTCGAGAAGACGCACACCGGCCCGGCGATGATTCACGGCGACATGATCCTGCAAGGCCAGGGCGCGTGTGACGCGCTCACAGGCAAATTGAAAATGCGCCTCGACCCGATCACCGGTGAATCGGTCCCGTGGAAGTGGATTCGCAATTACGGCTGCAACACGCCCGCCGCGTCCGAGCATCTGATGACATTCCGCTCGGGCGCTGCCGGCTACTTCGATCTGTGCAACGACGGCGGCACCGGCAACTTCGGCGGCTTCCGCTCGAGTTGCACCAACAACCT
>Ga0105340_1000968_pt1 | contig 13289 bp, 17 predicted proteins | sample EasRivMeERMLT700_FD_89676 | JGI IMG/M metagenome (GOLD analysis project Ga0105340, IMG submission 89676) | Soil microbial communities from meander-bound floodplain in the East River, Colorado, USA - East River MetaG ERMLT700 | ecosystem: Environmental > Terrestrial > Soil > Floodplain | place... | reverse complement strand
GACATCGATGATCCGGCGGTGCGAGCGGCCGAGCTCGAGAAGTTCTTCTACGGTGGGCTTCCAGGGTTTCGGCCGGTCGTGCACGTTGATCACTACAGCGCAAAGGGTGTGTCCTCGGGCTACGGCTCATCGGGTAGCGGACAAATCCGGACCAACCAATTTCTGCCGCCTCCGCCTACTCTGTGTTGTTGGGTCTTGAAGGAGTTCAGGACGGTGATCGATTGCGGCAGCACGCCGTGCTCGTTCCACATCGTCCCGATCATGGTGAAGGTGAATCCGTTCGGGCAACTGTGGAATGAGGACCTCGCCAACTCCGCCGGTCCTCTCCAGGCCCGAGCTGCGGCCTTCCAGTCTGACGTGCTGTTGCAAACTCCCGGACTCGCGAGCGCTAGTCTCGGTGGCATTGGGTATGGTGTCGACCTCGATCACGATGCGGCGCAGAGTTTCTCGCAGGCCTTCCCTGGATTCATCGATAATTGTCGCGACCAGATGAATGCAGCGACGGCCACCGTCTTTCGTACCGCGTTGGATGGCGGTGGCGGTTCCCTAAGTGCCGATCAGATGGTCAATCGTGCTCTGGCCCAGAGCTGCGCGGGCTGCCACATGCCATCAACTTTTGGCCTGCTTGCTGCAGGGAGCATCGGACCAGCTACCGTTCCCAGCGGAACCGTCAGCAGCTGGCCCAACGCCCTCGCCTTCGTCCATGTCGATACACAGACTCCCAGCACACCACTGCCGGAATTCAGCAGCCCCACCCCACCAGACATCTATGGCGATGGGAGGGGACAACCAATCTCCCCCGCTCTGAAGGACGTGTTCATTCCCGAACGATTGGACTTCCTGCTTGAGCAGCTCAACGCGGCACGGTGCCTTTGCCGAAACCGATTCCTTGTGCTCGACGAGCGGTTCCGCCTTCGGGCAGAGGAGATTGCCGAGCGGGTGGACAAGCGATTTGAGCCACGGTTCTCGGCACTTGAAGACTTGCTGCGTGCAGCAGGGACCGACAGGAGGAGAGTTGCTGAGCTTGAGAGATCCGCCGACCGCCTCGTTTCTGAGAGGGACCAGCAGTTGGATGCCGAGCTCAGGCGCGAGGGAATCTCTATGCCGAGAGACGACGTGCAGGAGCTCCGGCCGCAGACGCTCAGGCTCGAGGCGACGAGGCGCGCGGGTGGGGATACGTTGCGTGCTCAGGAAGTATTGCAGCTGGTGAAGGAGGAGCCGGCGCGCCGAACGGTGACTGGGTCGTTCCGGAGCCATTAAGCGGCGCTCGCCGGAATCTCCAACTCCTGAACGTGACATTCCGGGGCAGTTAATGGATGAGAACACATTGAAAGGAGTGACCGCGTGATGTCGTCCGGCAACGATGATCATGGGAGTGATCATGAGTGCGCGGTGATGCCGGAAGTCGAAAGGGCGAAGGCATAAACCGTGTTTCGGCTTCATGTCATTCAAGCGGAATTCGGTGATTGCCTACTCTTGGAGTACGGGCAAGGTGCATCGCGCTTCATACTCATTGATGGCGGACCTCAGGGCACGTTTTCAGTCCACCTTCGTCCGATGCTGATGCAAATCGCCCAGGCGGGAGCGCCCCTCGACTTGGTCGTTCTTAGCCACGTTGATAATGACCACGTACTAGGACTGATCGAGTACTTAGGTGAGCTTCGGCAGAACCAAGGCTTACCAGTGCCGCCAAAGCTCTGGCACAACTCCTTCGATGCGACTATTGATCCCAACGGAATTATCGCGGCTCAGCTGGGGACGCTCATAAGCCCAGCTCGCGCCATGACGATGGCCGGCTCGGGGCTGGCGACCTTTGGCATCCAGGAGGGAGTAACCCTGAGAGGCCACGCCTTCGCACTCCAGATGGCTATTAATGATGGGTTTACGAACAACGTCGTTACCGTCGACAATGCGCCGGGGGCAATCCCATTCGATAACCTCGAACTCATAGTCATTGGGCCAACCGAAGCCAACCTCCGTGCGCTGGAAAGGGAGTGGATCGACTGGCTCAATGCGCATGGACCGGCCATCCTATCGAACAACCCCTTTGTGATGTCGAATGCAGACCGAAGCATTCCGAATCTCTCGAGCATTATGCTTTTCGCAAAGGCGGAGGGCAGGACAATGCTTCTCACGGGTGACGGGCGAAGTGATCATCTCTTGGATGGGCTTCTGCAAGCGGGCCTGCTCGATATCAATGGATCCCTTCACGTCGATCTGCTCAAGCTACCTCACCATGGAAGTAACCGGAACATCACGAAGACGTTTTTTCGCAAGATAACGGCTGACACCTACGTTGCCTCAGCCAACGGGCGAGACGGGAATCCAGACCTAGCAACGCTCATTTGGCTTGTGGAGTCTGCGGCTGAGCGAGGACAGTCCATTGAAATCGCGGTCACGAATGACACTCCTTCGGTGCAACAACTCATCGAGAATTACCCGGAGCAAGAATACACCTATGCGATACGTATTCTTCCCCAAGGCCAGCACTCGATAGAGGTACAATGATGACTCGCGTGTCCGCCGCTGAAGGAATCAAGGACATTGGGAGTTCATCATGGGCAGAGGGGCAAAGCCGTCGACTTTCATTCTGAACATAGAACTCTCGGGGCCAGATGAAGAGGTGCTCAAGGCGCTAGAGTTCGTGGGCCTCGAGATCGATCGGGAGTACGGTGTCGTGAAGCTGGACCCAGAGGGGAAACAGGGAGTTGTCCGCGTGAACGGCACCGAAGCACAAGTCAAACGAGCACAAACGGAAGGATCCCTACGATTCACATTCTACCCGGACCTGGCCGTTTTCCGTCCCAAGAAGGAGTCATGAATGAGAAAGATCGTGGTGATGCGCCCGCACGAATGGTTGATGGACTCTTTTCAGGCTCGGAGCTTCGCCGCTGCTGCCCCAGAGCTGCGGCGGCGCGAGACGCCTGGCATGAGGTTCATCGATGAGCCTGTCGCACCTGTGCCCGTCATGACCCCGACTCGGGCTGTAACTCGCTCTGGATCTGAATTCACGACTCCACTGGGTCGAAACTACATGGTCGTTGCTGACTTTGATAGTGAGCAGACTGCCGAGGCATTTAGTAGCGAAGACGTGGAGGGAGTCTATGCGGATCCGGAGATTGGTCCCTTTCCGGTTTCTGTCGTTTGTCCAGGCGGCGCTGTTGGCGATGTGGATGATGTGAAGAATCAGATCAGTATCGCGCCTCTTCATGTAGCCGGGCATAAAGGCCAAGGGGTGCGAATCGCTGTTGTGGATACAGGAATTGATGGAGGCCGGATCAATGTCGCTGGGGGCTTGAATCTGCCCGGATTTCCTGCGCCGGGAATGTCCCCAGCGGACCACGGAACCATGGTAGCGTTCGACGCTCTTATCGCCGCCCCGAACGCGATGATCTGGGATTACCCTCTTTTGAAATCCGTTGCGGGGTCCGGGTGGATCGGCTTTCTCTCTGATGCTATCCGGATCTACGCTGAGCTCCTCGTACAGGTTCTTCAAGTGCCAGGGCCGATGGTGGTCGTGAATAGTTGGGGTATGTATGACCAGTCGCAGGATCGTCCCGTCGGTCACCCGCAGAATTACAGTGCCAATCCCCGGCATCCCTTCAATCAGATCGTCTCCAGTCTCGTTGGCGCTGGTGCAGACGTCGTATTCGCCGTGGGAAACTGTGGAACTGCATGTCCCGACGGGAGGTGCGGGATCAATGACCGCGGTCCGGGAAAGAGTATTCATGGGGCTAACTCTCATCCCGATGCCATTTCTGTCGCAGCCGTAACGCATTCGGGCGATCTCCTCGGGTATTCCTCTGAAGGGCCGGGAGGCCTCCATGCGCAGAAGCCGGACATTGCAGCGACGAGTCACTTCACTGGTTCAGGAGTATTTGCGGGACCGGACAGTGGTACGTCAGCGGCCTGTCCCGTGGCGGCCGGGGTGGTGGCCGCTCTGAGATCTAAGCCCTCAGCAAAGACTCTATTGCCGCCGGCAATGAAAGTGGCGGTGCTCACTAGCGCCGTGCAGCCGCCTTGGGCAAGCCCTGGCTGGAATGCACAGACAGGTTTTGGAGTTGTGGATGCGGGGCAGGCGCTTGCTTTGGTCTAGCTCGGAGACCAAAGAACGATTGCTCACCAAGAGATGTCGTGCCTCGTGCGCACCATAGACATGAATGGCGGCCAGCAGGGGGGGATGAAGCTAGTGGGAAGGGTTTGCTCGACCATTGACAAGAGTCCCTGCTCTGCGAGGACCGCGGATGAGATCCAGCCCCATTAAGGAGCTCCGGTAGAGATGGAATACTTCAGGACGACACGACGTGACGCCACGACTCAGCTCGACTGGGAACTCTTTCAGCCAGATCGACGCAGAAGTCAAAGGCCAAGATCGAGTGAGAATAGGCGCCAGCACGATGGCATCATGACAACTTCTGAGCAGTATCGGTTCCTTCGCGATTGTCTCGTACGACGTGAGGAGCTGAGAGAGTCCGTGAATCGGCAGGAGTCGCGGGTACGGCATGCTCTTGTGTTGGTTGCGGTAGTCTTTGCTGGATTGTTCTTTGCGGCACCTGATTTCTCAATTCATTTGAATGGGCTCGGAATCCAACAAGAGGTTACATTACTCCAGGTCAGCGCCGTTGCTCCTCTGGTTATCGCTTATCTCATCCTGCATGCGTGTTATCTTGGTGGCCACCAATTGCGTCTGAGCGAGGAGTGCAGAGTGATCGACACGGAGCTTCGGAAGTTTGGGTGTGAGACAAGCTATAGCACGTTAGAACGATTTCGCGCCGACTTAGAGAAGAACCCGACGCGGATGCACGTGCTCCTTTCCAGAGTTGCATATCATGTGACATACCTTGCGCGAGATGGATTCATCGTCACCTCGACGATCTTCGCATTCGTTGGTGCTGCCTACGTGGCCTTGACCGCGTACGAGAGTGTACGTCGAGGACACCCGCATGCTGCAATCGGATTCTACATCTACCTGGGCATCGCCATTCTCGGTGCGATGATCGCGCCCATAGTCCTATGGCATGCACGCCGTACGAAGAAAAAGGCTCTGGATGTATATCTATCGATCGGTCCACAGTCGGGATCATGATATGAAAAATGAAGCCATCATTGTTGATGGCTTCGGAGATTGCGCGTGACATGGACTGCGTAGAGGAAGAGGTAGCTGAGGAGAAGTACTGGTGTTGTTAGAAGGGCGATTGGAGGGGAAAGGTATGGCAGGGCGGAGAAGATGAGCATCGTTCCAAGGACAAGCCACACAATTCCGAGGATCCAGGGCGCGCTGGAGCAGAGAACGTTCGCGCAACCAAGCAGGACGAGGGCTGCGCAATTCTTGAAGGAACGGTCGACGTCAGTAGGAACTGGCATGGCTCCCTTCCGTGTTGGTGTGCGAGATCTCTCGGACGGGATGCACACTCAACATAAACGAGGTGGTGGGCCTATGTCAACTCGCCTCCTGTTTGCCGAGACGCATGGAAGGACTCTGGTTGTTGGCTCAAAGGCATAAACACCAATCGTCTCGGCGCCAGGGAGTACCCGTTCTCGCGAATTGCTTCGTTTGCAGACGCGAAAGATGCCATAGGACTAGAGTGTCGTCTTGGTCAACCGGCGGAAAGAACGGAGCGCATTCCAATGACCATGGTGGGACGGCGTTGCGCCCGAATTCTCATTACCGTGGTGCTGGCCACCATTTGTGAAGTGGCGGCAGCCAATGCAAAGAATTGGTATGTTGACTGCTCAGCGGGGCCTGGGCAAGGAGATGGCAGTCGAAGTAACCCTTGGCGGACGATCAGTGCCGCAATACATCCCAATGCTGAAGGTGTGCGCATGGTCAAGGAGAGGGATACCATCCTCATCGGACCAGGCATCTACAAGGAACACCTTAGCTTCTCCGGTACTGCAATGAATGACGGAATCCTACTGAAGCCGACCACTGCCGGGGCTCCGGTCATTGTTGATGGTTCCGGGATAGTAGACGTCGCCGCTGGGTTGGAGTTCGTTAACCATATTAACGGGATCGTTCTTGAGAGGCTCGAGATTCGGAATTGGATTGGGAAGGGTATCGAGGTGAGTGGGGCTCAGAATCTAACGCTTCGGAGCCTCAATGTTCACGACAACGGCACTGGGATTCTTCTCAATAGCGCGCGTGCTCTGCTCAGCAAAAATGTTCGGATTCTGGAATGTGAGGTGCATAACAATGGCGGCGAAGACAACCAAGGCCATGGAATCTATTTGGCTGGAGAAGGCCATGAGGTCGCGCGGAGTCGCGTTCATCATAACGGCGTCCCAGGATTGGGATATGGGATTCACCTTTATATCGGCCACATGGATGTCCCCCGCGTGGCCAGGAAGATCGAAGTCCATGACAACTACATCTATGCGAACGGTCATGGGGTAATCATCGGAGGCGATCCAGCAGTAAAGGATAACAAGCTCATCAGGAATATTGTATGCGGCAATGAGAATAATGGCGTCGTAATTGAGGAACAAAGCCAGGGCAACGTCGTGAAGGGCAATACGATGATGGGCAATGTTGGTGCAGGAATCCGGTGGAATCGGACGCGGACGGCCATGGCAGGTGCGAAGCCGAATGTGATCAAGGAGAATAGTGTTCTCGCTCGACCAGCCGATGCAGAGCACCCGCATATCGTTCCCCTAACGGTGATTTCATATCCAGGACGGGACATCTTTGACCCGCCGCAGACTCATCAGTTCGACCACAACATTTATGGGCCGGAGGACTCCGAGGTGCAATGGCAGATGGACACGGATGGCAGCGTGACATTCCTCAGCTTCGAGGAGTGGCAATCCAGAGGACCAGACCAGCACTCAGCTTGGGGGGAGAAGGAAATGGAGGTACCAAGCTGCCCTTGATGTTAACGCCGAGTGTTTCTTGTGCCCAGATCGCCGGATTCATCTGCTCGATTCGGTGGTTAGTTTGGCCCGTGGGCGTCCAAGAGCCCAGATTGCCCGACACCCGTCCTTCGGTTTGACTTGCTAGGGGCCTGGCAAGTGGCCTCTCGAAGGTGGCCGGGGCGATCGCCGGCTGACCTCGATCAGTAATGGCATCGCCTAACGCCTTGGCCGGCGTCCTGCGGTGGAGGCGGTAGCGCTCCGCTCAAGGTCATAGCGACAAGGAAGCGATTGAGATCACGCGGGATCTCCTCCAGTCCAGGTACCAGTCCGAACAGGCCACGCGGAAGTACTGGCCGAACATGGTGCGATTCGCCTCATGCAGCGCAAGTCTGGCCCGCGGTGCCGAACCGTGGCGCATTCGCGCCGAAAGCTCTTCCAAGTCATCGGAAATGCCAAACTCACCGCACAGGGGCTCCGCTGATCTAGTTCTCGCTGAGCTCTACCAGGAGGGCTATACCAAGAAGCAGGATCCCCAGGTCCGCGCGGTTGCGGTCTTCGCGGCGCGCAGCCGGTCCCTGCACCGCAGTGCCAATCGGCAGGACGCGCTCCAGTAACGGCTCAAGTCTAAGCCTCCGCCCGCAAAGGATCACCTCGCTGTTTAGCATGAGAAACCCGCGCTGCCGACCCTCTGGGTCGGTCGCATAGTTTCGGATGTGATCTGCTGGTAGGACCGTCGTGTGCCCGTTCGCCAATTCGACACGACGAGGCCAGCGTCCCCTTCGGACTGCAGAACCCACCAGACGTCGTCGATCGGTGGAAGTGTCCGACCCCGATCATCGACGCGCGTGGCTATCGGACGGAGTCGAACCCGGTGCCCGCGGAGTTTTCGTAGCATCTTCCGATTCACTGTCTTCTCCCGGGCCTACCACCTCCCCGTCGTGCACAGCTGCACCCGCGTGGCCTGCATCACTTTCAAGACGATGATCTTTGCCGTCAATTGGAAGAGAGGGTCCCCATCGTCTCCTCGACGCGCAACGGGGATCATGCGATATCCACCCTCCTTGCGCAGCGTTACCTTGGGGGTGACTGCCTTAAAGAGATCGCCACTGCCCCCTCGTTGATGCCACTGCTCGTTGGCTAAGGCAATCGCCTCATCATCGGTAACCATCAGACCTCCTCACCCCTTGGGCGGGTACGGATCGCGCCCGAAGGTTCGCTCTTCCTGGACCGTGCCGTCGCGCTTTCGAATTACCACCTGACCGAGCTCATGGGCCTTCGCCAGCTCAACGGCCCGCTTGACCGCCTCATCTTTGGTGTCGAACACCCCCGAAGCCCGCCGGGCGCCGCGAGCTTCCACCCTCCAGTCCCCGTCCTCCGGCACGACATCGTAAATTTTCCGCGGCATCTGATCCCTCCTGCGTCCATCGCACTCCGAGTGATCCCTAACCCCTGCATTACCCCATGGGCGTACCCTATGCTGGCGGGCAAAGCAAGCGATTTCCGCCGGCCGCGGCATCATTCACAGGCGTGCTCGCTAATATTGGGATCGCGTGAAGTTTCTATGCGTAGAGCGCGCCGAAAGGCCGCAGCATTGCCCTGGTCCTGGTCTCGGTCACGCTTAGCCGGCCCCTCGAACAATCGGCACTCTTCATTCTGCCCCGCGAAAGCGGGCAACCAGTCGTGGATCATCGCCACCATCGGATTCGAGCGGCGCAGCCGAAACGAACCTGTTCGGAGGGTGCACCGCGGACCCGACCGTCTCCAAAATGTCTCCAAGAGTGGAGCGTTCTGGGCAGGAATCCGCTGGACTCCAGAGCTTAGAGGATTAGAGTGGAAGTGGTGGCGAGAGCGAGGCTTAGGGCCCAAGTGACGTGCCATCACCGCATTACCGATTTGCCATCGTTAGGGTCCCGCTCCCGGCACCATTCATTTGCCCAACGGCCCAAGCTGCCCTATTTCATCGACTTGGCTCGGATGCCCGATTCGGCGGCCATCTTCGAGCCAGTGGTAGCGGCGTGATTCCGGGGTGACGGTGTCCTCGCTACGGGGAAGCACAAGCTCTCCCATCTCCCACTCGCGGTTCCTCTCTCGGCCACTCCCAGGTGCGAAGCGACACCCTGGATCGAACGGTCTATCTGATCTTCACGAGCGTCTGGGTCGCCAACAGCTCACCGGCCTCGGCCCCGAGGGCGATCGCTAGCCGCCAGTCAGGCCGTCGGAGGTGTCGGCACCCAGGCCGAAGGGTATAATTGGTTGACAGTTCGATCACTGTTCACCTTCTCCAAGAGGAGGTCCCGCCATGAGGAATCGAGATGCCCGTTGGGTGGTGCTGCTCACCTCTCTCCTCTTCACTGCGAATTCAAGCGCTGCAACGACAATCCATGTCCCCGCCGACGCCCCTACCATTCAGGCGGGAATCGACGCCGCCGCGCCCGGCGACTCAGTCCTCGTCGCCCCGGGCACATACACTGGCTCCGGTAACAAGAACCTCGATTTCAACGGCAAAGACATCGTTCTAACCTCGGAGTCCGGCGCCGCAAGCACCATCGTCGATAGCACCATCATCGATTGTGAAAACAACGGACGCGGCTTCATCTTCCATGGTGGTGAGACCTCTAGCGCGATCGTCGAAGGCTTCATAGTCCGGCGGGGCTTTGTCCAGGGGCCCGGCGGTGGCGGTGCTGTTCAAATCCAAACGGCCGCGCCGACGATCAGGGCCTGTGTGTTCATCGATAACCGTTATGGAGATGGAGGCGGCGGCGGGGCGGTTGCATGCCTCTCCAACGCTCGCCCTAGCATTACAGAGTGTATGTTCGTCAGGAATGTCTCGTACCCCGGTCCCGGAGGTGCCCTTTACTCTCAGGGATCGCACGCGATAATCAGGGATTGTGTGTTCGATGCCAACCAAGGGCAGGGAGGAGGAGCGCTCGGGGTCTCGGGTGGGACTTTGATGGTCACCGGCTCCACATTCCGCAACAACCGAATGTTCTTCCAACAAGGTGACGGAGGAGCTGTCTCAGCCGGCGGAGCGGCTCTGACCCTCGAAGGCTGCACACTGCTCCGAAACGAGTTTGGGGCGGTCGTGATCAGTTCCGGGGATGCTGAGGTCCGCGGGTGCACCTTCGTGCAGAATGACGGATGGACGTTTGGATATATCGTAGGAAGCGGACTCACCGTGCAGCTCGGGGCGTTCGCCACGATCGAGAACTGCATCTTTGCCTTCGGGACCAATGGGCCGGCTCTCATGAACCGGGTAGGGGGGGCAGGGGGTTCTGCAACCTGCACGGACATCATTGGCAACGCCGGCGGCGACTGGGTGGACTGCGTCGAGGGCCAGAATGGAGTCAACGGAAACATCTCGGCCGATCCGCTCTTCTGCGACCGTGCGCAGGATGACTTGAGGCTGGATGAGAGATCGCCATGCGCTCCGGATAACTCAGGAGGCTGCGGGCTCATCGGTGCCCATGGTGTTGGGTGCCGGACGACAGCCGTCAACCCGACCACGTGGGGCCATCTCAAGTCGATGTGGCAAGACGGGAGGGGGTCAGGAGATAAGAAGACCCGGGATGACCTCGGACCGTCTTTCAAAACCTCATCTCAGCCATGAGGAGACGCGCCGGTTTGGGAAGTGAGGATGACATCCAGCCGGCTGACCTCGAGACCACGATGTTCAGCGAGGGAGTTCGCGTCGGGCGTGGTGGATTCTACGTCGAGCGGAGAGAAGCGGTATCGAATGGTCGCGACTAGCGGCGGTGGCCCTCGGAGCCTAGGGCCTGCTTACTTTCATGAAGCAGCCGAGAACCGTACCCGCCCCAACGGAAACCGCACCGTCGGGAGGTGCTGCCAAGTCAAGCTCGACCACTAGCTTAGGATTTCGGGATGCAGGACGTGCCGGGCTCCCGGCACCACCCGCACTACCGAAGACTACTCTATCGTTTGACGATCATAGGGCGACAGGTGCTGGTATCCGGTCTGCGCCGGCGGCTCGACGCGGGAAGGGGTCGGCGCTCGGCGAATTTGCCTCGCTTCCCTGGGCGAGGGCGGTGGCCGATCCGAAGCCGGCCAGGATGAGAGCGGCGGCGCCCGACACCCAGCGAAGCCGAGACGGGGATCTCGCGCCGCCCGACGACGCGTCGCCCCGGCCTATCTCAGATCGAAGGGCGCCCTGGCGGCGACCCGGACTCCCATGATGATCCCGGTCCCGGTAGCGACTCTCTGAACCTCATCGACGACGATCGACCCGATTTCGCTGGCCGCCTTCAGCGCCCCTGCCGCGGCCGCCGAAGCCACCTTTTCGGCGTCGAGCCCCACGGCCTTGGCGCCTTCGATCGCTCCCTCGACGGCGCCCTTGACCGTCTCGCCGATGTCTCCACCGATCTCGAAGGTTTTCTTTACGAGGGTATTCGAGGTCATCGCCACCATATCCGCGGCCTCTCCCCCTGTCTGCCAGGTCGCTCGGAGGACGCCGATGACGGTTCCCCTCGCCGTCTCGCCGAGCGCCACAGTCTCAGCCGCTCCCCGCACCACGCCGGCAACCGTATCGATGATGAAATCGGAAACTTCGTCGCCGACATCGCGGGTACCTCTGAGGGCCCGGAGGAGTGAGACCCGCACATTGTCGACAATGGTCTCAACGACGTCGCCTGCATTCTCGATCGTATCGACTAGGTCTTTTTTGACGGAGTCGGCGATGGCCAACATAGTGGTTCTGTTAGACATGACAATCTCCTGACAGGGCACGATTCGAACCCATAGCGGTTCCCAGCGATTGCCCGCATCCCGTCACGGCTGAGGGTTGTGCATAGGGCATGCCGTAAGGCATTGGATCATCATGAGATCGAATAGGAGCTCCGGACCGCGAGGAGCGGCTTCCGATCAAGCCCCCACGGGAGGCAGCGGGGGGGTCGTGTAATAATTTCACTGGTCATGGGAAGAAACTGCCGGACTTATATCCACCTTGACCCCCTAAGTCCAGATGTAGTCATTTCGTACACTAGAAGCGACCAGGCAGTTCCGGACGAATCACCAACTGGCACGTTCCCCAGGTCGTAAGTGCGGCTGCAGCGAGCCACGATGGCCCGATCCACAGCGAGAGCAACGTACTCATGAGCTGCGCGAACCCTCTACCGCGTGAGTCGGCTGATCCCCAGACGATCGCCGTCGCAAGAGCCAAGATAGCGGCACCCCCCACCGCCGCAATCCAGCCGGCGCGAGTTCGGTGCCGTCTTTTCGCCAGGCGCACAACGAGGCTGGTGACACTCCCCAGCAGGAATCCCAACGGCACCGTAAACGCAAAGACCATGACGAACTGGCCGCTGCCGAAGGCCTCGGGTTCGATCACCTTATAGAGCAGGAGCGTGATGATCGAGAGCCCAGGGGCTCCGACCAAAGCTCCCGCGACTCCCACGACAACCCACACGATGTTCCGCCCCCCCGTTGCTTTACCGGGTGGCTAGGGCGAGCGTCACGTCGTCCACCCAGACTTTTCCCGTGCCTGCCACGACCAGGTTCAGCTTCACCGTCTGGGCGCGTTGCCCCTTCTCGAGGAAGAAGGGCGTCTCCTGCGTCACCCACTCGGTCGTGCCGCTCACTGGGGCGTGAAGGGCCTTGGAGAAGAACTCTCCTTTACCTGGAATACCACACCACATTTCGAGGTAGGCCTGGCCAGCGAGACTCTCCGTCCGCAGATGTCCCCGATAGATGAGCGTAGCGTTCTCGACGCCTTCTGGATGAATCTCCGCCAGCCGGATCGTGGTCGGCGCATTGGACTCGATGCGGATCGATCCCTTGCCGTCGTGAGAGGTCGAGGCGTCGCCCATGGTGCCGGTCTTACTCAGGATGCTGTCGATCGAGTCGAGCGAATTGGAATAGATGACCCGCTCGGGCGGCTGGCTGGAGGAGCATGTCAGGCTGCCGAGAGCGATGGCGACCAGCGATAAAGCCATCGGCTTGAGATGAGACATCATACTTCCTCCCCATGGGGGCCATCTGCTCAACGGGCCAACCGTTGGGGAGAGCCGAGGTGCAGCCAGGCCCGTCCTATCTCCTATCGGCTTTTGGGCCCTCGATGATGAACCCCATGGTGGCGGGGACTGCTGGGGCATCCGGCCCGAACTGCGGGGTGCGCTATAATCACGGGACCAGGAGGTGCCCCAAATGCCCGGATCGACGACGCTTCGCCATCTGGCCCTCACCCTCGCTGCCCTGCTTGGTTTGGCCGCTCCTCCACCCGCCGCACGCGCGGTGAATTCGCTGGGTAGCTGTCCCGCCGACGGCGACCCGGCCCACACCGTGATCGGCCCCATCGATCCGCAGGCGCTCGGCGATCTCTGGCTCGCTGCCCCGAGCGGGGGAGCGACGGGAGGGATCGGGGGGGCCGGGCGAGGAAGCACGTTCGTCGACAACGGCGCCCTCCCCGAAGGCGACACGCCGGCAGG
>Ga0105340_1000967_pt1 | contig 13292 bp, 13 predicted proteins | sample EasRivMeERMLT700_FD_89676 | JGI IMG/M metagenome (GOLD analysis project Ga0105340, IMG submission 89676) | Soil microbial communities from meander-bound floodplain in the East River, Colorado, USA - East River MetaG ERMLT700 | ecosystem: Environmental > Terrestrial > Soil > Floodplain | place... | reverse complement strand
TCCGCGAGCGCGATCTCCGTGACCGCGTTGGTAAAGTACACGCCGGCCCCGAGATAGCGTTCGATCACCGTCGCCTGCGCGTTCTTGCCGGCGACGATCAATGTGCGCGGATGCGTGATGAAGGGCCGCGCGGTCGGCTCCGCCAAGTAAATGATCTCAATGGGCGGCGCGACGATCTTGCCGTCGGGAATGACGATCAAGGCGCCGTCGTCGAGTAAGCTCGTGTTGAGAGCGGTGAAGGCGCTGTCATCGTCGCTGGCGATTTGTGCGAGCGCCGATGGGATTTGCAGCGTCTCGGCGAGCGAATCGAATTGCACACCGGGCGGCACGGTCGCCGGGTCCGCCTCGACTTTCAGCAATCGGCCATTGGCGAAGATGAGCCGGATCGCGCCCGGCGCCGACGCTGCGGGGACGCGACGCACGTCAATCGTCTGATCGGCGAGTGGCAACTCCCAGGGGGTTTCGATGAGCGTCGCGATATTGGTGAAGCGCCAGTCCTCGCTGCGCGACGTCGGCAACGACAAATTCTGGAACCGCGTCCGCGCCGCGGCGCGCAGCGCACGGTATTGCTCCGCGGGGCCGGCGCGATCGAAGGGGGCGAACAGATTCGTGAATGCGGTTTTTTCCATCTCGTTTTGGCTTCAACTGATGCCTTCGTAGCCGCGTGCTTCCAGCTCCAGCGCCAACTCCTTGCCGCCGGTTTTGACGATGCGGCCTTCGGAAAGTACGTGCACGAAATCGGGCACGATGTGCGTCAGAAGCCGCTGGTAATGCGTGATGACGAGCATGGCGCGATCCTTCGAACGCAATGCGTTGACGCCGTCCGCGACCGCTTTCATTGCGTCAATGTCGAGGCCGGAGTCGGTCTCGTCCAGGATGCACAGCTTCGGCTCGAGCACCGCCATTTGAAAGATTTCATTGCGTTTCTTTTCGCCGCCGGAGAAACCCTCGTTGACGGAACGCTTGAGCAAATCCTCCGGCATGTGCAGGACTTTTATCTTTTCCTTGACGATCTTGAGAAACGCGCCGGCGTCGAGTTCCGGCTGGCCACGATATTTGCGAACCGCGTTGACCGACGCGCGCAGAAAATAACTGTTGGTGACGCCGGGAATCTCGACGGGATACTGAAACGCGAGAAAGATGCCTTCGCCGGCGCGTTCTTCGGGAGCCATGTCGAGGAGGTTCTTGCCTTCGAACAGCACTTCGCCTTGCGTGACTTCGAACGCATCCTTACCGGTGAGAACGCCGGCGAGCGTGCTTTTGCCGGAGCCGTTGGGGCCCATGACGGCGTGCACTTCGCCTGCTTTCACGTCGAGATTGATGCCGCGCAAGATGGCCTTGTCGGCGACGCGGGCGTGGAGATTTTGGATGGCTAACATTCGATTCATTCACTTTCGACAACACGGACATCAATAACCCGAACCACGCGGTCATCGACGTCGATTTCACAAAGTACTAATAACGAATCGCGACGAAGGAAATACAAATCATCAACTCGCGTGACCATTTTCAATGCGTTTGATCGCAACGCCTCGTCGATCCAATTGGCGGCATCGGCGATTGTTTGACGATCGGTTGCATTGTTCCATAATTCAGCCAGGCGATTCTCCGATTCCGGAAGCCAGACGACGGTAAGGATCATTCCTTAGTCTCCGTGGCCTTCAATCGCGCCATGATTTCTGACAAAGGTCTGCCCTGGTTTTTTTCTCGCGCGAGTGTCGCGCGTGCCTTGTCGAGGTCAAAATGTTTTCTCACTTCGTCCGCCGCAATACTCGGCGTATAGACGCCGACAACGTTGCCGTCGGCGTCGCGAATCTCGGTGACATCTTTCATCTGGCTAAGGACCAACAACAGTGTCTGGTCTGCAGTGATCGTGGACATCGTTTGTCTCCTTGCTCAACACTTCTGCCTCGACGCGGAATCATTGTGCTCTCAGCGCCAAACACAAAGCACATCTACGTAATCATTTAGTGCATCTCGCCAACCAAAAATGCCGATGTTGGCGCCCAAAACCGCGCCATGCAAAGCGCACCACATCGACACATGGGAACCAACATGTTCCATGTCCGACGGGTCCAAGTGGGTGTTCAGCGATGCGATGGCAAATCCCAGCACGGCCGCCAAGGCGCCGCCTGCAACAAATCCAACCAGGGCTCGTTTCATTGCCTACCCTACACTTCCTTCAAGACTCACCCCCAGCAGCTTCTTCGCCTCCACCGCGAACTCCATCGGCAGCTCCTTGAACACCTCCTTGCAGAAGCCATTGACGATCATGCCGACCGCGTCTTCCGCGCTGAGGCCGCGTTGCTTGCAATAGAAGATCTGGTCCTCGCCGATCTTCGACGTCGATGCTTCATGCTCGACCGTGGAGCTTGTGTTCTTGACCTCGATATACGGGAACGTGTGCGCGCCGCACTTGTCGCCCAGCAAAAGCGAATCGCACTGGCTGTAGTTGCGCGAATGCTCGGCGCCCTTGAGCACCTTGACCTGGCCGCGATACGTGTTCTGCCCGCGGCCGGCGCTGATGCCTTTCGACACGATCGTGCTCTTCGTGTTTTTGCCGACGTGGATCATCTTGGTGCCGGTGTCGGCCTGTTGTTTGTGGTTGGTCAATGCGACCGAATAGAACTCGCCGACGGAGCCTTCGCCGATCAGGATGCAACTTGGATATTTCCACGTGATCGCGCTGCCGGTCTCGACTTGCGTCCACGAAATCTTCGAGTTGCGGCCACGCGCAGCGCCGCGCTTGGTGACGAAGTTGTAGATACCTCCCCTGCCCTCCTTGTCGCCGGGGTACCAGTTTTGCACCGTGGAATACTTGATCTGCGAGTTCTCGCCGACCGCGACCAGCTCGACGACCGCGGCGTGCAGTTGATTCTCATCGCGGATCGGCGCGGTGCAGCCTTCCAGATAGCTGACGTACGCCCCCTCCTCGGCCACGATCAGCGTGCGCTCGAACTGGCCGGTATCCTTAGCGTTGATGCGAAAGTACGTGGACAACTCCATCGGGCAGCGGACGCCTTTAGGGATATACGCGAACGAGCCGTCGCTGAAGACCGCGGAGTTCAGTGTCGCGAAAAAGTTGTCGTTGTACGGCACCACGGAGCCGAGGTACTTCTTGATCAGCTCCGGATGATTGTGCACCGCCTCCGAAAAGGAGCAGAAGATGACGCCCATCTCCAAAAGCTTGCCCTTGAACGTCGTCGCGACCGAGACGCTGTCGAATACCGCATCGACGGCGACGCCGGAGAGCCGCTTCTGCTCGTCGAGCGAAATGCCGAGCTTCTCAAAGGTTTTGAGCATCTCCGGATCGACTTCATCGAGGCTCTTGAGCTGTTTCTTCGGCTTCGGCGCGGAGTAGTAGATCATGTCCTGATAATCGACCGCTGGAAACGTGACGTTCGGCCACCAGCGCGGCTCTTCCATCGTCGTCCAGTGGCGATACGCCTTGAGCCGCCAGTCGAGCAGCCAGCTCGGCTCCTTCTTGAACGCGGAGATGCGTTCGATGATGTCTTCGTTCAGGCCCTTCGGCAACGTGTCGGCTTCGATGTCGGACGTGAAGCCCCACTGGTATTCTTTGTTGGCGAGTTGCTCAATGGTTTGGGTTGCGGTGGTCATAGGTAATATCCTTTATCATTCAATTCAAGCCCCGGGATGAGCGCAGCGATTCCCGGGGTTCGAACCCCGGGAATCGCTGCGCTCATCCCGGGGCTTGGCAGGTCATTTTGAAATCAAATTCAACGCCACCAGCTGCGGCTGCTCTTCAACCGCAGCCAGCGCCAGTCGTTCACGCAACAATTCCGTGACGCGGCCCTCATCGTGGATCAAATCCGCGAGCGTGATCTGATCGAGCACGTGCCGCATCCAGTGTTCCAGCGTTTGCCAGAGCGATTTCAGCGTGCACGTCGAGTGATTCGTGCACACGCCGCCGGGCGCTTCGGTGCCGGCATGCTTTTGGCAATAATCGACTTCATCAAAGAGCGGCTCGCCAAGGATCAACAGCAACGAACCCAGGCCGATCGATGCGGAGGTTTTGGCGAGTTTGTAGCCGCCGGACCGGCCGCGTACGCTCTCCAGAATGCCGGCCTGACGCAGAACGCTCATCAGCTTGGCGACGTACGGCACCGAAAGTCCTTCCGCAGCAGCGACTTCCGGCAACGTGGCCGAGCCGCTCTCGGCTTTGGCCAGTCGCAGCAAACATCGCAAGCCGTACTCTTCTTGAGCGCTGATTTTCATGGCTTGGACCTCCGGGGCGTTGATCTACCCACATTCTACTAATGTGTACTTTTTAGTCAAGTATTCTCTTTCAGAGCCTGAGGCGTGAGCGAAGAGATGGGGGCGCTCGGACCTCCGCACATTCGTTACGACCCGCAATGTTCCCGGCACCGGCAAGCTTTTACAGCGCAAAAGGTTTGACACGTCGTGTGAACTGTTTACTATGGATGGAAGGTCGTTTCATGTCTCTGGAACAAAGATTCATTGCTCCGTCTGACGAGGTGATCGCATGGCCGGTCTGAAGAAGAAGAAACGCGAAAAAAGCGGCAGCCCGAACGTTGTGCTGGTGGTCTTCCTGGTGCTGTTCGTCATCACGTCGATCACGCTAGGTGTATTTCTCTACTTGGCGCTCGACGAAGCCGGCGTGGCGCGCCAAAGCATGAAAAAGGTCGCCGACAAGGAGCAGGGCGACAAGAACGTGATCGTTTATTACAAGATGCTATTTCGCGATTTGCGCGCAGCGCTCGGCGACAAGCTCGACCAGAATGAGGCCAAAGAATTGGCCATCGATCGCGGTTCCTTTGACGGCGGCACCTTTGATAAGAACATCACCGACAAAGCAGTGTCCGGCAAGGTGCTGGCGGACTTGGGCGGCAAACTGAATCGCACGGAAACAGGTTACGAAAAGAATTATCCGGACCTTCTCGACGCGGAAAGAAAGAAATACGCAGAAATCGACGGCAATTGGAAAACAGAGCAGGCAGCGCATGCGAAAACGAAGGAAACGATCAAGGATTTGAAAGCGAAACAGGACACGAATCATCAGGCCATCATGACCAGCATCACGGCCGGCAACGCGGCGACGCTGGCGGCGGCGCAGAAAAAGAGCGATGACTTCGTCAAGCTCACCAAAGACCAGAAAAAACTCAACGAGGACATTAAGGCGGAAAGCGATAAGAATCTTGCGATGCAAGACGAGCACGAACAGAAACTCAAGCTCATGGGCTTTGAAATCAAGAAGCTGCGCGACGAACTCGCGCAGGGCGGCAAGGCGGTCGGCCCCGGCGGCGCTGCGGTCGCGGCGGGGGGCGCCAGTTTCCCGCTCATCCTCGATATCTCGCCGGGCAAGCCGCTCTGGGACCAGCCCGTCGGCAAGGTTACCCGCGTCGATCTCGATTTGCGCCAGGTCGTCATCAACCTCGGCTCCGCGCACGGCGTGCAGCCGGAACTCACCTTCAACGTCTTCGGCGCCAATAACGCCGGCCGGGCCGAGAAGGGCATGAAAGGCTCCCTCGAGGTCATCAAGGTCATCGATACGAATTCTTCCTTAGCTCGCATCACGTCGCTCTACGACGCCGACGGCTACGAGATTCAGCTCAACGCCCAGACCCGCGGCCGACTGCTGCGCGAGACCGAAGCGCCGATGAAGGAAGGCGATTTGCTCTTCAACCTCTTCTGGGGCACCCGTGTGGCAATCAGCGGCTACGTCAATATCACCGGCGAAGCGTCCGAAACGCCGTCCGAACAGTTTCGGCAAATGGACGACTTCCTGTACCTCCTGCGGCGCAGCGGCGTGACCGTCGATGCGTACGTCGATCTTCGCGACGGACAGATCAAGGGCAACATCACGTCGAAGACGCGCTATCTCATCTACGGCGACACGATGCGCGTCGCCGGCGAGAAGCCCGAAGCGAAAATGCCCGAGGACGACAAAGAGAAGGAAAAGGAGAAAGACAAGGACAAAGACAAAGACAAAGACAAGGAACCCGTTGGCAAAGAGCCGGTGAAGAATGGGCTGGCCAACGCGGACCGCAATGAACAGATCAATCGCTCGAGCTTGCTGCTCCGCAACGACGCCAAGACCGTCGGCTTGCTCATGATCTCGGCGGAGAATTTCGCGAATGTGGCCGGCTATCGCAAGGCCCGCAACGCCAACACGCCGAGCTATTCGGACTTCCGCCCAGCGCTGCCGTACGCCGGCTCGATCGACGCCGGCGTTCGCGATGTGCCCGCGCGGCAAGAGGAAAAGAAGGAGCCGCCGCCCCCGGAGAAGAAGGATCCCAACTGAGCGGCCGCGCGAACCTCGAGTCATAAAGAAGCCTCCCCAGTTGGGAGGCTTCTTGCACTGATGAAGCTCGAATTGACGGCACGCGCCGCGGCCGCATCGCGGGCAATATTGCGGGCCGTCTACCTGATAAATCGGAGTCTTGCAAAGTTCGTCGTAACTGCGCGTATCCTCAGGCGGCAACGGAGAATCGTCAAAATCCGCGATGATTTGCTGTAATCGTAATGGTTACGGCGCGAGAATTGTCGTCTGGCGCCGAACTTTGAGGCGGGCGATGAGACCGCGGAGTTGCAATTTAGGAAGTTGGCAAATTGACGGCACGCCCCACCGCGGTTATGCTCATTGGTTATGACCGAGGTCACTCGCATTCTGAATGCCTGCGAGCACGGCGATCCGTTTGCCGCGGAGCAGCTTTTGCCGCTGGTCTACGACGAACTTCGCAAGCTCGCCGCGCAGAAGCTGGCCCAGGAGAAGCCGGGCCAGACGCTTGAGGCCACGGCCTTGGTCCACGAGGCGTACTTGCGTTTAGCGGACGTCGAACAGGAGCGGCACTGGGACAGCCGCGGCCACTTCTTTGCTGCCGCTGCCGAAGCCATGAAGCGGATTGTGGTGGAGGCCGCCCGGCGCAAAAAGCGGGCCAAGCATGGCGGCGGCCGGGAACGGATCGAGGTCGAACTCGCCAACCTGCCCACCCGAATGCCTCCCGACGACCTACTCTCCCTGGCGGAGGCCCTCGACCGTTTGGAGCAGGTCGAGCCAATCAAGGCCCGATTGGTAACTCTCCGCTATTTTGCCGGGTTGACCATTGAACAGGCCGCGGCAGCGTTGAACATCTCCCGCGTCACGGCCCACTGCTACTGGACATTCGCTCGAGCCTGGCTGCATCAGCAAATGAACGGTGAGAAGCCCGAGTAGGCACTTCCCAAAAAAAATCTCTCGAGGTGGAGCGCGCGGCCATCGGCCGTCGCATTGTCTTTCGGCGGGGTTGTCCCCGACGTGGAGGGCAAAGATATGGCGCTTGAGGACATTTTCCTGGAGGCGGTGGAAAAGGCGCCGGCCGACCGCGCCGCCTACCTGGATGGCGCCTGCGGCTCCGACGCCGGACTCCGAGCTCAGATCGAGGCCTTGCTGCGGTCCCATGAGGAGGCCGGCAGCCTGTTGGATCAGCCACTCTTTCAGGCCGGTCCTACCATGGCGGCGCCCACCTCGACGGAAAAGCACGAGTTGTTGGCTGGCCGATACAAGTTATTGGAAGAAATCGGCGAAGGCGGCATGGGGACCGTCTGGATGGCCCAACAAATCGAGCCGGTCAAGCGGCTCGTGGCCGTCAAGCTCATCAAGGCGGGGCTGGACACCAAGCAAGTCCTCGCTCGCTTCGAGGCAGAGCGTCAGGCGCTTGCGCTCATGGACCATCCGAACATCGCCAAGGTGCTGGACGGCGGCACGACTCCGTCTGGCCGACCGTACTTTGTGCTGGACCTCGTCAAAGGCGTGCCGATCACGAAATACTGCGACGAGCACCATTTGACGCCTCGGCAGCGCCTGGAGTTGTTCGTCCCCATCTGCCATGCGGTGCAGCACGCGCATCAAAAGGGCATCATCCACCGTGATCTCAAGCCGTCCAATGTGCTGGTCGCCCTCTATGACGGCAAGCCGGTGCCGAAAGTCATCGACTTTGGCGTGGCCAAGGCGGCCGGGCAGTCGCTTACCGACAAGACCTTGGTCACCGGCTTCGGCAACATCGTCGGCACGCTGGAATACATGTCGCCCGAACAGGCCGAGGTCAACCAGCTCGACGTGGACACGCGCAGCGATATCTACGCGCTGGGTGTCTTGCTGTACGAGTTACTGACCGGCAGCCCGCCGTTTACGCGCAAAGAGCTGGAGAAAGCCGGCATGCTGGAGATGCTCCGTGTGATCCGCGAGCAGGAGCCATCCAAGCCGAGCACGAGGCTGAGCACGGCAGACGGCTTGCCTACCTTGGCTGCGAACCGTGGCACGGAACCCGCGAAGCTGACGAGGCTGATGCGCGGCGAGTTGGACTGGATCGTGATGAAGGCGCTCGAGAAGGACCGCACCCGGCGTTATGAGACGGCCAATGGTTTCGCGATGGATGTGCAGCGTTATCTGGCGGACGAAGCGGTGCACGCGTGTCCGCCGTCGGTGAGCTATCAGTTCCGGAAGTTCGTGCGGCGGAACAAGGGGCCGGTGTTGGCCGCGTCCCTGGCGATATTGATATTGCTCGCCGGCATCGTCGGCACGACATGGGGAATGTTCCACGCCGAAGCGGCACGTGCCGATGCGGCGAACGAGGCGGAGCAGAAACGCCAGGCGCTCGGGCAAAAGGAGGCTGCGCTCGAAGACGCCAAGGACAAGTTGTTTCAGGCGTTGGTCAACCGCGCGCGCCGAGCGCAGAAGCGGTCGTGTCGGGCAGCGATTCGAAGCGCTGAAGGCGATCCAGGAAGCGGCCCGGATTCGTATGACCTCCGAATTGCGAACCGAAGCAGCCGCGGCCCTGGTTTTGCCGGACGCGGAAGTCGTTCACGAATGGGAAGCCTGGAATGAAGATACGCTCAACATCGCATTCGACGCGCACTTTGAACGCTACGCCCGTCTGGATCGACATGGCGGGATTACGGTTTGCCGACGACGCGACGGCCGTGAGGAAATACTGGCGCGTCTGCCGCCGCAGGGAGCACCCCCGTATACCGGCCCGTATATGAGCCCGGATGGTCGTTACGTGACATTTTGCGAACACTCGCCAGCGACCCGCAAGACGTATGTATGGAAGGTCGATGGGTCCATTCCACCGGGACCGCTCGTGTTGCCGGTGAGAGTGAATAACTTATCGGTGGCCTACCGGCGGGACCGCCGGCAACTGGCGCTGGGAGATTTCGATCGATGGGTCGGCGTGTACGACCTGGACACCGGCGAATTGGTGCGGCGTCTAAAGCTTGGAGCCTCGCCTCTTGAAATCGATTTCCATCCCAAGGACGGCCGGCTGGCAGTGGCCGCAGGTAATGTGGTGCAACTGTTCGATGTGGATGCAGAGAAGGAGTCGCCGCCCTTGAGGCACCCAACCCTTGCCGGGAGCGTGTGCTGGCACCCCGATGGCCGCCGCCTGGCGACCGGTTGTGCGGATGCCAAGATCCGTGTCTGGGACACCAAAACGGCGGTTGAAGTCATGACGCCCTGGGTGGATGCCGCAGCCAAGGTGGCCTTCAACCCCGAAGGAGACCTGCTCGTGAGCCGCGACGCGAAGATCTGGGATGCGACGACCGGCCGACTCCTGCTGACGTTGCCCGGCGTGCGCGGCAAGTTCAGCCAGGACGGTTTGCTTGGCCACAGCCGGGAAGGAAATAAGGTGCGCTTGTGGCGGTTGGCGGACGGCCGAGAACTGCGCGCCCTCCGTGGCCGCAAGGCGGACAGCCCGGAAGAATTCGTAAATCCAACCTTGCACCCCGATGGGCGCACGTTAGCCGGCAGTTCGTTCAACTGGTTGAGCTTTTTTGATGTGGTGAGTGGTGAGGAACTGGGGTCGGTGCGCTTGCCGCGGTTGAACGCAGCCAGGCCGGTGTTCTTCGATCCGCCAAGCGACCCTTCCGCTCCGGAGCGGTCGAACTGGAAAGCCGGTCTATCCGATGCAGAAAAGGCCGGCGCGTGGATTACGGGTGGTCATGGCAGCATGTTGGTCTGGCCAGCTCGTCTCGACCCTACGCGCCCGGCGGTGATGCGTGTGGGGCCAGCGCGGTTTCTCATTGCCGACGCGGGCCGCGGTTATTCCGTGGGAGCAAGCGCCAGCCGTGACGGCCGCGTCCTGGCCATGCCACAAGTTAGCTCGACTGTTGTTCTGCACCGGGATCGGCCCGACCGGCGCGTGATACTCGGCCCACAACACGACGTGCGTTTCTCCGCCGTGAGCCCGGACGGGAAGTTGGTAGTTACTGGCAGTCACTGGTCCGATGGCCGATCCAAGAGCGTACGAATCTGGGACGCAGAGACCGGTCTACCCATCCGCGAGTTGCCCATGGAAGGTTCGACGAAGATGAATTTCAGCCCGGACGGAAAGTGGCTGTTGACCATGGGCGCCGATACTCGGTTGTGGGAAGTCGGCGCCTGGCGCGAAGGGAGGCGCCTGTCGGGAAGCATTGGCGCCTTCAGCCCGGATGGTCGGCTGCTTGCCGTCGGGAACAGCACCAGCGGCGAGATCCGCCTCGAGGAGACCGCTACCGGCCGCGAGGTGGCCAGCCTGATCGGGCCAGAGCAGTTTGGGTATGGACCAACCTGTTTCACACCCGACGGATCGCGGCTCATATCGCAAAGCGGCGGCTTCATCCACGTCTGGAACTTGCGGCTGATTCGCCGGCAGTTGAAAGAACTCGGGCTGGATTGGGACTGGCCGGAATTTCCGCCGGCGGCGCCTGGCAGTGAAGATCCACGGTCGCTGCAGGTGGAGGTCCTGCGCGGCGACCTGGACAAACTCCCGCCGCCACTCAAACAGGGACCCCGATAGACGGTCGAATCTTATTGCCCATGTGGTCGAAAAGTAACAGCGGCCGGTGAGGCCTTACCGCCAAGCAAGCCCCTCACCGGCCCGGCACCGCCTCGGCGCTCGGTCTGCGCGCCGGCCGCGTTGTCGCACCCATTGTAGCGCAGACCGATGTTGCAAAGGAGTTCTGACCATGTCTCGACACTCGTTTCGTCCTCAACTGGAGGAATTGGGCAGCCGCTGCCTGCCCAGCGCCAACCCCGCCATTTCGATCAGTGATGTGTCACTCGTCGAGGGCAACGTGGGCACCCAGTACGCGCAGGTCACCGTGAGCCTATCGGCCCCGACTACCAAGACGGTGAAGGTCGATTACCAGACCGCCAACGGCACCGCCAGATCCGGCAGTGATTACACCGGCGTCTCCGGCAAGGCGACCTTTGCTCCCGGTCAAACCATTTATCGGGTGACCGTTCCCGTCCACGGTGACATGGCAGTGGAACCGGACGTGGCGTTCACCGTCAAGCTGAGCAACGCCAGGAACGCGACGATCGCTGACTCCAAGGGGGTCGTCACCATTCTCGACGATGGCGATGCCAGGCCCAGGCCCATTGTCAACATCCTCGGCGGTATGCCGGTCTTCGAAGGAAGTTCCGGGGGCACAACGCTCATGACGTTCTCGGTGAGCCTGTCGGCCCCTGCTGCCGAAGCGGTGACGGTCAGTTACACCACATCCGATGACCCCTGGCAGCCCAACTACGGCATCCTCGCCGGCTACGCGTACACGTCCGGGACGCTAACGTTTGCCCCCGGCGAGACAACCAAAGAAGTCACGGTCGAGGTCTACGCAGATGCCATTCCCGAGCCGTCCCAGACGTTTTACGTCGGCATCTCCGACGCCTCACCCAACGCGCTGATTGGGCTGAGCTATGCCTCGGGCACGATTTTGGACGACGACGGCTACGGCCCGGACTACTGGTGGCCCTTCTCGCCTTTTGACGAGCAGCCCGCCTACATCGGGTGAGAGGACTCGTGCGGCACGGAGCCGAGTGGATTTGGTATCGCGAGATGCGGCCGGTGAGGCCTTACCGCCAAACAAGCCCCTCACCGGCCCGGCACCGCCCCGGCGCTTGGTCTGCGCGCCGGCTGCGTTGCTCCCTTCCATTGTTTCGCAGACCGCACCAAGAAGGGAGAAATTGCCATGTTTCAAAAATCCTCCATCCGTACCACTCGGTTGCAGCTCGAATGCCTCGAGGACCGGTGCACGCCGAGCGCCATGCTGGGCGACCCGTGGGCTCTTGGTCCGGTCCACCTCGGCGGACCACAGACCCACGTCGCGCCACGTGACGCCGCAAAGGACGAATCGGTAATCACGCGCAAGCATGTCGAGCTGGTCCGATTGAACTTCCAGTGTTCCGCGGACCTCAAGACCGGGCAGACGACGGTTACGGGTTTTGCTACGAATCTGGGGCATTGGACCGGCACGGGACAGGTCTCCAAGTCTGACATCAATCTAGCCACGGATCGGGCTGAGGTCAGCGGCACCGTCACGATCTTCACCGCCAATGGCGACAAGCTGTTCGTCTCGTTCTCAGCGTCGTGGAAGCTATCGACCGGGAAGGGAACGGAAGTAGTCACCACCACCGGAGGCACGGGCCGGTACGCGGGCGCCTACGGTGTCGCATTCATGAACTGCACCATGACCGTGGACCTCGCGGCACAGACGATCTCGTGTAACTGCCAAGGATTTGGATTCCTGGTCACCGCTCGCCGCTAGCCGGGCGCGCAGCGACTTGCGTGACAAGCAAAAATCGGGCAGGAGGTGGCATTACCTGCCCGTCTATTTCCTGGCGCGGGCGCGTTCGGGACGCATGGCGCCGCCCTCGAAATGAATTAGGCATCGCCATGTTAGCGTTGTGCACCCACGACCAACTTCTTCAGTTGTTTGCCTTCGCCCGAACGGTTGCCAGGATTTCTTGCACCCGGGCGAAGTCGGCTGGCTTTACCAAGTGATAATCGAACCCGCTTTCCATCGAATGCTGGCGATCCGTCTCCTGTCCATATCCCGTCATGGCGACGAGGATGATATCCTTGGCGAAGAAACGCTCCCGAATTTGTTTCGCCACCTCGTATCCGTTCAGGCCCGGTAAGCCAATGTCCAACAGCACAACGTCCGGCGTGTAGTCGAAGGCCGCTTCGAGTGCCAACGGGCCGGTATGAGCCGTCCGAACATCATGGCCGGACATTTTTAGCAGCGTCGCCAAGCTCTCGGCGGTGTCCCGGTTGTCATCCACCACGAGTATCCGCAATGATCCCGTCGGCTTCTTCTCCTCGTCAGGGGTCGGTGGCGGCTGCGCAACCGGTGTCAACGAGACCGGCAGAGTCACGATGAACTCGCTGCCTTTTCCAAGAATACTGACAACGTCTACCCGCCCCCGGTGCATTTCCACCAGCCGACGCACGAGGGCCAGGCCGATGCCCAATCCACCCTGGGAGCGATCGAGTGACCGCTCCGCCTGCGTGAAC
>Ga0105340_1000966_pt1 | contig 13293 bp, 11 predicted proteins | sample EasRivMeERMLT700_FD_89676 | JGI IMG/M metagenome (GOLD analysis project Ga0105340, IMG submission 89676) | Soil microbial communities from meander-bound floodplain in the East River, Colorado, USA - East River MetaG ERMLT700 | ecosystem: Environmental > Terrestrial > Soil > Floodplain | place... | reverse complement strand
AGACGAACTCGAAGATGCACGGGTTGAGCGAGGCCTCGGCGGCGCACTGCTGGCTGTAGAAATGGCCGTCCTGATCGATGAAGATCGCCTCTCCCGGGGCGACGTCGCGCACCAACTCGAAGCCGAGGGAGTCCAGCGCCACGGACTCCGAGGCGACCATGTACTCGTAGCCCCGCTCGGTCTCGGTGCGACCGAATACCAGCGGCCGGATGCCGTGGGCGTCACGAAATGCAAGCAGCCCGTAGCCCGCGATCATCGCCACCACGGCGTAGGCGCCACGGCACCGGCGGTAGACGCCCGAAACCGCGGCGAAGATCGTCGCCGGGTCGAGCTTGATGTGGGACGCGCCCTCCTGCAATTCGTGCGCGAGCACGTTAAGCAGGACTTCCGAGTCGGAGTTGGTATTGACGTGCCGCAGGTCCTGGCGAAACAGGTCGTTCTTCAGCTGCTCGGAGTTGGTGAGGTTGCCGTTGTGGCCGAGCACGATGCCGAAGGGGGAATTCACGTAGAAGGGCTGCGACTCCGCCCCCGACCACGCGGAGCCGGCGGTTGGATAACGCGTGTGCGCGATGCCGGAGGAGCCGGTGAGCGCGCGCATGTTGCGCGTGCGGAACACGTCGCGCACCATGCCCGGGCCCTTGTGCATGTGGAAGGTCGGACCTTCGGCCGTGACGATGCCGGCCGCGTCCTGGCCACGGTGCTGCAGCACCAGCAGCCCGTCATAGAGCAGCTGGTTGACCGGATTCTTCGCGACGACTCCGACGATTCCGCACATCGCGCTTCTCCGAGAGCCCGCGGGGGTCTCTAGTACTTGATGCGTTTCGAGAGATCGGCCGGCAGCCAGCCATTGATGTAGCCGGCGAAGGCTTCCAGCGGACCTCTCAGCGCCGCTTCGCGCCACGTGGCCTGGCGCGGCAGCGTGGTGAGTCCCGCCAGCAGCACAAGGATCATCACCACGAATATACCCCGCGCGAGGCCGAAAAGTCCGCCCACCACGCGGTCAGCGGGACCCAGGCCGACGATCTTGACCACCTTCGACGCCAGCATGGCGAGTACGCTCAGTCCCACCAGGGCCACGATGAATACGACCACGAAGCTCACCAGCAGCCGGATTTCCTCGGTCGCCATTCCCTGCGGCAGGAGCCTCGCGGCATCGGGCGCGAGCAGGTTCGCGAGCAGGAACGCACCCACCCACGCCACGAGCGCCAGCACCTCCCGCACCAGGCCCCGCCAGACGCCGTACGCGACCGAGACTCCGACGATGGCAAGGACGATGATGTCGATAACGGTCATGGTCACCTCGTGGTGATGTTACCGTTCATGCCGAGCGATTTCAGTTGATCGCGCGCCTTCTCGGCGGCCTCGCGCGTGGCAAACGGCCCCGCCCGCACCCGCGTGACATCGCCCTTCACCGTCTTCACCACCTCCGTATAAGACTTGATGCCGGCGGCGGAGATCTGCCCCTGGAGGCGCTGCGCCTTCTCGGCGTCGGCGAGCGCGATGACCTGGACCACGAATGGGCCGCCGCCCGGCTTGGCCGCGGGCTTGGTGGTCTTCGCCGTGGTCTTGGCCGGGGCCTTCTCCGGTGCCTTGACCGCGGGCGCCTTGGCCGGTATCGCCGTTTCGGGCTGCGCCGCCGGTTTGGGCGCGTCCTTGTCCTTGGGGGCTGCCGGCGCACCGGCAGACTTCGCGTCCGCCTGCGGCGCCGCTGACTTGCTGTCCGGCGCCTTGGCGGGAGGAGGCGGCGCGACCTTGGCCTTGAACGCCTCCGATTCGGTGGAGGGGATCCGGATCGTAATGTTCTGGCTCACCGGTCGAGGTTCCGTATCGAGCACCATGGGCAGGACGACCACGATGGCGGTCACCAGCACGATCGCACCCAGCAAGCGCCGCCGCGCGCGTCGTTTGAGCTGAAGTTCCTCGTCGCTGATCGCTCGCGCCATCTACCGCTGCCACCTGGACGTCTGCATCGGTCCTAAGGTCCCTGATTCCCTCGGCTGCCGCCCCCGGCCGGGGATGCCCGCTGGCGCTCTCGCAACTGCATCACTGCGGCCACGGTGTGAAACGATCCGAACACCGCAATTCTATCATTTTCCGTCGCTATATCACAGGCTTGCGCATATGCGGCGGCGACGCTGTCGCACGCTGTCACGGCGCCGACGCCGGCGCCAGCGAGCACCTGTTGAAGCGCCTCGACCCCGGCGCCGCGCGGGCCTTCCAGGCCGGCAATGAACCAGTGCGACACCCGGGATTTCACGGCAGCGATGACGCCGGTGATGTCCTTGTCCTTGAGCATTCCGAACACGGCGAGTACGCGCCCGCCCCCGCCCATCGCCGCAAGGCTCGCCGCGAGCGCGCGCGCCGCCTGCGGGTTATGCGCTACGTCGAGGATTACCGCCGGACGGCCCGGCAACACCTGGAAGCGGCCCGGATTGTCAGCTTGCAGCAGCCCGGCTCGGATATCGTTGACCGCCACGGGCAGGTGCTCGCGCATGGCCTCGAGCGTAGCGATCGATGCCGCGGCATTGGCGAGCTGGCAAGTACCGCGCAGCACCGGGTACGGTAGCGCGCCGCGGCTGCCGCCCGGTCCCCAATACCGCCAATGCGTACCCTCAGGCGCGGCCCCGAAGTCGGTGTCGATGCGCCAGAGGCGCGCCCCGATCGCGGCCGCGTGCTGGAGCAGGCTCGCCGGCGGCGCGGAATCGGCGCAAACCGCGGGCCGGCCGGCGCGGAAGATGCCCGCCTTCTCGCGGCCTATCGCCTCGCGGTCGCCGCCCAGGAAATCAACGTGGTCGATGTCGACCGTAGTGACGACGGCGCAGCCGGCGTCGAAGGCGTTGACTGCATCGAGCCGGCCGCCAAGACCGACCTCCAGCACCGCCGCCTCGACACGCCGCTCCACGAACAGCCATACGGCCGCGAGCGTGCCAAACTCGAAATAGGTGAGCGGCACCTCTCCGCGGGCGCGCTCCACCGCGGCGAATCCCTGCGCCAGTGCCTCGTCGGCCGCGTCCGCGCCCGCGATGCGCACGCGCTCGTTGTAGCGCAGCAGGTGCGGCGACGTGTAGCGTCCGATGCGGTAGCCGGCGCAGCGCAGCATCGCCTCGATCAGAGCACATACCGAGCCCTTGCCGTTGGTGCCGCCGACGGTGATGATCGGAAACGCGGGCGCGAGCCCAAGGGCATCGCGCACGCGAATCACCCGGTCGAGCCCCAGCGCGATCGACTTCGGGTGCAGCCGCTCGATGTGCTCGAGCCAGCCCGCAAGCGATTTCGGGCTCATGCTGCCGGAGGCAGCTTGAGCAGCATCGTGAGGAGGCCGGCCAGCTTGTCCCGCATCTCGCGGCGGTCGACGATCATGTCGATCGCACCGTGATTCAGCAGGAATTCGGAGCGCTGAAAGCCCTCGGGCAAGGTTTCGCGCACGGTCTGCTCGATCACCCGGGGTCCCGCGAAGCCGATCAGGGCGCCGGGCTCCGCGATCACGACGTCGCCGATCATGGCGAAGCTCGCGGACACGCCGCCCATCGTGGGATCGGTCAGCACCGTGATGAACGGCAGCCTATCGTGCGCGAGCTCGGTCAGGGCCGCACAGGTTTTGGCCATCTGCATGAGCGAGAGCAGCCCCTCCTGCATGCGGGCGCCGCCGCTTGCGGTAATGCAGGTGTAGGGCAGCCGCTGCTCCAGGCATACCGTCGCCCCGCGCACGAAGCGCTCGCCCACGGCCGAGCCCATCGAGCCGCCGAGGAAGCCGAATTCGAAGGCCGCCGCTACCACCGGGATCGTCTTGATCGATCCCTGCATCACCACCAGCGCCTCCTCCTCCGAGGTGTCGTTGCGCGCTTCTTCCAGGCGCTCGGGATAGCGCCGGCTGTCCTTGAACTTGAGGCTGTCGACCGGCAACACTTCCGCGCCGACCTCGTAGCGGCCATCGCGGTCGAGCAGGCCGTCGAGCCGCTCGCGCGCCGAGATCCGGTTGTGATGCGAGCACTTGGGGCAGACGTAGAGGTTCTTCTCGAGGTCGGCGCGGTAGAGCACCGCTTCGCACGAATCGCACTTGCTCCACAGCCCCTCGGGGACCACCTTCTTCGGGCTGCCCGCCTCGCGCTTGATCTTGGGCGGCAGGAGTTTCTGGAGCCAGCTCATGCCTTGACCGCCGCGAGTTGATCGAGCGCTTCCCGGATCGGCGCGAGGAACGCGGCCGCCCGCTCTACGACCTTTTCCCGCGGCGCCTTCTCCATTTCCTGGATCAGCGCGCTGCCAATCACGACGGCGTCCGCCACTGCGCCGATCGCCCGCGCGCTCTGGGCGTCGCGGATCCCGAAGCCGACGCCCACCGGCAGGCGGGTCAGCTCGTGGACGTGCCGGACCCGCGCGGCGACATCTGCGACGTCGATGTTGCCGGCGCCGGTCACCCCGCGCAGCGAGACGTAATACAGGTAGCCGCGGCCCTGCTTCGCGATCCGCGCGAGCCGCTCGTCGGTGGTGGTGGGCGAGAGCAGGAAGATCGTATCGAGGCCGCGCGCATCGAGCGCCTGTTCCAGCTCGCCTGCTTCTTCGGGCGGATAATCGACCACCAGCACGCCATCCGCGTCCGCAGCCTTGGCGGCGTCGGCGAAGCGCCCGACGCCCAGCGACTCGATGGGGTTGGCATAGCCGAAGATCACCACGGGCGTGTCGCGATCGGTCTTGCGGAATTCGGCGATGTAACCGAGGACCCCGCGCAGGGAAACACCGTGCTTCAGCGCGCGCTCACTCGAGCGCTGGATCACCGGGCCATCGGCCATGGGGTCCGAGAACGGCACGCCCAGCTCGATCACGTCGGCACCCGCGCGCGCCAACGCGTGCATTAACGGAACGGTGAGGCCGGGATCGGGATCGCCCGCGGTGATGAACGGGATCAGCGCCTTGCGCCCCTGCCGTTTCAGCGCCTCGAAGCGAGCTGCGATTCTGGACATGGTCAGATCTTGATACCCGAGCGCTCGGCGACAGTATGCATGTCCTTGTCGCCGCGGCCGGAGAGGTTGACGAGCAGTAGCTGGTCCTTGCGCATGCGCGGGGCGATCTTCGCGGCGTAGGCAAGCGCGTGCGCGGACTCCAGCGCCGGAATGATGCCTTCGAGCCGACAGAGGTCGTGAAATGCCTGCAACGCCTCGTCGTCGGTGATCGCAACGTACTCGGCGCGCCCGGATTCCTTGAGCCATGCATGCTCGGGGCCGACGCCGGGGTAATCGAGCCCGGCCGAGATCGAGTGCGTCTCGATGATCTGCCCGTTCTCGTCCTGCAGCAGATAGGTGCGATTGCCGTGCAGCACGCCGGGGCGCCCCGCGCACAAGGTCGCCGCGTGCTTGCCGCTCTCGAGCCCCTCGCCCGCCGCCTCCACGCCGATCAGCCGGACGCTCTCGTCAGGTATGAACGGGTGGAAGATGCCGATGGCGTTGGATCCCCCGCCTACGCACGCGAGCACCGCGTCGGGAAGCCGCCCCGCGAGCTCCAGCATCTGGCCCCGCGCCTCGCGACCGATGACCGTCTGGAAATCCCGCACCATCATCGGATAGGGATGCGGCCCCGCGACCGTGCCGATGATGTAGAAGGTGCGCTCGACATGCGTCACCCAGTCGCGCATCGCCTCGTTCAAGGCGTCCTTCAGCGTCTTCGAGCCGCTTTCCACGGGCACCACCGTTGCCCCCAGAAGCTTCATGCGGTAGACGTTCTGCACCTGGCGCTTGACGTCCTCGGTCCCCATGTACACCACGCACTCCATGCCGTAGCGCGCCGCGATCGTCGCCGCCGCCACGCCGTGCATGCCCGCCCCGGTCTCGGCGATCACGCGCGGCTTGCCCATGCGGCGCGCGAGCAGCGCCTGGCCGATGACGTTGTTGATCTTGTGCGCGCCGGTATGGTTGAGATCCTCGCGCTTGAGGTAGACCTGGGCGCCGCCGAAACGCTCGGACCAGCGGCGGGCGTGGTAGACCGGGCTCGGCCGGCCGACATAATGCTTCAGCTCGTGCGCGAACTCGGCCCTGAATTCGGGATCGGCGCGGTAGCGCGCGTAGGCGCTGGCGAGCTCCTCGAGCGCCCGCACCAGCGTTTCGGAGACGAACACTCCGCCGTACGGGCCGAAATGGCCGCGCGCATCGGGGAGGTCAACTATCCGCATCGCGCACCCCTTTGATGAACGCGGCGATCTTCGCCGCATCCTTGACGCCCTTCGCGGACTCGACGCCGCTCGACACATCGACCCCGTCCGGTCGCGCTCGGCGCACCGCGTCCTTGACGTTGGCGACGGTCAGGCCGCCGGAGAGAATCACCGGCAGCGGCAGCCGGCGCGGCACCCGGTTCCAGTCGAAGGACACCCCGCTGCCGCCGTGCAGGCCCTCGACGTACGCGTCGAGCAGCAATGCCTTCGCGTCGTGATACTCGCGCGCGTATTGTAGCAAATCCACACCCGCCTTCATGTGCACCGCCTTGATGTAGGGCCAGTCGAAGCGGCGGCAGAAGCCCGCGCTCTCGGACCCGCTGAACTGGAGCATCTGGACGGGCACTTCGGCCAGCGTGGCGCGCACCTCCTCCTCGGACGGGTCCACGAACACGCCCACCGTCGTCACGGACGGCGGCAGCGCGGCAACGATCTCCCGGGCCTGCGCGAGCGCGACATGCCTGAGGCTCGGCGCGTAGAACACGAGCCCGATGCCGGACGCCCCGGCGCGCGCGGCCTCGAGCGCATCCTCGACGCGCGTAATGCCGCAGATCTTGACTGCTGTCGCCATGATTTCGCTGCTTGCTCGTTGCCCGCTATTCGTGAGCCGACGGCGCCGTGCGCGGCGGCGACTCGGGCAGTCCCCACCGCGCGTCGTACACGACACGCATCAGGTAGAGCCCGGCGGCTTCGACCGTGGGCGCCGCTCGCGCGCGATCGCGGCCGCGCAACACCTCTCCCAGCCACTCCGGCGGGTACTTGCCCTTCCCCACGTAGACCAGGCACCCCACGATGTTGCGCACCATGTGATGCAGGAACGCATTGGCGCAGAGTTCGAACACTATGTAATCGCCGCGACGCGCAACATCGAGGCGCGTGACGGTGCGCACCGGCGTGCGCGCCTGGCATTCGGCGCTGCGAAAGGCGCTGAAATCATGCTCGCCGAGGAGCAGGCGCGCCGCGCGCTGCATGCGGTCCGTGTCTAGCGGCAGGTGGAACCAGCCGGTGCGCGCCGCATCGAGCGCAGGCCGCACCGGATGGTTCAGCAGCAGGTAGCGGTAGCAGCGGTTGACCGCCGAGTAGCGGGCGTGAAAGTCGGGCGCCACCGGGCGCGACCACCCGACGGCGCAGGCCGCCGGCAGCAATGTGTTCACGCCGCGCACCCAGGCCGATTCCGGACGCTCCGCGGCGGTATCGAAATGCACGACCTGGCCGAGCGCATGCACGCCCGCGTCGGTGCGCCCGGCGCAGATCGTGCTGACCCGCCCGCCGGCAACCTCGGTCAAGGCCCGTTCCAGGGCGTCCTGGACTGCGCAGCCCTGTGGCTGGGTCTGCCAGCCGCAAAAGCGGCTGCCGTCGTACTCCACTCCTAATGCAACTCTCACGCGATGATCCTGCCCGAGGCCCCGTAAAAAAAACAAAACCGCGACAGTTCGCACTGCCGCGGTTCGATCTGCTGCGCGTCCCGTTAACCCAGGCTGTCCAGCAGCTTCTTCGCCTGCACCTGCTGCTCGCCGTCGCCTTCCTTGACCACTTCCTGCAGGATCTCCCGTGCGCCGTCCCGGTCGCCCATCTCCTGGTACGCCTTGGCCAGATCGAACTTGGTCTGAACGTCGTACCAGTGACCGTTCTTTTCCTCGTCCCTGACGGCGCCCGAGGGCAGCGTCTTGGGCTCGCTCTCGAGGCCCACATCGAGTCCCTCGATCTTGAAATCGAGACCGACGTCCGCCTTCGGCGCCGCGGGCGGCGCCAACGCCACGGTCACCGGATCCTGGGTCGGGAGCTCGATATGGAAATCGATGACGTTGTTGTCCCGCGCCGAGGGCGCGGCTTCCAGTGCGACGTCGGTTTGCGCACTCGAACCTGCCGGCGGCACTTCGAGCGTGAAATCGGGCAGCGGCGCCGCGGGCGGCTCCTTCGCTCCGATATCCGCCGCGCCGGTACCCAGGATGGAGGTATCCATTGCAACCGTCGCCGCTTCCACGGCTCCGGCGTCGAGCATGATGTCGGTCGATACGCGGGGACCCTCGGCACCGCCAAGATCGAGATCGACGTCCGACGCCGTGCCCACGGGCCGCACCACCGTGGCCGTCATTGACTGCTTTCCGGCTTCGTAGAGCGGGTTCGCGGGATCGAGCGTGTAGCCCATCGCGGCCGCGCGGAGCCAGCTGCCCCCGGTGCCGCCCGTCAGCTTGTTGAGGTTGGCGGCAATTCGACCGAATGCATCTGAATCCTTGCGGGCGGCATATACCTCGAGGAGCTTCAAGTGCACGTCCTCGCGGTTCGGATTCCGGGCCAGCGACTCCTTCAGAATCTCCTCGGCCTGGCCATCGCGCCCGTACTGAATGTAGACGTCCGCCTCCTGCATCGGATCGACGTCATCCGGTGAGGGGGCGACCGTTGTCTGCACGGTCGTCTCTGCGGCGGTGTCTCCTGTCACGGCGGCTGCCCCCGCCGCTGCGGCGGCCGCCATCCCAAGCCTGGGCGCAATCGGCGGACTGTCGCTCCGGCCGGCTCCCGCGCGGCGCCGGCGCACCATCCAGAATGCCAGCCCGCCGAGTACGATCGCGCCGCCCCCCAGGTACAGCGGATCGCTCGCCGCCGCCAGAATCTCGTCCATCAGCTCAGGCTCGCGTGCCGGGGGTGCCGACACCGGCTTCGGTTTGGGCTGGGCCATGGGCTGTGGCTGCGGCGTGGGCGCAGCAGCCGGTGCCGGGGTAGGCTCGGATTTCGCAACCGCGACCGCTTCCGGTTTCGTCGGCGCGGGCTGCGGTGCAGGCTTCGCGACCGGGGCCGGCGCGGCCTTCTGCTGAGCCTGTTGCTGGGCCTGCTGCTGAGCCGCCGCCATGCCCGGGCTCTTCAGCTCCGCCAGCTTCTTCATGTCCTGAATCGTCTTCTCGAGCTGCGTGATGCGCGAATTGGCCTCGGCCAGCGCTTTCTCGCGGGCAACCGCTTCTTCCTCCAGCGCGCGAATGCGATCGGCGCTGCTGGCCGGCTTGCCCTTGCTCGCCGCCGCACCAACGGGCTCGCCCTTCGACAGCTTGACGACGTCCTTGGGCGTGCTGCCCGCCGCCTTGTCTTCGACCTTGGTCGTGATCTTGCCGCTGACCGCCGTGCTCTTCTCCGCGGGAACCGCGACGGCTGTCTCCGCGAGCTTCTCGCGATAGGCATCCCAGTCGGCAACGTGGGTCCGATACTCGGTCACCGCATCATCGCGCGCAACCATGGTTTCGATTTCGTCCCGATTGGGAACGCGCAGGATCTTGCCCGTGCGCACCAGGTTCATATTCTTGCGGATGAACGCATCAGGATTGGTACGGTAAAGAGCGACCAGCATCTGCTCCAGCGTCACGCCCTCCGGCATCACGCTGCGGGCGATCTTGCCTAGCGTCTCGCCGCGCTCGATCGGGCCGTACTCATTGGCCGCGGTCATGGGCGCCGCGACGACCGGGGTCGATATTACCGGCGCTGCCGCAGCTGGGGCGGGCGGCGCGGGCCGCTCCACGGCGGCTGGCGGTTTTGGCGCCGGTGCGGGCGCGGAGGAAACAGGAGGAGCGGGTTCCTGGACGGGTGCGGGCGCGGGGGCGACTACCGGTGCGGGAGCGGGGACGGGCGCCGGCGCGGGGCGCGCTTCCGGCGCGGCGGAAACCTTCGGAGTCGCGGGCAGTGGCGGAATGCCGGGTGGGTCGAGCAGCGCGGTGTACTCGCGCGACAACCGCCCCGACGCCCACGTCAGTTCCACGAGCAAATCGATGAACGGCTCGGTGACCGCGCGGGTGGATGCAATCTTGAGATAGGGTTGACCGCTGGGACGCTTTTCGACGGTCACGCGCGCGCCGGTCAGCGCGACGTTGTACTGCAGATTTGCCTGGCGGTAGGCGTCCGGCAGGGCGAGGCGCGCGTTGAGGGTTGTCAGCTCCTGCGGAGTCACCGCGACCAACTCGATCTCCGCGACGAGCGGCTGGCCAATTGCGGTCAATACCGTGATTCGCCCCAGACCAGCAGCGCCCGCAACACTTGGCAGCAGCGCAAGCAAGAGCGCCACAAACCAGGCCTTCACGTTGGTTTCGCGCACAACGTCACCCCCATTTTTTTGGACAAACAGACTAACATCAATCAGTTAGCGTTGCAAGCTCACATTGCGTCTAGGTGTTGTCCTGACCCCACTCAAATCATTCGAGTTTGGATTTCCGCAAGCGCCGGTATCGCGACCCGCCCCGGCGCGGGCCGAATCATGCGCCGACCGCAGCCTTGCCCTTGGCAATACTACTCCGGCTGCGCGCCGGTTCGATACCGCTTTCGAGCAGGATGCGTAACATCCTCCGCAGCGGCTCGGCGGCGCCCCACAACAACTGGTCGCCGACCGTGAAGGCGGCGAGATACTCGCCACCCATCGAAAGCTTGCGCAGCCGTCCGACCGCGATGTGCATGCGGCCGGTCACCGCCGCCGGCGTCAATTCGCGAATCGAGCTGTCCCGATCATTCGGAACGACCCGCACCCATTCGTTGGCCGTGGCGATGATGCGCGCAATCTCTTCGAGCGGGAGATCCTGCTTCAGCTTGATCGTCAGCGCCTGGCTGTGGCAGCGCATCGCGCCGATGCGCACGCAGACACTGTCGACCGGCGTAGCGGGCATGCCGAAGGTCCCGCCCCGTCCGAGGATCTTGTTGGTCTCCGCGCCGCCCTTCCATTCCTCGAGCGACATGCCGTTGCCCAGGTCCTTGTCGATCCAGGGGATCAGGTTGCCGACAAGCGGGACGCCGCCGAAGTGCTCCATCGGCAGCGTGCCATCGGTCTGCTTGGCGAGCACCTTGCGATCGATCTCCAGAATCGCGGAGGCGGGGTCGGCGAGCAGCTTCTTCACCTCCGAGTGGATCAGCCCGAACTGCGTCAGCAGCTCGCGCATGTGCTGGGCGCCGCCGCCGGAGGCCGCCTGGTAGGTCGCGCACGTCATCCATTCGACGAGATCGCGCGCGAAGAGACCGTGCATGCCCATCAGCATGCAGCTCACGGTGCAGTTGCCGCCGATATAGTTCTTGACGCCGCGGGCAAGCGCGCTCCGGATGAGCGGCAGGTTCACAGGATCGAGCACGATCACCGCGTCGTCCTGCATGCGCAGCGCCCTGGCGGCGTCGATCCAGTAGCCATTCCAGCCCGCGGCCCGCAACGCGGGATGGATCTCGGAGGTGTAATCGCTGCCCTGGCACGAGAGCAGGATGTCCATTGCCGCAAGGCTCTCCAGATCGCGTGCATTCCGCACCGGCGGCACGTCCCGGCCAATCTCGGGTCCTGTGCCCCCGGTCCGGGAGGTCGAGAAGAAGACCGGCTCGATCCGGTCGAAGTCGCGCTCCGCGCGCATGCGCTCCATCAGCACGGAGCCCACCATGCCGCGCCAGCCTATGAATCCCACTTTCACCATGGCCATAGCCCAGATTTCCCCGCTTATTCTATCAAGCCTGCGGGGCACAAGCTCAGAGCGCGGCGACGACGGCGTCGCCCATTTCCCGCGTGCCGACTTTCCGGGTGCCGGGCTCGAAGATATCCGCGGTGCGGTAGCCCGCGGCAAGCACCTTTCGCACCGCGCCCTCGATCCGCAGCGCCGCCGCCTCCTCTTCGAACGTGTAGCGCAGCATCATCGCCGCCGAGAGGATCGTCGCGAGCGGGTTCGCCTGGTCCTTGCCGGCGATGTCGGGCGCCGACCCGTGCACGGGCTCATAGAGTCCCTTCGAGCTCGCGTCGAGGGAAGCTGACGGCAGCATGCCGATCGAGCCGGTCAGCATGGACGCTTCGTCCGACAGAATGTCGCCGAACATGTTGCCGGTGACGATCACGTCGAAGTGCTTGGGCGCCCGGACCAGCTGCATCGCGGCATTGTCGACGTACATGTGGGTGAGGGCGACCTCTGGATACCTCTTGCCGACATCGCTCACGACCTCGCGCCAGAAGCGACTCGTCTCGAGCACGTTCTCCTTGTCGACCGAGGTGAGCCGGCAGCTGCGCTTCATCGCAGTGGCAAAGCCCACTTCCGCGATACGGCGGATCTCGGGCTCCGAGTAGATCATGGTGTCGAACCCCTCGCGCGCGCCGCTCGCGTTGGTGCGCCGCCCGCGCGGCTCGCCGAAGTAGATGTCCCCGGTCAGTTCGCGGACGATCATGATGTCGAGACCGGACACCACCTCGGGCTTCAGGCTCGACGCGCCAGTCAGCTCCGGGAACAGAAGCGCGGGCCGCAGGTTGGCAAAGAGCCCGAGCGCCTTGCGCAGTCTCAGGATCCCCTGTTCTGGGCGTTGCGCGCGCGGCAGCGCGTCGTATTTCGGCCCGCCCACCGAGCCGCACAGCACCGCGTCGGCGGCCTGCGCAAGTCCCAGCGTTCGCTCCGGCAGGGGATCGCCGTGCGCGTCCACCCCCGCGCCGCCGAACGGGGCGTCCTCGAGCTCGAGCTTGAGCCCGTCACGCCCGAGCGCCCTCAGCACCCGCACCGCCTGCGCAACGATCTCCGGCCCGATGCCGTCGCCCGCGAGAACCGCGATCTTCATGAAAACAGCCAGGGCTGGCGCTCGCGCTGCTGCGCTTCGAAGGCCCTGATCTTGTCCGCATGCTGGAGCGTCATTCCAATTTCGTCGAGACCGTTCAGCAGGCAGTGCTTGGCGAACGGGTCGATGTCGAACCTGAAGCCCTCCCCGCCGGGTGTGGTCACCGTCTGGGCCTCGAGATCCACCGCGAGCCGGTAGCCTGCGGCGCCCTCGGCTTCCTTGAACAGCCGGTCCACGGTCTGCGCGTCGAGGCGGATCAGCAGCAGCCCGTTCTTCATGCTGTTGTTGTAGAAGATGTCGGCGAAGCTCGGGGCGATCACCGCCTGAAATCCATATTGCAGCAGCGCCCACGGCGCGTGCTCGCGCGAGGAGCCGCAGCCGAAGTTCTCGCGCGCGAGGAGGACCGTCGCGCCGCGGTAACGCGGCTGGTTGAGCACGAAATCCGGGTTGAGTCGCCGCTTCGAGTGATCCATGCCGGGCTCGCCGTGGTCGAGGTAGCGCCATTCGTCGAACAGGTTCGGGCCGTAGCCGGTGCGCTTGATCGACTTCAGGTATTGCTT
>Ga0105340_1000964_pt1 | contig 13325 bp, 11 predicted proteins | sample EasRivMeERMLT700_FD_89676 | JGI IMG/M metagenome (GOLD analysis project Ga0105340, IMG submission 89676) | Soil microbial communities from meander-bound floodplain in the East River, Colorado, USA - East River MetaG ERMLT700 | ecosystem: Environmental > Terrestrial > Soil > Floodplain | place... | reverse complement strand
GTTATTTCAAACAGCTTTTCCTGGCTAATCCCCAATGGCTCAAGGAAAAAAGCAACGCCGTCATCCTGGCGCGGTATCGCGGCGACCACGGTTTGGCCGAGGGCGCGGAAGTCGAGAAGAAGGTCACGAATAATCTGGCCAACCTGAAAAGCGTCATGCGCAAGCAACTGCGCAAGCGCGGCCCCAAGAAGGGCAGCAAGCCCGGTCCCAAACCTTCCAACAAGCTTGAGGCGCTTGAGATCAGCATCGACAATTGCCTGACGACGGCGCGGAATCTGGATTCGCCGAAGCTCGAAGTCGTCATCAACCTGTTGCGGCGTGCCCGGAACACGGTCGTTTGGCAACTGGGCGAGCCATGATTTGCCAATGTACTCATCACGCTCCGCGTGATGGTGCTCGGCCAACTCGCAGACGGAATTAGCCTCTCGTGGGATGCGCTCGAACTCCATCACGCGGAGCGTGATGACTACATTGCATTTCCGTGCGACCAGCGTAAGATGGTGCGCAATTCTGCGTTCCGCGGCGGCTTTCTGAAAAGCGACGCGATGGGGCGCCTTGTGGGGTTACGTGGATGCCACGATTGCTGTCGTGCTCGCGCGGCCATCAATGGGAAGAGAGCGAAGAAGCCGCCACGCGCAGCGACACCTTGCCCTGCCCCGTGTGCGGCGTCGCCGTGTCCACCGTGAGCCCCGGCGCCGACCAGGCCGCGACCGTGCTGCAAATCGCCGCCCCGCCGCCGTTGCGATCCGTCCCCCTCGATCAGCAGCCGCCCGTCCTGCCCGACTTCGAAATCCTCGAAGAGCTGGGCCGCGGCGGCATGGGCATCGTCTATCGCGCCCGCCAGCTTCGCGACAACGAAATCGTCGCCATCAAGGTCATCCGCAAGGATCGCCTCCAGCATGAAGACACGGTGCGCCGCTTTCGCCGCGAGGCCCAGGCGGCGACCCGGCTCAGTCATCCCAACATCGTCAAGGTCTACGATTCCGATCACGCCGGCGACACGCATTACCTGGTGATGGAATACGTTGACGGCATCACGCTCGAACGTTACGTCGATGAAACGGGACCGTTGCCGATTTCCCAGGCATGCGACTTCATTCGCCAGGCGGCTCTGGGCTTGCACCACGCCTTCGAGCAAGCGCTGGTGCATCGCGACATCAAGCCGTCAAATTTGATGGTGACGCCCAATCCGCGGACGACGCCCAATTTCGATCGCTTTCAAGTGAAACTTCTCGACATGGGCGTTGCCCGCGTCTTGCAATTGACGGGGCAATCGATCGCCGAGTCGCTCAGCACGTTGACGCAGGGCGGCTCCGTCATCGGCACCGCGGATTACGTCGCGCCGGAGCAACTCGAAGATCCGCACGGCGCCGACATCCGCGCCGACGTTTACAGCCTGGGCTGCACGTTCTATTTTCTCTTGACCGGGCAGGTCCCCTTCCCCGGCGGCAGCTTGATTCAGAAACTCGACAAGCAGCGCTGGCACGACCCGGTGCCGGCGTCGATCTTGCGCGGCGAGATCGCGCCGGGGCTGACGCGCATCGTTGCGAAGATGATGGCGAAGAAGCCGGCCGACCGCTTTGTCACTCCCGGCGCGATCGCGGAGGCGCTGGCGACGCTGGCCAAGAACAACTTCGACGATCCGCCGGCGCCGCGCATCGAGTTCATCGAAAAACGCCGCCTCACCGGGCACGTGGATGCCGTCCTGTCCGTGCGCTTCGCCCCGGACGGCAAACATCTCGCGTCCGGCGGCAAGGACGGCATGCTCATCTACTGGGACGCGACCACCGGCCAGGTCGTGCGCCGCTTCGCCAAGCATCCGCAGGAGGTCCGCGCCGTCGCCTTCTCGCCGACGCAAGACGTGATCGCGTCCGCCAGCGGCTTCACGGTGCGCCTCTTCGACGTACGCGGCCAGGAGCTGCGCCGATTGAGCGGGCACTCGGCGTCAATCAAATGCATTGCGTTTTCGCGCGACGGCAAACGGCTCGCGTCCGGCAGCGATGACAAATCGATTCGCATCTGGGACGTGTCCGGCGGACGCGAAGTGTTGCGGCTTGGCAGACATACCGCCGGCATCAACGCGGTCGCCTTCGGCGCCGACACGACGACGCTCGTCTCAGCCAGCAAAGATCAGACGATTCGCGTGTGGGATTTGCGCAGCGGCCTGGAGACGCATTGTTTTGAAGGACACGCCGGCGCCGTGCTCGACATTGCCGTCTCCGCCGACGGCAAACGCATCGCCAGCGGCCATTTCGACACGCTGATTCGTTTATGGGATCTGGAAGGCGATCGCGAACTCGGCCAACTTTCCGGCCACAAGCAAATGGTGTCGGCGCTGGCGTTCACGCCGAAGGTCGGCCGTCTCGTCTCGGTGGCGCAGGATCACACGCTGCGTTTGTGGGACCTGGCAACGTTGACGGAATTGACATGCGCCACGCATCACGACGCCGGCATCAACGCGCTGTGCATTTCCAGCGATGGCACGCGCGTCGTCACGGCGGGCGCGGACAAAATGTTAGTGGTGTCGTCGATGCCACACTGAGCTTTCTCCCGTCGCCCCCAGAACTCCGGCAGTCTTCTCCCCTCTCCCCCGGTACTCCGGGGGAGAGGGGTCGGGGGTGAGGGGGACAGTGCGTCACGCGAAATCATGTCACCAATCCGGTGCACTTCGGATCGGCAAGTTGATTTCACGCGGCATGCAGTCCCCCTCACCCCCAACCCCTCTCCCCCGGAGTACCGGGGGAGAGGGGAGAATACGAGCGACGCGCACGTGGCTTGACCGTGCGCGAGCATTTCCGGTATAGTCCCAACTCAACGCCGGGGGCACGGAGGCCTCTCATGCGACTCGCCATTCAACCGAGCAACGCCGCCCCGCTCGCCGTCGCGTGGGAAGAGTGCGCGTGTCTGTTGTGCGGCGGCGAACGCCACACGCCCGTTCTCGAAGCGGCCGATCCCGTCACGCATTTGCAATTCTTGATCGTGCGTTGCGACCACTGCGGGCTTTCCTTCACCAATCCGCGGCCCGACGCCGTCAGCATTGCGCCGTTTTATCCGTCTGATTATCGCTGTCATCAAACCAAGAACGCCACAAACAAAATTGATCCACTGAGCCGATTCCTGCCGTTGCACGGTCTGGCCCGCCTTCTCGATTTCGGCTGCGGTTCCGGAGATTTTTTGACGCGCATGCAGTCGCTCGGTTGGACTGGTACCGGTATCGACGCTTCGGAGACGGCCGTCGCCTGCGTCCGAGCGCGCGGCCATGTCGCGCACGTCGGCACGCTGCCGCACGATGATCTGATCAGTGAATGTTTCGAAGCGATCGTCATGCGGCAATCGCTTGAGCATACGCATCAACCTCTCGACGTATTGCAAGCTGCGCTTGGTCACCTGACGTGCGGCGGACGACTGATCGTCGCGGTGCCGAACTTCGACAGTTTCGCGGCCAACTGGTTCGGCGCCGATTGGCACGGTCTCGATTTGCCTCGGCATTTAGCGCACTTCACGTCGGCGAGCTTGCGCTTGATGCTCCAACGTACGGGGTTCAAGAACGTTGAGCTTCATCAACAAATCCGCACCAGCTGGATTCGCCATTCCGCGGAGTTGCGGCGACGACGCGGTGAGGCGGGATTCGGCTCGCGCCTTTTGCAAACGCGCATCGGTTCCAGCGTCGTCGGCGGATGGGGCCGCCTGTGCGAGCGCGCGGATTGCTTGATTGCGGTTGCGGCCAAGAGTTGATTCCGGCGAGCCACGGGGTTTATCCCCGTGGGATGGAATCCGTTCCACGGGGATGAACCCCGTGGCTCGCCGAGGTCATTCATCCATCTCGAACGAATTGCCCAGATAAACTTGAAGCTCCGTCTTCGGCACCGACGCGTCCCAGTGCGATTCCCAGCCGGGATAATGGATGCGCACCATGTCGTTCTCTTCGATCGCGACCACCTCGGCACGCCACCATTGTCCGTGCGAACAAGCGAGCACAATCGTGCCCACCTCGAGCGGCGTTTCCGGCTGCATCTGAATGCCGGACGGCTCGACCGGATAACCTTCCGAGCTTTGCGGCATCTCGAACATCGGCATCATCGCGCCGACGTTATTCATCGCCGGCGCGAGCTTGGCGCGTTCGAAATAGGCTTCGGGCGATTCGAACAGAAGATACTCTTCAACCGCGTCCCAGGCGATGCTGCGGCGCACGCCGTCGGTCCACTCGGGCGCTCCTTGCTGCGCGGGCAGGCCGGCGCCGACGAGGAAAAGCCGATCGCCGCGCGTCTCCAATAAACAATCGCTCAGGACAACTTGCGGCAGACCGGGCCGATAACGCGTGAAGACCGCCACGGTCTTGCCGCGGAGCTTGGGGGTTTCGTTCGTTGCATCGGGTCGAGCCATGGGATGCCCTCCTTCCGTAGGGACAAGCGGCTCGCTTGTCCCGGTTGACAAGGGACAAGCGAGCCGCTTGTCCCTACGATGGGTCGGACGAACGGCCGATTGAATAATAGGTAAAACCACCTGCCTTGGCCGCTTTGGGCTCATACAGATTTCGGCCATCGAAAATGACCGGCGTTTTCATCAGGCGGCGCATGACCTCGAAATCGGGGTTACGGAATTCGTTCCACTCGGTGACGATCGCCAGCGCATCGACGCCTTCGAGGGCGGAATAGGGCCGATCGCAGTAGGTGAGCTTATCGCCGTAAATCGCCTTGACGTTGGCGATCGCCTCGGGATCATGCACGCGGAGCTGCACGCCTTCCTTGAGCATCTCATCGATCAACGTGAGCGCCGGCGCCTCGCGGACATCGTCGGTGCGCGGCTTGAACGCCAAACCCCAGACGCCGAGGCACTTGCCCTTCAGCGACGTGCCGAAATGGGCGCGAATCTTGGACGGCAATACATGCTTCTGGCGTTCATTGACGCGATCGACCGCTTCGAGCAGCGTGACGGTCGCGTTCTTCGATTTCGCCAGGTGAATGACGGCGTTGACGTCCTTGGGGAAGCAACTGCCGCCGTAGCCGGGGCCGGGGAAGAGGAATTGAAAGCCAATGCGCTGATCGTGTCCGATGCCGCGGCGCACCTCGTTGATGTCGGCGTCGAATTTTTCGCACAGGTTGGCCATCTCGTTGATGAAGCTGATCTTGGTCGCGAGCATGGCGTTGGCGACGTACTTGGTCATCTCCGCGCTTTCGGGCGACATGACCAAAAAGGGCCGCTCGGTGCGGAGAAACGGGCTGTAAAGTTCATGCAACTTCTGGCCGACCTCGGGCGAGCGCACGCCGACGACGACGCGATCGGGCTTCATGAAGTCGTCGATGGCGGCGCCTTCCTTCAAGAATTCGGGATTCGACGCACATTCGATGGGCCGGCCGGCTTTCTTGGTCATGCGTTCCATGAGCTGGAGATTGGTGCCGACCGGCACGGTGCTCTTCACGACGACGACGGCGTCGGAACGCAGATGCGGCGCCATCGCTTCGCCGACGGCCCAGACCGCGCTCAAGTCGGCGCCGCCCGAAGACGTCGGCGGCGTGCCGACCGCGATGAAGATGAGCTGCGCATTCTTGACGGTGCCGACGAGGTCCGTCGTGAAGCTCAACCGTTGTTCGCGCGTGTTGCGCTGCACGAGTTCCAAAAGGCCCGGCTCGTAGATAGGTAATTTTCCTGATTTGAGGGTCGCGATCTTTTGCTCATCCTTGTCGATGCCGATCACTTCATTGCCGCTCTCGGCCAGACAGGTTGAGGTGACCAGGCCGACGTAGCCGGTGCCGATGACTGCGATTTTCAAGATCGTGCTCCAGTTTGCTTTTCACTCATCTTATTGACAAAGGAAAGCAAAAAAATCGGGGGCAAAAAATGAAAGGCAGGGAGTTTGGAGTCCGTCATTTCACTGCGTGTTATTTTTTTGCCCCCGATTTCTTTGCTTCTTCCCCTGTCAACCGCGCGTCCGCGAGATCGAGCTTGTACATGATCTGATTGTAATCATACCTCGGCGTCGCATGCGGGTTGCCGGAGAACGTGTGCGTGTAAGTGCCTTCGAAATAGATGAAGCGCTCCTTGGCAAAAATCGGATGCTGCTTGGGATTGTAAAAACTGTATTTCTCGTGCGTCACAATTTTGACCGCATCGCGCCACGGCCCAGTCGGCGACTCCGCTTCTGCGTACCAGACTTCGCCGAGCATCGAGGTTCCGAAGATTTGCGTGACGATCAGGATCCAGCGTTTGCGGTAATCGTTCCAGTAAACGGAGCCAGCGTGTGGCAACACGTGCTTGTCGGTGTCGCGTTCGTAGAGTTGCCAGCGTTGTTCGTCTTCCTTGATTTTGCCGGCCTTGACGAGCTTGATCTCATCCTGCGGCCCCAGCAGCGGCGCGTTTTTACGCCAGGCGTAGCGGAGCGCACATTTCTCGTCGCGATCGACTTCGTCCGCGGCCTTGAGGCACGTGTACGTTTCATACTGCTCCATATCAAGAAACGCCTTGGCCTCCGCACGCACGCGCGTCACCGGAAACGGATGCGAGAAATAGACGTGTCCTTCGTGGACAAACGAATGCCCCGCGGGAAACGCCGGCGCTTTCATGTCCACTTCGGCGACTTGCTTGAACTCATTCTCCTTGTCATCCCAGACCGCGAGGCCGCGCGCGTAGACTTTCATGGGCGGCTCGATTTTGATGTACGACGCGTACAGTTTCTGCTCGAGCGGCACGAGCGCCGTCATCCACGTCGGGCCCTTGCCAGGCATCCGCATGGTTTGTTTGGCGAAACCCTTGCCGTCCACGAAATAGTTGAGATTGACGCCGACCTCGGCATCTTCCTTCAAACTCGATGTCGCGCCCGGCACCTGAAAATTGCCTAGCGGATAGGACGGCTTGTTCGTGTCGCCCCAGAACCAGTAGTACTTGCCTTGATACGCCGCGCTGACGATGCTGTCGGAGCCGAACACGAGGCCGTTGACGAGCGGCTCCTTGATCGGCGTCTTCGTTCCAACGAGGACGCTATCGCGATAAATGCCGCCGCCGGTGATGCGATAAAGGCGTTCCGCGATGTTGAGGCGTTTGATTTTCAGCGTCGCCTCGCCGCCCTTGGTGACACGCAGGATCTTGCCGCGGAAGCCGAAGCCGTCCTTGGCGTATTCGTAGCCATGCGAGCTGACGGCGAAGTAAACGTCCTTGTCGAACAGGCCCGGCTCATCGAAGGCGACGATGCCATTGGAATCGGTGTGGTGGACGATGCCGTTGACGGTGCGCAGTTCGACGAGCGGGACGCCGCGATTGGTTTGCTCATCGAGGACGTTGACGCGGAAGGGCTGGGCGGACGCGGCCCCCGCCAGGAACAAAAGAACCCCGATGTTTACGTTTAGCGCTCGTAGTATTCCACGCGATAACATGGCCGCCATCCCTTTTGTTATTCTCGTTCGAAAGTCAAGTTGCCGGCGCTGCCCTGCGAGCGCTAAACGTAAACCGGTCATCCCCGATACCCCGGCATCCAACCGTCGTACTTCTTCACAAAATCCCAAACTTGCTCCGGCTTGCCGATCTTGATCGGATTCATGCGAATGTACTCAATCTCAATCTCAAACTGCCGCCGAGTATTGATGAACGTCTTCCAACCGGGCCCGGCCGACCATATCGGTTGCGTTGGATTGCGCTTTTCCGTGGCAAGAAGCGCCGCGCGGCCCTTCTCCTGAAACAATGCAATCATATCTTCCGCCATATCGCGATGCCGACGGATCAACAGGTGCACGTGATCGGGCATCACGGCGCAGGCGTAGCATGTGTATTCCTTCTCGGTGATGATGTCGCCGAAAGCTTGGCCGACCACCGCGATTTCGTCGTCGTCAAAGGTCAGGACCGGATGTTTGAGAACGTCTTGGGCTTGTTCCTGGAACGCGCGAATCTCTCTTGAGGATGGCTGCACGGCCTTTCGGCCATAATGGATATCGCCGAGCGTTTGGATGGGTTCGACGCGAATTTCTTTGGAGGTGCTGCCGCGCGGGTCGTTGGGCAACCAATAACCATAAACGGTCCAGATGAGGTGGTAGCCGGCGACCATGGTGTGATCTCCAGGTTGTTTATGTTTGGTTTGTTTACGTTTAGCGCTCGCGTGGCGCCGCGCGAGCGCTAAACGTAAACTGGGTTTGGTTCGTTTTACCTCATCCTATTTCCGCGTCAACTTATCCGCCGCCCCCGCCAAACGATAGATCTCCTCCGTCCGATCGAACGCCGCGTCCTTGCCGCCGACGATGGTGAGCGGCGTCGGCGCCAAGAGGCCGAGCGCCTCGGGAATATCGAGCACACGCAGCACATTGAGGAAGTGCGGCCCCTCCTTGTGCGACTTCGGCGGATCGATGACAATCACTTCCTTGATCGACGGCTCGAACAACGCGGCGTAGGCGCAGTTAATTCCGGATTGTCCCCAGCCATACAAATGCCAATTTGCTTTTTTCTTTGCGGCCTTCTCTAGGTATTTGGTCGTTGCGATAATGTCGCGCACGCGTCCTTCGTCAATGGTTCTGCCCAGCAAAACATGCGACCTTGTGACATAGTTTGGTGGGCTTTTTTCAGACCATTCAAGAAGCTTGCTTAGCTTGAATGGCCCAGTATCCCAGTTTGCACCCCGATAAATTAGAGGAAACATTTGCCCCTTCTCGATCACCGAATCCTGCAATTCCTCGAATTGTTTTTGGTTACTTGCCGCCCATTTCAACATCTTCGGATCATTGACCATTAGAAATGCGTTGCCGCTTTTCAATCCGTCGCCTGGGGCAACGCCGCCCGTTAATGAATGAATGTTCGGCTCCGTGCTTATGAGGTCGAAAAGACCTTCTTCGACGCGAACAGGGACGGGCACGTCATTAGGCAGATTTCGGAAACCGAATTTGCGCACTTTCGCAATCATCTCCTTCTTCCACTCCACAAACTTCCCCCACTTCGGCAACGCCACCTTCGCCGCCGGAATGAACAACTCGTCAATCCGATGATTGATCGCATCCTTCGGCAAATCCGCATCCGTCGGAAACACGCGCAGCTTCTTGCCTTCGATCGGCGTGTACTTGGCGCTGTCCTCGACCAGCGGCGTCGGTTGCCGTTTGAGGTGCAGATTGAAGAAATGGAAAATCGCCTTGCGCAAATCGGGGCGATAATCGTGGCCGCCGGCGCTGACGTATTCGCCCACGGCCTTTTCCACGCCGTACATGCCGTAGATCTGCTGAAGCTTCTTGTAGACGCGGCGATTGGCGTCCATCGGGAAGATCGAATCCTTGTCCGAGTTTGCGAAAAGCATGGGCCGCGGGGCGACCAGAGCTGCGATGGTGGTCCAGTCCCACTGATACGTGTTGTAAAGGAACATGCAGTCGCAGTGGCCGTTGACGACCTTGTTCTTGACGTAGCTCTCCAGGTCCGCCATGCCGCTGACCGGCACCGCGACCTTGACGCGTTCGTCGGCGGCGGCGATCCAGAACGTGGCCGCCCCGCCGCCGGAGATGCCGGTGACGCCGATCTTGTCGGCATCGACGTCGGGCCGCGTCACCAGGTAATCGATGGCGCGGACGCCGTTCCACGCTTCGACCGCGGCGGGGCTGTAGCCGATCGAGTGCCACCAGAAGCGGTTTTCGAGCTTGTCCTTTTCCGCGAAGCCAAAGCTCTTGGCGCTGATCCACGGCCGGCCATAGGTGCCGTGATGGACGCCGGGGATTTCACCTAGTTGCAGCGTGTCGATCACCAGACATACGTAGCCGTGGTTGGCGAACCAGAAGCCGTGATCTTGAAACGCGGTCTTGTTGCCGTCGCGGCCTTTGCCGGAGTGGCCGCAGACGTAGAGGACGGCGGGAAGTTTCTTGACCTTGGCGCCGGCGGCGACCTGCGGGCGATAGAGATTCCCGGTCACGTAGAGCCCTGGTTTGGACTGAAAGTGGAGCTTCTCGACGACGGCGCCGTGCGCTCCCTCTTCTCCGGTGATCGTTGCCTTGAGCGGCGTCTTCTCGGGGATGGGCCAGAGGCCGAGCATGTCCATGTATTCTTGGTAGAGGCGCGGCCGTTTCGCTTTCCAGTCTTCAAGTGTCTTGGCGCCGTCGAGGAATTTTTGCGACAGCTTGTCGGTCTCGGCGTTGAGATACTTTTGAATCATCTCATCGCCGGGCTTGGTTTTGTCCTGGGCGAATGTCGTCTGGCAAAGCAGTGCGAATGCAAAAAGTGAAGTGAGACAACGCATGCTGGCGCTCCCTGGAAGTTCGCGGGCAACGCCAAGGATGGTAGCACGGACGCGAGATGATTCCCAGAAAAATGGAACGTGGATGGAGGCGAAGAGTAGGGTCAAATCCCGACGAAGGCGCCGGCGTTGACGCGACTGTTGATGGCTTCCATGATCGAATCCATGTCAGCCCAGAGATGCGGAATCAAGGTAAAGCGGGCGCCATCGACGTCGCTCAAAATGACGAACCCTTTCGGCGTTATTTTAACGCCGATGACTTGTTGCCACGGCAGGTCCGATGTGCCCAACCACGGAGAGACCCGCCGTAATCCCTCGGCGGAGAGGACGAGGTATCCATAGCGCGTTTCACGCCACGCACACACACCCGCGATCAGGAAAAGCCAGGCGCATGCGAAACAGGAGCGGATCAGCCACACGTCTTGTTCGCGTTTCCCTTGCAAGATGAGGGCAAAGCACATTGGAATGACCGGCGAAAGAATCAGCGCCAGCCAGGCGATCAAACGCGCCAGTTGGCTGTAGCGGCGCACTTCCCCTTCGGCGGCAATGCGTTCAGGTTGCCAGCGGAGGCCGGCCCAAACCGCCACCGGCAACAAAAAATGAATCAGCGTGGCCCAGAACATCGGCGCGAAACCCTCGAAATCACCGCCATACTTCGCTGGACGCGAAAAGTTTAGCATATTTCTCAAGCGGAGGTCGTCTGATCCGCGTTTGCAGAGGATTGCTGCATGGAGGGAAAATATCGGTATGCCAGGGCAACGAGAATGACCGCCCCGCCCACGTACGTCCAGAGCCCCGGCACCTCGCCCGCGACGAAATACGTCCACACCGGCGTCAGAATCGGCTCCAGTAGCGTGATGGCCCCGGCCTCCGGCGCACTGACCGAACGCAGGCCGCGCGCCATCAGCCAGTACGGCACGCCAAGCTGGATTGCGCCGAACAAGAACAATGTCAAATACTGCTGCCAGCTCGGCGGCTCGAGCGTCAACACGAACGGCAATAGCAACAAACTGCCGAATAAATGGTTCCACACGGTCAACCAGTTCGATGACACATCGCGCAACACGCGCAGGCCGAGAACGACGCCCGCGTACATCAGCCCGCTAAAGAGGCCGATCAACATGACGTTCAGCTCGCCGCCTTGCCATCCGCCGGCGACGATGATGCCGATGCCGAGCATGCCGACGACGAGGCTGATGGTGCCGCGCGCATCGGCTTTTTCGCCGAGCCAGTAGATGGACGCGAGGTACATCCACAACGGCGCCGAGTTTTGCAAGAGGATCGCATTCGCCGCGGTGCCGAGCGATTGAGCCGTGATAAACGCGGCGTTCATGAGCGCGAAGCACGCGAGCATGGCGAACATCATCGGCTTGATCTGAATGTCGCCGCGCCTGAGCGTCGGCACGAGCACGAGGCCGGCGAACAAGGCGCGATAGAACGCAAGCTGGACGGGCACGCGCGTCTCGTCGAGAACGAACGGCTCGATTGGCGGAAGGTGAATGCCGAAGACGGTGGGCGTCGTCAGTGCTTTCGTGAACGCGCCGGAGAGGCTCCATAGGATTGCAGCGGCGAGGATGCACAATCGGCCGTGGGTGGGCCTTGGTTGCGGTGGCGTCATGGGGCAATTGTTTGGAATCTTTGAGCAACGACCATAGCAAACCAGGATGATACAATGGTTTTGGCTTTCTTGCGAAAGGAGCTTGGGATGAGTACCGTAGACGAAATCATCGCGGCCGCGTCCAAGTTAAGCGCAAATCAGTTGGTGGCACTTCGGCGACGTCTGGATCGGCTTGAAAAGAGGAACTGGGAGTCCGAACTTACCGCCGTGACCGCTGAAATGAAACGTCGGAAAATTACGGACGATGAAATCGATCGCAAGGTCACGAGGCGCCGACGTGAAAGTCGTTCTTGATTCGATGATTTGGGTCTCCTATTGCAGTTTGAAGGATGGTTATCGCCATCGTTTGATCGAACGCGCTCGTGTCAAACGGGTGCGTTTTTTCGTTTCGGAGTACATCTTGAACGAAGTGGAAACCGCGCTTACCGAGGATCTTGAATTGTCCGAGCGTTTTGCCGCCATGGCACGGCGCGCCATTCTGCGAATTGCGAAACCCGTTGATCTAACTGCATCTTCGAAATCTTACGTAGCAGGAGATCAAGACGATGACGCAATTGTCCAAACCGCACTCAAAGCCAAAGCAGACTATTTGGTCACCGCGGACAAGGAAATCTTGAAAGTGCGCAAAGTCGAAGATGTTGAAATCATCACTACGCAACAATGGGAAGACCTGCTACCGCTGAAATGATTCGGCCCAGCGCTGCAAAACGAGCGCTAAACCGCAAGCGTTCAAATTGCAATGTTCACGCCGCGCCCACCGTGCTACAATCCAATCATCCCGCGTTCCTCTCCGGTTCTGGAGTGCGCTGATGAATCGATTGCTTGCCTTCGCCGCGTTTCTCCTTCTTCCAAGCCTCCTCTACTCGCAGCCGCCATTGCCGAAACCGGAGTCCTACTGGAATGTCGATCACGTCAAGCCCGGCATGAAAGGGCAAGGCAAGAGCGTCGTCAAGGGCGTCAAGATCGAGACGTTCGACGCGGAAGTCATCGGCGTTCTCAAGAATACCAGCCCTGGCCGCGATCTGATTTTGTGCCGGCTGTCGGGCATGAACCTCGACAAGACCGGCGTCATCCAGGGCATGTCGGGCAGTCCGATTTACATCAACGGCAAGCTGCTCGGCGCGGTTGCGTATGCGTGGGCGTTCGGCAAGGAGCCGATCGCGGGCGTGACACCGTTCAGCCAGATGGTCGAATTCGCGTCCGCCGTCGAACGCCGCGAGATTGCCGCCGAGAAAAACAAACCGTCGCGCATCGGCCTGTCGAAGCCGCTCTTGCTCGATGGCCGCGCTTACAACGATGTCACGATTTCCAACGATTATCACGATCCGCAGCCGACCGCCGCGGACGGCATCTGGCTCGTGCCTTTGAAGACGCCGATGATGACTTCCGGAATGTCGGCCCGCGCCTTGTCGATCCTGAAGGAGAACTTCTCGCAGCACGGCCTGGTGCCGATGCAAGGCGGCGCCGCGTCCGCCAATATTCCGCCGGACGAACGCAACATCTCGCTCGCGCCGGGGAGCG
>Ga0105340_1000963_pt1 | contig 13328 bp, 13 predicted proteins | sample EasRivMeERMLT700_FD_89676 | JGI IMG/M metagenome (GOLD analysis project Ga0105340, IMG submission 89676) | Soil microbial communities from meander-bound floodplain in the East River, Colorado, USA - East River MetaG ERMLT700 | ecosystem: Environmental > Terrestrial > Soil > Floodplain | place... | reverse complement strand
GGAGGTGTCGAAGTTCGTCTACCCGGTGGAGCCCGGCGCGTGCGTGCCGCAGACCTGCAGCGGCACCCTGCGCAACGTGCGCGCGCTCACGCACGACGTGATCGGCTTCGCGCTCGAGCTCGATCGGCCGCGCGATTTCGACGCCGGGCAATTCGTGCTGCTCGCTACCGACGGCATCGCCTACCGCGCCTACTCGATGTGCAACTACCAGCGTGGCGGCCGGAACCTGGATTTCGTGGTCAAGCGCAAGGCCGACGGCGCGTTCTCCGAATGGCTGTTCGGCGCCAACCGCGAGGGCGCGCGCCTGGAGGCGTTCGGCCCGCTCGGCAAGGCGACCTTCGAGCCCGCGCTCGGCAAGAACCTGCTGTGCATCGCCGGCGGCTCAGGCCTGGCCGGCATGATGTCGATCCTCGCGCGCGCGACCGAGGCGCGTTACTTCGAGCGGTACAAGGTCTGGGTTTTCTTCGGCATCCGGACCCTGCGCGACGCCTTCTTTCTCCGGGAACTCTCTTCGTATCCGAAAGCAGAGATCACGGTCGCGCTTTCCGAAGAAGATGTCCCCGAAGAAGCGATTCAGGCCTGGCCCTCGCTCAAATTTGAAAAAGGCCTGGTGCACGAGGTGGCGAAGCGCAAGATGGCGGGCAAATACCAGAACGTGCGCGCCTACGTCGCCGGCCCGCCGCCGGCGGTCGACGCGGCGATCCGCGTGCTGCTGCTCGACGCCAAGCTCACCACCGACAACATCCGCTACGACAAATTCAGCTGATGGCCAAGCACCTCGTATGCCGCGTTGCAGACGTGCCGGAGAACGGCCTCAGGGAGTGCGAGGCCGAGGGCGGGCTCAAGCTCGTGGTGGCGAACGCGGGCGGCGAGTTCTTCGGCTTCCAGGCGGTCTGCCCGCACCAGGACGTGCCGCTGTGCGAGGGCCTGTTCGACGGCTCGACGCTCACCTGCCACATGCATCTGTGGCAGTGGGACGTGCGCACCGGCGCGCCGCTTGGGATCGCCGAGACGCCGCTGCAGCGCTACCCGATCGCGCGCGAGGGCGATGCGCTCTACCTCGGCGGCGAATCGACCGCATTGGACGTGGGCGAGCTTTTCAACGGCCTTGCGGCGGGTACCCTCCAAAAATTGACCGGATTGGCAAAACGTGAAAACCACCCAGCCGGCGCGGTGCTGTACCGTCCCGGCGACCCGGCCGAGGACTTCTTCGTGCTCGACTCCGGCCGCGTCGAGTTCCTGATCGGGCGCGGCGACCGCACGTCGCCGGGCGGGTTCATGCTCAAGAAAGGCGAAGTGTTCGGCTGGGCGGCGCTGCTCGAGGGCACGCCGGCCCGCATCGCGAGCGCACGATGCCTGGAGGCGTCGTCGCTCCTGCGGATCAACGGCAGGGCGGCGTTGCGCGTGCTGGAAGGCGACCCGGCGGCAGGTTTTACGGTCATGCGTCGGCTTGCGGCGCTGATCGCGCGTTATCTCGCGTCATCCGGAGCAAGATAAGAGACAACTGACTCAGGACAACCTAGGAAAGAGGAGACAGTCATGAACAGGCGGCATTTCATAGCAGCGGCAGTCATGGCATCGCTTGGTACGGGGGTGTTTGCTGCCGATATTGATTACGGCAAGCCCGGCGCGCCCGTGAATCTAGTGGTCGGCTACCAGCCGTACTACACCCAGTCCTGGTCGGGCGTGGTGATGCGCGGCAAGAAGTTCTACGAGAAATACCTGCCGAAAGGCTCGGCGGTCGAGTTCCAGATCGGCCTGCAGGGCGCGATCATCGTCAACAACATGCTCGCCGGGAAGCAGAACATCGGCTACATGGGCGACATGCCGTCGATCGTCTCGACCACCAAGCAGGAGGTCGCCGACGTGCGGCTGGTCGCAAACCTCGGCCTCGCGTTCGACCAGTGCAACATCTTCCTCGCGCGCAACGACGCGCCGAAGTTCCAGAACGCCACCCAGGCGCTGCAGTGGCTCGACGGCAAGACGGTGGCGGTGCCGAAGGGCTCGTGCACCGACCGCTACGCGCAGGCGACCTTCAAGAAGCTGAAGATCACCCCGAAGGAGTACCTGAACCAGAACATCGAGGTGATCACCTCCAACTTCCGCGCCGGCAAGCTCGACGCCGCGGTGATCTGGGAGCCGACCGCCTCGCGGCTGGTGCAGGAGGGGCTCGCGCGCCGCATCGCCTCCGGCGAGAGCGTGCAGGAGAACGACGGCGGCTTCCTCGCCATGCGCGCCGACCTGATCAAGCAGCGGCCGGATGTCGTGAAGGCATGGCTGCAGGCCGAGCTCGATGCGCAGCTGTTTCTCGCCGATCCGAAGAACAACGGCGAGATCATCAAGATGGCGAAGGAGCAGACCACCGGCTTCGGCGAGCGCGTGCTGTGGTACTCGCTGTACGGTACCTACGACACCAACGCCGGCGGCCACGCGGTGCGCAACTACCTGCACTACGGCTTCACACCCGAGACGCGCGAGCTTCTCAACCGGGCGACCGCTTTCCTGCACTCGATCAAGAGCATCAACGTCGACAAGATGCGGCCCGAGGCGGTCGAGTCGAAGTGGACCGAGGAGATCCTCAAGGAGCGCGGCCTCAAGGCCCCGATCGGCCAGGTGAAGGCGCTACCGGACTCGCAGGCGCCGAAGAACTGATGGCAGCGGCGATTCCCGTCGGCGCGGCCGACGGCGCGGTCGCTGCGCTGCGCGAGAGCACGCCTTTCGGGGACGCCCCCCCGGGGCTGCTCGCGCGCGTTGCGGCGATCGCGCGTGCCGCCCGCTATCCCGCCGGCGCGCGCATCTACAGCGCCGGCGACGATGCCGACGACATCTTCGTGGTGGTCTCCGGGCGCGTCGACCACGTCTTCACGCCCGAGGTGGGCGCGCGCGAGCCGCTGAAGCGCATGACGCGCGGCGGCGTGTTCGGCTGGGCCGGGCTGCTGCTCGGGCAGACGAAGCGCCTCGCCACCGTGACGGCAGCCGAGCCGACCGAGGTGCTGCGCCTCGACACCGAGGCGCTGGTCGCGCTGCTCGAGTCGGAGCCGCTCGACGGCGGCCGCGTGATGGAGCGCTTCGTCGGCATGATCCAGCGCGAGTTCACCCTGCCCGCCATGCTCTCCCAGGTGCGGCGCCTCTCCGGCCCGCTCACCGAGGAGATGTCGAGCCTCAGCCTGACGATGTACCGCCTGTCGCTGTGGCTGAAGAGCCCGCGCCCGTACCTGATGGTGATCGGCTTCGCGCTGTTCCTGGGCTTCTGGTATCTCGCGGTCGAGGTGTGGAAGCTGCCGCGCTTCCGCGAGATGCCGGGCTTCACCTCGGTGGTGAAGGAATGGGTTTCGCCGAACCCCACCTACGGCCTGTCGCTCTATACCGAGGAGTATTACCAGCACATCATCGTGTCGATCTGGCGGGTGACCAAGGCGTTCCTGCTCGCCACGGTGCTCGGCGTGACCTTCGGGCTGCTGCTCGGCTGGTCGCGCAAATTCAAGGAGTACGTGTTCCCGGTGTTCGAGATGCTGCGCCCGATCCCGATCCTCGCCTGGGTGCCGCTCGCCATCGTGATGTTCATCGCCACCGAGTCGGCGGTGGTGTATCTCGCGTTCCTCGCCTCGTTCTTCGCCACCGCGCTCAACACCATGCTCGGCGTCGAATCGATCGACGAGTCCTACATCCGCGCCGCGGACTGCCTGGGGGCGAACCGCCGGCAGGTATTCCGGCACGTGATCATTCCCGGCGCGATGCCGTTCATCTTCACCGGGCTGCAGATCTCCGTCGGGGTGTCGTGGTTCTCGCTGGTGGCGGCGGAGATGGTGTCCGGCCAGTACGGCCTGGGCTACGTGATCAACACCTCCTACATGATGGTGCGCTACCCGACCATCATCATCGGCATGGTGACGCTCGGCATCGTCGGCTACATCACCAGCGCGCTGGTGCGCGTCGCCGGCGACTACCTGATGGAATGGCGCGTGCGCGAGCTCGCGCTCTCGGAGCGCTGAGCATGAATATGCGCCATCCATCCACCAGAGGGCAGATTTCCATTCAGGACGTGGTGAAGGTATACGATCCGGAGGGGGCCGCCGTGATGGCCGTCGACCATTGCTCGCTCGACATCGATGCCGGCGAGATCTGCATGATCGTGGGACCCTCGGGCTGCGGCAAGACCACGCTGCTCAACGCCATTGCCGGGTTCCACGAGATCACCTCCGGCCGCATCACCATGGACGGCGAGGTGCTGTGCTCCAACGAGAAGCCGAAGTCGACGCCCGGCCCCGACCGCATCGTGGTGTTCCAGAACGGGGCGCTGTTCCCGTGGAAGAGCAACCTCGAGAACGTGATCTTCGGCCCGGTGATGCAGGGCAAGCTCGGCCGCAGGGAGGCGATCGAGAAAGGACGGGCGATGATGGCCGACGCCGGGCTTTCGGGCGTCGAGCACAACTATCCCGGCGAGGTGTCCTCGGGCATGCGCCGCCGGGTCGAGATCGTGCGCGCGCTGATGAACGACCCGAAAGCGCTGCTGCTCGACGAGCCGTACCGCGCGCTCGACTCGCTCACCAAGAGCGTGATGCACGAGGCGCTGCTCGAGATCTACTACAAGAACAAGGTGACGATCTTCTTCATCACCCACGACCTGGAAGAAGCGATCTTCCTCGGCCATCGCGTCGCCATCATGACCACGCGCCCGTGCAAGCCGAAGAAGGTGCTCGATGTCGACATCCCGCATCCGCGCGACTACAGCGTGCTCACCTCGAAGCGCTTCCGCGAGCTGATCGAGGAAACCAACGACGCCGTGCACGAAGAGGCGCTGAAGGCTTTTCAGGCCGGGGAGAAAGAGGGATGAAAAGGCAGGAAGGATGAAAAAATTCCTGTCCAGCCCCGCCTTCTGGCGAGGCGCGGCCTCCATCGTCGTCTTCCTCGTCCTGTGGGAGATCGGCGCGCGCTCCAAACAATGGATGTCGCCCGAGTTCTTCATGCCGTTCAAGGAGCTCCTCGGCGCGATGGGCTTCAAGAAGGACTACCTGCCGTGGATCGGCGCGGTGCCCGCGCCTTCGGGGGTGCTGAAGGCCTGGATCGCGGTGCTCGGCCAGCCGGGCTACTGGCAGAGCTGGTACATGAGCATGTTCCGCGTCATGGGCGGCTTCGTCGCGGCGATGATCGTCGGCATTCCCTTCGGCCTGATGCTCGCGGTGAGCCGCGTCGCGCACGGCGTCGGCTTCCCGGTGTTCGAGGTGCTGCGTCCGATCCCGCCGCTCGCCTGGGTGCCGGCGTCGATCATCTTCTGGCCGACCCAGGAGCTCGCGATCATCTTCATTACCTTCCTGGGCGCGTTCTACACCATCGTGATCAACGTGCTCGGCGGCGCGCGCTCGATCGACGTGCGCTACTTCCAGGCGGCGCAGTCGATGGGCTCGTCGCGCTGGGACATCTTCCGGCGCGTGATCCTGCCCGGCACGCTGCCCTCGATCGTCGTCGGCTCCGCCGTCGGCATGGGCATCACCTGGGAGGTCGTGGTCGCCGCCGAGATGATCTCCGGCGGCGGCAGCCAGCAGGCCGGGGTCGGCGGCGGCCTCGGGTTCTTCATCTGGAACTCCTACGTCGGCGGCTCCTACGAGCAGATCGTCGTCGGCATGATCTCGATCGGCATCGCCGGATTCCTCTCGAGCGAGCTGCTCCGCTGGGGCGGCCGCCACGCCACGCCATGGCTGAAGTCAAGGTAGCCCCCAAGATCATCCCCGGCGAGATCGCCGTCCAGGGGGTGAGCAAGTCCTACGGCGCGATCCACTTCCGCAAGGAGGTGGTGCACAACTGCTCGTTCACCATCGAGCGCGCCAAGCTCACGGTCATGGTCGGCCCGTCGGGCTGCGGCAAGAGCACGCTCATCCGCCTGCTCGCCGGCTTCGAGCCGCCGACCGAGGGCACCATCACCCTCGACGGCGCGCCGATCACCGAGCCGAACCGCGACCGCCTGGTGGTGTTCCAGGAGACGGCGCTCTTCCCGTGGATGACCACCTGGGACAACATCCTCTACGGCCCGCGGGCGCGCGGCGAGCTCTCGCGCGAGAGCCTCGAGTTCGGCGAGTTCCTGCTCCACAAGGTCGGGCTGCAGGACTTCCGCGACAAGTATCCCGGCCAGCTCTCGGGCGGCATGCAGCGCCGCGCCGAACTCGCGCGCGCCATGATCAACAACCCCAAGGTGATGATCCTCGACGAGCCGTTCCGCGGGCTCGACGCCATGACCAAGGAGCTGATGTGGGAGTACTACGCGCGGCTCTACGAGGAGAACCGCCGCACGAATTTCTTCGTGACGACGGACATCGACGAAGCCGTGTTCCTCGCCGACCGCATCCTCGTCATGTCGAACATCCCGACCCAGGTGCGCGCGACGATCGAGGTCGACCTGCCGCGGCCGCGCAAGATCATCGACATCTTCGAGAACGACCGCGCCAACGACATCAAGAAGCAGGCGCTCTCGATCCTGCACGCCGAGGCAATGCGCTCGTTCTCGCGCGGCTCCAAGGCCGCCGCCGACTTCGTCGACGCCTACCTAAAGCGCGCCAGCCGCGCTTGATGGAGCTTCTCCTCAGCAAGCCAGTCGTTGTAACCCTCGCAATCATCGGCGCGGTGTTTTCCACCGCCGCTTCTTTCCTGCAGACGCGCGGTTACGTCAGCGAGAGAACCGCCAAGGCGCTCAACTACGCCGGCTACGGCGTCATGGGGGCGAGCATGCTGCTCTTCGTGCTCGCGGGACTTTGGCGGTGACATTAGGGGAGTGCGTCTCACATACGGCTTCAACGGCCGTCGTCTTTAGGGCGGAGGCAGGACTCGGTACGCGATGTCGATCTGATCGTCGTACGTTCCGGCCTTGTGCCAAGTCTTGTTCGATGTCACATGGCAGACGACACAGAAACGCGTAGACACGAATCTTTCGGTAAGGAGGATCTCGAACTTCGGCCCGTATACTTGAGGAGCAGGGACGTTCGATACGCTCCACCTGATTTCATATTCCTCAGGATCAAAGGCCGGGTCGATCTCCACCTCGATGGATAGCTTGTCTCCGCATCGCAGATATGCCGACGGGTCGTTTGAATAGTCGACCATCGCGAAACCGCTTGGACGACTTGCGGTTAGGTTCGCCGAGCGACCTATCGAGTCGGTCACGCGAATCACAGTAGGCACGTTGTAAAGCTGCCCCATATTGATGGTTAGGTAGTAATCCTTCAGGCCCTGAACTACGTCCAGCGCGTAGCAGAGGACTCTATATGCGTCGTGTACGGACAAAGGATTTGCGTGGTAAAGCGCGTTCCGCGGCGCCACGAGTCGTTGCAGATAGGTGCGGGCGACGTCACTTCCCTGTGGGAAGACGCCGGCAAGCGCGTCCTGAAAATAGAGCTTGTAGAGGTCAGGATTGCAGATAATCGCAATCTCCTCCTCCAGCAGTGCCGCATCGATGGGGCGCGAATACCGCTTTGGATCCTTTGACTGCCTGTCAGACAAGGCGCGGGCCAATTCACTGCGGATTACGCGGCTTCCGTCGGGTTTCGTGGCGTTGACATAGTTGCTTCCATGCGCTGCTGAGAGCTTGTCATCTATCAGTCTACGCAACCACAGTTCTAATCCTTCTATCGCGCGCTTACAGTGATCCCGTAATTCGCTCGCTGACACCGCATAAAGTGGCATGGCGGTACTCGCTGATTCGAAGTTCTAGCGCTAGCAGCGCAGCTTCGCGGCCAGATCAACGAAGTCCGCTGCCGCAACATCGACGCAGGTCGAATCCGCCACGAGATCGGTGGTCTGGCCAGGGCCGTGCTCGGTCGGCCGGGCCACGAAGCCTGTCGCGAGGCCTTGCGCTTTGGCCGCCTTCAGGTCGCCGTTATGTGCGGCGACCATCATGACAGAGGCCGGCGCGAGGCCGAGCTGGCGGCACGAGGCGAGATAGGCCTCGGGTGTCGGCTTGTAGGCGCGCGCGGTCTCGGCGCCCAGGATGCAGTCCCACGGCAGCCCGGCGCGCTTCGCCATGTTGACCATTAGAGCGATGTTCCCGTTGGAGCAGGGCGCGATGATGAACCGGCTCTTCAGCCGCGTTAGTCCCGCCACCGCGTCGGGCCAGGGGTTGAGCCGGTGCCAGACGCGGTTGATGTGTTCTATGTCCGTCGGTGAAAGCCCCTTGATGGCGTAGCGCGCGATCAGCTTGTCCAGGCTCTCCCGGTGCAGCACGTCGAGAATCGTGAACGCGCGCCTTCCCGAGCGCACTTCATCCATAGACGGCTGGTAGCGCTTGCGCCATTCGACCGCGAATTCCAGCCAGTCGACGCCGGTGATGCCTTTCTGCTTTGCGAACCCCGCCAGGTCGCGGCTCACGCTCGTGCGCCAGTCGACCACGGTGCCGAACACGTCGAACAGGCAGGCGCGGATGTCCATCTAGAGCGGATTGTCGCGCGGCCGGCGGCGTTGTGGGTCGTAGAAGGGCAGCCGTGGCATCCGCAGGCGGGGCAGAGCGCTTAGATGTCCGCCGTGGCAGCGCGAATAATCTCCTCCGCCCTTAGAAGGCCGGGAGCCAAGAGCATCAGGTTGCCGCTGCTGTCGTGGTGGACGTAGCGATCAATGCGGCTGACCGCCGTCCTGGCGTAGTTGAGCGAGAACTTGTTGCTAACCAGTTGGGTAACGAGTTCATCCGGATGCAGCCTCGCCGGGTACTTATGGAACAGGATCACCATAGCAACATCAGTTGCACTTGGTTTCTTGCCATGGAAATACGTTCGTCCATCTATCTCCTCGATGAGTGGGTACCTTCGTCGCATCAAAGACTCAACGGCTTTTTGCGCATCGTGCATCTCGGCACCGTGCTGCGCATGACGGATCATCTCGGCTAGGACCCAAGAGCACTGAGTCACAACAGCGTGTGCGTCCATCTCATTGGGATTGATTTCACCTGGATCGTGCCTGCCGCCTCTATTGCTAGCCACTTCATACACAAAGCGACACGCACGCGGAATCGTTAATCGGATCGTATCGTCGATGGAGCCTGCCGGTGTGCCTCCAAGGTCGTTAATGGCTGTATCGGCCTTGAAATGTTTCCCCGTCGCCGGCGTCTTTCCGGCACGGACCAGAAGTGCCTTCAATGTCGCCTCGATGAACTTTCCGCCCTTGACGAGCGAGTCCTCCCACTCATCCTTCTGATAGTCCTCGATCATTCCGGAGAAGTGGTGAAGCAACGCAGTAACGTGACCCTTTGGGAATACCGGAACTAGGAGGTCTTGCGGGCTGCTCATCGTCTGGCGGTTACGCCAACGTGTCCTTCCAGGAACTGGTCAGCTTCCACATCCCCTTTTTCTCTGAGTCCACCCAACCCTGCGCTTTGGCCCGGTTACCATGAGCAGCATTGAAGTCCCCTAGAACCGTCGTCATCCTGTTCCATTGTGCTGATATCTCCTGATATGGGACTTCCGCGGTAGTACTGCCTTTAGCGAGACGAGCCACCAACAACGTGAACTTCTGGGCACCGCTTAATCCTTTCGCGTGCTTGTTCATGAAGGCCAGAATATTCACGTCAAAAGAGAGATGCCCTCCCGTGACTGCCGCGTGTTTCTCTTGCGGCTGCGCGGGCTTCTTCGAGCTTGACGCTGGCGGCGTCCCGCTAAGTGCTTCATTCAGGATTGCTTGAATTTGCTTGAGCGCTATTAGGTATTTCTCCGATGTCATTTTCTCTTCCTTACCCTTCCCTTCGTGAGCGAGTCATCGCCGCTAAAGGGATATTTCTGGATGTACTCGTACCTCCCGCGCGTGCCTCGGCGCGTGAGGTATCTAGCGCGCTTTAACGCCATGCCGAGTTCGAAAGGCGAAAAATGATGGTCGATCTTTCCAAGGTGTGTGTCGATGGCGTTCGCGCTTCTCCAAGCGCGGAAGAACCCTTCCCCCCAGAGCATTGTTAATGCAGCGGTCGCTCCCCTTGCAATCTTCGCTGGCGTCTTCATCCGAATGGCTACCCGCCTGTGTACATCCACCGCTTTTTATCGCGGATGCGCCGCAATTGCCGTTTGCGCACCAAGCGAAGGAGCGCTGGCGATAGGCTTGTTACGGGGTAAAAGTGCCCGATTTCCTCAAGGGCAACCTTGACGCTCCCCAGGTCCTTAGGCTTCCTGAAAAATCCCCCGTCAATTAATGAGCTGATCAAATTCACGGGCGTGGGCCTGCTTGCCGTCTTGGGCGTCTTCTGACGCCGCTGTGCCGGAGGAGTCTCGCTCGACGATTCTTCGTTCTGGAGCTGCTTCACCATTGCCGCGACTTCTTCAGGACTGCCCTCTATAAGGATTGTCGTTCCGGTTTTCGTTGTTAGATGCGCCTTAGCCATATGCAGATATTCCGATGGAATTGAAACAGAATAACTGAATATGTACTATTCTGCAAGACAGGGACGACAAACGCGTCGACCGAACCGTCCACCTCGCAGCGGGACCAAAGGGATACGTGCAGAAGCACGTCGATTGCGGCATGGCCTTTAACGAGCAGCGTGAACTCATCTAGCGCTCGCGATTGAGCGCCCGGTCTAGGGCGACCTTAAGGCAATCGGTTCCGCTTACGGCGCAAAGACCTGTGCTGCTACATCGGTGCGGCGCGCGGCCGGCGGCGTTCCGGGTCGTAGAACGGCAAGGTCGCGACGCGGGCAATGCGGCCGTCGGAGAGCCGCACCGCGCTCCCTTTGACGATCTCGGGGCTGACGAATCCCAAGGCCAGCGTCTTGCCGAGCGTCGGCGAAAGGCATTCGCTCGTCGCTTGGGCCGCCGGCAACTGCGCGGGTCCGGGTTCGCTGAGTATTTCCAGGCCGGCCAGGCGCCGCGTGACTTCGAAGGTCTTACCGGGTGCAAGGCGATCCAGGCCCAGCTCGCGCGGATTGGCGCGGCCGTCGACCTCGCGGTCGAAGAGGACGTAGCCCGCTTCGATGCGCAGGCTGTCGGCCGCGGCCCAGGAGCATTCGCGCAGGTCTTCGCCGGCGCCGACGTGAAGAAGCCGGTGCCGCAGGCCGGGGACATCGGCGGCGGGAACGAGGAGCTCGTAGCCGAGCTCGCCGCTGAAGCCGATGCGGCCGACGATCATTCTTTTCGACTGCAGGAAATGGAAATAGCGCAGGCCGTGGACGGCATCGGCGCCGATCAGCTTGGCGAGGATGCGGCCGCTGGCAGGGCCCTGGAGCGCGAGGATGGCGAATTCGCCGGAGCGGTCGCGGCCGCCGTACCGGCCGCGGCGACCGGTGAAGAGCCAGAAGCGATCGGCGTCGAGTCGCCAGACGGTGGCGTCGATGAGGACGGCGCCGTCGTCCTTCAGGAGGAGGGTGTAGGCGATCCGCCCGGGTGCGACGGCATTGAGGTCGCGGGTTTGAACGGGGGGCCGGCCCTGGAATTCGTAGTGCCCCATGAACGAGAAATCGAACACGCCGGCCGCGCGGCGGGTGGTGAGATGCTCTTCGGCCGCGCTCACAGGGTCCGCGCCAGGAGCAGGCCGCCGGTGATGACGCAGAGCGCGCCGGCGAGGCGGCGAAGGGGGAGGGCGCTGGCGATGTGGGCGAGGCGCACGCCGACGATTACACCCGCCAGTTCGAAAATTGTGACGACCAAAGCAGTATGAAAATCGATGAAGCCATGTCGCAGGTTCTCGATCGAGCCCGATGTCGCTGCCACGATCTGCAGCACCTGGCTCGTCGCCACCGCGGTGAGGGGCACGTAGCGCAGGATCACCATCAGCGGCACGGAGAAGAGCGGCCCGCCTGCGCCGGAGAAGCCCGAGCCGAAGCCGGAAGCGGCGCCGAGCGAGGCGAGGAGCCATGTTTCGCCGGGACCGCGGCCGTCGCGGAGCTGTGTATGGGGTTTCACTGGAAACAGCACATAAACGCCGGCGCCGACGATGATCAGGGCGATGATGATCGCCAGCGGCCGGGGATCGATGATCGCTGCGACGGCTGCGCCGCAGAAGCCGAAGACCAGGGCGGCGGCGCACACCGGGATCGATATTCGCCAGTCGATGCTGCCGCGGCGCTGGTAGAGCCAGGTGCCGAGGATGCCGGTGAAGAGGAAGGTGAAGAGTGAGGTTGCCGCCGCCTGGTGGATAGTGAGCCCGGCGAATAGGGCGAGATACGACACCATCAGCACGCCGCCGACGCCGACCGTGCCGATGAGCAGGCCGACGAACGCCGCGACTACCGCCAGGAGGAGGGCCGAGGTCAGCCGGCGGCGAAAGCGACCAGCTCGCTGGTGAGGAGCACCGCGAGCTTCTTCAGGAGCGCGTAGCCGAGGGCGGGCTCGCTTTCCATCAGGCGCATCAGCGCGGCGCCGTCGATCGCGATGACCTCGCAGGGCGTCAGGCAGTACGCGGTCGCGATGCGCCGCGCATGGCCCTCGACCAGCGGCGCCCAGCCGAACACGTCGCCGCGCCGGATGATGTCGCCGGCCGCGGTGTCGCGCTTGCCCAGGCCCAGGGTGAACCGCACCATGCCGTCGGCGAGCACGTAGAAGTCGTCGACCGCGTCGCCGACCGTGTAGATGCGCGTGTCCGCGGGGAACGAGCGCGCGCGCCCGAGCGCCGCGACACGCTCGAGCTGCGCCTTGGACAGGCCGGAGAAGAAGCGCGCCTGTGCTAGAACGCGCGCCGCGTCAACCGGCTTTTCTCTGTTTTCCAACAATTTGTTTGAACTTGGCGAGCTCGTCTTCCTTCATGAAGACCGTATGTTCCGTGCCGGGGTAGCGGCGCGCGCGCACGTCGTCGCGGTAGTCGCTGAGCCCCTTCTCGATGATCGGCACGAGGTCGACGTAGATCTTCGAGTGCCGCGGCACGTGCGCCTCGTAGAGGTGGAACAGATCCGAGCCGATGATGTGCACGCCGTGCGCGCGGTTGCCCGCGCCGAGCGAGATCACCGGCACCGGCAGGGTCTGCGCGAGGTACTCGCAGACCTCGGAGGTCGTCACCTCGCACATGATCGAGAAGCAGCCGGCGTCCACCATCGCCCACGCGTCGTCGATCAGCTCCTTCGCGCGCTCGGCGGTCTTGCCCTGCGCGACGAATCCCCCGAGCTGCGGCATGCGCATCGGGGTAATGCCGATGTGGCCCTGCACCGGGATGCCGGCCTTCACGATCGCCTCGATGTACTTCGCGTGGTGCTTGTTGCCCTCGCACTTCATCACCTCCGCCCCGCCCTGCGCGACGTACTTCGCGGCGTTGTCGACCGCCTGCTGCGCGGACAGGTGGAAGCTCATGTAGGGCATGTCGACCATGCGCAGGCCGTACTTCGACCCGCGCTTGACCGCCTGCGCCATGAACATCACCTCCTCGAACGACACCGAGGTCGT
>Ga0105340_1000962_pt1 | contig 13328 bp, 12 predicted proteins | sample EasRivMeERMLT700_FD_89676 | JGI IMG/M metagenome (GOLD analysis project Ga0105340, IMG submission 89676) | Soil microbial communities from meander-bound floodplain in the East River, Colorado, USA - East River MetaG ERMLT700 | ecosystem: Environmental > Terrestrial > Soil > Floodplain | place... | reverse complement strand
TCTCCCTGTTTCCCGAGCGCTATCAGCACGCCCTGGTAATCGGTGGGCATTGCGGTTTGTCCGAAGGCGAGCACCGGACAGATCAGAACGATTGCAGCGAAGAGCTTGCGGAACATCTCAGGGTCTCCTCCACTGCAAAATAGCACGACGCGTTTGATCCTTACACCGCGCCTCTTCAATTGCATCGCACGAGCTCTTCATTTCTCGGTGCCTCACTGTCTCGGGTGAACGTTCAATGACCGACTCGAAGAGTGGTCGATAACCGTCTGTTTCCTTTGATGACGCGAGCGATCGTGCGCTCAAGTGGGCCCGAGGCAACGCGAGTGTGCGGCTGCGTACAGAGGGCATCGCACGCTCGCGTCGTTCGGTTTCGCCTCTATGGAGACTCCATTGGAGAGGACGTAGAGGCGGTCTTTAGACCCGCCTGACCGCGTTCCTTACTGAACGTTAACCGTACCGACCATGCCCGGATGAATCGTGCAGTGATACCGGAAACTCCCCGCGGATGAGAACGTCCTGGTGAACGTTGCGCCTGGCGCGATGTTGCCGGAGTCCCACGTGCCGCCGTCTCCCGTCGACGTGTGTGTGGTGGTGTCGTTGTTCGTCCACGTCACCGTACCGCCTACAGCGACCGTGACGGGGTTTGGAGCGTAGGCCGTTGTGGTCATTGTGAGCGCGCCCCTTACGATTGATGCGGCCACTCCCACCGTTGGCGACGGCGTTGGTGATGGTGTTGGTGTTGGTGACGGCGTTGGCGATGGTGTTGGCGCCGGCGCCGGCGTCGGTGTCGGTGTCGGTGTGGGTGCGGGTGTTGGTGATGGGGTTGATGGGGAATAGGACGATCCGCAGCCGAGTGAGAGTGCCAATAAGACCGTTGCGATAGAAATCCGAAGAGCAGCCATGTTTCCTCCTTGTGCTTTCTTTGGAGTGTCACGGCAAAGTTGCTGCCTCGCGCGCTCGTCGATTCATGGCGCATTCGGCCGGAAAACGCCAGGCGTCAAGACCGGTCGATTACGAGTGGCTTCGATCGCTTTCGCAGGGCGTAACCAGCTCTGCGGGCGTTTCCTGCGCTCCAGTGTCGCGTCTTGTTTACAAATTCTTTCTCTGTGACTCGGCGTCAGATCGATGTGCGTGTTGAGAGGTGGAAAGCGGATCTCGTGCGACACGCACACGTCGATGCCCGCCCGCGACCAGAACAACATCTTTGCCCTGCGAGATGTGCCGCACGCACAGATCTGCACCGCTGGTCGTAAGCCACTGAAACCGAGCGACTTGGCTATACCAACACACCCCCTTCGCTGCGGCAGCCCGTTTGCGATTCCATCGGTGCACGCGACAGGTTCACCAACCTGGGACGCGGTTTCAGTTCGCGGGACGAGGAGGGTGTTTGAATGACATGTTACGTAGAGCGCCGCGGTGGCTTCGTGCGTTACGAGGTCCGTGAGTGCGGTATCGGTGACGGATGGGAGTTGTTTCTCTCCGAGCATCGCGAAGATGAAGACATCAACGGTCCGTACGAACAGCTCATTCAGGACGACGCCTGGCCATCGGAGCAGCGAGGAATTCGTTCGTAGGAGCCCGTCCGGCGGAGGTCGCCGGACGAGTGTGGCGGGATGCAGCGTCAGCGCCGGTAGATTTCGTACACCGCTCCGTTGCTCAATGAGACGACGAAGAGGTTGCCGTTGGGCCCCGTTTGTATGTCGGTGCCGACGCCGAAATTCCTGCCGATCAGAAGGCTCTCGCTCTCGGTGATCTCCCACTTGTGAAGGTTGTCCGCCACGCGGTCCTCGAGGCGAGGATCGTCGGTCCCGATCGCGCGGCGGTTGCCGGTCAGGTTGAAATGAAACAGGTGTCCACCCTCGAGGAAGGGACGGGCGGCCGCGACGAAGAGGTCCCCGTCGAACTGAGGTCCGAGGCCGCGACCCGCCACAAAACCGATCGCGCCAGGCGCTACTTCGAACTTCCATGAGAACTCCGGCGCGCTGTAGTGGGCTCCCGGAAGCATGAACAGGCGCGCCTGCGCCGCCTGCGGTGTGTCGGCGATGTTCGTCGGTGACCATCTGAGCTGCTGCAGCCCGAAGTACGTGGCCGCAAATGGATCGGGTGGCGTCGGCGTCACAGTGGTTTCAATTTCCTTGAACTGTGCGATGCGGCTCGGAGGACCCATGATTTGGATCCACCCTGAATTGAAACCGGGTTCGACGCGGTTCAACTCGCTGAACGAATCGTCGCCGTTTTCCTGTTCCCAGAGGTCGCCCGAGCGTGGGTCGAAGGCCATTCCGAAGCCGTTACGCAATCCGTAGGCATAGATCTTCTGAATGTTGGCTCCTACCTCGCCGCCAATCCTGGCGCCTGCGCGAAAGAACGGATTGCTTCCTGGCGTGCTGCCATCAGCATTGAGGCGGAGGATGACTCCGGTCAGGTGTGCATCGTCCGGTTCGGGACCGCCAAACTGATCGTCCTCGCGGGTCGGCCCGCCCGGCCCATCTTTGAGGTTCTGCAACTGTCCGCGGCGGCCGTTGTCACCAATCACGATGTACAGCTTTCGGTCCGGTCCGAACCGAATGACGCCGCCGTTGTGATTCGCGCGCGCGGGCTGGGTTTCATCTCCCTGTCCGACAGGAGTCGGGGCGCCGTCGTTCTGAAACGCCCTCAGCGTGATCAAGTTGCGATCGAAACGCAGGGCTTCGCCATCCCAGATGAAACGGTCGACGCGGTTCCCGAGCAGCGGTACCTCCAGAACGTCGCCGCTGTCCGCTGCAAACATGTTCGCGTCAAGACAGGTGCGCTCATCGGGAAAGAACGGATTGGCAGGCGGTGCGGTGCTGCGGCAAGTCCAGTACAAATACACGCCGGGATCGTAGGGAAAGTCTGGGTGCAGCGCGATGCCCAGAAGGCCACGCTCGGAATTTCGATTCACACCTAAATCGAGCACCGTACGCGTGACGATACCGTTCACCACTCGCTGGACTCGGCCCGTATCTTTCTCGAGTACGAGCATGTCGTTTCGTTCGATAAACGCAAGACTGATTGGCAGTGCCAGCCCCGAGACAACGGTTCTCACGCGCAGCGACGGATCGAGGATCTGAGGGACTGCACCTTGCGCGTGCGCCCCGCCACGGAAGCTGAGTGCAGCTGCAGCGAGTGCGGCGGCACAACATGTCCGGCTCAGCCAAATACGTCTTGTCGTCATCACGCCTCCTTTTGAAAGCAGGCGCGGGTCGCAATCCGGATACCGCGTCGAGAGCGTGCAGGTGTTATCAAATCGCGAGCAATTGATCGGATGAGTCTGTGCTCGCGTTTTCCGCGGACGTAAGGTCTTTACACGAGCAGAAAGAACATCGGTATATTCTCAACATGTATGAAAGGTCGCACCGATCGAGAGCGACAGTCTGACGGACAGCCTGTACCTGAAGAGAGTCTGACGCCCTGGCGCCCCTCTCGGCGACAGACCGTTATCTGGGCCACCTCCGAGGGCGTGCGATGCGTCGTCGCCCCGTATGACGAGACGCGTTATCAGCTTCGCCTGCTACGCGCGGCGGGGACGGTCAAGGCCGACCTCTTCGCGACTCTGACCGATGCGAATCGCGCGGCGAATCGCTGGCGCGCCGAAATGAATAAGCACGACTCCGGAGATAGGCCAGAAGATCTCGCGAGAAAGGCTCGGCGCGAGCGCGGAGGAAACGTTGCTTACGCTGCCCTGTCGTGGGCGAGTGATACGGGGGAGCGAGAGTCGCGGGTACGGCGTCGGCCGAACCCCGCCGTACCTGCTCCTGCCAGAAAGCGCCCGCGATAGCGGTGGCGCGTCGCTACTTGAACACGACCGATGTCGTGAGCAGAATCTGCCTCGGCCGGCCTGGATCGGCGGTCTCGCCACCCGTCCAGTAGTACTCCTTGTTGGTCAGATTGTGCGCGGATAGCGTGAAACGAAGCGGACCGCGCCGCCACGTCGCCGCCGCATCGAGGAGAGAGTACGACGGCAGCTCGAATGTGTTGCTGTTATCCGTCTCCACGGTGCCGACGTGCTTGATGTTCAGCGTCACGTCGAACGCCGGGATCGGACGGATCGACACGCCACCGTTGTAGACGTGATCCGGTGAGATCGGCAGGCGGTTGCCCGTCAGGACGTCATCGCCGTCCTCGGATTCGATGACGAACTCGCCGAAGCGATTGCGATAGAAAGACGCGTTCGCGTAGAGCGAGACCTGAGGTGCGGGCTGGAGCGTCACGCCGGTCTCGACGCCCTTGTAGCGCACTTTGCCGGCGTTGGTGGGCAGGAAGAACGGTCCCTGGCGCGTGCTCAGCACGACGCCGTCCTCGCGCATCCGGAAGTAGGTGGCCTCGAGCGACACGCGTCCGTTCGCCAGGCTTCCCTTGAGCCCACCTTCGATGTTGTCGATGTTCTCGGGCTTCAGATTGAGCGGCACGTCGGCTGGTACGAGTGAGCTCGGACGGCGCGGCGGGAGGAAGGCCTGCGAGTACGCCCCGTAGGCACTCAACGTCGACGCGTTTGCCCCGTCGGCGCCGAGGAGGCGGACCGTGGCGCTGGCTTTCGGGCTGAACGCGTCGAACGTGTCTTCGATCTTCGCGCCGCCGTTCCGCGCGTTATCGAGGTCCAACCGGTCGTAGCGTCCCCCGGCGGTCAGCAATAGCCGCGAGACCGGCGCCAGCGAGTACTGTGCGAAGAGACCCGTGATGCCGAGGTGATAGACGCGGCTCCCGGTGTCGTGCTCCCACTCGCTGCGCGGCGGGATGACCGGGTTGAGATAGTTGATCGAGAAGCCGAATAGATCGGGATCGTTGAAGATGAAGTCGCTTGCCAGCTTTCCGCTGTTCCAGTCGTAGGAGCCGCCGGCGATAAACGTGCTCTTCATCGATCCGATTGTGGGCGTCGCCTCAAACCGCAGTTCCTCGTACAGGATGTCTTCGTCCATCTGCTGCGAGAACGGATACATCGTCACCGTGTGCGCAGCCAGATCGTACGGGGACCCGATGAAGTCGCCGTCCTCCTGGAACGCGTGCTGGACCTTGCGATAGCCGAGTACCTCGACGATGCGAGCGTTGGCGCCTAGCTGGCGGTTGTAGTTGAGGGTCAGACGGGTTTCACCCTGGTGATAGTTGACGCCAGGGATATTGAAGTTGGTGAACCGGTCGAAGCGCGGGTCGATCACGTGCAGGAACTGCCCGTTGATGATCGGCTCGTTGGTCGGGGTGCTGTTATCCGACACAACGCGGTTGACGGTGACGCTCCCGTACGACTTCGTTCCGCCCGTGAACGTCAGCTTGCCGAAGAGGGCCCAGTTGCCGTCATTGAAATCGGTCGTCGTCTTGTTCACGAAGTAGCCGCTGTTGTGCTCCTTTGCGGCGGAGACGTAGAAGCCGCCCCAATTGCTGACAGGACCTGTCACGGCGGCGAGCCCCTTCAGGGTTCCGAACTGTCCACCGGTGAACTCCACGCGCGCTTCCGGAGTGGCGGCGGGATCCTCGGTGCGGATATTCACAGCGCCGCCGATCGCAGTCCTTCCGTAGAGTGCGGAGTTCGGTCCGCGTACGACTTCGACGCTGCCTGCATCGTTGATCGGCAGCGCGATGATGCGTGATGCATTGTTCGAAAGGGTCTGGGGCACTCCGTCAACGAGCACCAATACATTGGTGAACTCAGGATCGCCGCGCGGCATGCCGCGCAGCATGACAGAGTCGAAGATGCCGAGCTGCGTGCTGACAACTGCGCCTGGAACGTGGTTCAGCGCATCGGTCAGCGTCTGATCGCCGCGCGTCTCGAGCATATCGCGGTTGATGACGTCGGTTTGCGCGGCCACCTCGCCGATGCTCAGTGGCGTCTTGCTGGCAGTGACCTGGACGCGCTCCAGGTAATTCGGCGTCGCCTCCATCTCCACGCTGAGCGTCGTCGGCTGGTCGGCGCGCACCTGCACCGCCTCGATGCGCAAGTCGAGATATCCGGGAGCCGTCGCGACGACGATCGCATTTCCGGGTGGCACGCCGGTCAGACGAAACCGTCCGCCTGTGTTCGCGGTCGCTGAGAGACTGTCAATCGATACCTTCGCATTCGGGATGACCTGGCGTGTCTCACGCGCAATCACAACACCCTCGACGACGCCGCCGGCCGGACCTTGTGCGTCGACCACACCAGGCACGAGCGCGGTGCAGACGACCCACACGGCTCCGGCGACGAATCCCTTCAGTTCCGACTGCGGTTCACGCATTCAATGGCCTCCAATAGACCGCACACAAGCGCGGAACGCCGATCATAGGAGGGGCGGGCGGGTCTCGTGACTGAAGAGTGTCTAAAGTTCTCCTGACATGTCTGTCAGGTGGCCGCGGCAAGGAGGTCACTTGGCGCGATCCTTCGTGACGAAAACTTCAGCCACTCTTCAGACACCCAACCGGGACTCTGCGAATAGGATTCGCCGGCATGCGCGTGCTGGTCGTCGAGGACGAAAGGAAAGTCGCGGACGCCCTTCGCGAGGGCCTCGAAGGCGAGCAGCACCAGGTGATTCTCGAAGCAACAGGCGAGGGCGCGTTCTTCCGGATGAACACCGAACCCTTCGATTCGATTCTGCTCGACCTGACCCGTCCCGGCCGGGACGGGCTTCAGATTCTGACGTCGGTCCGACAACGAGGACTGAAGACGCCTGTCCTCGTGCTGACAGCCCGCGACTCGCTTGAAGAGCGCGTGGCCGGACTGGCCCACTCGTCTGACCCCTGCACCTGAAGAATTCATGCTGATGCGTTCGCCAGAAATCGAACGCGAAGGGAACAAACAAACAAGCTGAAGAGGAATTCTCTGTAGGAGCGGCATTCTCCGTAGGAGGAGCGGCGATTGCAGGTCCCAACAACGGAGGGTTCAGATCATGCGACTAAATGTTCTGACAATGGCAGGGCTCGCGCTGACAATCATCTCTGCGCCAGCATTCGCGCATCACCCCTTCGACGCCGAGTACGACTGGAAGAAACCGGTAACCATCACCGGGACCGTGACACGTTTCGACTGGACCAATCCTCATTCGTCGCTGGCTGTCGATGCGAAGGACGCTAACGGCAAAGTTACGAAGTGGACCTTCGAACTCGGTAGCCCGGGCGAGCTGACCGGTCTTGGATGGACCCGGAATCAGTTCAAGATTGGCGACCAGGTGTCTCTTGAAGGATGGCAGGCGAAGAACGGAACGCCGAGCGCCAGCCTCAAGTCTGTGAAGCTCGCAAGCGGCAAAGAACTGTACGGCGGCTCGTCATTCTTCCAGACACAGCACGAGTCGACGGCACCAGACTCGGCCAAACCGCGGGCAACACGCGGACAAGCGGTTCCGGCGCCAGCGAGGTGATGAACAGTACATGCACGACGGGAGCACGTGTACCGGGCCTGACGTTCGGGATCCCCGAAAAGAATCGCTGGGCGTTTGTCGAACGACTTGACCCGGTGCACGGCGCAACGGTATAAGGATCCTCGCCTCGGGTGCCCATGACGGGCATAACAGGGAAGTCCGGTGCAAGTCCGGCGCGGTTCCGCCACTGTGAGTGAGGGCGCGTCGCTTCGAGACAACCACTCAGCGTGTTGCTGGGGAAGGTGAAGCGACAGACAGTCAAGTACTGTCCCCTCCAAGCCAGGAGACCTACCCAGGTGAAGCGGCTGTCTTTCTGCGGAGAACAGAAAGCATGCATTGGCATCCTGGTTTCACTCCTGCCTCGATCCCATTCGCACGCCTAGTGTTCCCATGGACTGTCCGCCGCGTGGAGGACAGGCATGGGCAGCATCTCGACGACCAGAGGCGATAACGGCCAGACGGGTCTCGCAGGCGGCATTCGCGTCTCAAAGGCATCGCTCCGCGTCGACACGTACGGCAACGTCGACGAGCTGAACTCGACGCTCGGCTTCGCGCGGTCGATCTGCGAGGACACCGAGATCGTCGAGCTGTCGAAGCGGATTCAGCGGGATCTCTTCACGATCGGCTCGTCGCTCGCGACACCGCCGGCGAGTCCCAAGGCACAGGTGGCCGTCACCACGGAGATGGTTGACGCGTTGACGGCCGAGGTGCACCGCTTCGAGGCCATCGAAGGCGTCCTTGCCGACTGGTCCCTGCCAGGCACGCTGCCCGTCACGGCGGCGTTCGATGTCGCGCGGACTGTGTGCCGTCGCGCGGAACGAGGGGTCGTGAGCCTCATCGAAAACGGCGAACCCGTGCAGCCCGCAATCCTCCCGTACCTCAATCGGCTGTCTGACCTGCTCTGGATTGTGGGGCGCAAACTGGAACACGACGCCGGCGTGAGCGGGTCGCTGCGCGAGGTCACCGGCAAGGTTGGCAGTCGGTTCTCGCGGGCGTGGTGAGTCGGATGGCGAAGCGTCTGCTCGCAGCGTTCGCGTTCGCGCTCGGGATCGTCGCCTCGCCGGCGCACCCGACACATGCGCTTGCGGCGCAGACGCCCGCACGCATCGTCTCGACGCTGCCGAGCATCACCGAAACGCTGTTCGCCCTTGGCCTCGGAGATCGCGTGGTCGCCGTGTCTCAGCACTGCCGCTACCCGCCGCAGGTGGTTGCGTTGCCGAAGGTCGGAACATTTGTCAAACCAGACCTCGAGCGGATCATCGCGCTGAAGGCGGACCTCGTCGTCATCAGCGACAGGGCGGCTGGCGATTTCGCGGCCCGGCTCGGAGCACTGCAGGTTCCGTTCGTCGCGGTCCCGAGCCGAACGCTGTCCGATGTGACGCTGGCCATCCGGCAGATTGGCGCGGCCGCGGGCATCGAGTCTCACGCGCGGGAGGTGGCGGAGACCATCGAACGGCGGCTAGACGATATCCGGCGACTGTCGGTTGCGAACCCCCGCCCGAAGGTTCTGCTGATTCTGGGCCGGAATCCCCAGGCACTGACCGGGATGGTTGCTGCCGGCAGGGATTCGTATCTCAACGACCTGATCACGATCGCGGGCGGCCTTAACGTGCTTGACAAGCCGGGCGTGCCGCCGTACCCGCACATTTCGCTCGAGAACGTGCTGGACCTGAAGCCGGATGTCATTGTCGACGTGATCGACATGACCGCGACAACGGCCGTGCGGGCGCGCCGTGCCGAGGCGAGCCGCGAGCTGTGGCGGCGCTTCCGAACGATCCCCGCCGTCCGCAACGGTCGCGTGCATGCGGACGCGATCGATGCGCTGGTCGTTCCCGGGCCGCGCGTGGTCGACACAGCCGAGTGGCTCGCCGCTCTCATCCGGGAGCCGTCGCGGCCGTGACGGCACGCCCCATCTTCATCGGCGGCACGTCGTCCAACGCCGGCAAGAGTTGGATGGCGACAGCGCTCTGTGCGTGGCTGCAGGGGCGGGGCGTCCGCGTAGCGCCGTTCAAAGCGCAGAACATGTCGAACAACTCCTATCCGTGCAAGGGAGGCGGGGAAATCGGTCGCGCCCAGGCGGCGCAGGCGGACGCTTGCGGCCTCGATCCTGAACCGGCCATGAATCCGATTCTGCTCAAGCCGAACGGAAATGGCGCCAGCCAGGTGGTGCTCAACGGGCGCGTGTGGAAGACCCTTTCAGCGCGTGATTACTACACGCACGCCGACGCGCTCCTCCCGCACGTGATGGCGGCGTACGAATCGCTCGCACAACGATTCGACGTCGTCGTAATCGAAGGCGCCGGGAGTGTGAGCGAGCTCAACCTGCGTCCCTTCGACCTCGTCAACCTCGGGCTGGTGACGCGCCTGCAAGCACCGTGGGTGCTCGTCGCGGATATCGAACGAGGCGGCGTGTTTGCGTCGATCCTAGGAACGGTGGCATTGCTGTCAGCCGACGAGCGCTCACTGTTCCGCGGCTTTATGGTCAACAAGTTTCGCGGTGACATGACGCTCTTCGACGAAGGTGTGAAGATCCTGGAAGAGCGGTCGGGCTCGCCGTGTCTCGGCGTTTTTCCCTACGCCGATGACATCGAGGTGGCTGCCGAGGACAGCCTTGCGCTTGAAAGCCGGCGTCGAACTGCGCCTCCCGCTGGCGCGAGCGTCGCAATCATCAGGTTTCCGCGGCTGTCGAACTTCACCGACTTTCGCCTCATCGCATGGGCCGATTGGGTGGACGCTCCGCCTCTTACCGACTACGACTTCATCATCCTCCCTGGCAGCAAGAACACCGTCGCGGACCTGGAGTGGATGCGCGCTCGACGACTCGACGAATGGGTCATCGCGCACCACCGTCGCGGCGCGACGGTAATCGGTATTTGCGGCGGGTACCAGATGCTCGGCCGCGCTATTCACGATCCCGATCGCCTGGAGTCGGACGCCGGCAGTGTCGCCGGCCTTGGAGTGATTGCTGCGGAAACGACCCTCGCGCGCGACAAGACGACGCGCGTGATGGGCGGTTCGACGGCGGCCGGCGCGGTGTTTGACGGGTATGAAATCCACCTGGGATCGACAACCTCCGACGGCACGGTCGCACCATTTGCGCGGCTTGCGGACGGAACCTGCGATGGCGTGCGGGGAAATCGGGTTATCGGCACGTATCTCCATGGCGCTCTGGAGAGCGTTGCCGTGTGCGAGGAAATCTTCGGGGTTCCGATTGCGCCGCCTGAGCCCGCGACGCACACGCATCGCAGGCTGGCTGAGTGGTTCGAGACGCATGCGCGTTCGATTGCGGTACTGGGTCTGTCATGACTGAGCTCAACTGGGAGACGCTGGCGCAGAAGCCCGGCTTAGTTCTGCGGCGGTCTGGACGGTTCCTCGTCACTGACCTGCTCACGCCGCATGATGTCTTGAGCACGTCGGTGCGGAATGGGGGGTATATCCAGGGCGCGCGATACCTCCTGAATCATCAGAGTTGCGAGGGTGCCGCTCACCACGCGCGTCACGGCCTGATGATCGAAGCGGGACTCGAGCGCTATCACGACGAGGTGTGCACGGAAGCGAGTCTGCCCGCCGAAGCCACCGTCGTGATGGGCACCGCGGCCAACATGAATTACGCCGCGATGGTCGCGACTGACGATGACGGCGTCGAGGTCATGGCCGTCGTCACCGCGGGGGTGGAGGGAAACGCCACGTGCGCAGGCGATCCGGCGACCTGGCGCGAGACCGAGGCAGGCATTCAGAAGGTGCCCGCATACGCCGGCACCATCAACACCATCCTCTTGATCAGCGCGCCACTTACCGCGTCTGCATTGGCGCGCGTGGTGGTCACGATGACGGAAGGGAAGAGCGCGGCGCTGGCGCGCCTGTCGATTCCAAGCCGTCAATCAATGGATCTTGCCACCGGCACCGGCACGGACCAGTACTGCATCGCGGCGCCTGCCGGCGGCCCTCGGCGACTCACGTCGGCAAGCACGCACGTGAAGCTAGGTGAACTGATCGGCGTAGCCGTTCGTAACGCGACGCTCGAGGCCTTGCGCTGGCAGAACGGCCTCGAAGCCAGCTACACGCGCGGCGTTTTCCACGCGCTCGGCCGGTACGGGCTTCGTGAGAACACCTTCTTCGACGATATCGCCGGATTGCTCAATGACGCGGACCTCGAGCTGCTTCGGAAGAACAGCAAGTCGGTCCTGTTCGAGCCACTGGTCGGGGCAGCGGCTTACGCGATCGCTGCGGTACTCGACAGAGTGCGCTATGGAACATTGCCCGCGGCGGTCGCGCGCGACGCGATCGTCCAGCAGGCGGCGATGCTGGCAACAAGCCTGGCAGGATCTCCGGATCGGTGGCCGGAATTCCGGTCCGCGCTCCACGCGTCCACGCTGCACCGCAGGCCGGGTCCTTTTGGACCCGGCAATCTCGGAGAAGCCAAGGACGTCGTCCTGGCGGCAATCGCACTCGGCTGGCGTGAGAAATGGCGCTCACGTTGATGCCCGCGCTGGCGCCGGAGTCGGCGGCGCTGGCGTGTGCGCTCGTCATCGACGCGGCACTCGGGGATCCCGTGTATGCCGGTCACCCTGTTCGGCTGATCGGGCACACGCTCAAGACGTTCGAGCACGCGCTGCGGGCCGTCGGCGCAGATGGGTACGTCGGCGGCATCGCCCTGTTCCTTACGCTCTCCCTCGTCTGGGTGGGTGGGATCTCTGCGCTTCTGGTCGGTTTGCATGCGGCCAGTCCGGCTCTGGCGTGGCTCGTCCATGTTTTCGTGGTGTACAGCCTTCTTGCGATTGGTGATCTGATCGGCCATGTCTGGCGCGTGGAGCGCGCGGTTCGCCGCGGAGATGTGCCGGCGGCTCGACGAGCGCTTGGCCAACTCGTCGGCCGCGACACCGAACGTATGGAAGCAGGTGACTGCAGGCGTGCCGCGATCGAAAGCCTTAGCGAGAACCTGACCGACGGTTTCACGAGTCCGCTGTTCTGGTACGTGATTGCAGGACTTCCAGGACTCGTACTGTTCAAGGTCGTCAGCACGATGGACTCGATGGTCGGATACAAGACGCCCCAGTACCTCCGATTCGGCTGGTGCGGCGCTCGCATGGACGATGCGATGAACTTCGTCCCTGCGCGGCTCACGTGGATGTTCATTGCGGTGGCGGCGGTTGCGATCCCGGGGTGTTCCGGGCGCAAGGCGCTGCGCATCGGATGGCAGCAGCACGCGCTGCTCCCGGGGCCGAATTCGGGATGGAGCGAGGCTGCTACTGCTGGCGCGATCCAGGGACGCCTCGTCGGACCGATCCGGGTAAACGGCTCTCTTGTTACCGACGCGTGGCTCGGGGATCCGGACGATCCACCCGTGGAGTCCTCTCGTGCCTTCTCACTGGCGATGGCGGTTACCGTCGCGACCGCCGCGCTCACGTCAGCGATCGCTGTTGGCTATCTGGCATTTGCGCCGAGGGCGTTCACCTCTTACTAGGATGTGTCACCGATGACCTACAGATCAGTTTTCATTGCGTGCCTGTTTGTGTGTGGCTTGGCCGTGTGCCACGTGGTTGTCGTCCGTGCGCAGGACCGGGGCGCGCTGACGGGAACCGTTTCCGATCCACTGGGGGGGCGCGTTGTGTCTGCCAGCGTCACGTTGCTGCGCGACGATCAGCCGGTCGCGATGACCACCACCGGCGCCACTGGCGAGTTCGGCTTTGGCGCGGTTGCCGAGGGACGCTACCAGGTCCGCGCGCAGGCATCCGGCTTCGAGGCGGCGACCACCGATTCGATGTTTGTGTCCAGCTCAGGCCGCACCTCGATTGACGTCGTCCTCCCGGTGGGCCCATTGCAGCAGGCGCTCCTCGTGACCGCCGCGGCGGCCGAGCTTCCAGCGTCTCGCACTGGCGCACCTGTTACCGTCATCGACAGCCAGACCCTCGAGGCGCTCGGCAAGCCGGATGTGCTCGAGGCTTTACGTCTCGTTCCTGGCGCGCAGATCATGCAGACGGGGCAACG
>Ga0105340_1000957_pt1 | contig 13354 bp, 18 predicted proteins | sample EasRivMeERMLT700_FD_89676 | JGI IMG/M metagenome (GOLD analysis project Ga0105340, IMG submission 89676) | Soil microbial communities from meander-bound floodplain in the East River, Colorado, USA - East River MetaG ERMLT700 | ecosystem: Environmental > Terrestrial > Soil > Floodplain | place... | reverse complement strand
CCCGAAAAATGCCCCGGGGGTCCTATCTGAAGGATGTTTTGGGTTTCTATACGGAGATTTACATGAGGAGACCGGTGTATGAGTGACTATGCCCTTGTTCAAGACAACACGATCGTAGAATGGGGGCCCCTTCCGGGTATCTGGGTCCATGAAGGTAATCAATACAACCTTCAAGGCATGTCAGATTCGGAACTTGCTGCTCTTGGTTGGCTTCCTGTCGTAGAAACTGATCGTCCTCCAAATGCTCCAACTACAGCATACGACATGACGGTAGAACTTGTCAATGATATTCCTACACAGGTTTGGACTGCTCGACCGGCAACGCCTGAAGAGAGTGAGATCTACGGCCAAGTCTCAAACGCCGATCAACTCAAGACCGAATCCGGCGAAGCCATCGCGAAGTTGGAATTGGTTGTCACCAACTTGAACCTCATTACAAACATGACTAACGCAACCATCAACAACAATCCGGCAGCAGTCATAAAGGATCTTGCTCGAGAATGCAAGACCATTGCAAGACAAGCCATCCGTGAAGCAAGACTCACTTCCGGTGAACTCGATTCGGCGTCCACAGGACCCCCTGACTGAAGGATATTTGTATGGGATCTCAGCTAATCCGTCGTAGCATTCCTCTCAACAGGCTCACGAAGCAGTTTCATCATGTGTCGAAGATGTTTGCACATCCTACAGGAGAGCTTCTTTTTCCTGATGCTCCTGCTGGATACAATGTCGTATATTTCAATCGAGATCAGATGGACCCGAATGTCAATCCCGTCCGGTTTGCCTTTGCTCAACAGCGAGCAGATCATCTGATCCACACTGCGAATCCTCCTGATGCAGATCCGATCATCGGTTTCACACCAGAGGATCTCGTTGCGAAAGGATGGGATCGTCCTGGGCCGTACGGACCCGGTCGATTCTCTCAAGGAGGGCATCAGCATTCTGTGTCACAGATGGCCATTCGACCCACGATCAACAATCGGGCCGAGCAGACCTGGATCGAGCTTGGGAATCCTCCTGTCGACCACACGCTTCGATTGAACGAGTTCGCCTTTCAAGACGACATCATGCTCGGTGATCGGATGTACGGGAATCGTGCGTTGTCATGGTGGCCCACAGCGTATTGGAAGAAGACCGGCGAGGAGATGGAGGCCGGAAACCATGCGCAAAATCACTATTACATCGCTGGTGCCGATGGATGGTGTGGTCCGTGTGTCTTGTTCCCTCAAGGCTTTCAGAATGTCGCTCAACCATCCCAGGCAAGCATGGACAGTCTGGCCAAAGGTGGATGGTATGTCGGTCCAGATCGTTTCCACTTTCACTTCGGTGATCACAATGTCAGTGCTCAGAAGATCTACGACATCACTTTGACAATGGAGTTTCCCAGCCTTCTAAGCCTCGATGCAGATCCTACAGCCAGAGACGCTGCCGTGTACCTAACGAAGCGTACAGACGGTTACAGAGGCATCTACGACAAGAATGGCAAGAAGTACGAGGGTAAGTGCTGGCGAGATGAGGTTGGGACCGTCACTGGAGGTCCAGATCCATCACTTGGACGTGATAATGAGTCGTGGGTTGTCGTTCCAATGCTCCGACTGTTCATCGAATTCCGTATTCCGAACGGTGGTTGGGTGCCAAATGGGTCTACTCAAGGCCTTTCTGGATCAAAGGAAATCGAGTATTATGGTCGTATGTTGACGTTTTCAACGGCTGGAAAGACCGGATGGCCGGATCATATTCATGGTGAATACCTGTTTGCGGCCAGTCTTGGGGATCATTTCGAGCTGGAAAACGGGGTTCTTCCTGATTTTCAGAATGTTCTGGATGCTGTTTCCAGGTTCACAGAGAACGAAACGCTTTCAGACACTGTTCTGTGGTGGCGGGGATGCGAAGCGGTGGGTATCGAACTAGATCCTGGTATTCAGGACTCTGTCAAATCAAATCCGTGGCCGGAGCCTGTCGAAGATTGGGATGGATCACCAATCGAGAAGCCCCCTCCAGGAGGACTCTATCCGAATCGTCGTCTGATTGTCCTCGAGCCAGATGAAGTGTTGGAAGTGATTCAGAAGCCACGGTTGTGAAAGGAGGATTGATTAGATGACCAGCAAAGTTGTCGTTCACAAAGGTAGAACGAACACGGTCACCATAGATCTTGGTATCGATGTCTCTGGGGATACGTTCACCAGCGAAATTCGCTCTGAACCTACGCAAGATGCTCCTCTGATTGCAACGTGGGTAGTCACTTTTGCCACCAACGGTTCTGATGGAAAGCTTGTCTTGAAGTTGGACAATACTGCAACGAGTCAGATCAAGGCCAATAGTGGATACATGGATCTCAAACGGGTCACTGGATCGGAACCAGTTCCTGTCTTTGATCGACCTCTCGAGGTGAGCTTCAGAGGGACGGTGACTGTATGAGTGAGATCAACGTCATCTCCAGAACACAGAACATCATCGTCGATCCGACATCTGGTTCTGTCGCCGTCATCAGTGCAGGTCCAGCAGGTCCAGCAGGTCCAGCCGGTCCATCGGGAGGTCCAGCCGGTCCAGCCGGTCCAGAAGGTCCAGAAGGTCCAGCAGGTCCAGAAGGTCCACCAGGACCATCCACATGGCCTCTTGTGGTAAAAGCCACTGAACCCACTGCAACCGACTATGGAGAAGCAACTATTCCTCTAAATGCGGTGTGGGTGGAGGTTTAATTTAATGGCTACGACTGTTACAGAAGAAGGGTTTGATTCCATTTCGGAATGGGCCGTGACTGGTTCGGTATATTCAGAGCGTACTGGTCGTACTGGACCTGGCGGTTCTGTTTCAAGTTCAGCGTCAACACTTACACTTCCGTTCGGAGCGGCAGAATCTGACACAGTAACTATTGGATTTGCTTGGCGTATGGGTTCTCTCATGGCTCGTCCACTCATTTCCTTACGTTCGGATGCTGGAGTCACTGCTCATATTACAGTAGCTTCTACTGCTGCAGGAACGTTTGAAATTCGACGAGGTACTCTAGCTGGTACACTTCTTGCAACGGGTGGAACGTATGCCATAAATACGTGGTATTACATCGAAATTCAAGTCAAGCTACATGATACAACCGGGTTTGCAATTTTGAGAGTTGACGAGGTTGAAGTAGCTTCGGTGACAAACGTTGATACCAAACAGCTTGGTACAAAAACCGTTTTCGATTCCATTGTATTGACAACGAGTTCTACAACAGTCCAGGTTTGGGATGATCTTTACGTTGTTACAGGTGCCGATGGAGTTTTTCTAGGTGATCAAAGTTATGGTGGCACTGGTCCGTTTGAAGTATGTCATGAATCATTTGATTCTGGATATGGATCTTGGGCAGTAAGCGGTGGTACACCGTCACTTGTTGCCGGTCGAAACAACAACGGAGTTCGACTTGTAAACAACGGTGATGAAATTGCTTATAATGTTCCGGTTGGACAGCAATCAAATTTCATTATAGTTGGCTTTGCTTGGTTTTTATCAGCAAATCCTGCCGCAACTTCAAGTATTGTGAGTTTTTCTGGTAGTGGTGGAGCAATTGCAAATATGAGAATGGATACTGCCAGAGTACTAAGTTTAGACGGATTTATGAGTATAAGTGCAGCTGGAGCGATGCCTGTTGGAGTTTGGGCATATGTCGAGGTGTCTTTATTTATAAACAAGCCTGGTTCTGGTTATTCTGCGGCTGAATGCGAAATCAAGGTTAACGGTGTAAGAGTGGGATATAGTCGTGATAGTAATATGAGTTCTGGTAGTAATTCGACGATTGGTACTATCGAAATACATGGTGCTGGTTCTGGAACAAGTTCGCCGTCAATCATAGATGACGTATATATTATTAGTGGAACGCTTGCGGATTTCGAAGGAGATCACAATTTATCCGTCTCGATTCCTACTATGAAAATTTGGGATGGCTCTGATTGGAACGATTATCCAGTCAAAGTTTGGAATGGATCAACGTTTGTTGATGCATCGTCTCTCAAAATATGGAATGGAAGTACGTGGGTATAGAAAGGAACAAGCATGGCAGACGCAGAAGCAAGAGGTTGGGGTCCTGGTTGGCCGAACTGCCAGTCCTCAAAGATGACCCAGATCGATGTTGGTGGGACCAAGTTCCCCGGTGGGGTACGAACAGAGATTGCCGAATTAGTCACCAGGTTGGTTCAAGAAACCAAGAACCGTGGATACGTTTTCGGTAAGTCCGGCGATCCCAACTATGGTTGTTGGGGTTACATGTGTCGAGCCATTCGTGGAACCAGCAGGCCTTCGAACCATTCATGGGGACTGGCGGTAGACATCAATGCACCTACCAATCCGCACAAGGCGCCACCTCTTGTCACAGACATGCCGTCGTGGATGCCTGATCTGTGGAGCCAATATGGATTCCGTTGGGGAGGCACATATTCTAGACCAGATGCCATGCATTACGAGTTCATGGGAACTCCCGCCGACGCGACGAACTACATCAACAAAGCTCGTTCGGTCAATCTTGGTGGTGCTCCTGCGCCAAAGCCTCCTCCACCTCCACCGCAGCCAAGCATTCCTGCCTTCCCTTTCCCAAAGGGACATTGGATGGGTGTGGAATCAAATGATCCTAAGAACCATTCTGGAGCGTTGACCAAAGATCGCCCTGGGATCAAGCAATACCAACAGCGAATGTTGGATCGTGGATGGAAGAACATTGGTACACCGGACGGACTATTCGGTCCGAAGACCAAAGACGTAACCATCGCATACCAGAAAGAGAAAGGTCTCTCAGCTGACGGGCTAGCCGGAGAGCAAACGTGGCATTCCATCTGGACGGCCCCGATCACCTGAAAGGAAACAACATGAGCAGTTATGGAACTGACAAGGACGACAATCCGGTATTTCCAGATCCAGAGGTTGTAGTGCCTGAGGTTGAAGACGAGCCCGAGCCTGTCGGCGAAGGTTCCGATAACCCTGACGAGGCGCCTGACGGGTGCTGAAGTGATCTAGAAAGGAGAACTAATGGCTCCTAGGCGTGCTCCGAAATTCAGACCAGCTCTCACCGATGACGGTCGTGAGAATCAACTGGTCACACTTGCTATCGATTTGGCTGAGAAGCAACTGAGTGAAGGAACTGCGTCGTCTCAAGTGATTACGCATTACTTGAAGCTTGGTTCAACCAGGGAACGATTGGAGCAAGAACGGCTTCTGCGGGAAAATGAGCTGTTGAATGCCAGAGTGGAGCAATTAGCTTCGGCAAAGAGAGTTGAAGACCTATATTCTGCCGCTCTGGATGCCATGCGGGCCTATGCAGGTACTGAAATGCATCAAACAGCAGATGACGACTACTACGATGAAGATTAGATCATATTCTGAACTGAAACCTCTCGTAACCATAGAAGATCGATTTGAATATTTGAAATTAGAGGGAGTTGTTGGTCGGTCTACATATGGTTTTGATCGTTATATCAATCAGAAGTTTTATACGTCGTATGAGTGGAAATTGGCTCGAGAAGCGGTCATAATTCGGGATAATGGTTGTGATTTGGGTATATTGGGTTATGAAATCTATGGATCATTGCTTATTCATCACATGAATCCAATGACTATGGAGGACATAGTTCATGGAGAATAATGGATATTTTCTCCAGAGTATTTGATAACAACCACTCATTTTACCCATAACGCAATACATTATGGTCATAATAATCTACTTCCAAAAGTTGTTATTGTGCGTAATCCTAATGATACGAAGCTTTGGTAGGTGGAAATGGAAGACGAAGAGGTTGATTACGAAGAAGTAATGACAATTCGAAGAGTGGCTAAAGAAGTTTTTTTGGGATATTGGGGTATCGGTGTAAATCGTGACAAAATGCTCACAGAAGCTGGTTATGACGCCGATGCAGTTAATGAAGAATTAATTCGTCTACTTAACATATTTAAGTAGTCATGGAGGTGAAAAATGGAAGAAAGCATCCTTAAAAGTACTAAGAAGATTCTTGGACTCGCTGAAGATTACACCCCATTTGATCTGGATATCATAACCCACATCAATGCGTCCTTCTCCATCCTGAATCAACTAGGTGTTGGTCCAGTCGAAGGGTTTTCTATCTATGATGACGAAGCTGTTTGGGAAGATTTCGTCGTTCCCTCGAATCAGCTCCATCTGGTTAAGACCTATGTTTTTCTGAAAGTTCGATATCTGTTTGATCCTCCTGGAACATCCTTCCTTCTCGAGGCGTATTCCAATCAGATCAAGGAATACGAATGGAGACTCAACATTTTCCGAGAGTATGAACTTCCTGATCCTGTGTATCCCGAGGAGGCGATTCCGTGAAGACAAATGTACAGGAGTTTATCGAACATCACGGTGTCAAAGGGATGAAGTGGGGTGTTAGACGTTCGCGTCGTTCCAGAAAGAAGGGAACAGAACGAACCAAGTACAGCAAGTCTCCAAAGAGTCTCACTCAAGATGAGCTTGAGAAGCGAATCAAGAGAATGGGAATGGAGAAAGAGTACAACAAACTCAACAAGAGAGATGTCTCTACTGGTGAACGTCTTGCCAGTGAGATGATGACAAGTATTGGTAAGACAACCATTGTTACTGTTGGTACTGGTGCCGCAATCTACGGAGCCAAGAAGGTTATCGAGAAGAAGAGTCCAGACTTGGCAAGGGCGGCTGCATTCAGAAAGAAGTAATGCAAGGAGGGTGTAATGGTTTTATCCAACACTGCAACTCCTCAGTATTACGGTGAGTTTCGAGCGGCGGTTCTCCATGGGGACATTCCTGTGAATCGGGAAATCTCCATGGAGATGAACCGCATTGACGAACTCATCTCTAATCCGAACATCTATTACGACGACATGGCAGTTCACGGATTCATCAAGTACTGTGAATTCGAATTGACATTGACTGATGGTAGTGACCTACATCTTCTGGATACATTCAAGTTGTGGGCCGAACAGATCTTTGGTTGGTACTTCTTCGTCGAACGAAGTGTGTATCAACCGAACGAAGATGGACGAGGCGGACACTACGTCAAGAAGCTGGTAAAGAAGCGACTGACCACGAAGCAGTATCTGATCGTCGCACGAGGATCTGCCAAATCCATGTATGCCAACTGCATACAAGCTTACTTCTTGAATGTGGATACCTCGACCACACATCAGATCACAACCGCACCTACGATGAAGCAGGCCGAAGAGGTGATGTCACCCTTTCGTACTGCAATCACCAGGTCGAGGGGCCCTCTGTTCAAATTCCTGACAGAGGGTTCTCTTCAGAACACTACTGGCTCAAGAGCACAACGAGTCAAGTTGGCTTCGACCAAGAAAGGTATCGAGAACTTTCTGACAGGTTCACTGCTTGAGATTCGTCCTATGACGATCAACAAGCTTCAAGGTCTTCGACCGAAGTTGTCAACGATCGACGAATGGTTGTCTGGTGACATCAGAGAAGATGTTGTCGGTGCAATCGAACAAGGTGCCTCGAAGATGGAGGACTATTTGATCGTCGCCATCAGTTCTGAAGGAACTGTTCGGAATGGTTCTGGCGACACCATCAAAATGGAACTCGCAAGCATCCTTCGAGGGGAGTATCAAGCGCCTCATGTTTCTATCTGGCATTACAAGTTGGACGAGATCGAGGAAGTCGCCGATCCATCGACTTGGTTGAAGGCTAATCCTAATCTTGGTAAGACAGTCACCTATGATGTGTATCATCTCGACGTAGAAAGAGCTGAGAAAGCGCCTGCATCAAGGAATGACATTCTTGCTAAGCGATTTGGAATTCCTATGGAGGGGTACACCTACTTCTTCACATACGAAGAGACCCTTACTCACAGGTCAAGAGAATTCTGGGGGTTGCCGTGTGCTCTTGGAGCGGACCTTTCCCAAGGAGACGACTTCTGTGCGTTTACGTTGATGTTTCCGTTCCAGAATTACTCGTTTGGCGTCAAGACACGGAGTTATATAACCTCTTTGACTTTGATGAAGCTTCCGGGTGCGATGAGGATGAAGTACGAGGAGTTCATTGCCGAGGGAAGTCTTCACGTCCTAGATGGAACTGTGCTAGACATGATGGAAGTGTATGACGATCTTGACGCGTTTATTTTAAGAAACGAGTATGACGTTAGATGTCTTGGATTTGATCCATACAACGCCAAGGAATTCATCACTCGATGGGAGACTGAGAATGGGCCCTTCGGGCTAGAGAAAGTGATCCAAGGATCACGAACAGAATCAGTTCCTCTTGGGGAATTGAAGATTTTGGCAGAAGAGCGAAAGCTCATATTTGATCAGGAGCTCATGTCATTTGCTATGGGAAACGCGATTACTTTGGAAGATACCAATGGTAATCGAAAGCTTCTCAAGAAGCGTGCTGACGAAAAGATCGATAATGTCTCGGCCATGATGGATGCATACGTCGCATATAAAGCCAACAAGGAGGCCTTTGAGTGACAGATGATGATGTCAACGACTTCCTTGAACATTTCGGCGTCAAAGGTATGCGATGGGGTGTTCGTAACGAAGATGAATCAGGTGGTAAGGATTCTGCAGTACAAAAAGCACTGAAAGAGAATCCTCCACCGAAACTTTCCAAGAAACAACAGAATCAACTGGCGATCAATGAGAAGAAACATGATGCCAAGTTTGATGTGAGTGAAGATGAGGCGCCCAAGGGATGGCGTCCTACTAAAACTCAAATTGCTGTTGTTGCTGTCGGTGCAGTGGCTGCCGGAGCGATCATATACAAGGTTAAAACTGGTAATAAGTTACCTACAGATGGTTTTTCTGAAGGTGATTATCTGAAAGCGGTTCGTTCTGCGGAAACTCCGAGTTGGGTACCTGGTTTCGCTGGCAAACATATGTCACGAGCAGATTTCAAAGGACTCATCGATAATTCAAAGGGTAGAGTGTGGACAGGAGAACACATCACTGCCGAATCATTTCGTCATGGAGAATTGGAATTTGGAAAGGGTCACAAGTTCTTTCGAATTTCAAGAGCAGTGGAGAATTCCTTCAGTGATGCTACATACGCCACGGCAAGCGAGTCTGATTTTACCCGATATTTACATGCATTTAGTTTATCTCCTGCACTAGATGCTCAAAGAATCACCTTTGATGCAGCCGATTCGGTAAAGATCCCTAAATTACATACTCAACTCGAAACAATGCGTCGTGTGTTGGTTGGTGAAGGAAGAACCAAGGTAAAACCATCCGAAGTAATCGAAGAATTTTCAGGAATGTCTGGTGGAGGATGGTCAAGTCCTAGAGCTCGTAATTTCATATCTTTGCTAAGAGCTCAAGGATATCATGGAATTGTAGATCAAATGGATGCTGGTGTTTATGGAGAGACCCCCCTGGTTTTGTTTGACAAAACTAGATTCGGGACCAAATCAGCCACTCCTCTTGCATCTCTTGATTTGAAGCATTATGCAAGTTTGTTGACCGATATTTCAAATCGAAGATAAGAGGAGGTGATTGATCTTGCCGATTTTGGATCGAATTAAGGGCGCCTGGAATGCGTTCCGTAACACCGATCAATTCGATGAATATGCATATGGTTCCACTACTTATTATGGTGGCATGCCACCGTCTAGACCAAGACGGTTCATCTACAGTGAACGATCGATTGTTTCATCCATCTACACTCGAATCAGTATCGATGTTGCTGGAATCATACTGAAACACGTCAAGCTGGATGAACAAGGTCGTTATTTGAGAGATATGGAAAGCGCTCTGAACGATTGCTTCACTCTTGAAGCCAATATTGATCAATCTCCTAGAGCGTTCAGACAAGATATCACAATGACACTCTTCGACAAGGGTGTTGCTGCTGTTGTTCCAGTGGATACTACGAGAAATCCGGAAACCAATGCTGTCTTTGACATCCACACAATGCGTGTTGGAGAAATTGTAAGTTGGTATCCGAAGCACGTTCGACTCAATGTCTATAATGAGAATCGTGGTCGACGTGAAGAGATTACTTTGGAAAAGCGATACGTAGCAATCATTGAGAATCCTCTTTATGCCGTCATGAACGAGCCGAACTCAACTCTTCAGCGATTGATTCGAAAGTTGAGTCTTCTCGACAGTGTTGACGAGCAATCAAGTTCTGGGAAGTTGGACATTATCATCCAGCTTCCGTATGTAATCAAATCCGAAGCCAAGCGACAGCAAGCAGAGAGACGTCGTGAGGACATCGAGTTTCAATTGAAGGGTAGCCAGTACGGCATTGCCTATACTGATGGAACCGAGAAGATCACACAGCTAAACCGACCTGCCGAGAACAACCTACTCAAACAGGTCGAGTATCTCACCAACATGCTGTACAGTCAACTCGGTCTCACGCCTGAAGTCATGAATGGCACGGCCAACGAAGAAGCAATGCTCAATTACTTCGGTCGTACAATTGAGCCTATCATCGATGCCATCATCGAATCCATGCAAAGAGCGTTCCTTGGGCCCCAGGGTACGCATAATGATGAACGGATCAGATACTTCAGAGATCCGTTCAAGCTTGTTCCTGTAAATGAGATCGCCGAGATTGCTGACAAGTTCACTCGTAATGAGATTCTTACAGCAAACGAGATCAGAGGATACATGGGAATTCCTCCATCTTCTGATCCAAAGGCCGATCAACTTGTCAACAGTAACATGCCGCAATCACAACCAGAATTGGAAACTAAACCAATGTTAGCAATTGAGGGGCCTCGCTCTTTGGAAAGGAACAGTCAAAATGGAAGCTGATTTCAGCGGCTATGCAACCAAGGCTGGACTCAAGTGCTCCGACGGTCGAACCATCATGCCTGGCGCGTTCAAACATCAGGACCAAATGCGTGTCCCTCTTGTTTGGCAGCATGGTCACACAGACCCGGAGAATGTCCTCGGACATGCCGTCCTCGAGAATCGGGATGACGGTGTCTACACCTATGGTTACTTCAACAAGTCCGTCAAGGCCGTTCATACGAAGGGCCTGCTCGAGCATGGTGACATCAACATGCTCTCTATCTGGGCGAACGAGCTCGTAGAACGAGCTGGTCGAGTTCTTCATGGAGCAATTCGTGAAGTGAGCCTTGTTCTGTCCGGTGCCAATCCAGGTGCTCTCATCGAGAATGTCACGATTCGTCACTCTGATGGCGACGAGATCACTCTCGAAGACGAAGTCATCATCTACACGGGTCTCGAGCTTGAGCACGCCGCTGATGACGCTGAAGAAGCGGAAGACACCGAGGATGCCGAGACCATTCAGGATGTCTATGACTCAATGTCTGACAAGCAGAAGGAAGTCCTTCATTACATGCTTGGTCAGGCTTTGGAAGTTACCGAAGATAGTGCCCAACACGATAATGTCAAAGACGACGACTCCACCGATACAGATCAGGAAGGTAACGAGATGACCCGCAATGTTTTCGAGAAGGAAGATGTCAAGCCCGAGCGTCCGACTCTCTCGCATTCGGATATTGAAGGCATCGTTGCAGATGCAACCAAGATGGGTTCTCTCAAGGATGCCGTCGAAGCATATGCAATCTCCCATGGCATCAACGACATCGATATCCTGTTCCCAGAGGCACAGGCGCTTGGAAACACTCCCGAATTCTTCGCCCGTCGGACCGAGTGGGTCAACAAGGTCCTCGCTGGTACGAGGAAGAGTCCCTTCAGCAGGATCAAGACTCTCTCTGCAGACATCACCGTCGAAGAGGCTCGTGCCAAGGGCTACATCAAGGGCAACTTGAAGAAGGAGGAGTTCTTCGGAGTCGCCAAGCGGGTCACAATCCCGACGACCATCTACAAGAAGCAGAAGCTCGATCGTGATGACATGATCGACATCACTGACTTCGATGTGGTCGCCTGGCTCAAGGCAGAGATGCGTCTCATGCTCGATGAGGAGCTCGCTCGTGCAGTTCTCATCGGTGATGGTCGCGATATTGCCAGTGATGACAAGATCAACGAGCAGAACATCCGACCCATTGCAACGGATCATGAGCTGTATACGACGGTTGTCAATGTCAACATCGATGACGCCAACTCGTCTGTTGCGGAGCTCGTCGATGCCATCGTCATGAACCGTCAGTACTACCGTGGTACCGGTCTTCCCACGATGTACACCACCGAGACGTACATCGCCAAGTTCCTGACCATCAAGGACACCATCGGTCGTCGGATCTACAAGACTCTTGACGAGGTCGCTACGGAGCTCCGTGTCTCCGAAATCGTTCCTGTCGAAGTCATGGAGGAAGAGCCGGACGTCGTGGCCATCATGGTCAACATGACCGACTACGTTCTTGGTGCCGACAAGGGTGGAAATGTCGCGATGTTCGACGATTTCGACATCGACTACAACCAGTACAAGTACCTGATTGAGACCCGGTGTTCCGGAGCTTTGACCAAGCTGAAGTCGGCGATGGTCATCAAGAAGGTCGGCGCCACTCTGATCTCGGTCACCCCGAACGCTCCTACGTTCAACGGTACCACGGTTACGATCCCGACGCAGACTGGCGTAGTGTATCAGGACGCCTCGGATGATTCCGTCCTGACCGCTGGGGCGAAGGCTGTTCCTGATGGAGAGACTCTCGTGGTCAATGCTGTTCCGGCACCTACCCACTACTTCCCAAGCAGTGAGGGAGATACCTGGACATTCACCAATCCTGCGTGATTTGACAAGGAGATACGATGGCGAGATTCTTTGGAACGGTTGGGTACGCTAATTCCGTAGAAACTCCATCAGATTCCGGTATCTGGGCCGACATCATCACTGAGATTTCATATTTTGGTGACGTAATCCGTAATACTAGAAAGATGGAGCCTGGAGAAAACCTTAACGACGATATTCGTGTCGTTAATTCGATCAGTATCGTCGCTGATGAGTATGCCATCGAACATTTCTTCAAGATCAAGTATGTGCGATGGATGGGGGTTCCTTGGACCGTAACGAATGTTGAGGTTCGGAGTCCTCGTCTCGTCCTGAGTCTTGGGAGTGTCTACAATGGCCCAACGCCTTGAGCTCCAAGCTATCTTGACTGATATTCTGGAGACAAATCACGTATACTTTCAACCACCACCATCTGTACAAATGGTATATCCGTGCATCGTCTATCGAAGAGACTATGAACTGATCAACCACGCAGATGACAGAGCATATAAAACACGAAAACGTTATCTGGTGACAATCATTGATCGAGATCCGGACAGTGCAATTCCTGCAAAGATTGCAGATTTGCCAATGTGTACCTTCGATCGATTCTACACAGCAGATAACCTAAATCACGATGTCTACAAACTCTTCTTTTAGGAGGAAGCACAAATGCCACCGCTTGTTTGGGATGAAGTTGGCAAGCGTTTCTACGAAACGGGTGTCGATCATGGCGTTCTGTACATG